>Ga0181516_10001694_pt1 | contig 16599 bp, 15 predicted proteins | sample PEATcosm2014_Bin_25_FD_121104 | JGI IMG/M metagenome (GOLD analysis project Ga0181516, IMG submission 121104) | Peatland microbial communities from MTU Mesocosm Facility, Houghton, MI, USA - PEATcosm2014_Bin01_10_metaG | ecosystem: Environmental > Terrestrial > Soil > Wetlands > Peat | place... | reverse complement strand
CGGTCGCCCAGAAGTACTACTAAATATTTATCAACCGAATTGATGAACTTTCGCACATCGGAATTGTCATAATGTTATTTCAATTCCCAACCCCTGGATCCTTTGTGCAAGGAGAGCAAGCATGCGCTCGTGGCAAGACATCACCATCCGGAAAAAGCTCACCTGGTCCTTCCTCGCGCTCACGGCGTGCATGGGTGTGGTGGCCGTCCTGTCCTCGGGACTCATGCTGCAGAGGGCCCAGGGCCACGCATTGAAGGTCAAAGGACTCAGCATATCCAGGGTCCTCAGCGCGGCCGTGGGACCCAGCATCGTCCGGGAGGAACGCATCGCCCGGGAAATGCATTATTCGTCGGGCAACACGGAGCATGCGCTGGCCTTCATCAAGGGCGACGCGGATGTCAGCCAGGCCGCCGTGGTGACCGTGGAGGGCCAGGACCTGGATGTGCCCTTCCAGCTCATCCCCAAGGAGGAGGCCCGGTTCGACACCCGGGCCTTGGCCGCCCCGCTGCTCACGGCCGGCCAGACCCAGTACGCCCAGGCCGGTCTCATGGTCGTCTGCACGCCCATCGAGGTCCTGGACCCCGGGGTGCAGAGGCACTTCTACCTGCTGGTGGCCTTGAACAGCGCCAGCATCAACCGGGAGCTGCGGACCAGCTTCTTCATCATGCTCACCCTGGGCCTGGCCATGGCCGGGCTCGGCCTGGCGGCCGCCCTGCTGCTGAGCCGGTCCATCGTCAGGCCCCTGGAACGCATCAACCTGGGCATGCGGGACATCTCCGAAGGGGAAGGCGACCTCACCGCCCGCCTGGAGGTCCAGGGCCAGGACGAGACCGCCCAGCTGTGCGCCAACTTCAACCGGTTCGTGGCCAACATCCAGGGCCTGGTGGGCAAGGTGGTCGCCAGCTCCGGCAGCATCGCCTCCGGGTCGCTGCAGATGGCCTCGGGCATGTCCGAAATGGACGCCACCGCCGACGCCATCGCCCGCACCGCCGAGAACCAGAAGGCCAGCGTCCGCAAGGCCACCGGCCGGGTGGACACCATCGCCAAGTCCTCCCAGGTGGTCGACGCCAAGGTCGGCAACGCCCTGGAGGTGTTCGAGCAGGCCCTGCAAGCCGCCGCCAGGGGCGCCGCCGCCGTGGACGAGGTGGTCCGGGGCATGCAGGCCATCACCACCAATTCCAGGCAGATCGGCAGCATCCTGACGGTGATCGCCGAGATCGCCAACCAGACCAACCTGCTGTCGCTGAATGCCGCCATCGAGGCGGCCAAGGCCGGAGAGCAGGGCAAGGGCTTCTCGGTGGTGGCCGAGGAGGTGCGCAAGCTGGCCGAGCGCTGCGGCCAGGCCGCCAAGGAGATCACCGCGCTGGTCAGCACTTCCGGCACCAGCATCCGGGACGGCAGCGCCATGGTGGCCGCCGCCGGATCCGGGCTGAAGAGCATCCAGGAGGCCATCGCCGCCAGCGGCGAGCACATCCGGGCCATCGGCGGGCAGAGCCGCGCCCAGAGCGAGGACAGCACCGCGGTGGTGGGCCTCATGGGCGAGCTTTCCGGCATCGCCGAACAGAACGCCGCGGCCACCGAGGAGATGGCGGCCACCATCCGGGAAACCACCCGCACCGTGGAGGACCTGAGCCGGGCCGCCGAAAGCCTCCACGCCCTGGCCTCGCGCTTCAAGATCTGACCGCCGGTCGACCCGGAAAGGCATGTACTAGAAAAATCCTGGCCGGAGGATGTTGACTTTTCCGGGGACGATAAGATAATAACATTATGTCATTTGGCGGGGGGCACATGAGCAAGCGCATCAAACTCGGATTGGCGCCGACGCGGCGGTTCGTCTTCTCGGTGGAGGACGCCCACAAGTACAAGAAACTGGTGGAAGACAAGCTTCGGGAGTGGGAGGTCGACTTCGTCAACATCGACGGCATCAACGAAGAAGGGCTCCTGTTCGGCCGGGGCGACGCGGACCGGGCCATCGAGCTGTTCAAGCGCGAGAAGGTCGACGCGGTGTTCGCCCCCCATGTGAACTTCGGCACCGAGGAGATCGTCGCGCAGGTGGCCAAGGCGGTGGGCAAGCCCTTCCTGCTGTGGGGCCCCCGGGACGAGTCGCCGCTGCCGGACGGCCACCGGCTCCGGGACACCCAGTGCGGGCTGTTCGCCACCAGCAACGTGCTCAAGAAGTACGGCGTGCCGTTCTCCTACATCGTCAACTCCAGGATCGATTCCCCGGAATTCGAACGGGGCTTCAAGACCTTCATGGGCGCGGCCCGGGCGGCCACCCACTTCCTCGGCGCCCGCATCGGCCAGATCGGCACCCGCCCCGGGAACTTCTACACCGTCATCGTCAACGAGCAGGAGCTGCTCGCCCGGTGGGGCATCGAGATGGCGCCGGTGGACATGACCTTCATCGAGAAGAACGTGCTGGCCCTGCTCAAGAACGATCCGCGGGTGAACGACGTCGCCGAGTCGATCCGGAGCCGGATCGCCCTGCGCCAGATCGACGCGGACACCCTGCGCCGCATCGCCGCCCTCAAGCTGGTCCTGAAGGACTGGGCCGAGGCGGAGAACCTGACTTCCATCGCCTTCAAGTGCCACGTGGACCTGCAGCGGGCGCTGGGCGTGTACCCCTGCTTCATCAATGGCGAGCTGGCCACCGACATCGGCGTGCCGGTCACCTGCGAGACCGATGTCCACGGCGCCATCACCGCCGCCCTGCTGCACTACGCCAGCGACACCACCGACCCGGTGTTCTTCGCTGACCTCACCGTCCGCCACCCCACCAACGACAACGCGGAACTGCTATGGCACTGCGGCAACTTCCCGTACGCCCTGGCCGAGAAGGACCAGGAGGAGCCCTTCCTGGGCACCCACTTCGTCATCCCGCCGCATATGCCGGGCACCGGCAATTTCCGGCTCAAGAAGGGTGATGTCACCATCGCCCGGTTTGACGGAATGAACGGGAAGTATTCTCTCTTCATGGGACATGGCAAGGGGGTCGATGGTCCCCACAACCTCGGCACGTACCTGTGGGTGGAAGTCCCCGACTGGCCGCTGTGGGAACAGCGTCTCATCGAGGGTCCCTACATCCACCACGTGGCCGCCACCTACGACAAGGTCGCCCCGGTGCTGTACGAGGCCACCAAGTTCATCCCCGGCCTGGAACCGGACCCGGTCCAGCCCACCGAGCAGGAAATCAAGGCCTACCTCCGCGGCAGCGGCCGGCTCTGAGGGGGTGGGAGCGATGGGCCTGCGCATTGTTTCCTGCGGCGAGATCCTCTGGGACATCTTCCCCACGGGGCCGGTGCTCGGCGGGGCGCCCCTGAATTTCGCCTTCAGGGTCAACAACCTTGGGCACCAGGGACTGGTGGCGAGCGCCGTGGGCGAGGACGCCCAGGGCGACGCGCTCCTGGAGGCCATGGCCCGGCTCGGGCTGGACGCGGGACTGGTGCAGCGGGACCCGGGCCATCCCACCGGAAGGGTCGACATCCGCTTCGACCTGGCCAAGAATCCCTCCTACACGATCGTTCCGGGGGTGGCCTACGAATTCCTCCAGTATGAGGAGCGCCTTGCCGCCGCGGTGGCCGCGGCCGACTGTTTCTGCTTCAGCACCCTCGCCCAGCGGGAACCGGTGTTCAGCGCCACCCTCCAGCGGCTCCTGGCCGCCGCCGCCGGCGGCCAGATCCTGTATGACATCAACCTGCGCAAGGGCTGCTACACCCCGGAGATGATCCGGACCTCGCTGGCCGCCGCCACGATCCTCAAGCTGAACGAGGAAGAGGCGGAGGAAGTGGGCCGGCTCCTCTACCGCCGCACCCTGCTGGTGCGGGACGTGGCCGAACGGCTGATCCTGGGGGGCGGGCTGCGCACCTGCGTGGTCACCCTGGGCCAGAAGGGCAGCTACGCGGTGGACGCGGACGGCCGCAGCGCGTATTCGCCGGGCTTCGCCGTGGACCTGGTGGATCCCTGCGGCGCGGGCGACTCCTTCGCGGCGGGGTTCATGTGCGCCCTGCTCTCCGGCGGTGCCCTGGGCGAAGCCTGCGAGCTGGGCAACGCCCTGGGGGCGCTCACCTCGGCCCAGAACGGCGCCACCACGCCCATCACCATCGCCAGCGTCGAGGCCCTGCGGCGGCGCCCCGGCGCCCGGGTCGCCGACCCGGAATACCCACTCCTGTCGGTCTGATCCGGCCCATCCCATCTGGAGGAACAAGCCATGAGCCAAGCCAGCGAAACCAGCGGCACGCCCGGAGCGAAAGCGCCGGTGCCATTCATCGATGTGTTCAACGACCTGAACCACCTTGATGGCGAAATGATGCAGTACCCCAACCTGAAGCCTGGCGGGGGGCAGCCGGCCCCGGATGGGCCGCCCGAGGGATGCACCGGCTGCGGCTGCGAACAGCACTGAGACGACGAAGGCCCACGCGGGACGCGGCCCTGGTGCCGCGCGGCGGAGGCCTGCCAGGAAAAGGGGGGGACATGAAGGTGGCCATCGGTTGCGACGAAGTGGCGATCGCGCTCAAGGAGGCGCTCAAGCTTGAGCTGCAGAGCCTGGGGCACGAAGCGGTGGATTTCGGGGTGTTCGACGACGGGCCGTGCCTCTATGCGGACATCGCGGTCCAGGTGGCGCGGGCGGTGCAGTCCGGCGCCCAGGACCGGGGCGTCCTGCTCTGCGGCACGGGCATCGGCATGTCCATCGCCGCCAACAAGGTCGAGGGGATCAGGGCCGCGCTCTGTCACGACACCTATTCCGCGGAGCGGGCGGTGAAGAGCAACAACGCACAGATCATGACCATGGGTGCGCGGGTGATCGGGCCCGAGGTGGCGAAGGCGATCCTTCGCGCCTTCCTGGGATCCGTCTTCGTGGACGGCCCGTCGACGCCGAAGGTCGCGCGGATCATGCACTATGAACACGAATTCGGGAGACATTAAATGAAGAAAATAGGCATATTGACCAGTGGAGGGGACTGCGGCGGCCTGAATGCCGTGCTCAAGGGCGCAGCCTGCGCCGCCCTGGGGCAGGGCATCCAGCCGGTGCTGATCCTCGGCGGCTACGCGGGGCTGTACAACCTCGGCGACCGCGAGTCGCTGCTGGAGCTGACCCCGTCGCGGATCGACCGCATCGATCCCCTGCTGGCCGGATCCGAAGCCGGGAACAGCCGGGTCAAGATCGCGAAGATCCCGGATGCGGGCAAGTACGAGCGCATCAAGGCCAACCTCAAGCACCGGGGCATCGAAGGCCTGGTCATCGGCGGCGGGGACGACACCGGCAGCGTGGCGGTGGACCTGGCCGCCCACGGCATTCCCTGTGTCCACGTGCCCAAGACCATGGACATCGACCTGAGCACCTATTCGGTGGGCGGCGATTCCACGGTCAACCGCATCGCCACCTTCATCTCGGATCTCAAGACCACCGGCCGCAGCCACAGCCGGATCATGGTGGTGGAGATCTTCGGACGCTACGCCGGGCACACGACCTTCCGCGGCGGCCTGGCCGGGGACGCGGACTGCATCCTCATCCCCGAGATCAAGGCCGACCTGGACCTGGTCTACGCGCACATGCGCGAGACCTTCCTGCGCCGTCTCGCCGAGAGCGACACCCGCACCGCCACCTACGTCATCGCGGTGGCCGAGTGCTACCACGACGCCACCGGCGGCATGCTCACCCAGGAAGGGGTGAAGATCGACGCCTTCGGCCACAAGAAGCTCGGGGGTTCGGGCCGCCATGTGCGCGAGCACCTGGCCGCCAGGATCGCCAAGGACGAGCGGATCATCGCCGCCATGAAGCGCTACGGGCTGTATGTGGAAGGCATGAACGAGGCGCCCGAAGTGCGCGAGGTGGTCCCGGGCTACCTGGTCCGTTCCGGCCCGTCCAGCGCGCTGGACGCCAACTACGGCCGGGACCTGGGCCTGGGCGCCGTGTACCTGCTCATGGAAGGCCTCTCGGGCGTCACGGTCACCGGGATCCGGGGCGGCACGGTCCGCTACATCCGCTCCGAGGACGCCATCCGCAGCCGTACCGTGGACGAGCGGCTCGTGTCGCTGTACGAGCGATCCGGAGTGTTCTTCGGCCGCACGCCGGTGGCCGCCGAGCCGGTGCGTTCCGAGTGCGATGCCGCGCCGTGGAACTACATCTAGAGCGGCCCGGTCCGTTCCGGCTCCGCCGCTGGGAGGTGGAGCCGGAACACGCTGCCGGCGCCCGGCCGGCTCTGGATGGTGACCGCGCCGCCGTGGGCCTGGGCGATGCCCAGCACCACGGACAGCCCCAGGCCCCGGCCGGTGAACTTGGTGGAATAGAAGGGATCGCAGACCTTGTCGATGTCGGCCGGGTCTATGCCGTTCCCGCTGTCCGCGACCTCGAGGTACGCATAGTCCCGGGCCTGGGCCTGCCAGTCCACCGGGAACCGGTTCCGGGCCGGGATGGCCGCCACCGGGACGGCCCCGACCCTGACCAGCAGTTCGCCGCCGGCCTCGCCCATGGCTTCCCAGGCGTTGCTGGCCAGGTTGGCCAGGGCCTGCCGGACCTGGTCGGCGTTGGCGCGGACCACCGGGCCCGGGGAGGCGAACTCGGCCCGGAGCCGGACCTGGGCGGGAAGGTTTGCCTGGAGGTCCGCCAGGCCGGCCCGGCACAGGCCGGACAGGTCCCACCAGTCCTGGTCCTGGGAGGTCTGGCCCAGGTAGACGCGCATGAGCTGGCCCACCTCAGCCGCGCGTTCGGTAGCTCTTTTGGCCCGGGCCAGCCCGCCTCGGGCTTCCGGCCCCTGGACGGCGGCCTCCAGGAGCTCCAGGCTGCTCATCACCGCCTGCAACTGGTTGTTGAAATGATGGGCGATGGCCCCGGCCATGCGGCCCAGGCTATCGGCCTTCTGCAACTGCCGATTGCGGCGCTCCAATGCGGCCTTCTCCTGCTCGGTCCGGCGCAGTTCGGCCATGTGCTCCAGGTGCTCGGCGCCCAGGCGCTGGTTCATCATCAGGATGAAGCCGAAGGTCCAAAGGGTGCTGGTGATGGCCGGAAGCACGAAGGCGAGGTTCTGGAAGAAGGAGAATTCCAGGTAGGTCCGGATCGGCCCCCGGGCCAGGGTGGTGCCGGCCAGCAGCAGCAGGTAGCCGCCGTGGGCCAGGAACACGGCGGCGGTGAACCGGGCTGACCGGCCGACGCGCGGGTCCGGGCGGCTCAGGAGGCTGCCGGCGATGGCCAGCGAGAACCCCGCGATGGCGGTGGAGACCACCACCGTACGGGCCGCGATGGAGGGGGCGAAGAACAGGAACCAGTAGTAGACGGCGACCGCGCCGGCCAGGGCCAGGACCGCCCGGGTCCGCCGCTCGGCCCGGCCCAGGAACTGCAGGGTGCCCACCAGCAGGCACATGCGGGAGAAGATCAACAGGGGGTTGCCGAACGGGCCGAGCCACCCGAACTCTTTCCGCCCGGCCAGCACCAGGAAGATGAATCCGGCCGCCATGGCGATCGAGCCCGTCAGCCACCAGCCGATCCCCCGGTAGGCGCGGTTGATCCGGTACTGCAGGCCGAGGGCGGCCACCTGGGCCAGGTTGGTGAGGCCCAGGATGAACGCCAGGGTCGGAACATCCAGCTTCATCGATTCCCCTTGAGGCCGCCACTGTGGCTCTGGCCGGGAACCTCCAGTCTGCCGGAAACGGGTCCGGGCCGGTCAAGGGTTTTTCCGCCCGGCTAGCTGCTCAATCCAGGAATCCTGGCCCCGCCTCGCCGACGCTCTGCCAGCCACGGTCCCGGTCGGCGGCGGCCAGGGCCTCCACCACCGCCTGGCAGCGCATGCCGTCCAGGAACGACGGGCTGGCGGGGCGGCCCTGGGCGATGGCCTGGAGCATTTCCCGCACCTGGTGGATGAAGCCGTGCTCCCAGCCCAGGACGTGGCCCTCGGGCCACCAGTTGCCCATGAAGGGATGCCCCGGCGCGGTGACCATGATCTTCCGGAACCCCCGGGTGGCTTCCGGGTCTTCGGCCAGGTACAGCTCCAGTTCGTTGAGCCGCTCCAGGTCGAAGCGGATGGTCCCCAGGCTTCCGCTGATCTCCAGGGTGAGGGCGTTCTTGCTGCCGGCGCAGGTGTTGGACAGCTCGAACACGCCAAGGCCGCCGCCGGCGAAGGTGGCGATGAACACCGCCGCGTCGGCCGTGGAGACTTCGCGCATGCCGCCGCCGTCGGGCAAGGGTCGTGACCGGATGAAGATGTCCGTGGCGCAGGCCACCTGCGTGATCTCGCCGGCCAGGTAGCGCGCAAGGTCGATCACGTGCGAGCCCTTGTCGGCCAGGATGCCGAACCCGGCCTGGGCCTTGTCCATGCGCCACACGAAGGGGAAGTCCGGGCTCAGGGCGAAATCCTGCTGGTAGAGCCCCTTGAACTGGTAGATCCGCCCGATGCGGCCCTCGTCGATAAGCTGCCTGGCCAGCTGCAGCGCCGGAATCCCCCGGTAGACGAAATTCACCATGTGCACCACGTGGTTGGCCTGGGCGCACTGGTACATCTCCCGGGCCTCGGCCAGGTCCAGGGCCAGGGGCTTTTCGCAGAAGACATGCTTGCCGTTGCGGGCCGCGGCCAGGGCGATCTCCCGGTGCTGGCGGTCCGGGGTGCAGATGTCCACCAGGTCCACCTCGGGATCGGCCACCACCTTCGCCCAGTCCGGCTCGCTGCGCTCCCAGCCGTAGGCTTCGGCCGTGCTGGCCAGGTCGTCGCCGACGCCGCAAAGCACCTTCATGCACGGCTTCGCGTCCAGGTCGAAGAACATGCCCACGTCCCGGTAGGCGTGGCTGTGCGCCTTGCCCATGAACTTGTGCCCGATCAGCGCCACGTTGATCATCCCGTTTTTCATGCGTCCACCTCCTGCGCCTTCACCCATCCGCACGTGCGCTCGGCCCGTTCGGCAAGGTAGCTTTTGAACCGTTTCATCGAAGCATTCATGACAAGTTCCTCCGGCATGCCGATCTCCCGGAACAGCCGCCCCATGGGCTCGAAGCGCCCGACCGCGAAGGCGATGTGGGCGTCGCTGCCGCACAGCACCCGCACCCCCAGGCGGACACAGCACCGGGCCAGGAGGACGCAGCGCGCGGCCGCCTCGCCGCCGGCCGTCAGGGAGTTCTGGTTCAGCTCCACCAGCCGGTTCCGCTCGGCGCAGCCGCGCACGAACCCTTCCAGGTCCACCGGCACCTGCGGATTGTTGGGATGGGAGATGGCGTCCACATGGGGGTTCTCCAGCGCCCGGAGCAGCGTTTCGGTGTTGCGGGCGGCGTCCCGGGGCGCCAGGCAGATGTGGTGGAAGCCGGCCAGGGCGAATTCCAGGCCGGACAGGATCGGTTCCGGCAGGTCCAGGGCCCCGTCGTAGTCGACGATGTTCAGCTCCGCGCCCTTCAGGATCCGCACGGAGCCGATGGCATCGGGGATCACCTTGAGGTTCCAGAAATGGTAGACGCAGGGCGCGCCCTCCATGGCCGGCCCGTGGTCGGTGAGGGCCACCAGCTTCAGCCCCGCCCGCCGCGCTTCCCGGGCGATCTCCTGGACCGTGGAATAGGCATGGCCGCTGGCCACGGAATGCACGTGGGTGTCGATCAGGAAGCGCATGGCATGGGTTCTCCTGCGGCCGGGATCACAGCCAATAGAGCTCCCCGGGCCGCTCCTGGATGACCACTTCCCGCAGCTGGGCCACGCCCTTGGCGAAACCCTCCGCCGGCGCCATGAGGGCATCCTCGTGCTCCAGGGAGATCACGTAGTCGTAGCCGGCCGTGCGCAGGGCGCTGACGATGTCCCGCCATACCTTGGCGTCGTGCCCGTAGCCGATGGTGCGGAAGGTCCAGGACCGCTCGCCCACCAGGCCGTAGGGCTTGGCGTCGTTGCAGCCGTTCACGGCGATGTTCCGCGGATCCAGGCAGCAGTCCTTGCCGTGGACGTGGAAGATGGCCTGGCCCAGCGCCTTGATGGCCGCCGGCAGGTCGACGCCGTTCCAGAACAAGTGGCTGGGGTCGAGGTTGCAGCCCAGGTTGGCGCCCGCGGCCGCCCTGAGCCGGAGCAGGGTCTCGACGTTGTAGACCAGGAAGCCGGGATGCATCTCCACCGCCACCTTCACGCCGTGCTCGGCGGCGAAGGCCGCGGCCCGCTTCCAGTACGGGATCGCCACCTCGTTCCACTGGTAGTCCAGCATCGCCCGGTAGCGCGGCGGCCAGGGGGTGGTGATCCAGTTCGGGCAGGTGTCGCCCGGCGCCCCGGCGGGGGTGCCGGACACCACGTTGACCACCGGGACGCCCAGCGCCGCGGCCAGCCGCACCGTCTTCCGGAACAGTTCGTCCGCGGCGGCCGCCAGGCCTGGGTCGGGGCCGAGCGGTTCGTACTGGCAGCTGAGCGCGCTGATGCTCAGGCCGCGGGTCTCGACGGCCCGGCCGTAGGCCCGGCAGGCCTCCTCGTTCGCCAGCAGCTGGTCCAGGGGGCAGTGGTCCGCGCCGGGGTAGCCGCCGGTGCCGATCTCCACCGCCTGCAGCTCCGCCGCCACCACCCGGTCCAGCATGGCCTCGAAGGCCAGTTCCCGGAACAGCACTGAAAAGACTCCGATGCGCATGGCCGGTCCTCCCCGCTAATCGTTCTTCTGCACCAGCACCGAGATGATGATGATGAGCCCCTTCACGGTGCCGGCCAGGAACGGCGAGACCCCCATGAGGGTGAGCATGTTGTTGAGGATGCCCAGGATGAGCACACCGAAGAAGGTGCCGAGCACCGAGCCCTTGCCCCCCGACATCCGGGTGCCGCCGATGATGACGGCCGCGATGGCGTCCAGTTCGTAGTTGCTGCCCGAGCTGGCGGCGGACACGGAGTTCAGGCGCGAGGTCTCGATGATGGCCGCGAAGGCCACCATCAGGCCGCCGAGCATGTAGGTGAGGGTCTTGACCCGGTTGACGTTGATCGCGGAAAGATGGGTGGCCCGCTCGTTGCTCCCGACCGCATACATGTACCGGCCGAGCCGCGTCTTGCGCGAGAAGATGTACATGATCGCGGTGAGCGCCATGAAATAGTAGACCGGGTACGAGACCCCGAACAGCCGGCCGTTGGCGATGAGCGAGTAGTTGCTGGACCGGGCGCTGATGCCGCCGCCGTCCAGCAGGTAGAGCCCCAGCGAGCGGCAGGTGGCCATCATGCCCAGGGTCGCGATGAACGGTGTGACCCGGCCCCGGGTGATGATGGTGCCGTTGATGAACCCGATGAACACGCCCATGGCCAGCGCCGTGGCCAGCCCGAGCAGCATGTTCCCGGTGTGGTTCATGACGAAGATGGTCGCGGCGCCGACGATGACCAGGGCCGAGCCGACGGAAAGGTCGATGCCGCCGGTGATGATGATCATGGTCATGCCCAGGGCGATGGTGCCGATGATCGAGACCTGTCTGAATATGTTGATGATGTTCGGCTTGGTCAGGAACGAATCCGGCGACATCAGGCTCGAAAGCACGACGATGACGACGAAGGCCAGGATGACGCTGTTCCCGCCCAGAAAGCGCGATACCAGCGAGATCTTCCGGTTCGCCTTGATTGCGTCGAGGACACCCACTCTGTTCATGCTCATATCCTTAAGCCGTAGTGTTGAATTCAGCTGACGCGGCGCCGGTGGCGTACATCATGATCCGGGACTCGGTCGCTTCCGACCGCGTGAGATTGCCGGTGATCCGGCCGTGGTACATGACCAGGACCCGGTCGCACACCTTCCTCAGTTCGGGGATCTCGGAGGTGAGGACGATGATCGACTTGCCCGCCTTGGCCAGGGCCTGGATGAGGCGGTAGATCTCGGCCTTGGCCCCCACGTCGATGCCCTGGGTGGGGTTGTCCAGGATCAGGATATCGGCGCCCGCCTCGATCCATTTCGCCAGGACGACTTTCTGCTGGTTGCCGCCGCTGAGCGCGGTGATGGGCAGCGCCACGTCGGACACCTTGATGTTCAGCGCCTGCACGTGCCCGGCGCTGTGCCGCTGCTCCTGGGCGGAATCGATGAAGGGCCACCGGACGAACTGCCTGAGCGACGCCAGGGTGATGTTGTCGCGCACCGAGAAATCCTTGACGATGGCGTTCTCCTTGCGGTTCCGCGGCGCGTAGCCCAGCCCCGCCGCCTGGGCCTTGGTGGGGCTGGCCATGGAGCGTTCCACCCCATGGACCCGGATGCGGCCCGCCTGGCGCGGCTTGTCGCCGAAGACGCACTCGAACAGTTCGGTGCGGCCGTCGCCGATGAGGCCGGTGACGCCGAGGATCTCCCCGCGCCCGAGCGAGAAGCTGACCTGCTCGAACTCCCGCTTGCGGCTGAGGCCCTCCACCTCCAGCACCGGTTCCCCGATCTCCCGGGGTTCGTAGAAATGGATCGAGGCGATGTCCTTGCCGACCATGAGCCCGGCCAGGTACTCCTCGTCGACCCCCGGATCCGCCAGGTTCCCGTTGGCCACCACCGCCCCGTCCCGCATCACCGTGTAGGCGTGGCAGATGGAAGTGATCTCCTTGAGCTTGTGGGAGATGAAGACGATCGCGACGCCGTTGCCGCTCACCGACCGCATGACCTTGAACAGATGGGTGATCTCATGTTCGGTGAGGGACGAGGTGGGCTCGTCCATGATCAGGATCTGCGTGCTGCGCAGCAGGGCCCGGCCGATCTCCACCACCTGCTTGTAGGAGGCGTCGAGCTTGCCCACCAGCTCCCTGGGATCGAGCTTGACGTCCAGCTGGTCGAGGATCTCGGTGGTGCGGGCGCACATCGCCCGCTCGTCCAGGAAGCCGGACCAGGTCCTGAGCTCTTCCCCCAGGAACATGTTCTCGTAGATCGCCAGGTCATTCACCAGGTTGAGCTCCTGGTGGATGAAGCTGATGCCCAGGCGGCGGGAGGCCACCGGCGAGGCGATGGCGACCTTCCGCCCCTGGACGAAGATCTCGCCGTCGTTCGGCGCCACGATGCCGCCCAGGATGTTCATCAGCGTGCTCTTGCCGGCCCCGTTCTCGCCGATGAGCGCATGGATCTCGCCGCGCTCCAGGCGGAAGTCGACGCCGTCGAGCGCCACCTGGGACTCGAAGCGCTTCTTCATGTTCTTCATCAACAGCAGTGGTTCGGCCATGTTGCTTCCTGTCCTACGTCGGGCCCGGTTCAAAGAGGCTGCGGCGGGCGTGGTGCCCGCCGCAGTCGGGTACAGCAAGAATTATGACGCCTAACGGTTGCGGACGATCAGTAGGGAGAGCCGGAGTCCAGGAACTGGGCGACGTTGGTCTTCATCACGCCGGTGGCGGGAAGGATGACGGACTTCTCCTTCTGCGGCTTGCCGTTCATGATGTCCACCGCGTGCTTCACGGCTTCCTTGACCATGATCGGCGAGTAGAGGAAGGTGGCCAGGGTCATGTCCTTGCTGTCCTTGACGGCGTTGAAGTACTCCTGGGCGCCGCCGGCGCCGGTCTCGACCTTGACGTCCTTGCGGTCGTTCTCGCGGATGGCCTGGAGCACGCCGATGGAGAGCTCGTCATCCATCGTGAACACGCCGTCGATCTTCTTCTCGGCGCTGAGCAGGTCGCTCATCACCTTCAGGCCGGCTTCCTTGGAGCTGTTCTCGGCGCCCACTTCCTTGGCGATGCGGATGCCGGGGAATTCCTTCTTGATGGTGTCGCGGAAGGCGCCGACCCGTTCCACGGAGACCGAGCCGTAGGCCGGGACGCCGATGGAGACGACGACGCCCTTGCCGCCCAGGTTCTTGCCGATATAGCGGGCCGCGTTGACGCCGATGCCGGCGTTGTCCCCGGCCAGGTAGAAGGTGGGGGTGAGCTCGACCTTGCGGTCGAAGATGATGAGGGGGATGTGCGCGTCCAGGACCCGCTGGGCCGCGGGGGTGAGCGGCTTGGTATCGGCGGGGAGCATGACGATCGCGCTCACGTGCTGGGCGATGAGCTCGTCGATCTTCGACGACTGCTCGTTCGGGTTCGCGCCGGTGGTGAGGATGTACTTCACCCCGAGGGCCTTGGCCTCGTTCTGGGCGTTGTAGATGACGGCCGCGACCCAGCCGTGGTCGGCCGCGGGGAAGCACAGGCCCAGGACCTTGGCCTGGGACCACATGGGTGTCGTGGCGGCTAGGCTTGCCATGGCAAGCAGTACAGCCTTCGCGGTCTTTCTCATTTCAACCCTCCTCGGAGTTGCGGCTCGCGCCGGTGGTGGATAGTTTATAACATTCAAATGTCATAATGTTATACAATTATCTGATCTGTTCTGGGTCTGTCAATACTTTTTTCGGGTCGGCCGCGAAAAAATCCTGCCGCCTGCGCCGGGCCGCGGATGGAAGCCGCGCTGCGCCGGAGGGCTCAGCTGCCCGCTGAGCCCCATGCCAGTGATCTTGAGAAAGCCCGGGTGACGACGGTCAGACCGGCCCGCGGCCTAGCGCCCGGGCATGGCCCGCGCGGATCAGTTGCTGCCCTTGAGTTCGCAGTACATCGTGTAGCGGTCGGCCCGGTAGTAGGCCTGAAGGAATTCCACCGGCAGGTTGTTCTGGGAGAAGGACACCCGCTCGATGAAGAGCAGGGGCGCCTTCCTGGGGATGGAGAGCTGCTCGGCCAGTTCCGGCGTGGCCAGGATGGCCTGCATGGTCTGGCGGGCCGAGGCCCACTTGAGGTTGTATTCCCGCGCCTTCACTTCGCGCAGGGAATGCCGGGAGAAGTCGTACTTCAGGATCCCCGGGCAGTAGCGGTGCACCAGGTAGGAGTTCTCCACGCACATGGGCGTGTCGCTGGCGATGCGGAGCCGGTCCAGGTGCACCAGTTCCTCCCCTTCGGCGATGCCCAGCTTCGACGCGATGTAGGCGTTGGCCGGCATGAGGCCGGCGGCGATCATCCGGGTGTGCGCTTCGAAGCCGCGGGTCCGCATGTCCTCGGTGAAGCTGATGATGTGGGTCAGGGCGTGCTCGAGGCTCAGCCCGGAGACGAAGGTGCCGCGGCCCCGCTCCCGCCGCACCAGCCCTTCCTTGGCGAGCATGTCCAGAACGGTCCGGACCGTGATCCGGCTCACCTTGTACTGCTCGATCAGTTCGGACTCCGGCGGAATCATGAAGTCCGGCTTCCATTTGCCTTGCATGATGTTCTTGTGCAGAATGTCGTAGATCTGCTGATATAACGGCAGCTTGCTGGTCGGGTTGATGGCGTCTACATCATTCAAGGATGTTGATGAGCTTCTTGTCATGGCGTCACGCTTCCTGCTTGGGTTGGATGGTTCCGGGCGCCGCAGGCTGGACGGCAGGTCCGCGCCGGCACGAGCCGAAGGATCAAAGACAAGGGCCTCCGCTTTACCTTAGCGCGGTCCCCCGCATAGCAGAATACCTCCGCCCAGCAATTAATCTCCAAGCCGCCGCCTCCTTTCCGGCCGGTGCCGCCGCCCGCCCGGGCGTGCCGGTCACCGGCCCTGGATCACGGGCAGCAGCTGGCCGAGCCGGGAAGCGCTGCCCAGTTCGGCGCTCCGGGACTGCACCAGGGCGGCGAACGCCTCGATATAGGCCTTGCCCGGCTTCCGGAAATCGATGTTCTCCGGGTGGTCGCGGAAGTACTCCCGGTGCACCCGGGTCCAGACCAGCCGCGCATCGGCGTCGATGTTGATCTTGGCCACCCCGCACGGCACCGCCTTGCGCATGTCCTCGGGCATGGTGCCCCGGGTGTTGGGGTTGACCTGGCCGCCGGCGGCGTTGATCCGGGCGATCTCGGCGGCGGGAAGCGAGGAGGAGCCGTGCAGGACCAGCGGCAGGCCCGGGACGGCCTCGTGGATCTGCTGCAGCCGCTCGAAGTTGATGCCCTGTCCGGCCTTGAACTTGTTGGGCCCGTGCACCGTGCCCACGGCCACCGCGAGGCTGTCGCAGCCGCTGGCTTTGGCGAACTCGGCGGCCTCCCTGGGGTCGGTGAGCCGGGCCCCCTGCTCGTCCACGCTGATGTGGTCCTCCACCCCCATGAGGGCGCCGATCTCGGCCTCGACGCTGATGCCCAGGGCGTGGGCGTGCCGCACCACCCGCCGGGTGGTGGACACGTTCTGGGCGAAGGGCAGGGATGATGCGTCGATCATCACCGAGGTGAACACGCCCGAGTCGATGGCGGCGTGGCAGGTGGGCTCGTCGCCGTGATCCAGGTGGACCGCGAAGGCGAGGTTCGGGTACAGCGCTCCGGCGGCGCGGGCGATGGCCTCCGCCATGACCTCGGATCCATAGTTGAACGAGGACTTGGAGAAGGCCAGGAAGAACGGCGCCTGGGCGGCTTCGTTGCCCTTGAGGACCGCCAGCACCTGTTCGAGGTTGTTGACGCTGTAGTGTCCGACGGCGTACTTGCCGTACGCGTCCGCGAGAAGGGTTGCACCAGTAATGATCACGTTCTGCCTCCGGATAAGGGCCTGCGCGGCTCGGCGGTCGCGGGGGCCGGCTGGGGCTCACGGACTATCTAACAATATAATGTTATGATGTTTGTGTCAATGGGCAAAGTTGCGAATCTTGAAAAAACCTCCCCGGGGGATCCTGGCTAGACTCCAAGACCGGGCTCCGCCCGGGCATGGAGTGGGGTGTGGGGGGAACGGGCAGACTCCATGACCGGGCTCCGCCCGGGCATGGAGTGGGGTGTG
>Ga0181516_10001693_pt1 | contig 16609 bp, 10 predicted proteins | sample PEATcosm2014_Bin_25_FD_121104 | JGI IMG/M metagenome (GOLD analysis project Ga0181516, IMG submission 121104) | Peatland microbial communities from MTU Mesocosm Facility, Houghton, MI, USA - PEATcosm2014_Bin01_10_metaG | ecosystem: Environmental > Terrestrial > Soil > Wetlands > Peat | place... | reverse complement strand
TGCCGAGACTCCCGTGCATCCCTGGATCACTGTATCGTGCATCTCGCGCGCCAGGCGGCTGCGCTCCTCGATCACCGCTTCGAACCGCACCCGCACTTGCCGCACCCGGTATTGGTACAGGCCAAACACCAGCAACGTAATCAGCCCGACGCATCCGGCAATAAACCACCAGGTGCGATAGAAAAACGGGCGCTGCACGATCGCGATCGACGCCTCGCTCACTGCATCCGGATTGCTCACGTCGAAGGTTTCCACGCGAAAGCGATAACGGCCCGCCGGCAGGTTAGTGTAGTCGGCCGTGCGTTCTGCCGTGGGAGCGCTCCAGTTTTTTTCAAAACCCTCCAGCATGTAGCGGAAGCGCAATCCATCCTGGGATCGCAGCTGGATGGGTGTGAAGTCGAACTCCAGTCGTGCGTTGCCGGGCCGCAGCACTACCTGGCCATCCTCCGCAACCGGCCGCCCTTCGGCCAGCACGCTCTCGATGAACAGCGGCGGAGGCGCCAACGCGGCTCGGCCCAGCGCCGGAATATGCAGCGGTCCCAGGTTGCTGGGGAACCAGACATCGCCCTGCGGCGTGATGCAGCCCGATGATTGCGTTCCGCCGTAAATCTCAGTGTTGGCTGCCATGTCGGCGGTGGAGTAGAACATCAGCGCGAAGTGGCGGGGGAACGACTCGGCCTGGGCATCCAGCTCGTGGCGGTTGACCAAGGCCACGCCGTTGGGGCCGCTCAACCAAAGATGACCGGCGTTGTCTTCGAGGATCTGATAAATCGCATTGCTGGCCAAGCCGTCGTGAGCTGTAAAGTGAGCCAATTTGCCGTCGCGCAAACGGTACAGGCCGTTGTCGCGGGTGCCGAACCAGAGGCCACCGTCCGCATCCTCGTGAATCGCCCAAACCTTCATCTGTGCCAGGGGCGCGATCATGGGATCGTTGAGGAAGGCATCACCGCGCACGTGGTTGATGCCGCGATCCGTTCCCACCCAAAGATCGCCGGTGTGATCGATCGTCAGCACCCGGATGCTTGGGTAAATCAAGCCATTGCCGACGAAATACTGGTGGATGGTCTGCTTCCCACCTTCGGCCACAATGTGATTGAGGCCGCCGTCGGTTCCTACCCACATGCTGCCGTCATGAGCCTGCTCTATGGCGCGGATAAAGGTGTTGAGCGTAGTGAAATGCTCGGCCTGTCTGCCTGCGATGCGAAACAGGCCGTTGCCGTCCGTTCCCACCCACAGCGCTCCGGAACGATCCTGAAAAACGTTGCGCACATGGACGCCGCTGACGCCGGGGAGCATTTCAGGAACGAACGCGCCACCCTTCAATTGAAAGAGCTGTGCGGATGCAACCCAGAAGTTGCCGTCGCGCCCCTGGTAGATGGTTCCGAAATCGGAGTCGCTGGGCGTGGGAAAGGCCACGATGCTCACGGGCGACTGCGTCAAGCGAAGCATACCCGCCTGGGTGCCGATCCAGAAATTATGCTCGCTGTCCTCAAAGAACCTGAGTACCGTGTTGCTGGGCAGGTTGGCCGGCGCCAGAACGTGCGTGAGCCCGCCGTGCAGCTGAAACACTCCTTGGCCGATGGTGCCAATCCACAGAACGCCATCGCTGGTCTGCTGCAGGGCCCGCACCGTGCTGTTGATGCCCTTGACCGGGCGAAACTGGTCCTGTGCAGGAGGCATCGACTCCAGGCCCGCCACCGTGCCTACCCACATGGTTCCGTCCTGGGTCTGAGTGATGGATTTGACCATGTTCTGGCCGAATCCGGTGCCGAGAGAATACATTCGAGCGGTCATGTGTTCGATGCACGTCAGCCTGTATCCCCCGGCCCACAGCCGCCCTGCGCGATCCTGGTAGATCGCGTGCACCGATAGTTCCGGAATGGCACCCGTGCCATCCACGCGCAGGAAGCGACCCTGCCTGTACTGCATCAGCCCGTTATCGGTCCCCGCCCACACCGTTCCTGACGCATCCTCAAAAACGGCGCGCACAAAGTCGTTGCTCAAGCCCTCCTTTGTTGTCCACGACTGAAAGCGGCCATCGGCCATGCGAACGATTCCTCCGCCTTCGGTCCCGATCCAAAGTGCTCCATCGCGCGAAACCAGCAAGCAAAAGATGCTGTTTTCATGCAGTGCCGGCGTATTCTGCCGGTCAAAGACCGTGAAGTGGACGCCATCGAAGCGCACCAGTCCGCCGCTGGTGCCGACCCACAGGTATCCGTCGCGGGTCTGGGCAAAGGCCTGCACCGTCTGTTCGGGCAGCCCATCGGAGGCCTGCCACACGTGCCGCGTATATCCGGCAAAAGCGTCAGTCTCCGACGCGGCGCAGGGGTGCGCGCCCATCGCAATCCAGACCGCCGACGCAACCCAGACGGCAATCGTACGTGTTGTTTGCATGGCGGCGCTCAGTATACCGCGAAGCAAGTCATCCCCGTGCCGAGCGCTATCGCGTTCCTTGCGAAAAAAGTGGAAAACCGGCGAAGTCCAGAGCGCCGTCCCCCGGAACGGGGAGGAATTCCGCTCCGTATCAGACTTTCGGCGGATCAAAAGAACGCCCCGGGGGACTACAGTAGTCTTTCTCGAAGACGATGTTGAATTGTCACGCTCGAGAAAGGACTAGCGGCACGGAGCCCATCGCAATGTTGTCTCGCTTACGATTCATCTCGAAGGGCTCCCAGTTTTGGCGTTCCCGGATCTGCCGGGCCCCGATCTTCAGACCGTCGATCTCCAGAGTTGACGGGCTTCTTCTGGCGGCCGCGCTTCTACTCGCCGCGACGGCTCACGGGCAAACCGTGGCCACGGCGATTCGCATCGACGCAAGTCAACCCTGGCGCGAGCCCGGCCCGGCGCGCTACGACGAGGGCTCTGCTGTCACTCCCTCCGGCATCACACTCGGCCTGAACAACCGTTTCCTCACCCTCGACGGAAAGCCCTGGCTTCCCGTGGCCGGAGAATTTCACTTTTCCCGCTACCCACGCGCCCAATGGGAAGACGAAATCCTCAAGATGAAGGCCGCCGGCGTCAATGTCATCTCCGCTTACGTGATCTGGATCCATCACGAGGAGATCCGGGGCCAATTTGACTGGACTGGCCAGCGCGACCTTCGCGCTTTCGCCCAGCTTTGCGCCAAACACGGCATGTATTTGATCGTGCGCATCGGCCCCTGGGACCACGGCGAAGTACGCAACGGCGGGCTGCCCGACTGGGTGCTGAAGCAGGGCCCAACGCGCGAGAACGATCCTGTGTATCTCGCCTCGGTTCGCGCGTGGTACGGCCAGGTCGGTGAGCAACTCAAGGGTCTGCTTTGGAAAGACGGCGGCCCCGTCATCGCAATCCAGTTGGAGAACGAATACGCGAAGCGCGGGCCGCGTGCCGGCGAAGCGCACATTCACGAACTCAAAAAGATCGCCCTCTCGAGCGGCCTCGACGTGCCGCTCTATCTCGTCACCGGTTGGGACAACGCCGTGGTGCCTCAGCGCGCGGTCATTCCGGTCTACGGCGGCTATCCCGACGCGCCCTGGGACAGTTCCATCGCCAAGCTCCCGCCCGCCGAAGTCTATGCCTTTCGCTTTCAAAGCCGAGTCGGCGCCAACGTGAACGCCGATCGCGGTCGCGGTGAGCCCGGCGCTCTGCCCTCCGCATCCGACTCTTTGCCCTACCTGACCGCGGAGATTGGCGGGGGCATCGAAGACACCTACCATCGCCGCCCCGTGATTGCGCCGGACGACATTGCCGCCGTGGTTCCCGTCATGCTCGGCTCCGGCGTCAATTTTTACGGCATTTATATGTTCCATGGCGGAGAAAACCCTGACGGCAAGCTCACCACGTTGCAGGAGTCGCAGGAGACCGGCTATCCCAACGATCTGCCCATCAAGTCCTATGATTTTCAGGCGCCGCTCGGAGAGTTCGGCCAGGAGCGCGATTCCTTCCGCAAGCTGAAAGTCTTCGATTATTTCCTCAATGATTTCGGCGCCGATCTCGCGCCCATGACCGTCGACGCTCCCGCAATGCAACCCCGCAGCTCCTCCGATTTCTCGGTTCCGCGTGTTGCCGTTCGCTCCCGCGGCGACGCCGGATTCATCTTCGTCAACAACTACGTGCGCGGAGCGCAAATGCCCGTGCGCCGCGCCGCGCAATTTCAGATTCTCTTGCCGGGCAGCAACGCAAAGCCCGGCGTCACACTCGCGATTCCGCGCCACCCCATCGATCTGCCCTCAGGCGCTTATTTCATCTGGCCGTTCAACCTGCGAATCGGAAGCGTCACACTCCGCTACGCGACGGCGCAACTGTTCACGCGGCTTGAAGATTCCGGAGTCGAGACCGTCTATTTCGAGGCGCTGCCGGGCATCGCACCGGAGTTCGCCTTCGATGCGGCCACGGTGCGCAGCGTAAAACGCTCAAGCGGGGAATCGGCGATGGATTCCGGAGTCTACTACGTCATGGGACTCAAGCCCGGCGTCGACTCTTCGATCGACGTTGTTTCCTCCGAGGGCAAATCCCTCCGCATCGTTGTCCTCACGGCGGGCGAGGCCGAAGATGCTTGGAAGTTGCGCGTTGGCGGCAGCGATCATCTGCTCATCACCGGCCAGGACTTTTTCGCCGACCCCGATGACCGGCCCGCGCGCATCCGTCTTCGTTCTCTCGCCATTCCGCACTTCGAATTCTCGATCACGCCGCCCACATCCGCTTCGCTCCAGGCCAACGTGCCGCTCATCCCCGCCACCACAGACCGCACTGCGGCATTCACTGCATTCACCGCCGACGTCCCGCAATGGCATGCGGCATTGCAATCGGTCGAGATTGAGCCTGATGCCGAGGCGCCTCCGGTGAAGAAAGGCCCGGCGCAGGACTGGCGCCCGCAGGTCGTAGCGCAGGCGCCCTCTGCCGGCGACCTTCCGCAAGCTGCCAAATGGTCGATCACGGTCCCCGCAGGCGCGCTCAACGGCCTCAGCGAGCTCTTCCTCGAGGTCCGCTACGAAGGCGATCTGGCGCGGCTCTCTGCAAACCACAAGCTTCTCGACGACGACTTCTATAACGGCAAGCCATGGATGGCCGGTCTTTCGCGCTTCCTGGCGCCGGACGGCTCGGGAAATTTCGAGCTCAGCATTCTGCCCCTGCGCAAGGACGCGCCGGTCTACTTCGAGCTACCTCAGCCCCTGCAGTTTGCGCCGAATGGCCAGATCGACAAGCTGGATAGCATCCGCCTGGTCCCCGACTACCAGCTTGTGATCACGATGGGCTACGAGTGACGATGGATGCGGAGTCGAGTTCCATGCCGGCATACCGTGAACAGATTCGGGACCACCAGCACTTCCGGTTGACAGGCCCTGGTGTGAGCGCCATCGCAGTGCGCGCTCTCCTTATATTTGTCTGCGTTCTCTCTCTGGCCACCCGGCCCGCGTTCGCGCAGGATTATGCCGTTGGCGCCGACGTCTCGTTCTTCGCCAAGTGCGAGCAGGATGGCGTGGTCTTCAAGGAGAATGGCAAGCCGGTCGACGTGCTCGCAATTTTGCGTGCGCACCACTACAACTGGGTGCGGCTGCGCCTCTTTCACAATCCCGCTGCGGCGCCTGTCAAACTACCCAACGATCTCCCTTACACACTGGCGCTGGCGCACCGCGCCAAAGCCATGGGCTTCCGCATTCTCCTCGATCTGCACTACTCCGACAGTTGGGCCGATCCCGCCAAGCAGCCCACGCCCGCGGCGTGGAGCACCCTGAATCACAAGCAGCTCGTCAAACATGTCTATGCATACACTCGCGACACCATCGCCACATTTGCCCAGCAGGGCGTGATGCCCGACATGGTGCAGGTGGGCAACGAAATCACCAACGGCATGCTCTGGCCCGACGGCAAATTGCCCGGCAACTGGGACAACTTCGCGGATCTTCTCAAGGCCGGAATCCGCGGCGTCAAAGCGGGCAGCCGATCCGGGCCCAAGCCCCGCATCATGGTCCACATCGAACGCAGCGGCGACTACGATGCCGCCGTTGCCTTCTTCGACCAGCTCCTTGCCCGCAATCTGAAGTTCGACGTCATCGGCCTCTCCTACTATCCGTACTGGCACGGCGATTTGCCCACCATGCAAAGCAATCTGCTGAAGCTTGCGTTGCGCTATCACCGTCCCATCATCGTGGTCGAAACCGCATACAACTGGACGCCGGGCCGGGCCGCCGGCAAAAGCCGGGATTTCCCTGAAACACCGCAGGGGCAGTTGGCCTTTTTGCGCGCCGTCGACGCCGCAGTCCGCGACCTTCCCTCGGGCATGGGCATGGGCGTCTTCTGGTGGGAGCCCGCCGCGGAGGGCGGCCTGCGCGGTCGCAGCTTCTTCGACAGCGACGGCAACGTTCTCCCCGTAATCGCCGCCTTCGACTCGCCCTGAGGCCGCTTTACACCATGAGTCAATGAGGAGCAAGCTGGAGACACGCAATGTACGAACCGCGAGGGGAAGAACAGGCTGGGATGAAGGAAGCGACGAAGATCAAAGTCCTGGTTGTCGACGATCACCCCATCATGCGTGTCGGCATTGCCGCCATCATCGACGCCACGCCCGATATGACCGTGGTTGCCCAGGCAGGCAGCGGCGAAGAGGCCGTGGAGCTTTTCGAAAAGCTCTTGCCCGACATCACGCTCATGGACCTGCGTCTGCCGGGAATCAGCGGCGTCGAAGCCATCCGCATTTTGATGTCGCGCCATCGCAACGCCAAATTTGTGGTCCTCACCACTTACGAGGGCGACGAAGACATTCATCAGGCGCTGCAGGCGGGCGCGCGCAGTTACATCATCAAGGGCATGCCGCACGAAGCCCTGGTTGGCGCCTTGCGGCGCGTCCATACTGGCGGCCGTTTTCTGCCCCAGCCGGTCTCACGCGCTCTCAACGCGCGCATCCCCAACTCCGATCTCAGCGCCCGCGAACGCGAAGTGCTCCATCTCATCGTCCACGGAAAAAGCAACAAGGAAATTGCCTCCGACCTCGGCATCACGGAGTCCACCGTCAAGTGCCACGTCAGCGTGATCCTTATGCGCTTGAATGTCAATGATCGCACCCAGGCGGTCGTCACTGCGTTGCAGCGCGGCTTGATCCATCTTTAATGAAAACCGTCTCACCCTCCCTCATCGGCCGCAAGAACCTGGATCTGCTTCTGAAAGAAACCAGCAGGCTGAACGAGGCCGAGGGGTTGGTGCGGCGCACGGTGGAAATCCTTTTCAAATTCACCCGCACCACCGGACAACGGCATCCGATTCTATAGACAGCCTTCGACAACTTCACCGTATCCCTCCTGGAGATGGGGCACAGCGAGGAGCAAATCCCTGGTCGCGCTCCACACTATTGCGCGGAGGATTCTTGAGCCTTTCGGTGTTCCACAAGGGCTTTCACTTCGGTATTCCGGAGAGTCCCTTTCGCAACACCGGGCTAGCTGGTGTGGTTGGAAATTTGGGGGATCAAAATCGGATAAGTAACGAAAAGTCCTAGAACTGGTTGCATAAATCCTTGGGGCCGGTTGAAAAACGTACCTCAGGGGCTGAAGCCCCAGGTCTTATAGGGCTTTTGCGGCACGACTGAAGTCGTGCCCTTTCGCGGCGCCATTTATGCAACCAGTTCTAGTGTTTACAAATCCGATCCACCTGGATGATCAACCGCCTTCGCGGCAAATAGAGTGCGGGCTCATTCACGCGAACACGAACTTGCCGCGCAACAGACTTTACAGTAGTTGAGGTGTATGCTGGTGCCGGTTTTGAGGCGGACTATTTTCATGATCGGCAAGATTCCAGCGGTCGGCCTTGTTTGTGCAGGTGCAGCAGTCGCGCAGACGGCAGTGGTCCCGGCGGGGCCGCGTTTTGCTTGCGGATAAGGAGCGTGGTGTGAATCGACGCAAATTTGTACAGGCTGCTGGAGCCGCTGCGTTGGGTGGTGGCAGGTGGTTGTGCGCGCAGAGTGCTGCCGCGGCTAGGACTGCGCGCGCAGTGATTCCGGCTTCAGTGCCATTGAGGCAGTTTGAGGTGGAAGCAGCCTTGTATGCCTGGGACCTGCACGACGAAGGCGTTGAGCAAGTTCTGGACAATGTGCAGGAGATGGCAGCGGTCAACTCGGTCTATATCATTGGGCTGATGCATCCGGAGCGCAGGCCGGAGACCTCCGCGACTTATCCGCACAATCCTGTGCGGCCGTTCTGGATGGCCGAGGACGCGCGGGCGAACTGGCACTTTGATCCGAAACGCTATGGGCGCATCAAGCCGCGGCCTTCAGACTTTTCGTGGCTGGCCGACACAGACTGGACGCGCGTATTCGTGGATGCGGCGCGCAAACGTGGGCTGCGCGTGGGCTTCGAGTTCTCCCATTCGCTGGTCGACAAGCAACGTGTGGAGGGCGAGTTTGCCGATCTGGCTAATCGCAACCTTTATGGCGAGATTACGCATGTGCGCGATTGGCTTCGTCCCGTCTGCCCCAACCAGCCGGACGTCCGCGAGTATGCCGCCGCTGCGTTTTCCGAGGTCGTGGAGAAGTACGACCTGGACTGGGTAGAGTCGGCGATCGTGTTGATGGACGAGGCGATGGGCGGCAGCCCGGCGCGTGGCGGCGGATGCTTTTGCACAGCATGCAAGAAGGCTGCGCCCGGGTTCGGGGTCGATCTAGAGAAGATCCAGGCGGCATTGCTGAAAGATCCAGCGTCGCAGCCGGAGCTCGGCCAGTGGCAGCAGTTCCGCTACGACTCGGTGGTGGCATTCTACAAAATGCTGCATCCGGCGGTGCACAAGGCGAAGCCCAGCATCGTGTTGCGTTATAACATGCACGCGAAGAACCCCCGCGACTTCGGCGTGGATATCCTGCAGCTGAAACCGTATCTGGATGCGCTCCGCATCCAGGACTACTCCGAGCAGACCGGCCAGGCAGCCGCGATGAACGGCAAGCGCTCGTGGCTGACAGAGGAGCGCGGAAACATGGGGCCGGAATTCAATCTCGTCAGTGGAGTTGCAGTGCGGCCTCGCGCGACGCCAGAGTTGATCCGGCAGGGCGTGAAGATCGCGGTCGAGACAAAGATGAACGGGATTATGTTGGGGTTCTACGATGGGGCGGACTTCCCCAATCTGCGGGCGGTCCGCGCGGGGCTGGCGGATGCGGGCCTTCCCGTAGCAGCGGCCTAAAAGTGCGGCTAAACCGCTGAACCGAGATGGGTCGTAGCAGCAGGCACCGCGTGCGCCTGATCCAGTGGACGCGCCGGCCTTACCGGGTTGGGCTGCCCGGTCTCTCTTCTCAGCGTCATGCTCGCCCAGTAGCTGGCCGGACATCCGTTTGACTGAAGTAACCGGCAACAGTCGGACGCAGAGGCCGTGGTTCCTGCAAACGGGGTTTCCGTTAATCTCTTGCCAGCCCACTGCACATTCGAGTCGCTTAGTGAATCATCGAGGGGCGAAGGGTAATCCTAGCCGACTATTCAGTCATGTGGATGCCTGAGGACACCGGCAAGTGATTCGCCGGCCTTCGCAATTTTCTAAAGGTGCACTTTTTCTCCCTATCTGCACCAGGAAGGCGCTCAGGCTACTAAGGGTCGGCCTGCAGCGATCTTGTTCACATCTTGAGCGGGAAACCCCAAGTGCGTAGGTTGCATGCGATCTGAATGAGCCCGCGAGAAGGAGCGCATATAAGACTGCGCAATCCGGTTCCAGACCATCTCGCGTGCATGGAGGTAAGCACGTCTGCACATGGCGTGGCGCTTCGCATCGTTATCAAGGAGATCAGTTGCCGCGGCTGCGATAGCGGCCGGATCTTCAAAGGGAACCAGCACACCGCGTCCCTGGTCAAGGAGCTCGGCGGCATGCCAGTAGGGAGTGGAGATGATGGCTTTCCCCGCGCCCATGGCAAAAGCCAGGGTCCCCGATACAGCCTGCGCCACGTGACAGTACGGCGTGATGTAAATGTCTGCCGATCCGACCTGCGAGGCCATTTCGTGAGGGCTGAAGAACCTGTTGTGGAATATGACCTCTCGCTCGACTCCGAGTTCTTTGGCCAGGGCCTGCAACTGATCCCGATATCGATCGCCCTCGCGAGCCCTGACATGCGGGTGGGTGGCGCCTGCGATCACGTAGACAACGTCGCGGTGGCGAGCGAGGATGCGCGGCAGGGCGCGAATCACGCTCTCGAATCCCTTGTTGGGAGACAGAAGGCCGAAGGTGAGCAATACAAGCTTTCCCGCGACGGCGAGCGCGTCTTTGTAAACCTCCGGCTGCACAAAAGGCAAGTCGGGGATGCCATGAGGGATCAAATCGATCTTTTCGCCTGGCACTCCAAATACATCACGCAAAACGCGGGAAGAGTATTCGCTCATCACAATAAGGCGATCGGAACACGCGGCGATCTGCTGCATGACTATTCGTTGCTCGAGATCCGGCTGACTGAGAACCGTATGAAGCGTCGTTACCACCGGCACGGTGAGACGCCGCAGCAGTTCCAGAACGTGGCTGCCTGCCTTTCCCCCAAAGATCCCGTACTCATGCTGCAAACACACTAGATCGACACCGCCGGCATTGAGGAAACTGGCAGTTGCCCGATACGACGAAATGTCGCCTTCGGCGATCTGGAATCGCACCCGCGCGGGGTAAGCATAAGAGGATTGGGCGTCGTTGACGGCCACAACCGATAATGACGCGGCTCCGTACTCTGTGGTGATCGCATCGCTCAGATCAGTTGTAAAGGTTGCAATTCCACATTGCCGGGGAAGGTGGTTTCCGATCACCGCTATCCGTGCGGGAAGCGGGCGACTGGGCGCCTGCTGCAGGGTGAATGCCGGTTTTTTTCCGAATACCAGAGTCGGCGCATCGCGCAGAATTGAGGTTCTGAGTTGCGAATTCAAGGAGATGTTCGGTGCGGACATTGCAGGCTCCTGAAGTCAAACATGCTAATGAGCAAGAACAATGTTCCAATATTGCACTTCGAGATCAGCGGCGAAGCGCCACAATAGTTGCCGCAGCTTCACTCGCGACGAAGGCCAGAAGGAAGAGTGCGGCGCCGATGCCCTCCAACGGCTTGGTGGCTTTGCCGTCGGCGCGCATGGATGACCTTGCGTCCGGTCTTTCTGGTCCCATTGCCACCACCCGGAAGCCGCGCGTGAAAACGAAGCACCCGGTAGCGGACACTGCCAAGTCCCCCATATGCGATCCAAGCTTAAGAATGCGGCGTATAAGGCTGCTCATCATTGCCTGAATCTACTCCAAGCAGGTTGGGATGGATGTGCACTTTTGAACTGTGAGAAAAGGTGGAACGGGATCAAGTTATGAAGCCAATGAGAGGAGCGGCGGCTGCGAAGAAGGGGTGCTGCCTTCGGGGGAAATTAGCCGCACAATCTGGCATCGCAGCCGCCGCTGATGGGGAGGGCACCTGGTGAGAATGTTGCAATACCAATGCCAGGAAAACTGTGCAATATTGCACATGGTTTTTTGAAAGATCGCGGTAGTTTCACGCTTCTCCGTTGAGGAAGTTGCCCTGGACATGATTCTCAAAACGAGCTTGGAGCAAGCCCTCCCCTGACAGCGATCAGCAGGCTGTTTCATTGTCCTCACACCTGAGGACTCCCGATCGCTTCGCCGCAATTATTTTGCCGGGGCGAATACGACTCGAGGCTTCTGAGAGTTATGGTCAGGCAATTGATCGAGCAGGACCACATTCGGCAGCGACTTATGCACCTGGATGCAGGCGTCATAGCGACAAGTCCGAGCTTCTCAGCAAGACGTGAACGATAAGTCTCGATCGTCTTTACACCCACAAATATCTGTTTCGCTATTTCCGCACTTGTGTAACCTCGCGCCACGAGTGTAAGCACCTGTAACTCGCGTTGGCTAAGAATGTTTCGGGTTCACTACTGTCGCCGCTGTTTCCTTCATGGTGGTGCTTGCTCCCGGTTATCTCTACTCCTTTGCCGCGGGGCATTGACCACGGCGCGTGGCTCGGTTGCAGCGGGCGTGGTGCCCCCGCCAACGGCGCCGATCTATCTTCGCTTTATGAACCATCCCAGGAGTGCCCCTGCCGTGGCGCCTATGGCAAACGTCGTCGCAACGGTGAGCGCAAGGTGCCGCTGAAGACGATGAGTTGTCTCATTCAGGAATTCTTCGCCCGCATCGCAGCTTTGCTTGGCGGCATGTCGTACGGCGTTTACGCCATCCTCTACCGCATCGGCAATGGCGCATGTTACGCGAGAAGCCTGGTGAGCCGATTCGGCGATGTTATCAGCCGTTCTTTCTACTACAGTTTGTGACATAGAACCCTCCTGTGTTTTTCTTCATCTGTTGATGCGTCATTGATCCCACGACGGCCTTCTCTGCACGCCCGATCCACTCCTGAACCTTACGAAGTTTCTTCGATGAGGCGGGCTGAAGAGGATAACTGGGAACTTCGCCTGGCGCGCACTGCCCTCGACCGCGCGCTACTGCACGAGAGTATCGCCCGTGGCATCGAATGTTGCATCTGTCGGAACCAGGGTGGTGGTAACGATCTTTTCGTCTTGAGCGCCTGTGTACACGGTGATCCGGGAGGAATCGATTCCCTTTCCGCCGACAAGATAGGCCTTCGTGTTCGCAGCGCGCTCCGCAGCGATGTTCTGGGCGTGATTTTCGCCGCTGGCCGCGTTCCCAACCAGGACCAGCGTGGCGCCCGAGTTGCCCTGCAGGGTCATCGCGATCTCATCCAGACAGGCCTTGGCTTCGTTGTCCACGCGAGTAGGCCGCCGAGTGTCTCTCTCGAAGGAAACGGGGCACAGGTCGCTGGTCATGGGCTTGGGCGCAGCCACTGGAACCTCAACCGTGACCGCAGTTGTGCTTGAAGCGGTCTGCCCCTTGTCGTCGGCCACATTGCATGTCACGGTGATGGATCCCGTCGGCGCGCCCGAAGTGTTCAGCGTAGACGTTGAGCCGGATCCGCTGAGGGAGCCGGAAGTTGAGCTAAAGCTGTATGTCAACGGACGATTTTGCGGACTGATGCCAGTTGCCGTGATCGTAGAGGAGTTTCCCGAAATCACGCCGGAAGGGTTTGCTGTGCAGCTGACCGTCGGCGGTTCAAACGCCTTGACCACATACGGCGCGGTACAATCGGCATTCTCTGAGGCTCTTGCACCTTCGGAGACATGGCCCTTCAGGGTGTACGCGCCAGGAGCAGCCTGCCTGGTGTCGATGGTCGCTGTTTCCGACGTTCCAGTCACCGTTCCTCCATCCGCAGACCATGTGTAGACGGCCGTCTTTGCCGGATCCAGATGAATGGCTGAGCCTGTGACGGCGATCGTGGCTCCGGGGTATACGCTGGCCGGGTTCACGAAACAGGAATAAGTTACGGGCAGTAACTCGGCCACATGTGGATTTCCGCCGAAGCGGTAGACGAGTCCGGCGGAAAGACGCATATCATTCTGTGCCCCTGTCGCTCCAGTTGTGTAACTCGCGAACCTAGTCATCAGGTATTCGGCTTGAATGATGCGAATGGCGAAATGGCGGTGGACCTTGAGGTCCAAGCCGCCTCCGGCGGTCATGGCAAACGAGTCCTGCGCAGGAAGCAGCGTGCAACTGGATGTACAACCGGTGAGTGTTACCAGGTTCGCGTGCACGCCTCCAAACAGAACCTGGGCAAAGGGAGTGATCCTGTCGTACTTCGGAAACGAATAGCGCGGGCCGAAGAGGTACGTGAGGACAGCCACGTTTGAATTGTTCACGTTGACTGTAGATGTATATGCGCCCGTGAATCGCATTTGCGAGTTAGTGTAGGCACCGAAGTCGGCAACCAGCCCCAGGTGACGATTCACATTGAAGGCGGCGGACGCGCTGCCGCCATTCAGCCACACCAGCCGGTTCCCCACAGCCAGCTTCGGCACAGCCTGCAGATAGGAGTAACCCACAAATAGCTCAAACCGGGGAGCACCGATGTCCGGCCCTCCCGAATACGGCAACGCCATTTCCATCGAAGACTTTCGCGCGGGAACAAAGAACATCGGTACGCCCGGCTCGGCAGCGCTGGAATCCAGAGCCTTCGCGTCGCTGCCGGGCGCCTTTGCCCCATCCTCCGCGCAGAGGTTGAACGCAGACATGAAGAAAAAAGCAAATGCCGCCGTGGCAATCATCCTTGCACTCAATCTCATTGTTGCCTCCCGAACTGCGGATCCCGATCGTCAAAAAACGCAGCGTCCGATGAACCTGACGCGAATGAAACATGCCAAAAACCGCACCACCTGCGCCATGTGGAGACCGCCCCGAAAGACGGTTTCCACAAGTCATTACGGCACGTTGATGACGGTATTCACCAAGGTGGTCGACGCAGTCAAAGCAATCACTCTGCCGTTGATCGTGGTTACCGCGGCGACTCCGGGGCTTGAAACCGTGATTCCCGGTTGAGAGATGATGGTTCCCACCATCGTCCCGCCTCCCCCGTAATTGATGACCGCGCCGGGCAGGCCTCCGACTGCCCAGAAGACGTTGCCGGCCTGGGCGCCGTTGATCAGGATCACGCTTTCAGGTGCTGTCGGCGTGCCTACAGTGAGCGATGATCCGATCTGGAAGACCCAGTACGCGTTGGGATTGCCCTGAGCGTCCAGGGTCAGAGGCCCCGTCGTGATGCCAACGGAGCTGGCATTTTTATAGACGCCAGGGTAAATGGTTGTACCGCCCAGCTCCGCTGCCAGACCGCCGGTTGAGGGAAGTCCTTGGAGCGTGGTGTAAGCGGTTCGCGCTTCCAATGCCGCTTCGGTTGCGATGGCAAAGGTAGTCGAGGTTCCTTCATTGGGGCACGCGCCGGAAGGCGGTGGCGGAGCGGTGTCGATCACCCCATTCACCAGCCCCAGATTGCTTGGCGTTACCGTATACGAACATGGATACACGCCCGCAACGGCCGCAACGCTCTCATCGTAGAATCCGGTCATGGTGGTCGAGGCGCCAGTGGTACCGATATCTCCATTGATCACGGTGTGGATCCCCTGGTTGGTCATTCCGGCGCCGCCGCCAAAGCCGCCAAACAGCGATATGGTCGGTCCAAGGACGATGGGCGGTGGAACCACTGTCGCACCGGTGGTAAAGGTCCAGGGATTAGGAACTCCGGTGTTTCCCAGCGGATTGCCTGTCAGATCTGTTGCCCCATTCGTAATAGTTGCGACATAGGAACTACTGGCGAGCAAAGGCGCCGTAGGCGTGAACGTGGCAATGAAGTTGATCGCATCATAAGAGACCGTTCCAACGACCGCAGCGCTGCCCGGCCCCGTAAGTTGGAAGGTTCCCGTGGTGATGGTCAGTGGATTCATGGCTTTGGTGAAGGTAGCGCTGACGGCCTGATTGAGAGGCACACTAGTGGCCGCATTGGCAGGAACCGTCGAAACGATCTCCGGCGGAATGACGGCTGCAGCCGTACCGGTGGTAAACGTCCACACGTAGTTGCCGGCCAGTGCAGTGCCCGCCAGATCCTGAGCCCCAGTGGTAATGGTGGCTGTAAACGTGGTGCTGGACGCGAGGTTCGCTGTGGGTGTGAATGTCAGCGCATTGCTGATCGCTGAGTAGGCAACCAGACCGGGAACGACAACGTTGCCTGGCGCAACGAGCGTAAAGGTTGTCGAATTGATGGTAGTAGCGTTCATCGCCGTGCTGAAGGTGGCGCTGACTACCTGATTCAAAGGCACGCCCGTGGCACCGCCGGCAGGGATCGTTGAAATTACGGTTGGCGGTGCAAGAACCGAGGCGGCGGCGGTGGTGAAGTTCCAGACGTAGTTCTGGGCCAGCGCGTTGCCGCTCAGATCCTGAGCCCCGATGGTGATCGTGGCCGTGTATTCGGTGGAGGGCGCCAGGTTGGCGTTTGGAGTGAACGTCGCTACCGAGCCGGCTGCCACATAGGTCACGACTCCAGTTACGCTGGCTCCGCCCGTCACTGACAAAGTGAAGGTTGTCGTGCTGATCGTGGCCGGATTCATTGCCTCACTGAAGGTGGCAGTGAGGGCCTGGTTGGTGGGCACGGCCGTGGCCCCATTGACCGGCACGGTGGAGATGACCGTTGGCAGGGTGGAAGCAGGAACTGTTCTGAAGCTCCACACGTAATTGCTGGCCAGCGATTTACCCGCCAAGTCCTGGGCTGCAGTGGTGATGGTGGCTGTAAAGACAGTGTTGGTTGCAAGATTGGCTGCCGGCGTAAACGTTGCGACCGAGCCCGAGCAGCCGATGGTTCCGGTTACGGGAGTCGTGCCAGGACCTGTGACTGTGAATGCGTTCGCGGGAAATACCGGGCAGTTCATCGGCGCGTTGAAGGTCGCGCTGAGCACCTGGGTGACAGGTACGCCCGTAGCTGTATTCACAGGGACCGTGGACACGACCGCAAGCGAAGGGGAAACCGTTGTGAAAGTCCAAACATAGTTTGTGGCCAGCCCGGTGTCTGCCAGGTCCTCGGCCCCGGTAGTAATCGTGGCCACGTAGGAGGTGCTGTAGGCCAGATTGGAAGTCGGCGTAAACGTCGCCACTCCGGCAGCGTACGCGACGGCTCCAGGTACAGTAACTCCGCCCGGCCCCGTAACCGTGAAGGTTGCTGCGTCAATCGTGCCTGGGTTCATCGCTTCGCTGAAGGTCGCGCTGAGCGCCTGAGCAACCGGAACACTTGTAGCTCCATTCA
>Ga0181516_10001692_pt1 | contig 16610 bp, 9 predicted proteins | sample PEATcosm2014_Bin_25_FD_121104 | JGI IMG/M metagenome (GOLD analysis project Ga0181516, IMG submission 121104) | Peatland microbial communities from MTU Mesocosm Facility, Houghton, MI, USA - PEATcosm2014_Bin01_10_metaG | ecosystem: Environmental > Terrestrial > Soil > Wetlands > Peat | place... | reverse complement strand
GTCGCCAAAACCCGAGCGGGCCTCTTACTCTGATCCGGCCCCGGTCTGACCGACGGTCAAGCGGACCCTTGCGGTTCCTCCTTCACGGCAGCAAGATCAGCCCTTGACCGCGTCCTTGAGCGGCTTTGCGGGCTTGAACTTCGGCGCTTTGCTGGCCGGGATCGGGATCGGCTCACCCGTCTTTGGGTTGCGCCCTTGGCGGGCGGGCCGTTCGGCCACCGCGAACGATCCGAAGCCCTTGATCGCGATCTCCTCGCCGCGCCCGAGAGCCGCCGAGATCGTGTCGAAGACGGCATCAAGCGCCTTGTCGGCGGTGCCCTTGGGCAGGCTGGCGCTGTTGGCGATGTAGGCGGCAAGGTCGGTGCGGTTCATGGCATGGCTCGGCGAGTTGGTGGCAGGTGGTGTCTGGCTTACACCGGGCACGTGACGATGCCAACGGAGTGCTGATGACAATCCCCGAGAGCGGGGGCCGACCGATCGCGTGTTCAAGGTGGTCGAATTCGATCGGATATGCACCATGTCACCGCCCTCTATTCCCACTTTACCGCCGACCCGGTGAATCTCGCCGCCAACCAGATGTTGGGGGAATCGGCTGGGATGCTGGACGGCAAGGTGGCATTGAGAGAGGCACTCGAGGCACTGGTCCCCTATGGCTTTCTCCGGCAGAGTCTGGCATTGTTTGGCATTCCCTCCCAAATGGGGTTGGTCAATGGCGGACGAGATACTAACGCTACCCGAGGTGGCTCAATTGCTGAAGGTTGCGGAAAAGACCGTCTACACCATGGCCCAGAAGAGCCAGCTCCCCGCGTTTAAGGTCCGCGGCCAGTGGCGGTTCAAGCGTAACGATATCGACCAATGGATCGAGCAACAAAAGGCCGCATCTCGCGATGAGGGAGACAAGTAGCATGGCAATCTCCCTATCCTCGCTGATTCAAGATGTTTTGCCTAGAACACAGGATGCTTATTACAAACTTATCCTGGCAGTAGGGCCTGCCCGTACGGGAAAGACGGCTGCATTGTCCAATCTTGCCGCACAGCACAACTGGCCGCGATTGAATGTTAACCTTCGCCTTTCGGAGAAACTCTTGGACTTGACGCGCCGCCAGCGCGCCGTGCGTGTCGCCAGTATTCTCGATGATACCATCCGCGACGAAGGTTCCGAAATCGTGCTACTGGACAATCTCGAACTTTTGTTCGCCGAGGAGCTTGCGCAGGACCCACTTCGCCTTCTTCAGTTGCTTTCACGAAACCAAACAATTGTCGCTGCGTGGCCGGGAAATTTCGACGGTACATCGTTGACATACGCTGAGCCCGGTCATCCCGAGTCCCGGCGCTACACGACACCCCAAGCGGTGATCGTCAGAGCCGGCGATTCCGAAGAAACCGATCTGGGATCGTCCGGGGGGGAAGCCAGATGAAATACTCCGAACTCATTCACTTCGAGCCGATCGAAACCGTCGTCCAACTTCGGGAAGCCGATTCCGCCACACAAGCGCGTCGGCTGGTCGAGACATTCATGATATCCGATCGGATGGCGGAACTGCTCGGCGAGTTGGTGTTTCCCCAACTCCAATTCCAGAAGCCCGCCGACAACAAGGGCATTCTGGTCGTCGGAAATTACGGGACCGGTAAGTCTCATTTGATGGCCGTCATTTCGGCGGTCGCGGAGCATTCTGACCTGTCGTCTCGGCTGACCAATCCGAAAGTCGCGGACAGAGCTACGGACGTTGCCGGCCGGTTTCGCGTCATTCGCGCAGAAATTGGCTCCACGACTATGTCGTTCCGCGACATTGTGTGTTCGGTACTTGAAGACGGACTGACGAAACTCGGTGTTTCGTTTGAGTTTCCGTCAACTGATGATCGCCATGAAAACAAGACCGCGTTCCAGGAAATGATGGCGGCATTCCAGTTGGAACATCCGGATCGTGGGCTAATACTTGTTCTCGATGAGCTACTCGATTACCTGCGCTCCCGCGCTGATCAAGCACTAAGTCTCGATCTATCCTTTCTGCGCGAGCTTGGAGAGGTCTGTAAGGGATCGCGTTTCCGCTTCATTGCCGGCGTACAGGAAAGCCTTTTCGACAATCCGCGCTTTCAATTCGTGGCCGACACACTGCGACGCGTAAAAGACCGCTTCGAACAGGTCCGGATCGCGCGAGATGATGTCGCCTTTGTCGTCGCCGAACGCATCCTGAAGAAGGATTCCAGGCAGCAGGCGCTGGTCCGCGAACACCTGAAACAGTTTGCTCCCCTCTACGGCTCGATGAATGAACGGATGGAAGAGTTTGTTCGTCTCTTTCCCATTCACCCGGCCTATCTCGATACTTTCGAACGGGTGTACGTGGCGGAAAAGCGGGAGGTATTGAAGACCCTCAGCGCCGCCATCCGCAGGATCATTGACCAGAACATTCCGGTCAACGATACCGGCCTTATCGCCTATGATTCGTATTGGAGCGTGCTGCGGGACAACCCGTCCTTTCGGTCAGACCCGGAAATCAAGGAGGTCATTGATCGCAGCGGCGTGCTCGACGCGCGCGTTCAGCAGGCATTCACCCGGCCACAGTATAAGCCGGCCGCGATCCGCATCGTCCACGCACTGTCGGTCCACCGCCTGACGACGTCAGATATCTACGCGCCAATCGGGGCGACGGCCGAGGAACTGCGGGATGATCTCTGCCTCATGCTGCCGGTCCCCGAGAAGGATGCTGGTTTCCTCCGCACCCTGGTTGAGACCGTGCTTAAGGAGTTGCTCCGCACCGTAAGCGGGCAGTTTCTCAGCTTCAACAAGGAGAACGGCCAGTACTATCTTGACCTTAAGAAGGACGTTGATTTTGATTCCCTGATCGAAAAGCGAGCGGAGACCCTTGGCGACGCCATGCTCGATCGCTATTACTTCGACGCACTCCGGCGCGTCGTACTCGAAGATCCGGATGCCGCGCCTTACGTTACCGGCTATCGCATCTGGGAACACGAAATCGAGTGGCGCGAACGTCGCGCTGGTCGAAGCGGCTATCTGTTCTTTGGCGCTCCAAACGAACGATCAACCGCGCAGCCTACGCGCGACTTCTACCTCTACTTTCTCCAGCCCTTCGACGCACCATACTTCAAAGATGAAAAGAAGGCTGATGAGGTTTTTTTCAAGCTTAAGGGCCGCGACGACACTTTCGACCGTGCATTGCGACTTTACGCCGGAGCACGGGAGCAGGCTACTGCTGCTTCCGGCAGCAACAAGAAGATATATGAAGACAAAGCTGGAGACCAGCTTCGAACATTGACGTCATGGCTCCGGGAGCATATGCCAACGGCCGTCGAAGTCATGCACCAGGGGCGGACAAAGTCGCTGCTGGAGGTGGTTCGTGGCAAGTTGCCATCCAATGCAACCGTCAAGGATTACGTTAACACGGCCGGCTCCACGCTCCTGGCCCCCCATTTTGCCGACAAGGCGCCCGACTATCCCATCTTCAGCGTCTTGGTCACCAGGCAAAATCGGGATCAGGCGGCACAGGAGGCGCTGCGATGGATCGCTGGCGGCGTGAAAAGCAAGCAGGGCGCGGCAATCCTTGATGCGCTGGAACTGCTCGACGGTGAGACGTTGCGGCCCCGCGACTCCCGCTATGGCAAGCATATCCTGGATTCGCTCAGTCAGAAGGGACAGGGTCAGGTCCTGAATCGGTCGGAGTTGGTCGCTTCGGAGGCAGGGGTTGACTATTGGACCAAGTTCCGTGTCGAACCCGAGTTTCTGAGCGTGGTCTTGGCCGCGCTCGTGCATAGTGGTGACATTGTCCTCAGTCTCACCGGCAGGAAGGTCGATGCCGCCGCGATTGACCAGTTCGCCAAGATTGGCATCGCCGAAGTCACTGAGTTCAAGCACATCGATCGCCCCCGTGATCTGCCACTCGGTCCGCTCCAGGACCTTTGCGATCTACTCGACATCCCCAAGGGACTCATCGTCAATCCCGCGAACCGGGATGACGGCGTCGCCAAGATTCAGCAACGTGTCAGCGAACTCCTGGGCAAGGTGGTGGCTGCGCAGGCTCGTATTTCCGAACTTATCTTTTGGAACCGTCCCGTTCTGTCCGAGCCGGAGCAGAAGGGCTGGAGGGATCGACTGGGCGGCCTAAAAACCTTCCTTGAGTCGCTTCAGCCTTTCAACACCTCAGGCAAGCTGAAGAACTTTCCTCATGATTCGGCGACGGTGCTGGGGCAGAAACCGGCGCTCGACCTTTCGCGCGAAATCGACGAGTTGGCTGGTCTCCTGAGCCAAGCCAATCCTCAAACATCCTATCTCGGCAAGGCCGAGGCCCTGCTCGATGCCAGCCATCCGTGGCAGGATACAGTCCGCACGGCGCGCGCCGAACTGGTGGCCAGGCTCGGAAACCCCAAGCAACGCTCCGAGGCCGATTTCAAACGGCAGTTGGCTCAAACGCTTGGCGGCTTGAAGGCCAAGTACCAGGATGCCTATCTGGCCGCCCATGAACGCGCCCGCCTCGGCGCCAATGACGACAAGCGAAAGGCCAACCTCGCCAAGGACCCACGCCTTGCCCAGATCCAGAAAATCGCCGGCGTGGAGATGATGCCGACACAGCAGCTCCGCGACTTCGAGAACAAGCTGTTCGCGCTGAAGACCTGCTTCCAGCTCGGGCGCCCGGACCTGGAGAGCGATCCGCTGTGCCCGCATTGCGGTTTCCGTCCGGCCGAAGAGCCGCCATCGGCCACCACCGCGAAGCTCGCCCTGGCGAACCTGGATGAAGTCCTGGACGGCATCGTTCGGGGGTGGACCGAAACGTTGCGGACCAACCTTGAGGATCCGACGGTATCGGGAAATATTGATTTAATCAGTGATGCCGCCGGAAAGAGCGAGATTCTCACCTTTTTGAAAATCAAACAGTTGCCCGATCCAGTGAGCCCGGCCTTCGTCCGCGCGCTCCAGGAAGTGCTGAGCGGATTGCAGAAAGTGACGCTCGGCGGCGCCGGGCTTCGCGCCGCGCTGTCCGATGGGGGGCTCCCCTGCACCGTCAGCGACCTGCGCGACCGTTTCGATCGCTATGTCGCCACCCTGACCAAGGGTAAGGACGCGGCTAAGGTGCGGGTGGTGATCGAATGATTCTGACGCGGGACCAACTTCTCCAGCGGCTGCAATCTTCCGAGTGGAAAGACTTGGAGGTGAAGGCGGCACAGCGGGACGTTCCAAAGAATGCTTATGAAACCGTGTCCGCGTTTGCCAATACGGCGGGCGGTCATCTTGTATTCGGCATCCAGGAGAGCGAGCAGCGGTTCGAGATCGTTGGCGTCATTGATGTCGATAAAGTGCAAAATGACTTTTTGAGCGGCCTTCGCTCGAAGGAAAAGATCAGTTATCAAATCTCGACAACTGAAGATTTGATTGATACCGAAGGCGGGAAACTTCTCGTCTTCTACATCCCGGAAGCGCCGCGACAGAATAAGCCGGTCTACCTGAATGGCGATATCCGGCGCAGCTTCATCCGGCGTGGCGCAGGAGACCAAAGATGCAATGAAGACGATATAAGGCGTTTCCTACGCGCGGCCGGTGGCCCGTCCTATGAATCCGAAACCGTCGACCTTGACCTTGAACGCTGCATAGACGCGGGCACCTTGGCGCGGTATCGCCAGCGTTTCGACGCTCGCTCGCCAGGACATGCCTGCACCGGATACGACACGGCGCATTTTCTGGAGTACTGGGCGCTGGTGGCGGCGCGCGATGGCAAGCTCCTGCCGACTCGTGCGGCCATCCTGTTGTTCGGCACCGGACCGGCTCTCAGAACGATCATGCCGCGTCCCCTGGTCGATTGCCAATGGGCGACCCACCCTTGGGACGCTCCCGCCCCTGAGCGGCGCTGGATCGATCGGCTGCTGTGCGAAGACAACCTCTGGTGCTGCTGGGAGCAACTTGCCGAGCGCTATGCGCAGAATGCGGCCAAGCCCTTCGCTCTTCAAGTCGGCACGATGGAGAGGCAGGAACGGCCAGAAGATTTCGTTTCCTTCCGCGAAGCCGCCATCAATCTGTTGATGCATCAGGATTTCGAAGAGACGACACGGTCAGCGACCATCGCCTTCCACCCGGATCGGGTGGTGTTTGAAAACCCCGGCACGGCGCGCGCCAGCAAATCGGCGCTCCTGGAACCCGGTGCCAAGGACGTTCGCAATCCCTTGATCATCGGCATGTTCCGCCGTGTCGGCTTGAGCGAGCAGGCCGGCACCGGCATTGGCGCCATTTTCGGTGACTGGCGGCGGCGCGGCCGGGTGCCGCCGGAGATCATCAATGATGTCGCGTCCTACAGCTTTCGGCTCTCGCTGTTGGCCAAGGAACTGATGTCCGAGCGACAGCTTCTGTTCCAGGCATCGCTTGGCGCCCATCTCTCCGACCTGGAAGCCAACGCGCTGGCCCTTCTCTGTGGCCAGCCGCAGGTCTCGCTGCCTGAGTTCCGGGCATCCCTCGGCGTTGGAAGCGGGGAGGTCCTGACCATCCTCGACCGGCTCCAGACTCAGGTGTTGGCGAGGAAGATCGAGCGCCCCGACGGACCGTGCTATGAGCTTGCCGAACATCTCCGTGATCGCTGGCCGCTGACCGGGAGCGGAGGAGCCGCGCTGGCGAACTTGGTCAGTGACCAAGCTGCCAAGAAATCGACCGACTTGGTCACTGACCAAGTGGAAGGTGGGGACGCCGGTGGCAGCAAGACTCTGCGTCCGATCGACGAACTGACCGAGCAACAGCGCCGCCTCCTTGCCGCCTGCGACACCCCGCGTTTGCAGACGGAGCTGATGGCGCTGCTGGGCGTCAGCCATCGCACGCAGTTCCGCCACTATCACCTTCAGCCGCTCCTTGATGGCGGCCTGTTGCAGGCTCAGTTCCCGGATAAGCCGCGCCATCCCCGTCAGCGCTATTCGCTCACCCCCGTCGGAGCCGAAATCGTCGCCCGGCAGATCAAAGGAACCGACCGATGACCAGAAAAGCGAAATCGGCAGCGACCGGCGATCTTTTCATTGAAGCCTCCGGGCAACTCCGCCTTGTCGATAAATCGGCAGAGCAGCAGGCGCTGGAGAGAGGCCGGGTCGAGTGCCTCGGGGCGACCTTCGACAGCGAGGACGAGCGCAGGGCCTATTTCACCGAACGGCTGCGCGAGAAGCTGGCCGATCCGGAGTTTCGCAAAACGCCCGGCTTTCCCAAGGGGAGCGACGAGGACATCATCCGCATGTCCGACCCGCCTTGGTACACGGCTTGCCCCAACCCCTTCCTCGCCGACTTCGTGCGCGTTTACGGCAAGCCCTACGATCCCAACCAGTGCTACCAGCGTGATCCGTTTGCGGTTGACACCAGCGTTGGGAAGACCGATGCGCTCTATAAGGCGCACGGCTACCACACCAAAGTACCGCACCTCGCGATCGTCCCGTCGATCCTCCACTACACGGAGCCGGGCGATATCGTGCTGGATGGGTTTGCCGGCTCCGGCATGACGGGCGTCGCCGCCCAGTGGTGCGGTTCGGCGCCAGCGGAGTACCGAAAACACCTGGAGATGGAGTGGTCGAAACAGGGGCTACCGAAGCCGAAATGGGGCGCGCGTCGAGCGGTTCTAAATGATCTTGGTCCGGCGGCTAGCTTTATTGCTGCAAATTACACGTTGCCCGTCGATATCGCGGCCTTTTCCAAGGCCGCACAACGTATTCTGACCGAGGTTGAGAAGGAAATCGGTTGGATGTATGAAACCGTCCATACCGACGGAACGACAAAAGGGCGAATCAACTTCACGGTTTGGAGCGAGGTATTCACCTGCCCGGAATGCGCTCAAGAGGTGAACTTCGTTGAAGAAGCTCTTGATCAACACACAAAGCGTGTCCAAGACCGCTTTCCGTGCCCGCAGTGCTCAGCCGAACTGACGAAAGACAATCTCGAACGCGATTTTGAGACGCAAGTGGACCAAGCCACTAATCTTCCATGGAAGAGGGTCCGCTTTCGCCCTGCGATTATTAATTATAGTGTTGGAAATGTGATTTACGAAAAGGTGCCAGACCCCGAGGATTTTAAGATTCTGGACCGGATAAGCAAACTTCCCCTACCTAGAGAGATGCCGATCAATGCATTTCCTATTGACCAAATGTCCCATGGCTCGCGACTGGCTCCAAAGGGATTTACGCACGTCCACCACCTCTTCCTACCACGCGCCTCTCAGGCACTTGGGGCACTTTGGCGCCGCGCCTCTGCCGAACGGGACATTCGGTTGCGTCTCATGCTGCTGTTTTTTGTCGAGCAGGCGATCTGGGGCATGTCTTTGCTTGCGCGGTACGCCCCAACGCATTTCTCGCAGGTCAATCAGTATCTTAATGGCGTCTATTATGTCGCCTCGCAGGTCGTCGACGTCTCTCCATGGTATATTCTGGATGGCAAGCTAAAACGCCTTGAGCGCCCATTTCAATCTATGGCAAGAAAGTCGCATACCGTCATTGCAGCGACCGGAACTTGTGCAAAATTGGGAGTATTAAACGATTCTGTGGATTATATATTCACGGATCCACCATTTGGTGAAAATATTTATTATGCAGACCTTAATTTTCTGGTCGAGTCGTGGCATCACGTTATAACGGATGCGGCGCCAGAAGCCATCGTTGATCGGGGAAAAAAGAAGGACATTCTCCACTACCAGGGTCTGATGCGCACATGCTTTGAGGAATATGCCCGCGTCCTCAAACCAGGCCGTTGGATGACAGTTGTCTTCAGCAACTCATCCAACGCTATCTGGCGCGCCATTCAAGAGGCACTTGGCACTGCCGGCTTTGTTGTTGCTGACGTCAGAACCCTGGACAAGCAACAAGGCTCCTATCGCCAAGTGACCAGCACTGCCGTCAAGCAAGATCTGGTTATCTCCGCCTACAAGCCGACCGAGGCTTTGGCTGAACGATTTGCACTCGGCACGTCGTCGCCAGAAAACGCCTGGGCGTTTATCGCCGAGCATCTCGGCCACGTCCCAGTCTTCTCCAGCGTTGAGAAGGTCGCAGATGTCATCGCCGAGCGCACAGCCCAGGTTCTCCACGATCGCATGGTTGCCTTCCACGTCCAGCGGCAGCTATCGGTGCCGCTCTCGACCGGCGAATTTCTGGCTGGACTTGCCCAGCGCTATCCCGAACGCGATGGCATGTACTTCCTGCCGGCGCAGGTGGCCGAGTACGATCGCAAACGCATTAGCATCTCCGAAGTCAAGCAATATGAACTGGCGGTCAAGGACGAAGCCAGCGCCATCCAGTGGGTGCGCCGGGAATTGCATTTGAAGCCGCGCAGCTTCCAGGACCTTCAGCCCGCCTTTATGCGCGAGATCCAGGGCTGGATGAAGCACGAGGTTACCGTCGAACTGAAGGAAATCCTGCGTCAGAACTGCATCCACTATGACGGCAACGGTCTGGTGCCGTGCCAGATCCACTCCTACCTGTCGACCAACTTCAAGGAGATGCGCAACCTGGCGAAGGATGATCCGGTGCTGATCGCCAAGGCGGCGGATCGCTGGTACGTCCCCGACCCGAGCAAGCAGACCGATCTCGAAAAGCTGCGCGAACGAACCCTGCTGGCGGAATTCGCTGCCTACCGGGAAGCGAAGGAGCGGAAGCTCAAGATGTTCCGCACCGAAGCGGTGCGCGCCGGCTTCAAGTCCTGCTACGATACCCAGGACTACGCGACCATCGTCGCCGTCGCGGCGAAATTGCCGGAAACCGTCCTTCAGGAAGACGAAAAGCTGCTGATGTACTACGACGTTGCCAGCATGCGTCTCGGCGAGGAGTGATGGGCGCATGCAGGCCGGCGAGTGGTGGCACAGCCTTGATCATGGTGAACCCTGCCGCGTTGTCGATACCGACACGCTGTGGGGGCAGGCAACCTGCCTGGTCTGGCTGCCGCGCCGGAGCACGGCCGTCCGGGTGCTCCAGAAGCGCCTTGCTCCACTGAAGGCGGACGGCTCCAACCTCCTCCATCGCCTGTCCTATGTCAGCGCCGGGGCTCGCATCGCCGACGCCTTGGAGCGCGACGTGCTGGTCGCCCCGCTGGAAGGCTCGGTCATCCCGCTTCCCCACCAGCTCGTGGCATTGCAGCGCGCCATCTCCGGCGACCGCATCCGCTATCTGCTTGCCGACGAGGTGGGCTTGGGCAAGACGATCGAAGCCGGCCTGATCCTGCGGGAACTGAAAATCCGAGGTCTCGCCCGCCGGATTCTGATCGTCGCGCCAACGGGGCTGGTGCTGCAATGGCAGTCGGAGATGAAGACCCATTTCAATGAAACCTTCTATTTCATGGGAACCAACAGTATCCAAGGATTGCGCGCCGTCGGCTTCATCGCCAAAGACGAAAATCTGTGGCGGCGCTACGACCAGATCATCTGCCCGCTGGACACGGTCAAGCCGATGGAAACGCGTCGCGGCTGGAACCAGGATCAGCTCGCCCGCTACAACCGCGATCGGTTCGAGGATCTCGTCTCGGCCGGATGGGACCTGATCATCGTCGACGAGGCCCACCGCCTCGGCGGCAGTACCGAACAGGTCGCCCGCTTCAAGCTGGGCGACGCCCTGGCTCAGGCCGCGCCCTATCTGCTGCTGCTCTCCGCCACTCCGCACCAGGGCAAATCGGACGCATTCCGCAGGCTGATTGGTTTTCTCGACGCGGATGCCTTGCCGGGCGACGATGCCATTTCGCGTGAGGCCATAGCGCCTCTGGTCATTCGCACCGAAAAGCGCCGGGCGATCGACGCCAACGGCAACCCACTGTTCAAGCCGCGCTTCACCCAGTTAATCCCCATCGAATGGGGGGCGGCGCACACCGAGCAGCGCGCGCTTTACGAGGCGGTCACCGAATATGTCCGCGATGGCTACAACCGCGCCATAAAGGCGAAGCAAACCGCCATCGGCTTCCTGATGATCCTGATGCAACGTCTGGTCACGTCGAGCACCGCCGCCATCCGCACCGCTTTGGAGCGCCGGCTGGCGGCGCTTGATTTGCCACAGGGACAACTTTCCCTCTTCCCCGAAGACGTCAGCGACGACTGGTCTTCGCTGGATGGTCAGCAGCAGCTCGACACCATCCTGAAGACGCGGCTCAAGGCGCTTAAGGATGAGCGGAAGGAGGTCGAATTGCTGCTTTCGGCCGCCCGCCGTTGTGAAGCCAATGGCCCGGATGTCAAAGCGGAGGCGCTCCTCAGCCAGATCCAGCGGCAGCAGCGTGAGGAGAGCGACCCAACCCTCAAGGTGCTGATCTTCACCGAGTTCGTGCCGACCCAGGTGATGCTCGCCGATTTCCTGGAACGGCGCGGTTTCACCGTCGTATCCCTCAATGGGGCGATGGATCTACTGGAGCGACGGCACGTTCAGCAGCGCTTTGCCAGCGACGCCCAGATACTGATTTCGACCGATGCCGGCGGTGAAGGTCTGAACCTGCAATTCTGCCACATCATCGTCAATTACGACCTGCCCTGGAACCCGATGAAGCTGGAGCAGCGGATCGGCCGCGTCGATCGTATCGGTCAAAAGCACATTGTGCGGGCGCTGAACTTTGCACTGGAGGGAACCGTCGAACTGCGGGTTCGGGACGTACTGGAAGAAAAGCTGCGGCGGATTCTCGACGAATTCGGCGTCGACAAGCTTGCCGATGTGCTCGACTGCGAGGAAGGCGGTGTTTCATTTGAAGACCTGTTCGCCCAGGCGATCCTTGCGCCCGAGGAAGCCGAACATCGGGCGATGGCTTTGGCCGATGAGATTCGCCGCCGCGCCGAGGAAGCCCGCGCCGGCGCCGGCATGCTGAGCGCCACGGAAATGCTCGATCCATCCGCGGCACAAAAGATCGCGAACCACCAGATGCCATATTGGACCGAGCGGATGACGCTGAGTTTCCTGCGCAGCCAGGACTCGGCCGGAGCTTCGGTGATGACGGCGGATGTCGGTCATGACCTGCGCTGGCCAAACGGTGATGTCATCTCAGGTGCCGTGTTCAATCGGGATGATGCGGATCGGCCCGGAGCGAGCCTGATCTCCCTCGAAGACGAACGGGTAAGGGGGCTGATGAGCAATCTGCCCGTGTTCGCTCCCGGACAACCGATCCCGTCCATCGTCATCCCGGACGTTTCAGATAAGACGAACGGTATTTGGTCCCTCTGGCGGATCAGCCTTCACACGGCCGAAGGGAGAGATCAGCGTTTCATCGCGCTGTTCCAGACCGAGGATGGACGCACTTTCGGCCCGACCGCCCGCACCATCTGGGATCGCTTGATCGACCTGGCCGACGGCCTGACCCAGGCCGATGGGGAGATTTCCGGGACTTTGGCGGCCAAATTCTTTGATGCCAGCCGGAAAGCTGCCGAGGTTCAAGGCGCCACGGTGTTCGAAGAATTGGCGGTCGCCCATCAGCAGAGCATCGCTCGTGAACGCAAAAAGGGAACGCACGCATTCGCGTCCCGCAAACAGGCGATCGAGCGTCTGGGTTTGCCCCAGGTCAAAGCTCACCGGCTGCGCCTTCTGGCGGATGACGAGCGCGCCTGGTCCAAAGAACTTTCGGCGCGTGACGCCGCCCTCCCGGACCTTGCCGCCGTCCTTATGGTTCGGGTCGCGCCACACGGGAGCGCCCGATGACGAATGCCAACGCCGCCGGAACGTGGCGCGATCCGATTCTCGCTCATTTCACAGCCGACATTGCGAGTGTTGCGCGTTTGACGGTGGTGGCCGACCCGGACGAACTGCTGACCGAGCAGGGTATCGTCGATGGCATCCGCCAGCGTGGTTTCGAGATCATCCCGTTCGATGACCACGTCGCATTCCGCTACGCTTACGAACGCCGCTTCCGGCAGGTCTGGGACGCCGGCAATGCCACGAATCTTGTCGTCGTTTTACGGGCAGCTCGATCCGATATCAGGGGGCTGCCATTCGACTTGGTTCAACAGGCGGAGCGTGATCGCCGGCTGCTTTCCTTCAGCCTCGGCGAACTATTTCCACCTCTCGCTCCCCATGTCCTCTCGGAACTTGATCGCGGCGACTTCGATTTGGTTTCTGCGGCCATGCAACTCTTCAAGCCAGACCCACTCGGTGAAAACGCCACGCGAGATTTTCTCCTGCGCAACGTCTTTCGGCTTGATCCTGCCCAAATTCAGAGTGACGCGGAATTGCTCCGCTCACTGCTCCGGCGGCACTACAGTGGGAAGATAATTCCAAAATCGTTGGATGATCGCCTGATCTATTTGCTGCGATCGACCGGAAGGTGGCGGGACTGGCCACTGGAGCAAATTGTCCCCAGCCGCGCCGGTTTCATGGAATTCTTGCAAGAACGCTGGCCCATTTTCCTGCGCCAGAAACTGGGTGGGCAGGCCGGCGCCTTGCGCGAGGAGCCAGAGCCGTTCGGGTTGCGATATTCTGGACCTAATTATCTGCCATTCGACCACGACGACGTTCGCGTTTATATCGACAACCTTTTCACCGATGGCGCGCTGCTTTCCTGCACTTGCGTTCCACGATCTCTTGTTCAAGGAACGTGGATGGCGGTGGGAGTGGCCGGATCGGAGGCCGAGGACCAGCTCCTGCGGTTCCGCAAGCTGATGCACTTGGTTGAATCCAACATGCCGACGTCGGACAGTGACCACCAAGCCTGGGTGTTGGCTGCGACACGATGGGCCGAAGTGGTGGCGTTGCGGTGGTCCCTTCCAGGGGAAACCGGCGCCGAGGACAAAGAGCGTTTCTTGGCCGCGCACATCGGCATTGAGCAGCGTTTTCACGAATGGATGGACAAGCATTACGCATCCCTGCACAGCCTGTCGTTTCTCCCTCGACCCGTCATGCTCCATCAAATTCCACGTTATATGGCTCACCGGCTGGCCAGTCGGGACAAGACGACCAAGTTGGCCGTCCTTGTTGTCGATGGCCTTGCCATGGACCAGTGGGCCGTTGCCCGACAACAAATGCCGTTAGGGAAGTGGGTCACCGAAGAGTTCGGTCTGTTCGCGTGGGTCCCAACCCTGACGTCCGTCTCGCGCCAGTCTATTTTTGCCGGTGACCCACCGTTCTTCTTCGGATCGTGCCTGGATACGACCCGGAAGGAAGAACAGCATTGGATGCGCTTCTGGGAAGATCGCGGTCTCCGTAAAGGCGATGCCGTCTATGCGTGCCAGGGAACCTTGGAAGACGACGATGCCTTTATCAGGCGCATCCAAGAAAAGATCGATCCACCGCGCTGTCGGATCGCCGGAATCGTTGTCGGTACGATCGACCAAATGCTGCATGGCAGCGTCATGGGAACTGACGGCATGCATGCGAGCGTCCACCACTGGTCCAAACGAGGGTCTCTGTGGCGGCTGTTCGATGGTCTCCTTGATCGGGGCTTCGATGTAATCCTGACGGCAGATCATGGAAATGTAGAAGGTATTGGGATCGGCAAGCCCAATGTTGGTGTAACCGCTGATGAACGCGGAGAGCGCGTTCATGTGTTCTCAGATTCTACCTTACGAACGAATGTAGCAGTCAACTTCCCTGGCTCCATCGAGTGGCCGAGCATCGGCCTGCCAGAAGACTATTTCGCCTTGATAGCTCCGTCGCTTCGCGCCTTTATCGGCGAAGGCAAACGGACGGTTGGGCACGGTGGCATCTGCATCGAAGAAGCCATCGTGCCCTTTGTAACGATCACAAGAACCGTATGAGTGCTGCTCCTGGCGGACCGGTGATTGGGTTTGATCGGAAGATCGACATCGAATGGCTCGATGCTGTCGCCGAGCGGATCGCTGCCGGCCAAACCCCCGATGAAATACGAAGGTTCGTATGGTCCCTCCTCGAAGGCGCGGTTGTAGGTGATTCCGCGCATAGCGGACGCGGCAAAACGCTAACCGTATTGTCTCGGATTTGGATTATTGTCCCCGGACAGGCAAAGCCACTGCGAGAGGATGCCTTGCGGTGCATCGCAGCCGCGACAGGTGAGCAACGGCCCGCAATTCACTGGGCAATGACTATCGGAACATACCCCTTCTTTTTTGATGTCGCCACAAACGTCGGGAAATTGTTAGCCATCAATGGGCAAGCCAATTTGTCCCAAATTGATCGCAAGATGACCGAGACTTGGGGCGACCGTTCAACCCTATCGCGCGCGCTGCAAAGGGTATTGCGCTCGATGGTCCAATGGGGCGTGCTACAGGATGGCCCGGCCAAAGGCTTGCTATTCCCGCGTCCGAACCGCGTTCTCGTTCCCGACGACATCGGGGAACTGCTCTTTCAAGCGGTATTGGTCAGCCATGGCCGTGGCATGCCGCTCGCCCAGCTTCGCGGACATCCAGCACTGTTCCCATTCGATGTCCGTCTCACCGCTTCGGCATTGAGAAAGAGTATCAGCATGAGACTACAGCGTCAAGGTGATCAAACTGATTTTGTTGAGGCTGTGCAACGGTAAGCTGCTGAGTCACTGTGACGCTAACACGCCATATCGGCCGATCCACGTAATTACTGCGCCCATTCAAGTCTCAATCGTGATTGCCGGCTTGATCGCGGTCTGAATAGCGTTGTAGAGGTCCACCCCTTCGGCCGCTTGCAGAGAAATGATGAGGCTATAGCGGGTCGTAGAATTCCCCCGATCCTGCGCGGGATTTTTGCGCCACCACCCATCGACCGGATAGACGGCAATCGCGCCTCGGGCCGCCAGATCGGCGGCTGATCCTTCCCAGATATCGGCGTGGATTGAGCCTCGATGGCGCAGCTTCGGGCCGAGAGTCCAGCCCTGGTCAGGTCCGGGGGATTTGGGTTTATCGCCGGCGGCCCCATTTATCCGCCGGATAAAATTGCCATCGCTTTCGTTGCGGCGCTTCACATCGAAGCGCAGTCCGTGGGAAGCGTAGCTGTGCCGTTTGGTTTCGCCGCGCTCGCCAGGGGCAGGTTCGATGAAATAGCTGAGCGTCACCCGCATTCTGACCTGGGCGGCACCAAGGTCCCCCAGGATTTCCTTGGGCCACGGCAACTGATGCAACACCAAGTCTTGGGTTTCGATGCTGCTGCCCTTGCCCGAAAAGGGCTGCATGGTGTTTTCGATCACCATGGTTACGTCATGGTCGAAACTGCGGAGCGCGCGGGCAAGGTCGGGCACGCCAAAGCCATAGCGGCGCACCAAAGCCTTTTTGTCGATCTCGGCCAGATGATCGGTCATAGCCTTGGTCCATTCGGCTGAATGGACCATCAGGGCGCGGACGGTTTCTGGCCAGAGCTGGGGATGCTCGGCCCAAATCTGCGCGGCCATGCGAGCGGCCAGGGCGGATGCGGCGCTGGTTTCGCCGGTCACGGTAAAGGCGCGCTCCTCCGGCCGGTGATAAGTGGTAAGCAATCCCAGATCATCGACAAAATCCGCTGCTCCGGTTGCCGGATCGACCCCGAAATTGCCGCCTTCCATGACCAGATCGGGCTTGATCGGCCAATCATGGTGCCAGGCAACCGAAGTGCGGCTGGTGGGGGACAGATCACCTGGGGGAGCAAAGGCGGTCCAACCTCGCAAGGTCGGATCGCTGATATTGGTCTGTTCGGTATAGGCCCCGACAGCCAGCGCGTTCCAGGCTTGGGCAGGGCTTTCAACCGGCGAGGTGTCGTTTCTATAAGGATATTCGACGGGTCGG
>Ga0181516_10001689_pt1 | contig 16626 bp, 9 predicted proteins | sample PEATcosm2014_Bin_25_FD_121104 | JGI IMG/M metagenome (GOLD analysis project Ga0181516, IMG submission 121104) | Peatland microbial communities from MTU Mesocosm Facility, Houghton, MI, USA - PEATcosm2014_Bin01_10_metaG | ecosystem: Environmental > Terrestrial > Soil > Wetlands > Peat | place... | reverse complement strand
GGCGCAAATTGCGCTAACGATTGCATATGCGGCAATCCCTGCGAGTCGAAGAAGAGCCAAGCCAGTGCGACGGCCAAGGCAAATGCCATCGCGCCAAGGCATGCAACCCCGATTCTGAGCGTTTTCCTCATCGGATGTTCCCCGATCAGGAGTCTAATTCACAAAACGCTGGTCGATCTAAAATCTCCGCCACCGCCCCCAACTTGATTTGACTCGACGTCAGTGTTCAACTGTATCGTTATCCGCAGTCATACAGAGGACCAATCATTGACGAACGACCCCGAATCGAAATCCCTTCCAGACAACGCCTACAAGCCGCTCGCGCCGGGCGAATCCTACGCTCCCATCGTCCCCGCCGCGCAAGCCCCGCCCGAACTCACCGCGCGATCCATCTTCTGGGGCGTACTGCTTTGCGTCATCTTCACCGTCGCCTCGGCCTACTCAGGCCTCAAAGTCGGCCAGGTCATGGAAGCCGCCATACCCACATCCATCCTCGCCATCGGGCTGGCCCGCACCTACAAGCGCCGATCGAGCCTGCTTGAAAACGTCATCGTCACCGGCATCTCCGGCGCGGCCGGAGGCATCGTTGCCGGAGCTATCTTCACCCTGCCCGCTCTCTACATCCTCAACCTCGACCCCCATCCCATCCAGACCATCTTCATCTGTCTCGCCGGCGGCTGCCTCGGCGTTCTCTTCCTCATCCCCCTGCGGCGCTACTTCGTCCGCGACATGCACGGCCAGCTCCCCTACCCTGAAGCCACCGCCATCACTGAGGTCCTGGTCACTGGCGAAAAGGGCGGCTCCCAGGCCACGCTGCTTCTCCAGGCCACCGTCATCTCCGGCATCTACGACCTCTTCGTCACCACGTTTCAGGTCTGGAAAGAATACGTCGATTTCCAGTTCATCCCCGTCTTCCAGGCGCTCAACGACCGCGCCCGCATGGTCTTCAAGTTCGACGCCATCGGATTCATCCTCGGTCTCGGATACGTGATGGGCCTGCGCGCCTCGATGATTCTCATCGCCGGAGGCATCCTCTCCAACCTCGTCCTGGTCCCGCTGATCTGGTTCATTGGCAGCCATCTTGGCTCGGCAGTCTATCCCGCGCAAATCCCCGTCTCCCAGATGACGGCGGTCGATATCTATCGCAACTACGTACGCTTCATCGGCGTCGGCGCAATCGCCACCGCCGGCATCGTCGGCATCCTCAAGTCCCTCCGCATCGTCGCCGGCTCCTTCGGCATTGCTCTCCGAACCTTCCGTCAAGGTGAAGTGGCCAACGCCGACCGCACCGATCGCGACGTGCCCATGATCTCCATCCTCCTCGGCGCAATCGTCAGCGCCATCGCCGTCGCGGCGTTCTTCAGCAGCCTGCGCGTTCCATGGCTCGCCCTCGCCGTCGGCCTTGCGCTCACCCTGCTCTTCTCCTTCTTCTTTACTTCCGTCGCCGCCAACGCCGTCGCCACCGTCGCCCGCAATCCCGTCTCCGGCATGACCATGCTCACCATCATCATTTCGTCCACGGTGCTCTTGCGCTTTGGCGTCACCGGCACTTCCGGCATGTTCTTTGTCATGGCCATCGCCGGCATGGTTTGCACCGCTCTCTCCGTCTCCGGCCAAACCATCACCGATCTCAAAACCGGCTATTGGCTCGGCTCCACTCCCGCCGCGCAGGAGAAGGTCAAGTTCCTGGGAGTGATTGCTTCAGCCATCGCCGTGGGCCTGACCATCGTCATGCTCGCCAAGACATTTCAGTTTGGCGAATCCCTCCCCGGCGATCTGCGCCCGGTCCTGGCCTCACCCCAGGCTTCCATCATGAAAGCGCTCGTCCAGGGCTTCATGAGCCATCAGCCCATTGCCTACGTCCTCTTCGGCATCGGCGCAATGATCACGCTGGTCCTCGAAATGCTCGGCCAGCCGTCGTTGATCTTCGCCCTGGGCATGTACCTCCCGCTTGAATTGAACAGCCCAGCATTGATCGGCGGCTTTCTCTCTCACTTCCTCAACAAGCGCTCTGAGAAAGTCGGCGGCGCGCCCGGCCGCCGCATCCGCGAGCGCGGCGTCATCATCGCCTCGGGCCTCATGGCCGGCGGCGCATTGGGCGGAGTCCTCGGCGCAGCTCTGCGCCTCATCCCCAGCTTCCGCGAGAGCTGGATCACGACACCCTTTTACGCTATCGATCCCATCTCCCAATCCATCTCCGCGCTCATGTTTGTGGGACTATGCATCTATCTATGGTTCTTTTCGCTTCAAAAGGAGAAGACGTCGTAATGGACCAACTTGGAATCTACATAGCCAACGCCGTTCTCGGCATCGACACGCTCTGGGGCGGAGACGTAATGTGCGCCTCCGGAACAGGCCGTTTCATTGCCGACTCCTGGTTTTCCGACGAGCCGCTTCCTGCGGCCTACACCCATCCCGGCGCAGCCTACCTGCGCCAGGCCGGAGGCGTTACCGGCAAAGACCTCAACCGCACCACAGTCGACGAATATCTCCGCGCCATCGATTTTCGCTCCGCCATCGCCGGAATCCGTTCGGAGACCGCTCCGCTCGGCTGCCTTCGCAAGTCCTATCTCAACGGCCTCGCGCTCTGTCTCGAAGTCATGCTCGATCTGGCCCTTGAAGTCCTGGACAAAGGCGATCCGGTCCCCTATGCGCGCTCCGTTGAAGCATCCACCGGCAAGCCGCCCGAGCCTTCCAGCCCGGGCGCGAAGCGCGAACACCTCGCGGAGTTATTGAGCCAGTGCGGTTACAACGCAACCAATCTTCAGCAAGCCGTCGATGCCTGGCGTCGTGACCGCGTAGTTCCCATGGCCTCTGTGCGGGGTTTCGGCGCAGCCGTCATCGCGCTCTTCGATAACCTCAGCGCCAAAAACCTCGTGCCTCACCTTCCCGCCGAGTTTGCCCCCGTCCCTCGCGCCAACATCGGTTTTCTTCCCATCAAGGACGCCTGGTTCTCCGGCTCCATGAACTACCTTGGCCGCGCCCGCAACGCCGATGGTTCGCCGCAATACGAGGCAACCTACGAGATCAACGCTTCTCTGCAAATGTCCTACCCCGAATTCGAGCAGCTCGTCAGCCACGAAGTCGTTCCCGGCCACGTCACCACGTTTGCGTATCTGCAGAATCTCTACGTCCGCGGCCAGGCCGGCTTCGAGGCCAGCGTGCTCACCATGAACACCCGCGCGGCCACGCTGTTTGAAGGCATTGCCAACAACGCCATCCTCATCGCCCACGGAGTTACGGAGATCGACCAGTTGCCGGACAAAGACCTGCAGATCGGCGTTCTGCTCGCTCTCCTGCAGGACGACGCCAAGAATCAGTCGTCGTATCTAACCTGGGGTGATAGTGCGCCGCAGCCGGAAGTCGCCGCCACGCTCCGCCGCGACTTCCTGGTCACGGAAGAGCGCGCCGATAAGCTCTCCGGCGCATGGGGACGCCATCCGCTGCTGGGCCGCATGTACTTGCCCGCTTACCGCGCGGGAACAGAAAAGGTTGCTGCCCTGCGCTGTAAATATCCCGCCACGAAGGTGCTCCCGGCAATCTACGGCTGCAACGGATTAGTCGACATCGAAACCATAGACGAAATCCTCAATGAATGAGACAGCTCTGAATGAGTTGAAGTTTTGAAGGGCACAAGCGGGTGCCCCATGTCTCGTCTTTGAGACATGGGATTCCGCGATGCGCCAAAAGCAGTGGTGCCCCACATCAAAATTCCAACTTCTCATTTCGCCAGCGCCAGCCCCGCAATAACTGCAGCAAGTTTTTCGAGTATCTCGTTCATGCCCTCTAGTTGACCGCTATTTGTTGCGTCCTCCATAGATTCATTTCCAATGAAGGTGAGCTTCGTCTGGCCGTTTCCAAAATCCTCAAAGGTGATTACATTGGGCGCATCGTCTATGGCCTCATGTTCAATTCCATATTGCGCAGGCTCAACCCTGTTTCCCTTCGGGTCGGAAAAGTACATGGAGGAAACGATCTTCTCGCGCGGAACAATCTCGTAGTATTCACCACCATTCCAGAACTCCTGCCCATCCGGCGCTCTCATGCAGATCAGAAACTTCCCTCCCACGCGAAAATCCATTTCGTAAACAGGTGCGGTAAAACCCTTCGGCCCCCACCACTGCATCGCGTATTTCGGGTCTGTCCACGCCTTCCAAACCAATTCGCGTGGTGCATCGAAAACTCTTGTGATAACCATCCGCTCTTTCTCATTACCTGTGCTGTTTGTCATATCTGACCTCCGCTCTTTTCATTTGCTTCACAACCACATCCAGTTTGTCGAAACTCTCTTCCCAGAATCGGCGATAGCCGATCGCCCAGTCGCTGACTGTCTTTATCGCCTCTGGTCGAAGCGTACACACGCTCTCTCGTCCGCGCTTCGTTCTGATTACAATCCGCGCTCGAACCAGGTAAGCAATATGTTTTGAAATCATCTGCTGCGAAAGTGCAAACGGCTCCGTCAATCCATGCACAGAGGCAGGCCCATGAGAGAGCCGTTCGATCATCGCCCGCCGGGTTGGATCGGACAAAGCCGCAAATGTTGTACCCAACCTATCCACAACCATATGGTTGTGGCTTTTCTATCGGTGTCAACTATGATTTTTGCGATTCCTGATTGATTTTCCGTGATCTAGGAACCCAGACAGCTGAGCTAACAATGTTTATTCACCGTTGCCAATCATTCTTTGGGCCATTCATAGGGAAATAACTTCCCAGCCTCTTCCGGGCTCATCTGCACATTGAGCAGTTCTGCGGCTTTGGCCAGCGCGGGATCGCGGCCGCTCGCAAGGTCTGACGGAGTGGGAAGAATCACCACGTCCGGAACCACGCCTCGCTTTTCCAGGCTCTGGCCATCGGTCATGATGATATCCGCAACCGTGACCTCTGCTCCGTAAACAAGATAGGAATCCGCTGTCGACCCGTCGGTGCGATGCAAATACATCTTTGCCTCCATCACCATTCCCGAACTCTGGTCCCCAATCACTACTCCCCGTTTCTCAATCTGGATTACGCGTGCAAAAAGCTCTGCAGCCGAAGCCGACTTGCTATCGATCAGGACCGCGATTTTGCCGTTGAATTTGTGAAAGTGATGCTCTGTCTCCATCGGTTTGGTCGAGCCTCTGCCAACCAGGTCACCGATTTTGACCTTGTGGTCAAACAAAGTCCCCAAGAGAGACTGAACCATGTCAGCACTTCCTCCCGGGTCGCCGCGAAGGTCGAATAGAACGGCCTTGTAGCCCTCCGTCTTCGAATCAAACGCATCCACTTCATTTGAGACAGGCATGAATGCGGGGAGCCTGACGATCAATAGGTTGTAGTCGCGAGACGCATACTGAATGTGCAAGGGACGTTCATCCTCGTCGATTTCGTGCTCGAGGTTAAAATAATTCATCTCGTAGAAGTCCTTCACCTTGGGAAGCTGGTGGAACTTTGCTGTCACATTCACCTGGCGCTCTGCGCCGTCAAATCCGCGCAAGCCAAGTTGAAGAACCGGCTGTGGACGCAGGTTCCAGAAAAGATATTCCAATCTCCAGAAGTCCTCGCGTGTGGGCTTATAACCGTTTACCGCGAAGATCTGATCGCCGGCTTTGACGCCTTTGCTGTCGGCATCGCCACCGGGACGAACGCGGGTCACAAAGCATCGGTCACCGATCATGAGCATCTGAAAGCCGTAGTCAAACTTATAGGGCCGCGGCGGCGGTATGAAACCCGTATGGGAATCGTTGAGATTCCCTAGAACGACTGCTATATCGGTGAGAGCGCGGTTGAGCGAATTCTCCTTGTCGATCTTTTCCTTTGCCTGCTGAACTTTTGCATCCCAGTCAAGGCCATGAAGATGCGGGTCGTAGTAATACGTCTTGACGTCTTTGGCAGTATCCTTGAGCATCGCTTGCGCCTGCTCGCGTTCCTTGGGCGTGATGTCCTGCGACGAACAGAATTCTGTAAGACAGCAAGCCATCAGAAGAATGATTGCGGGACGGAAAGCCCAGTTGTTCGCTCCCGGCACAGAAGGTATGCCGGGCTGACGGGAAAATAGCGTTTGGAGCATCGATCCTCCTCGGGAAAATTCCCCAGAGTGCAGGTTTTGAAATAATACGATCAGGATATTCGATGTTGTGCCGGACCGCCGTCACCGGAACCACTTTTTCCGGTCCTGTCTCCCGGGACCTTCATTGCTTTATGGTTCTTCCCCCACCCCTCGCGCATCCAACGACCGAGCCTTACCACGATTCCAGAGATGGTGTAACCGGGGACGATGCTCTCAAGTCGATGCGACCATCAGGGAGCAGCGACCCTTTTAGGAAGCCTTTCGGGGTATTGTCTCTCTGGAATCGCTGTAAACTATCAGTCTTCCCGGAAAAACCAGCCGGGTCTACAATCCAATTTCCCCACCCCGGATCGCAAACTCCGAGGCTATCTATGGCCAAGCCAGTCCTGCTCACGGTTGACGACGACGCGGAGGTCCTTCGCGCGGTAGAGCGCGACCTGCGCCGCCACTATGCCGAGCACTACCGCATCCTGCGCGCCGATTCCGGTGCAACCGCTCTTGAAGCGCTCAAGGCCCTGAAGCGCCGCGGCGATGCTGTGGCTCTCCTTCTTGTCGATCAGCGCATGCCCCAGATGACCGGCGTCGAATTCCTCGCCAAGGCCATCGAAATTTATCCCGACGCCAAGCGCATCCTGCTCACCGCCTACGCCGACACTGAAGCAGCCATCGCGGCCATCAACGACGCCCGCATTCACCATTACCTTCTCAAGCCCTGGGATCCGCCCGAGGAGCACCTCTACCCCGTCCTCGACGATCTGCTCGACGATTGGAAGGTCTCTTTCCGGCCTCCATTTGAAGGGGTCCGCGTCCTCGGCACGCGCTGGTCTCCGGCCTGCTACGCCATCCGCGATTTCCTGGCCCGCAACCAGGCGCCTTACCAGTGGATCGACGTGGAGACTGCGGCGCAGAACGCCGAGGTTCGCCGCCTGGTTGAAGCCGTCTGTCCCAGCACCGACAAGCTCCCCATGATCGTCTTCCCCGACGGCACAACGCTGGCCTGCCCAACCAACGAGCAGTTAGCTGAGAAGCTGGGCCTACGCATCCGCCCCGAGGTAGCGTTTTACGACCTCGTCATTGTCGGCGGTGGTCCCGCGGGACTGGCCGCCGCGGTCTACGGCGCGTCAGAAGGCCTCAGCACCGTCCTCGTTGAGATGGAAGCGCCCGGCGGTCAAGCCGGCATGAGCTCGCGCATTGAGAACTACCTCGGTTTTCCCTCCGGCCTCAGCGGCGGCGATCTCGCGCGCCGCGCCGTCGCCCAGGCGCGCCGCTTCGGCGTCGAAATCCTCTCGCCGGCCCAGGTCACCAGTGTCCGCGTCGAGGGCCCGTCGAAGTTCGTCAAACTGGCCGATGGTCCAGAGGTCGGCTGCAAAGTCCTGCTCATCGCCACTGGTGTCGCCTACCGCAAACTCGATGTCCCCGGAATGGACCGTCTCTACGGTGCGGGCGTTTACTATGGCTCGGCCATGACCGAGGCCATGGGATGCAAGGGCCAGGAAGTGTACATCGTTGGCGGCGCTAACTCCGCGGGGCAGGCAGCCATGTTCTTTTCGAAATATGCCGCACGCGTCACCATGCTTGTCCGCGGACCGTCTCTCTCCGCCTCCATGTCGCAGTACCTTATCGATCAGATTGAGAAGACGCCCAACATCAAGGTAGAAACCAATTGCCGTGTCACCGAAGTTCACGGCGACCAGCACCTTGAAGCCGTGTCCATCCATTGCGCCAGCGACGGCCAGACCCATAAGGTTCCGGCAAACCTGTTAGCCGTTTTCATTGGCGCAGAGCCCAATACGGATTGGCTGGCAGGCGTGGTTGATCGCGACGAGCGAGGCTTCATCCTCACTGGCGCGGACCTGGTGCGGGATGCAAAGCGCCCCGCGGGATGGCTCCCCGCTCGCAACCCTTATTGGACTGAAACCAGTGTGCCCGGCATCTTCGCCGCCGGCGACGTGCGCCATGGCTCCGTCAAGCGCGTAGCATCGGGCGTGGGCGAAGGCTCCATTGCAGTGCAATTCATCCATCAGTATTTAAGTGAGGTGTAACATGGCAGACAATCTCACCGCCGCAACCGCCGCCTGGCCCAAGGGCTCCATTCCCATCGCGGACCTTCGTAAAGTCGAAGTCTTTTCCGACCTCTCCGATGAAGACCTTGCCTGGCTCGCGGAACGTATGGAAGAACGCCGCTTTCAGACCGGCGAGTTCATGGCGCATGAAGGTGACCCGCTCAACCATCTCATCACCGTCCTCGAAGGCGAGATACGAATTCAGCGCGGAACCGGCACCGACGAGATCATCTTCACCGTAACCGCTGGCATGATCACCGGCCTGCTCCCCTATTCGCGCCTGAAAAACTTCGGCGGCACCAGCCGTGCCGTGCATTTCACCCGCGTGGCCGCCCTCCACCGCGACTACTTCAACGACATGCTCCATCGCATGCCGCAGCTTGGCCAGCGCCTGGTCTCCCTCATGGCCGACCGCATCCGCGAAACCTCACGCATTGAAACCCAGCGCGACAAGCTCGCCGCCCTCGGCAAATTGTCCGCGGGCCTGGCGCACGAGCTCAACAACCCCGCCGCCGCCGCCCAGCGCGCAACCGCCAGCCTGCGCGAAACACTGGAGACCGTGCGCGAAGCCAGCATCAAGCTCTTCTCCAAGCAGCCCCTAACTGCTGAACAGCAGCAGATGATCATCGGCTTTGAACGCAAGGCCCAGCAATGGGTAGCGCCAATCCCCGCCGACCCGCTCGAACAAAGCGATCGCGAAGAGCGCCTCAGCGCCTGGCTCGAAAAACGTCATGTGTGCGATCCCTGGAAGATCGCACCCGCCCTCGCCGATACAGGAGTCGACGTCCCCAAGCTCGAATACCTCGCAGAAAAGCTGGGCGAACCCGTGTTTTCCTATGCCCTCATCCGCATGGCCTCCCTCCTTACCGTGGGCAAGCTCATTGAAGAAATCGAAATCAGCACCCGGCGCATCTCCCAGCTCGTCAATGCCGTCAAAGAGTACTCGCACATGGACCAGCCCTCCATGCAGTATGTCGATTTGCATCAGGAGCTGGAGAACACGCTCACCATCCTGCACCACCGGCTCAAGGGCGGAGTCAACGTAGTCCGCACATATGAAGATGGACTTCCCAAGATCTGCGCCTACGGTGGCGAGCTCAATCAGATCTGGACCAACCTCATCTCCAACGCCATTGAAGCCATGCAGGGCAAAGGCGAACTCCGCGTGCGCACCGCTCACGAGCTCGACCGCGTACTGGTAGAGGTCGGCGACAACGGCCCCGGCATCCCTGCCGATGTGCTGCCCCACATCTTCGATCCCTTCTTCACCACCAAGGGCGTCGGCGAAGGCACCGGCCTCGGACTCGACGCAGTTGCCCGCATCATCCGCAACCACCATGGCGAGATCCGCGTCGTCTCCCACCCGGGCGACACGCGCATTCAGGTCTACCTCCCCATCGAGCAGCCCAAAACCCCGCCTCCAGCCGAATAGATCAAGCCCCATAACGAATGCTTGCCGCTGGTCCCGTCCAGCGTGCGTAGCTATTTGTCCCGCGCAACCTGGCGCAAATGCTCCGTGCCCCATTCTTGCGCGTCTTTTCCGCAAGGGTGGGAAAGCACGAAACCAAACCCACGAGTTCGCCCCGTCAGCCGAGTGCCCCATCCTTGCGCGTCTTTTGCGCAAGGGTGGGAATCCACAAAACCAAACGCGCATCCCGCCGACAATAGCAAGGCGAAATCCAGTGAATATTCAAACAATGGACGAGTATTGTTCGCATCTTGTTGATTTTAAATAAATGTAAATTTTTGTTTGACAATTGTCTTGAATGATGTTTATTATGGTGACGGGAACAACTAGTTTCCATGGAGGTTTTACATGCGCCAGATCGTTGCCAGCACCATCCTGTTCTCTTCATTGCTCTTTCCCGCAGCGGCAATGGCCAGTTCTCCGGTGGCCGACTCCGATGCCCCAACCCCGTCAGTGCGCGTAAGCACGGGCATTACCGCCCCGGTCGTCATTGACGCGGCGAACATCACCCTGTCCAACAGCTATTCCATGCTTCCCCTCCCCGTTGACTCGACAGTCACCATCTCGCTGAAGGTCGATGCCAGCGGCCAGCCTCACGACATCCAGATCGTCAAGTCCGTCAACCCCTTCTGGGATGCCCGTGTGATCGACGCCGTCCAGCAGTTCCACTTCCGTCCGGGTACCCTGGATAGCCAGGCCATCCCCATGGAGATGAACCTGCTCGTTACCATCCAGAAGTAACGCGCAGCCCTCCCCATGCGACCTCAACTGCCGGGTGACCTCAACAAAGTCGCCCGGCTTCATCTCTTCCGCCATCCCTCCCGTGTTGTCCACTTCCGAACAGAACTTTTCAATTCCGCACAACGCGCACAATCCACGGCTCCGCCCCGAACATCTTCCGACCTGCAAACAAACGACTTAATCTCGCCATCGTTTTGGCTGAGAACGTGCAATCCCTTGAGCATCCCGTCAACGCGGAGGCTCCATGGGAACCCTGCTTCAGGATCTGCGCTTCACCTTCCGTCAGCTCAGGAAGTCGCCAAGTTTCGCCGTCACTGCGATTCTCACGCTGGCCCTCGGCATCGGTGTCAACACCGCGATCTTCAGCCTGGTCAACGCAATCCTCATCAAGCCGCTCCCGGTCGCCGATCCCGCGCAGATCGTGTCGCTGGTCTTCCGTGAAAACAGCGGGCCCATCCAGCAGGGCTTCTCCTGGAATGAGTACAAAGAGGTTCGCGCCCAGAGCGGACGCTCATTCAATAACGTCTTTGCCTATGCCATGAGCCTCGATGGCCTGGCAGCTCCAGGTCAGCGGCCCGATCGCGTCCTCACCTCCTATGTCACCGGAAACTTCTTTGACGGGCTGGGACTCAAGCCCGCGGCAGGGCGCTTGATTCTGCCCGGCGAAGGCGAAGTCGTAAACCACGACCCCATCGTTGTTCTCAGCTACAACTACTGGATGCAGAAGTTCTCTGGCGACAGAAACATTGTCGGGCGTCCGGTGACCATCAACGGCCATCCGATGACCATTGTTGGCGTGGCTCCCAAGGGCTTTAAAGGAATGCAAGGCTATGTCATCGATATCGCTGCCTACATTCCCCTGGCGGAGCTGCCCATCGCCGGCACTCCTGAAAGCGCGCTCAATAACTGGCGAAACCGGATGTTCCTTGTGTTTGGCCGCCTGCGCTCCGGTACCACCGTCAAGCAGGGGGCGGCGGAACTCGACCTGGCTGCTCAAAGCCTGATGCGTCTGCAACCCGATTTCGAAAAGAAGCTCACCTTTGAGGTCTATCCCGAGCCTCAGCTCCGCATCAATCCAGGCGATCCCAAGACGATGCTGGTCCTCGCCGGACTTTTCCTCGGCCTTGCCGCCATGGTGCTGCTGCTTGCCTGCGTCAATGTCGCAAACCTCGTCCTGGTGCGCGCCACCGTCCGCGAACGAGAGATGGCCATCCGCTCCGCGCTCGGTGCGCGGCGTTCGCGGCTCGTCGGCCAGATGATTACCGAAAGCATCACGCTTGCAATTGTCGGTGGCGTCCTTGGCGTCCTGCTCGGCAACTGGGCCAGCAACTTGCTTGGTCACCTTGACCTCCACGCCGACCTTCCCGTTTCCCTCACTTTTGATTTCGACTGGCGCATCTTCCTTTACTCCTTCGCCATTGCATTGGTTGGCGGCATCGTTGTGGGATTGGTTCCGGCGTTCCGCATGGCCAAATCAAATGTAAATGCGGTCCTCCACGAAGGCAGCCGTGGCGTCACCACCGGCCGCCACTGGCTGCGCGACTCGCTGGTTGTCTTGCAGATTGCCGGCTCGCTTGTTCTTCTTGTCGTGGCCGCGTTGTTTGTGCGCAGCCTTACCGCCATGCAGACCATGGATCTCGGCTTCAGGCCCGATCACGTGATGAACTTCGTCATCGATTCCAATGAGATTGGCATGACCGATGCCGAAGCGCGCAGCCTCGCCTCGAATATACGTACCAGGCTCCATCAAATCGCCGGTGTCGACTACGTAAGCCACGCCAGCTCCGTTCCGCTCGGTTACTTCGGCGTTAACGGCGACAGGCTTATTGTTGACGGAGCGCCGGCCCCCGCGAATCCCAACGATGCGAGCGCAACCTACAACATCGTCTCGCCAGGCTATTTCAATGTCATGGGCATCGATCTCATTAGCGGCCGCGCCATCGCCGAGGCAGACAACGAGCACGGCATGGACGTGGCCGTCATCGGCGAGAGCACCGCGAAAAAGTTCTGGCCCGGTCAGGATCCGATTGGTCGCACCTTCCGGTTGACTAGCGAAAAGGACCGCAAACTGACGGTTGTCGGCGTTGCGCGCGACGCGGAGTTTCAACTCTTCAACGGCACCAGGAAGCAGCCCTTCTTCTACGTTCCCTATGCGCAACACTCAGCCGGAAACACATTGATGGTGTTTCAGATAAGGTCCAGCAGGGATCTCGCTTCCTTAGTTCCCACGGTGGAAAAGACCATCCACGAGCTTGCGCCCGAACTGCCAATCTTCCAGGTGCAGACCATGAGCCAGGCGCTCTACACCATGAACGGGCTTCTGCTCTTCCAAATCGGCGCAACGCTGGCCGGCATCATGGGCCTGCTTGGATTGACGCTGGCCGTCATCGGCCTTTACGGCGTGGTTTCCTATACTGTCGGCCGCCGCGTGCATGAGATCGGTCTACGCATGGCGCTCGGCGCAAGCCGAGGCATCATCTTCAAGATGATTTACCGTCACTCGGTGTCGATTGTAGGAATTGGCATCGGCATCGGCCTGGCTGTTTCTCTGTTGGCCGCAAGAGCCGTCGGCAGCCTCGTAGTCGTCAGTGTCTGGGACCCGGCAACCTACGCAATCGTTGGAATGATTCTCGCGTTTGCCGCGCTAGCCTCCAGCTACCTGCCCGCTCGCCGAGCCATGTCGATAGAACCCATGGTCGCCCTCCGCGAAGACTAAGCCGAATCGGACGGACAACCTCTCTGGTCTGATTACGGAGATGGATGCACCTTGTCTCGGCACACGGATGCGGTAGGACGGGGATTTCATTCCCGGCATTGGGGCGGCCTTTCGGGAGCGGGGTTTTAACCCCTGAGGCATGCTCTTCGTTGCCGGAACGCGCCACTATCTCGGGTAACTTAGCGCAGAGTTAGCTTTTTAGGTTGACAAAGCTCAGCGTTCTGGCAAACTGGAGTCGCTCGTCCTCAGTAAATACGACAGATCCACCACCCGCCTTCCCAATCAGTCTGCCTTGTGCTCGTCGGGGTGCAAATGGCTCACTTGGCTCCCGGTACACTTCCGGAATCCCCTATAACAGGCGCTCGCTCGCGCACCGCCGCTCGGATACGATTGCTCATTCGACGCCGCGTCCGGGTTTCGACTGGAGTGGCCTGCGCGGCGGTGCTTGTGTTGGTCCTGCCTTCCTGTCCAGTCCCCTCCCAGGCCCCGGCAGCCTGCAAAACACCCAAAGATGCGGCTTCCATCTCTCAAATCAATGTTGTTCAGGGCGCAGCCGAGGTCGACATGGAGAAATCCTCCGGCGGTACCGGGGCGGAGGGAATCATTCGACTGTACCTGAGAAACGAGGGGCCTGCTGAACCGAACCAACTCTGCGCCAGCGCCTATCTTTCCGGCGCAACGGACAAGCCTCAGGCAGTCTTCTTGGCGCTTTCCCAACCTGTACAGGATCCAGTGACCAAGGAGCTTTCTCAACCCGGACAAAATGACCCACCACTGAAGTTCGACCTGAACACAGCTTGCTTCACAATCGAGCCATCGTGGCATGCATTCCAGGAGATGCCGTTCGATCTCCACTTTAAAGTGGACTCATCCCTCATACCTTTGACAGGGCCGATTACTCTTAGCTCAAGCGCAACATCAAGCGAGACCTCAGTCTCCGATTCTGCGGCGCAGAATAAGAAGAAGCCCAAACAATCGAATGCGGCTCGGCAATCGGCAAACAATAATAATGATTGCATCGCATCTTCGAAGCTTTTGACCCAATCCGTGATCTTACTTCCCTCGACTGCGTCCACGTGGTTCGATCTCCCGTTGTCCGGCGCCTTGGCAACCGCACTTGCCTATTTGTTGATTTCTCTTTGGGTGCTGCGGAAGAAGCTGAAAATGTCTGTCGGTGGACCAACGTGGAACTTCACCTCAAGCTTCGCAACAAACTTCACCATCGGTACCGGCCTGCTTACGCCCCTCATCGGAACGAATGTAATGACGGACGCATTGCATTACATGACGAAGTTTCAATACGCGCTGTGCGCCATCCTCTTCGCAGCCTTACTTTTGCTCGCGCCCGCCGTCTTTTCGTTCTTCTCCACCCCGAGCCAGGTCACCACTTCAGCGGGTCAAACCTCAATACAGTCTGTCGGATCTATGGGGTTATTCCTGGCAACCTCCGCACTCATGATCGGCGGCGTCATCGGACAACTGTTTGTTGTTGGTTTGGCCATGGCTGAGATCGAATTCCGTGGCTACATCGGTTCTGCGTCGATGGTGGTGATTCTGTGCTTGTTGGGCGTCGCCGGGATTGGAACGATCGTAAGTGCCGTCTTGACGATACGTTCATTCCTCGCTCAGAAACCTGCGCCAGCCACTCCGTCAAGCGAGCACCTTCGCGCAATCGGTCATAAGTTCGCTTCCCTTCATCCAGAAGCCGCTGTTGGATTAGTTAACCCGGAACTGTTCTCCGATCAAGACCGCAAAGTCATCGAGCATGTGGTCAAAGGACCCCAGCAAGAATTGCGCTCGTGGAAGATGTTTTAGATCGCTTCTGCACGTTTGAAACATCTAGCGTGGCATACAAGAGCGGACCCCGCGCTCCACTCGATCGCTTTTAGGGACATTTCCGAAAATCGGAGTTCCCCGTCTGAGTTCGAGAGATACATCGCTGGACGCAGACTTAAAGAGAGTTCCGAGAGAAGGAAATTGAGATGCGCCAGCAAATAGGATGACGTCACCGCTTTGCCTGTGCATGACCGACGTAGACCGCCCTGGATTCTCCTGAAGGCGAGGTCTAACCTGCATCTCATCGCGCTTCTCGATGCTTCGAACTTTCGCAGCGGCGTCTGACGAAACCACTTTACATTTAGCCCTTGTTGATGTAGCCTACACCGTAAGTCGTCAAAACGATCCCCCATCCGCAATTTGCTGTTTCCCCAAGTTCTGCACTTAGTGAGATTGCCCCATAGAGCGCGTTGAACGCGAAGACGTGTAGGCACTTTGCAAAGACGCGTGCTGCCACACGTGTGGATGCGTGCGCAAAGGTAAGCAAATCACTCTTCTTTATTGTCCGGCATCTTGATTCTTAGTCTTTCGGGGGTACTGATACCTCGGGGAAAGTCTTGGTCCACAATCAGCTGTTTCTCGGAGCTATTGATCTCTTGGCTCTGACTTTTTCGGTGCTCGCCGGAGCGCAGTTTGCAGTCTGTCAGATTCTTTTGGGGGAATGAGACTTCTTTTCTCGCGTCGCTCGCGACGAGTGATGATCGGTTGTGGCTGGTGAAGTTGGCATTGCGAATAACTCGTTGTGAACTCCGCTCACGAACGGAAAAGGTGATTCCATGATAAGGATCGGTGCCACACGACGGCTGGTGCTTGCAGCGTGCATATTCCTTCGCACACTATCCGGAGCCTCGCAAATAGCTCCTGCCCACGGACCTGTAGTTTCTCTATCCTTGACCGATGGCAGTCAGCTTATCGGAGAGCTGATAAACCAAACTCCGGCTCAGGCAACGATCCGCACTAAGAGTTTTGAGGACGCTTCGAGTCATACTCCCGTAACAGTAACGGTTGACATTAGTAGAATCTCTTCCTGCTCGATGGCGGAGCCGGGCGTGCCGCCTATTTCGATAGGAGGAAATCATTGCTCGCTAACAACTCGTGGACTTTACAACGGAATCCAAAAAGCGTCGATTAACTTTGGCTTCACGGGATCCGCGCAAAGGGATGAAAATGTAAAAGGCTCTATAACTCTTGCCGGCTTTCAGAGAGTAGACGACGTAGAGAGCTATCGGGGAAAAACAAATCTTGTCTTGAGTGGATCCTACGATGACAAGTGGAAAGCTGCACCGTTGTCGTCGAACGTCACCCACACTTACGATGGGCTCTTTTCACAGAACATCTTGGCGCGGCGTTCGCCCCCAATTAGCTGCGGGACTGACAATCAGCCACTCGATTTTCAAATCTTGGCGCACGCGTATCACAACAACAGCCAGGGAGTTCGAGTTGATCAGTCCTATGGATTGGGTGTTTCGAAAACCTTCCTCGTGTTTGCAGCTGGGGGTGCTAAACAAAAAGGTTGTTCCAACCCTGACGACCAATTCGTGCAAACTGTCAGACTGAGCGCGGACGTCAGGTCTGTGAATTACTTTCTTTATCCACCGGGTGGAACTGACCATGGTGTGGGAACGCAGTTTCAGCTCAGCTATTCCAGAACGTTCCCATCGAAGCAGATCGTGGTTATTACGGCAGCTGGCGTCCCGGTTTACAACCGGTCGGATATGTCGCAAGCCGCGGGAGATTTTACATATTTTGTTCC
>Ga0181516_10001688_pt1 | contig 16627 bp, 15 predicted proteins | sample PEATcosm2014_Bin_25_FD_121104 | JGI IMG/M metagenome (GOLD analysis project Ga0181516, IMG submission 121104) | Peatland microbial communities from MTU Mesocosm Facility, Houghton, MI, USA - PEATcosm2014_Bin01_10_metaG | ecosystem: Environmental > Terrestrial > Soil > Wetlands > Peat | place... | reverse complement strand
GACGTGGGCGACGTCAGTTGACCGCTTGAATTGAACGTGAACGACGTGCCGGTGTTCTGCCAGGCCACTTGAGTGCCGGTCGCGCTGGTATTGGTTTGGTAGAACAGTTGCCAGGTATTGCCGCTGGCCGAGGAATTGGTTTCGGCCCATTGGAACTGGACATTGACCTGATTGCCGAGCGAATCGTAAGCGGTGATGGACCCGCCGCTGAGCGATTGCGCGGCGAAGGTTGAGGCGTCGCTGCCGATCACCGTGCCGGTGCCGCTAGCCAGCGGATTGTCCGTATAGTCGGCTGGAACGACCACCCCCGAGCTAGGCGTGCTTGGCAGGTTTGCCTCATAATCGATCGACGTCGTCGCCTGCGCCGGAAGGAAATTGTTGTTGAACTGCAGAACCTGGGGGACGTTGGTCGTGGGATCTCCGGTGGCTGGATTGAGGGGAATGCCCTCGAGATAATAGCCGGCGCCGTTGACCAGATAGCCATTGTCGTCGAGCTGGAAATCCCCGCGCCGCGTATAGTCACTGACGCCGTTGAAAGTCGGTTGACTGCCGGACGTCGAGGCCGGCTGCGCAACAACGAAATATCCGTCGCCGTCGATCGCCATATCGGTTGAGACCGACTCGTTTTCGATCGTGCCTTGCACCGAATTACTGGCCACCGAGCCGGCGAAAACCCCGCCCGCGGTCTGCTGCCCGAGCGCCGCCTGAGAGACGAGATCCTGAAACTCCGTGTCGGTTTCCTTGTAGCCTACGGTCTGAGAATTCGCGATGTTGCCGGAAATGTTTTGCAGCGCGAACGACTGCGACTGCAGACCAGCCACAGCGGTGGTCAATGCATCGAAGATACCCATGACTGATCTCCACAACACGACAGCGGCGGACAGCCGCACTCTGCGCCGAGTGCAGCAAGCCGCGTGCCAAGGATTATGTGTTTTATATCAATAGCTTACGACGGCGGCGTATTTCAGCCTGGTGCAGATATGCCGGTCTGGCGGCAAAATTTGCCGGGACGGCGCGGCATTTGCAGGGTGGTTTTCGGATAAGATCGTGCGCAACGGAAGTTTCGAGGAGTTTCATGCGTTTTGAAGGCACCAGTGCTTATGTCGCCACCGACGACCTTAAAGTCGCGGTCAATGCCGCGATTGCGCTTGAGCGGCCGCTCTTGGTCAAGGGCGAGCCGGGCACCGGCAAGACCGTGCTCGCGATCGAAATAGCCAAGGCGCTGGCGGCGCCGCTGCTCGAATGGCATATCAAATCGACCACCAAGGCGATGCAGGGGCTCTACGAGTATGACGCGGTCACGCGGCTGCGCGACAGCCAATTGGGCGATCCGCGCGTCAAGGACATCCGCAATTACATCAAACGCGGCAAATTGTGGGACGCCTTCGTCGCCGACGAACGGCCGGTTCTCTTGATCGACGAAATCGACAAGGCCGACATCGAATTTCCGAACGATCTACTCCAGGAACTCGACCGTATGGAATTCTTCGTCTACGAGACCGGCGAAACGATCCATGCCCGCCGCCGGCCGATCGTGGTCATCACCTCGAACAACGAGAAGGAATTGCCGGACGCATTTCTGCGGCGTTGCTTTTTCCACTACATCCGCTTTCCCGATCCCGACACGATGCGCGCCATCGTCGAGGTGCATTTCCCGGGCATCAAGCATCGCCTGGTCGCGGAAGCCCTGAAGCTGTTTTACGAAATCCGCGACGTGCCCGGCATGAAGAAAAAACCGTCAACCTCGGAATTGCTCGATTGGCTGAAGCTGCTGATGGTCGAGGACATCTCGGCGGAGACGCTGCGCGAGCGCGATCCAAAGAAACTCATTCCGCCGCTGCATGGCGCGCTGATCAAGAACGAGCAGGATGTGCACCTGTTCGAGCGGCTCGCGTTCATGGCGCGGCGCGACGGGCGCTGACGCGAATCGACGCGCTAGCTGCTTACCACCACGGGGCCATGTTGAAGGAATAAGTGGCGCCCAGCCCGAAAGTGTATTGGTTCGGCGAGCCGCGCTGGGTCACTAGCGGCGAATCGGCGGCGGAGCCGGTCAGACGCTGGTACTCGACGAGCCCGTGGGCCGACCATTGCGGGCTGAAGAAATATTCGAGCTGTGTTCCGGCGCCGTAGGAATAAACCCCGCCGCTCGCATTGTAGGCCGTCAACGCCGGCAAATTCTGTTGCGCCGCATTGGCGGCGATAGCCTGCGCCTGGCTAATGCTGAAATAGGGACTGACGGCCGCGGCCGATTGCAGCGTTAGACGCGGTCCGGCGGACCAGCGAAAATTGCCGAACGGAACGACGGCATCCAAGAACAAATCGCCGGTGACGCCGGTTTCTCCACCCAGACCCTGGCGCACCTCGCCCCGAAGCCGTAGCCACGGCACCGGCCAGTATTGGGCAAAACCGCCGATTTGAAGCGCGTAGTTGACGTCGCCCAGTCCATTCAACTGGGTATAGGACGACGCTTTGCGCTCCCAAACGATCTGTCCGACCGGGCCGAGCTGAAACTGGCCGAGATCGATGATGCTGAACCCGAAACTGTCGCGCGCTCCGAAAAACTCCGGAGGCGTCCCGGCCTTGCGAATGCTGAAGAGCGGAAAGACGCTGAGCCCAAATCGGCTGTCGGAGGCGCCCGGATAGGCCGGAACAATGCGGGGTTCGACACCCACCGTGACGATCCAGTCCGGCACGGCAGGTGTGTAGGTCGCCGGCGCCATCGGCGGCGGCGGCGCTTGTGGCGGCAGATCGGCTGCCACGGCGATACCCGGCGCGATCGCCAACAGCATCCCAAGCGTAAAGAGCTTCCCCACCACCGCCATGACTACGCCACCCCACTCCGTCCGGATTTCCCGGCCGGCATCCGATCATACAGGAGCATTGAACGACGGCGAAGGCGGGGCGTGCGGCATGGTAAATTTAGCGCATGTCTGTTGCCGAAATGTTCGCTCCCGGCTGATTACGCTTTGGCGTTTTGGCGGCGCCTTCTGCGCCGCGACAGCCGTCCCGCGCCACTTTGCGGCTCCGAACCGGGAATAATGGAGTCAGGCGCCGGGTCCGGTTCGCCTATGGGCGCCGCGGCCGGCGGCTTGGTGGCGGTTTCCACCGGCACTTCCGCTGCCGGCTGCGATGCGTCCGGCACTGCGCTGTCGTGCGCGACCACGGATTGCGGCGCTGTCGGTGCCGCCGATGCGATGTCGCGTGCTTGGCGGTGCGCCAGTTCGCGGGCCTTGGCGCGGCGCTCGCCGACGGCATCGCGCAACCGCTTGATCCAGACCCGCATTTGCGCCGCGGCCCGGCCGCAAACGCCACCCGCCCAGACCAGCTCGAACGGCGTGAATTGCCGCCAGGTCTGATCGCCGTCGACGATCGCGCGGGCAATGATATTGCCGGCCATGGCCGTGGTGTTAAGGCCGTGACCGCCGAAGCCCGACGCCAGCCAGACACCCGGACCGAGTTCGCCGAGCTGCGGCATGCGGTGCATGGTAAGGCCCAAAGTCCCGGCCCAGGAATAATCGACGGTGACGCCGCCGAGCTGCGGATAAGTCTTTTTGATATCGCCGGTCAGCGCGCGAACATAATGGCGGGCGTCTCGCGCCCACGCCGTCGAACGGCCCGACAACATCAGCCGGTCACCGCCGACGATGCGGTAATGATTGTCGGCAAGATCGGAGTCGCTCACGCCGCCGCGATAGCCGATCGCCTCGCCGAGACTTGGCCCGAGCGGCGCGGTGGTGATCAGATAGGTCGTCACCGGCAACAGCGTCGCCGCGAGCTTCGGCATCAGCGGGCCAAGCTGCACATTGCCGCACAGCACGACATGGTTGGCGCGCAGCCGCGCTTCCGGCGTGACGATGCGTTTGCGCACCCCGGTCGGATCGATCGACAAAGCCTCGGTGTTTTCGAAAATGCGCGCACCGTCGCGTTCGGCGGCGGCGGCAAGCGCGAGCGCATAATTGACCGGATGAATGGTGAACGCGCGCGGATAATTTATCGCGTTGAAATAGCGCTCGCTGCGCAGCACCGAACGCACGCGCTCGGTCGCCCAGCCTTCGATGTCGCAGCCCAATTCACCAAGCAGCGCGACATAGCTTAGGAATTCGTCGGTGTTGTCTTTCTTGGAGATATAGAGCCAGCCATCTTGGGGATCGACGCCCGTGGCGCCATCGGCGCGGATGGCATTGCGGACATAATCGAGTCCGGCCTGGGCCAGCGTCCACAAATCCTTGGTACGGTCGAAACCGACCCGGGCAATCAGCTTGTCGGCGTCGGTGCCGAAACCGGGCAGCACGAAGCCGGTATTGCGGCCCGACGCCCTGGCGGCAAGCCGGCCGGCCTCGAGCAGCACGACCGACCAGCCGCCGCGTGCGATCTCCCGCGCGGCGGTCAGCCCGGCAAGGCCGCCGCCGATGACGCAGACATCGACGTCGAGGTCGAACGACAGCGGCGGCCGCGGCGGCGCGGCCACCATCGTCGCGGCGTACCAACTATTGCCATAGGCATCAGCGTCGGCGGCTTTGGTATCGCTGGCTATGGTGTCGGGATCACTCATCACGATGCTGCGCGGGACTTCGGCAACGACTTTGCCGGCGATATGTAGGGACTTTACGCGCACTGCACTAGACTAACCCGGCCGGGAAAGCGACATTACCGTGATGCGCCGTCTGATGCTGCTCCGCCACGCTAAAACCGAGCGCGCCGAGCCCGGCGAGCGCGACCGCGACCGTAAGCTTATGAAACGCGGCCGCGCCGATGCGTCCATCATCGGGGCTTTTATAGCGCATCACGGCCTCACGCCCGACCTCGCGCTGGTTTCGCCCGCGGCACGGACGCAGGAAACCTGGGCGCTGGTCGCCGCCGCGTTCGCCAAAGCGCCGAAAATGGTCACCGATGAACGCATCTATAACGCCAGCACTGCAAATCTTATCGGTGTCATCGGCGCGACACGCCAGGCCCACACGCTCCTTGTCGTCGGTCACAATCCCAGCCTACATGATGTCGCGCTGCAATTGATTGCATCAGGCGACCTCGCGGCGCGCGAGCAACTGAGCGAAAAGCTGCCGACTTCGGGGTTGGTTGTCATCGATCTGCCGTTCGACGACTGGTCGCTCGTTCATCCGCATGCCGGCCGCCTTGAGCGCTTCGTCAGTCCACGCCTGATCGCCGCCGCGACTGAATAGGGGAAAAGCATGGAATCGGCGCTTGGGCCGTTACCACAAGCCGCCTTCATGAGATTAATTCCAGGTCGACGGTGACTCGATTCGGCCGCGCGGGACCGGCCAGCCGGCCTTTGCACCCACGGTGATATTCGACCATGCCGACGCCGATCCCCAACCTGTTTGCGGCCCTTACGCCCGACCGCTCCGCCGCGGACATCGCGCAGCCGCGGCAGCGGCTGCCGGACCTTGCCTCGGCCGGTCACTTCGTTTTGCCGATCGCGATCTTTGTGGTCTCGCTTCTGATCATCGATCTTGCGCGGCTATCGCATCTCATAGTGATGGTGTGGCCGACGAACGCCATCATGTTGGCCGTGATGCTCCGTCACGATCGCAGCCTCCGCAATTATGCTTTCGTCATCGTCGAAGGCTCTGCCGCAACGGCGCTCGCGAACGCGCTGACGGGCAATAGTCTTGCGCTTTGCGTGGTTCTCTTCGCGGCGAATCTTGTCGAGATCGTTATTGCGCTGCTGTCGCTCACGATATTTCGCATCGGTTCGTCCAATGTGACGTCCTTTCGCGGCTTGTTTGTTTTTGTCGCTGCCGCCGGAGGCATAGCGCCGATTGGCAGTGCTTTCGTCAGCGCTATCGCATTCGGCGGGGAACACGGACTTCCTTGGCTCGACCTTTGGCGGAACTGGTACCCCAGCCATGCGCTCGGCATGATCATCGTCGTGCCGTTCCTGATCAGCGTCACGTCGAGCGAGTGGCGGGCGCTACGGATCAAGGAGCGCATTCCCGAGGCTCTCGGCGTCTTAGCGCTGTTCATCGCCGTCGGCCTGGGCGTGAGTTATTTCCGGTTGTTTATTTTTCTATTGGCGCCGGCAATACTTTTTGCCACGGCGCGATTTGGCATGATCGGCGCCACGGCGGCGACGTTCGTAACCGCGGCCATCACCTGCGCCTTCGTCGCCATGGGCTTGGGTCACCCGCTGATCTCGCTGACCGAATTATCGGATCGAATTTTCGTCTTGCAGGCCTTCCTCGCCATCACCGCGTTCTGGGCCCTGCCGACGGCGGCTTTGCTGACGGAACGCGACCGCCTGTTGGACGATCTGTCGCGCGCCAATTCGCGATTGATGGCGGAGAGCGAACGAATATCCCATCTGGTGACCGGCTTGCGCCGCCATTTGTCGATGGCCGAGGAAAAGGAGCGGCTGCGGCTGTCGCATGAGCTGCACGACCAGGCCGGACAAAGCCTGATCGCCGCGATCCTGGAACTCAACGAGATCGAACCGCTGATTTTCGGCCCCGCGCGGCAACGCTTGCATCTGGTGCGGAAAAAAATGGAGGATATGGGCAAGACCCTGCATCGGATCGCCTGGGAATTGCGGCCGCCCTCGATCGACGAATTGGGCCTGCGCAAGGCGCTGGCAAGTTATATCGCCGACTGGGGCGAACGGTGCGGCACCGAAGTGGATTTTCATTGCGAAGATCCCAAGCTCGACGAAGTGCCGAACGAGATCGCCGCAACGCTCTATCGCGTCGTGCAGGAAGGCTTGACCAATATCGTCAAACACGCCCAGCGGCCGTCCAATGTGAGCGTCGTGCTCCGCCGCGCGGATGCGATGTTGCAGTTGATTATCGAGGACAACGGCTGCGGTTTCGACGTCGGCGCGCCCGGCGCCAAAAACGGCAATCATAAGAACGGCAATCACCGCGGGCTTGGTCTCGACGGCATGCGCGAACGGCTGGCGCTGATCGGCGGCACGCTTGACGTGGAATCGGCGGTCGGCGCCGGCACGACGATTTTCGCTCGTATCGCTCTGGACGGTCACAAATGAGCGAAGCGGCAAAAACCCGTATCGTGCTCGCCGACGATCATCCCATCGTTCTCGATGGTTTGCGCAATCTTATCGGCGCGGAGACCGACTTCGAGGTTGTCGGCGAAGCCGCCGGCGGACTAGCGGCATTGAAAGTCATTCGCCATCAGCGACCCGACGTCGCCGTGCTCGATATCTCGATGCCGGAGCTCAACGGTATCGTCCTTAGCCGAAGGCTTGCCGGAGAGATGCCGGCGCTGCGGGTCTTGGTGCTTACGCTCCATGAAGACCGCGCCTATCTCAATCAGGCCCTGGAAGCGGGCGTGCGCGGCTATGTCCTCAAAAGATCGGCCGTGGAAAATCTCGTCCACGCCATCCGCGCCGTCATGGTTGGCGGTGTCTATGTCGACCCCGCGATCGCCGGCGGCGCGCCGGACGGCAAGCGCGCCCACATCAAGCCATCCGCGGCCAAAGGCGCTGTGCCGACGCTCACCGAGCGCGAGGCCGCGGTCTTGAAAATGGCGGCGCTGGGCTTCACTAACAAGGAAATAGCGTCTCGGCTCGCCGTCGGCGTGAAGTCGGTCGAGACCTACAAAGCGCGTGGCCTCGATAAGCTTGGGCTCAAGACGCGTGCGCAATTGGTGCGCTACGGCTCGGCGCAGGGCTGGCTCGATATGTGATCGGCCGGAACCGAACTTGGCCCACCGAACTTGGCGCACCGAACTTGGCGCACCGAACTTGGTGCACCGAAATCAGGGTAAACCGTCGGTTAAGACGTCAGGCAATTTCTGACAGGGTTTGCCGGTATTATCGTCCCGTCGCCGCGCGATTTGCTGTATCACCTCGCCTGGGGCACGAGGGGACCGTCGATGTCAAAAGCGGCGACGAAGACCGATATCGGCGACGCGCTCCAGGCGAAAACCGCCGACCACGATGTCTTGCATTTTCTCAAGCGGACGCTCGCGGCGCACACGCTCGATGCCGAGCCGGCTGACGTGTTGGCAAAACTGCAAAATCTGAAAACCGCGCTCGAACTGCAGGAAGTCACGTTGTCGTCGTGGCCGGCCTCCGCCAGCAAGGACCGCATGTGCGCGGCGCTGGCGAAGGCCAAGGCCGTCATTGCCCAGAGCGTCGACGACTTCGCCGCGGCGGCGCAAGACCGCGGCCTTCCCGAAGCCGGCTGAAGCGAACGATCAAGCAACTAATTCCGGCTATAGATCCACGCATGTCTGTGCCCGCCATCCGCGCGTCGTCCGCCTTGGATTTTTCACTGGTAAGCTTTCTGATCATCGACGATCAGCCGTTTAGCCGGCGCATGGTCCGATCGATGCTGGTGGGATTCGGCAGCCGCGAGGTTTACGAATCGGCGAACGGCGTCGAAGCCTTCGAGCTCGCGCGTAACGTGATGCCGAATATCATCGTCACCGATCTCGTCATGCCGATTTTCAACGGACTGCGCTTCATCAAGATGGTGAAGGACCCGCAGTCGCCCACTCATGCGATTCCGATCATGGTCTTGTCCGGTTATCTGACCAAAGCCGCGGCGGTCATGGTGAGGGAAACCGGCGCGGACGAATTATTGGTCAAACCGGTCTCGCCGAAGGCGCTGTACGAGCACCTCACGCATCTCGTATTGCGCAGCGATCCCGAGAACCCGCTGGCGTTCGTGCGCCATAAAAGACGGCACCCCGAGCCGCAGCGCAAAAAAGCCGGCGACGTCACCTACCTTTAGCGAACGAGGGTCGCTGATCTCGGATCGGCAATCGCAACTCACGCTCCGCGGCTCAGCCCGCCAGCGCCGCCAAAATCCGCGCCCAGCTGCGGATGCCCTTGTGGAAGCACTTGAGATCGTACTTCTCGTTGGGCGAATGCACGCGGTCGTCATCGAGCGCGAAGCCGACCATCAGCGTATCCATGCCGAGTACGGTCTTGAAATCGCCGACGATCGGAATCGAGCCGCCGGCGCCGACGGTCACCGCCTTCTTGCCCCACTCCTCGGCCAGCGCCGCACGGGCCTTGGTCAGCGCCGGATTGTCGAACGCCACGTCGAAGGCCGGCGCGCTGGTGAAATTACCGAATTCGACCGAGCAGTCGGCCGGCACGCGCGCGCGCACGTAATCGCGGAAGGCGACCCGGATTTTTTCCGGATCCTGGGCGCCGACCAGCCGGAACGAGACTTTCGCCATGGCTTTGCCGGGGATCACGGTCTTTGCTCCTTCTCCGGTATAGCCGCCGAGAATACCGTTGACCTCGGCGGTCGGCCGCGTCGAGATTTGCTCGATCAGCATGCGGTCCTTCTCGCCGGCGGGTATTCTCAAACCGATCGGGCCGAGAAATTTCTCGGGCGTGAGGCCCAGGCCCGAGAGATCGGCCTTGATGTCGGCCGGTAATTCGTGGACGCCGTCATAGAAGCCGGGGATGGCGACCGATCCGTCGGGCCTATGCAGCGCCGACAGGATATCGGCCAGCACGTGGATGGGATTTCTCGCCGCGCCGCCGAACAGGCCGGAATGCAGGTCGCGGTCGGCGCAGGTCAGCCTCACCTCTTCATAGACGAGCCCGCGCAGCGACGTCGTGATCGAGGGCGTTTGCGCGTCCCACATGCCGGTGTCGCAGACCAGCGCGAGATCGCGTTTGAATTCATCGGCATGCGCGCGTACGAAATCGAAAAGATGCTTCGAGCCGCATTCCTCTTCGCCCTCGATCATCATTGTAATATCGAGCGGCAGCTTGCCGGTGACCGCCTTGAAGGCGCGGCAGGCCTCGACGAAAGTCATGGCCTGGCCTTTGTCGTCGCAAGCGCCCCGCGCCACGATGATCTTCCGCCCGCCGTCGAGCGTTTCGAGACGCGGCTCGAATGGCGGCGTCTGCCAAAGATCGAGTGGATCGACCGGCTGCACGTCATAATGGCCGTAGAACAGCACCCGCGGCGCGCCGCCCGGACCGGGAGCGGTTTTGCCGTTGCCGCTCTTGCCGATCACGACCGGATGGCCCTCGGTCGGGCGAACGCTCGCTTGAAATCCGAGCGTACGCAAATCGGCCGCGACATGTTCGGCCGCCGTGCGACACTGCGGCGCGTAGGCCGGATCGGTCGAGACCGATTGGATGCGCAACAGCGCAAACAGCCGGTCGAGGCTGGCATCGAGATCGCGGTCGACGCGATCGAGCACCGCGGGCAAGGCTTCCGTTGCTGTCATTATACTAACTATCCCGTCTCAGCAGGCCGAACGTCCGATCGGCTGTCTGCCAACGCGGCGGCGCCGCGGAACGCCAGGGTTTTGTTGGTTATAGTCCCGCCTGACGACCAATTCCACCGCACGGCCGGGTTTAATGCGTTGCAACTTTGCAACGCTTCGCCGCGATTGGACGTGCACGTGCGGTCGAATGGCGCGATTGACCGTCCCAGTCTTGTCACGCACCGTTTGAATCTACATTATGGCAACAACCCGCCGAAAGTGCGGGCGAGGCGAGGGGATAATGGACGAACTGATCGGACGTCTCGTCGCCGATATCGGGATAGATCGCGCGACGGCGGAGAAGGCCGTCGGCATTATCTTGGACTTTTTGGTCAAGGAAGGCCCAGCCGACAAGGTGCAGCCGCTCTTGGCCAAGCTCCCGGGAGCTCAGGCTTTGATCGACAAAGCCGCAAACGGCAGCGGCGGCGGTGGGCTGATGGGTGGTGTGATGGGCGCGGGCATGGCCATGATGTCGGCGGGCCTGAGCATGGGGCAAGTGCAAAGCGTGACCCGGTCGGTCATTGCCTATACGCGCGAGAAAGCGGGCGAGGATGCGGTCGGCGAGATCGTCGCTGCAATCCCCGGTCTGGCGCAGTTCGTTTGAGCTTAATGCGCTGAGCGGGGACATCGATGGCTTATCCCATTACCGACATTCAAGGGATCGGCACGGACGCGGCCGCGATCCTAAAGTCGGACGGGATTCGCACCACGGTTGGCCTGTTGCGCATGGCCAAGACGCCGAAGCAGCGGCTTAAGATCGCGGTGAAGACCGGCGCGCCGGAGAAGAGCGTGCTCGATTGGGTCACCGCCGCCGATCGCATGCGGGTCAAAGGCGTCGGCTGGGAATATTCCGAGCTGCTGCGCGCCGCCGGCGTGCGCACGGTCAACGAGTTGCGGTTCCGCAATCCGCAGAAGCTCGCTTCGGCCATGCAGGATGCTAATACCAAGCGGAAGCTGGTGCGCGTCTTGCCGTCGGTGAATACAGTGACGCGCTGGATCGAGACCGCCAAGAAGCTGCCGTCCGTTATCAGCTACTGAACGCCACCGGGTTTGAGACGTTGTCCGGCGCGCCGCGGTCTCCGTTGCAGTCTTCGCCGCAATCTTGCGCGGCCGCTTGACACCCCGGCGGTGACCGCGCAAAGCGACGACCAAAGAGCCTCTAGGACACCCCAAGGATGGCCAAAACAGCGGCCGAAAGCACGGCCAAGAATACGGCCAAGAGTACGGCCGAGCGTGCTTTATCCTCAGCCGGCGCCACGGCCGGCGACGACGTGCTGGGGCGGCTTTTCGCCAAGGCGCGGCCGCTGGTCATGGGCGTGCTCAACGTCACGCCGGACTCGTTTTCCGACGGCGGCCGTTTTCTCGAACCGGCGGCCGCGATCGAACACGCCCGGCGCCTTGCCGCCGAGGGTGCCGACATTATCGATGTCGGCGCGGAATCGACGCGGCCTTATGGCGATGCCAGCCCGGTATCGCACGAAGCGGAACGCCAGCGCCTTGAAGTGATCCTGCCGGCCGTAGCCACCATCGGCATCCCGGTCTCAATCGACACCTACAAAGCCGCTGTAGCAGATTGGGCGCTCGACGCCGGCGCGGCCATCGTCAACGACGTCTGGGGCTTGCAGCGCGACCCCGAAATGGCGCGCGTCGTCGCCGCGAACGGCGCACCGGTCATCATCATGCACAATCGCGACACCGCGGACCCCGAAATCGATATCATCGCCGACGTCACCGCGTTCTTCTCGCGCTCACTTGAAATCGCCTGGGACGCGGGCATCGGGCGCGAGCAGATCGTGCTCGATCCCGGCATCGGCTTCGGCAAAACGGCGGAGCAAAGCATCGCCTGTATCGCCCGGCTCGATGCCTGGCGCGGCTTTAACCTGCCGTTGCTGGTCGGCGCCTCGCGCAAGCGTTTCATCAATTCGATCGCGCCGTCGGAGCCGATGGAGCGTTTGGGCGGATCGCTTGCCGCGCATCTCCTCGCGGTCGAGCGCGGCGCGGCTATCATCCGGACCCACGACGTCGCGGTGACGGCGCAAGCGCTCGCCGTCGCGGCGGCGATCAGGCGCGCGCGATGAGCGACGCGATCTTCGTCAGCGGACTGGCACTTCACGCCTATCACGGCGTAATGCAGCACGAAGCCAAGGTCGGGCAGACATTCAAGCTCGATTTGGTTCTCGATATCGACTTGGCCGCCGCCTCGCGCAGCGACAAGCTCAAGGACACGGTGTCCTATGATGCAGTGGCGAAAACCGCGAGCGAGGCATTCTGCGCCCGCCGCTATCGCCTGGTCGAAGCTGCCGCCGGCGCCGTCGCCACCGCCGTGCTCGAACGCTGCCCCCAGGTCTTTCGCGTTCGCGTCACCGTGCACAAGCCGCACGCCCCGATCGCCGCCACGTTCGATGACGTGGGTGTCACCATCGTGCGCGGGCGTGACCGCAAAAATGGCTGACGGCTTGGCCGAGGCGTTTGTCGGGCTCGGCGGCAATGTCGGCGATGTGAGATCAAGTTTCGAGCGGGCGATTGCGATCCTGTGCGACGACGACGCCGTGCGTCTGGTGGCACGCTCCTCGGATTACCGCACCCCGCCCTGGGGCGTCACCGACCAGCCGCCCTTCATCAATGCCGTGATTGCGGTGGCGACACAGCTTAGCCCGCACGATCTGTTCGCCCGCGCTCTGAAGGCCGAACATGCGCTCGGCCGCGACCGCGCCCACGAACGCCGCTGGGGCCCCCGCACCATCGACCTCGACCTCCTCGCCTACGACGATTTGGTCCTGCACGACGAGCGCCTGACGCTACCGCACCCGCGGCTGTTCGAGCGCGCCTTCGTGCTGCTGCCGCTTGCCGAGATCGCGCAGAACCGCGTCATCGCCGGCCTCCGCGTCAGCGACGCGCTGGCCCGCGTCGACACAAGCGGCATCGAGAAACTGCCGCGAGCGTGGGCGTAATGGCGGCACGGCAATTGCACGGCAGGACGTATTGGCCCCCCGGCCTCTCCGTGGCATTTTGCGGCTATGACGGCTTCCGAACCCCTGTCGCTGGCGAGCGATTTTCCCGACGCCACGCGTGACGACTGGCGCAGGCTTGTCGACGCCGCGCTCAAGGGCGCGCCGTTCGCGCGGCTGGAAAGCCGGACCTTCGGCGGCCTCACCATCGAGCCGTTATACGAACGCGCGGCCGGCGCGCATGCCGTGCCGGGCCGCGCCCCGGGAGCGGCCTGGACCTTGATGCAGCGGGTCGATCATCCCGACGCCGCCGCCGCCAATAAGCAAGCGCTCGACGATCTGGAGAACGGCGCGACCGGATTGGTCCTGGTCTTTGCCGGCTCGGTCAGCGCCAACGGCTTTGGCCTCGAACCGTCGGCGGCAAAGCTTAAGCGGGTGCTCGACGGCGTCGATCTCGATGCCGGCATCGCCGTCGATCTCAACCTAAGTCCGACCTCGCGCCATATCGTCCGCGACTTCGCCGCACTCTTGAAAGACCGCGGTGTCGCGCCGGGCGCGGTCGATCTGCGCTTCAGTATCAATCCGATCGGCGGCTTCGCCGCCACCGGCCACAGCGCGCGAAACTGGGCCGATCTCGCGCCCTACTTCGCGCATATGGTCGGTGAGCTTGCAGGCGATGGCTTTCGCGGTCCGTTTGCCGTCGCCGACGGACGGATCATCCACAATGCCGGCGGCTCCGAGGCGCAGGAGCTTGCATTCGCGCTGGCCAGCGCCGTCGCCTATCTGCGTGCGCTGGAAACGCATGGTACGACAAATGGCATGGCGCTCGATAAAGCGCGCGACGCGATCTATTTCCGGCTGGCGGCTGATGCCGATCAGTTCCTGACCATGGCAAAATTTCGCGCCGCACGAAAATTGTGGGCGCGCGTCGAAGCGGCCTGCGGGCTCGCGGCAAAACCGGTCACGATCGCGGCCGAGACCGCGTGGCGGATGATGACCCGGCGCGATCCATACGTGAACATATTGCGCACGACGATCGCCGTCGTGGCGGCGGGCTTCGGCGGCGCCGATACCGTCACGGTGCTGCCGCACACCGCGCCGCTCGGCCTGCCCGACGCACTTGCGCGCCGCATCGCGCGCAACACCCAGCTTTTGTTGTTGGAAGAGTCGAACCTGGCGCGCGTCGGCGATCCGGCCGCCGGCTCCGGCACGCTCGAAGCCATGACGCAACAGCTCGCTGCCGCGGCGTGGTCGCAGTTTCAGGAGATCGAGCTGGCAGGCGGGGTGTGGACCGCGCTTGAGACCGGATTGATCCAGCGCAACGTCGCCGCCGTGTGCGCGGAGCGGCAAAAAGCGGTGGCGCGCGGCAAGGATATTTTGACCGGGACGAACGCATTCCCGGATCTGCGTGAAACCGTGCCCACGGTTCTCGACGTCGCGCCGACGGCGCCGTTGAACGGGGCGGTGGCAGCCGTGACCACGGCGGCATTGCCGCGGCTGCGTCTCGCCGAGCCGTTCGAAAGCTTGCGCGACGCCTCCGACGAGATCCTCGGCAAGACCGGCGCGCGGCCGAAAATTTTCCTGGCCAATCTCGGTACGGCGGCGGAATTCACCGCGCGCGCAAGCTTCGCCAAGAACTTTTTCGAGTCTGGCGGCATCGCGGCGATCTTCGGCGACGGCGATACCGCCGCCCTCGCCGCGGCCTTCAAGGCGTCGGGCGCCGGGCTCGCTTGCCTGTGTTCATCGGACAAAGTCTACGACAAGGACGCGGCTGCGGCGGCGCAAACGCTCAAAGCCGCGGGCGCCCGCTACATTTATCTCGCCGGCCGGCCGGGGGAGCGCGAGGCCGCCATGCGCGGCGCCGGGGTGCAGTCATTTATCTACGACGGTTGCGAGACCCTTTCGACTTTGACCGCCGCATACGATATCCTGGCGCACACCGGGTGAGCCCAAAGGCTGGCACGCATGAGCCAAATCCCGAATTTTTCGAAAGTCGACTTCGCCGAGGCGCCGTCCCCGGCGCCGGCGCAAACCGCACCCTGGCTCACCCCCGAAGGCATTGCGGTCAAGAGCGCCTATGACGCCGCCGACCTCGACGGCCTCGACGGCCTGAACTCTTATCCGGGCATCGCGCCGTTCCTGCGTGGCCCCTACCCGACCATGTACGTCACCCAGCCGTGGACCATCCGGCAATATGCCGGGTTCTCGACGGCGGAAGATTCCAACGCCTTCTACCGGCGCAATCTCGCCGCCGGCCAGAAGGGTCTTTCGATCGCCTTCGATCTCGCCACCCATCGCGGCTACGACTCAGACCATCCGCGCGTCTCCGGCGATGTCGGCATGGCCGGCGTCGCCATCGATTCGATCTACGACATGCGCACGCTGTTCGCCGGCATTCCGCTCGACCGGATGTCGGTGTCGATGACCATGAACGGCGCCGTGCTGCCGGTGCTGGCGCTCTATATCGTCGCCGCCGAGGAGCAAGGCGTGGCGCCGGAAAAACTCGCCGGCACGATCCAGAACGACATCCTCAAAGAGTTCATGGTGCGCAACACCTATATCTATCCGCCGAAGCCGTCGTTGCGCATCATCTCCGATATTTTTTCCTACACCTCCGCGCATATGCCGAAGTTCAATTCTATTTCGATCTCCGGCTATCACATGCAGGAGGCCGGCGCGACGGCCGATCTCGAGCTCGCTTACACGCTCGCCGACGGCGTCGAGTATGTCCGCGCCGGGCTCGGCGCCAATCTTGCCGTCGACCGTTTTGCGCCAAGACTTTCGTTCTTCTTCGGCATCGGCATGAACTTTTTCATGGAGGTGGCGAAACTGCGCGCCGCGCGCGTGCTGTGGGCAAAGCTGATGAAGCAATTCAACCCGAGCGACGAGCGCTGCCTGTCTTTGCGGACGCATTGCCAGACCTCGGGCTGGTCGCTCACGGCGCAGGACGTGTTCAACAACGTCACCCGCACCGCCATCGAAGCCATGGCGGCGACGCAAGGCGGCACCCAATCGCTGCACACCAACGCGCTCGACGAGGCGCTCGCTTTGCCGACCGATTTTTCCGCGCGCATCGCGCGCAATACGCAGATCGTCCTGCAGCGCGAGAGCGGCACCACCCGTGTGATCGATCCGTGGGGCGGCTCGTTCTATGTCGAAAGGCTCACCCGCGATCTCGCCGCCAAGACTTGGGGCCATATCACCGAAGTCGAGGAGCTCGGCGGCATGACCCGCGCCATCGAAGCGGGCTTGCCGAAGCTGCGCATCGAGGAAGCCGCCGCGCGCACCCAAGCGCGCATCGATTCCGGCGCTCAGGCCGTGATCGGCGTCAACAAGTACCGGCCGCGCGACGAAGCGCCGATCGTTGTTCTCAAAGTGGACAACGCGGCGGTGCGGCAATTGCACATCGACAAACTGACGCGGCTCAAGCATGACCGCGATCCCAAAATTCTCGCCGAAGCGCT
>Ga0181516_10001687_pt1 | contig 16628 bp, 14 predicted proteins | sample PEATcosm2014_Bin_25_FD_121104 | JGI IMG/M metagenome (GOLD analysis project Ga0181516, IMG submission 121104) | Peatland microbial communities from MTU Mesocosm Facility, Houghton, MI, USA - PEATcosm2014_Bin01_10_metaG | ecosystem: Environmental > Terrestrial > Soil > Wetlands > Peat | place... | reverse complement strand
GAGAGTCTGCTCATTCCCATCAACCTCGCCTTCTTCGTCCACAACTCAGCCGCCTCTCGCGTGATCGCACAATATCCCAGTCCCGGCGGTGCGATGGAGTCGTTGCTTGACCTCGCCTATTGGAACAACGTTGTAGATCGCAACCCCATTCTTCGCACCTTTGAACCGGATGTCGAAGCACTGCTTGTCAATCGCCTCTCGACTCCACCACAGTATTTCCGCGCTCCCATTGATCAGTGTCTTCATCTCGTTGGCATCATTCGCACCCAGTGGCGCGGCCTATCCGGCGGGCAGGAGGTCTGGAAGGAGATCGACAACTTCTTCGTTCAACTCAGGCAGACCAGCGCGGAGGAGCCCCGTGCCTGATCTGCGTTTCCAGATCGAAGGTGCGGAGGTCGCACTCAACGCCGCCTCTCCGCTCATCAACTTTCAAGTGCGTGTCACCGACGCGGAGATGCTGCCCATCCATTCCATCGCCTTGCGCGTCCAGGTGCAAATTGAACCTGTGCGTCGCCGCTACACGCCCGAAGAACAGGAGCACCTCAAAGAACTTTTTGGCGAGCCCGAACGGTGGAGCAAGTCAGTTCACCCTTTGCTCTGGATAAACACGAATGTCAATGTGCCCGGCTTCGACGGCACAACCGTCTTCTCTGTTCCCGTACCCTGCACCTTCGATTTCAACGTAGCCGTTACCAAGTACATTTACGGTCTCGATGAGGGAGAGATTCCCGTCAATCTGCTCTTCAGCGGAACTGTCTTCCACGCGGGGCGCATGGGCCTGCAAATCGCACAGATCCCCTGGGACCGCGACGCCAGCTATCGCCTTCCCGTTCAACTCTGGAAGGAGATGATGAACCAGCATTACCCGAACAGCGCGTGGCTCTGCCTGCGCCGCGATGTGTTCGAAAAACTTTACAGCTTCAAATCACAGCACGGCATTCCCACATGGGATCAAACACTCGAGCGCATCCTCGCGCAAACCGAAGAGGTGAAGTCATGAACCTCGATCTCGCTCGCAAGGTAGCCGACGCCGTTCTTTACGAGGGCTACATTCTCTACCCGTATCGCCCTTCGGCCCTCAAGAATCGCCAGCGTTGGAGCTTCGGAATTCTCTATCCGCCCGCATATCCCGAGGTCGCGCTCGGAACCGAACGCAATGCCATGCACTCCGAATTTCTTGTGGAAGCCACGAAAGACGCCGCCGTCCACGTGCATCTCCGCTTTCTGCATCTGCTCTCCCGCCAATACACGCAATCCGTCGAGGGCCGCTCTGAACCCGTATCCTCACTGCGCGTTGACGATCAAATTTTCGAGAGCTGGGACGAGCCATCCGAACGTTCCATCCATTTCCACATCGCGTCTCTCCCCGCGCAGCAACAACATCAATTCACCATCCCTGCCGACACGCAGTCAGAACCAATGCTCGACCGCAACGGACACCTCGCAGGCGGCCTGACGCGCACTCGGCGCGAGGTGAACGGAACCATCTCCGTCGCCTCGGAAACACTCCGCGACGGTCTGCTGAAGCTCACCATTGATGTCGCCAACACCACGCCCATGCTGGAGGAAACGACCGACCGCGTCACCTCGCTCGACTACTCATTGCTTTCGGCGCACACCATTCTCACCGCAACCGGAGCCCAGTTTGTCTCACTCCTCGATCCCCCCGCGGATTTACAGGCTGCAACCGCCTCATGCCACAATGTTGGAAATTTCCCTGTGCTCGTCGGCACGGCTTCAGAGAGAGACATGATGCTCTGCTCTCCGATTGTTCTCTACGACTATCCGCAGATCGCGCCGGAAAGTACGTCCAACTTTTACGACGCAACCGAAATGGATGAGATGCTCACCCTCCGCGTGCTCACGCTCACCGATGGAGAAAAGGACGAAATGCGCCGCACCGATGAGCACGTTCGCAACCTGCTGCAAAGCACCGAGCAGAGCGCCCGCGAACAACTGGCCAGAACCCACGGAGTCATCCGCGGCATGCGATCCATAGAGGAGCAGCAATGACAGAGTGGGACTTCGCGTTCAACAATCCGGAAGCAGACAACACGCCTGTCGCGAGTGTCTCCGTCTTCGGCGTTGACGTGAAGCCCGGAGACCGCGTGCGCCTCTGGCCGCAGAAATCAGCCGACATCATGGACATGGCGCTCAAGGGCAAGGTCGCTGTCGTCGAGGCCATCGAACGCGATTTCGACGACCACTACCACCTCGCCGTCGTTCTCGAAGACGATCCGGGCCGCGATCTCGGAATGCTTCGCCAGCCCGGTCATCGATTTTTCTTTTCGCCCGAGGAAGTCGAACCTCTCGCACTCAACAGCGAGGCCCCTCATGTCTGACAATCCAACCATTCTCGTCGCGGGCGTCGGCAATATTTTTCTCGGCGATGATGCTTTCGGCGTCGAGGTCGTTGAGCGCCTTGCGCAGCGCCCACTGCCTCCGGATGTCCGCGTCGTTGACTACGGCATCCGCAGCTACGATCTCGCTTACGCGCTCATGGAGCCGTGGAATCTGGTCATTCTCGTCGATGCCGTACCTGGCAGTGGCCCGCCCGGCACTCTCTACACTATCGAGCCGCAACTTCCGCAACACGACGAAGAACTTGCGGAGTTTGCCTTCGATGCGCACTCCATGAACCCGGTAGCCGTGCTTCAACTTGTCCAACACCTCGGAGGCAGCGTCGCTCGCATGCTGGTCGTTGGCTGCGTGCCAGCGACCGTGGACGAACGAATTGATGGCCAATTCGGTCTTAGCGATCCGGTGCGCAACGCCGTCGATGAGGCAGTCGCCATCATTGAAAGACTCATCGCTTTAAACCGCAACAGTACCGCGGCCTAGCCGCTAAAAGGAGATGTCATGTCAAAACTTGTGAAGTGGGGAACCATAGCAGCAGCCGTTTACTCGGTGTATTTCTTTCGCGGAGATATCCAGCGCTACACAAAAATGAAAATGATGTAAGCACATCCAACTTGGCGCAATAAAACCCCCGACTCGTTCGGGGGTTTTATTCTCAACAATCGTCGCAGGTCGCGTCAGTCAGCTGCTAGCCTCGGATTTTCTGCTACGGTTCTGCGAAAGGAACTTCCTGCCGATCCATCCTCGGCAAGAAACTCTCTCAACAAGCCGACCAGTTTATCCGGTTCTGCAAGAAAAGAGTCATGCCCGTGCGCGCTGTCCACGCTTTCATAACGACAGTCCGCGCCAGCCCGGCGCAATTCCTCCGCAAACGCGCATACATCGCTATCCGGAAAAAGCACGTCGCTGGAAATTCCAAACAGTAGCACCTTGGCGCGAATCCGCTCCCACGCCGCACCTTGGAAATCCCGCAACGGATCCCACAAATCCATCGCCCTCGTGATTGTCAGGTACGCGTTGGCGTCAAAGCGTTGCCAGAACAATTTGCCTTGGTACTCCAGGTATCCGGCAATGTCGAACCGCCCGTTCTCCTGTTCCCACGGAGCAAAGCCTTTGCGATCAGCCTTGCGTCCGTGCCGCTCGTGGAAAAGCTCCGAAGACTTGTACGTCGTCATCGCAATTCCGCGGGCCTGCGCCAGGCCCGCACGCGGTCCCGGACCGTCATAGTAATCGCCGCCGCGCCACTCTGGGTCTAGCCGGATCGCTTCGCGTTGCAGGTGGTTCAGTCCCAACCCGAGCGCGTTCAACTGCGTCGTGCCCATCGCAATGACTTTGTCCACCCACTCCGGATACTCCACCGCCCACTGCAGCGCCTGCATTCCGCCGATCGACGGACCAATCACCGTCCGCAGATGGCTGATCCCCAACTCCTGCAAACCAATCCTCTGCGAGCGCACCCAATCCCGCACCGTCACCTGCGGAAACCGCGCGCCGTACGGCTTACCTGTTGCCGGGTCCAGCGAAGCCGAACTTGTTGAGCCATAACACGAGCCGATCACGTTGAAGCACACCACGCACTCGCGGTCGCGGTCGAAAATCCTTTCCAGCAAATCCGGCCACCACTGGTCCACCCGCGACGAGCCCGACAACGCGTGGCACACTAGCGTCACGTTGCTGCAATCCTCGTTCGGCTCGCCATAGATCGCATAGCGCAAACTTGCCGATTCCAGCGTCTTTCCACTCTCCAGAAGGAATGGCCCTCGCTTCGTAATCGAGACCGTTCCCTGCGTCAGATGCAACCGCGTCAAACCTTCGCTAGCCATTGCTATTTCCCTCGTCCCTGCCCCGCCGGCTCCGGTTGCGTATGCTTGGTGCCGTTCGCAGCCTCAATCGCCTGTGCCAGGTCAGCAATAATGTCGCGTATATCCTCAATGCCCACCGAGAGCCTTACCAACTCCGGCGTCACTCCGGTGTCCACCTGCTCCTCTGCCGCCAATTGCGCGTGAGTTGTTGATGCCGGATGGATGATCAGCGACTTGGCGTCGCCAATGTTGGCTACATGGCTGAACAGCTTCACCGAGTCGATCAGTTTCCGTCCTGCGTCAAAGCCGCCCTTGATTCCAAACGTGATCAACGCTCCGCGTCCGCTCGGCAAGTATTTCTTTGCGCGCTCATAGTACTTGCTGGATTCCAGTCCCGGATAATTCACCCACTCCACGCCCGGATGCGTCTCCAGGTAATTCGCAACTTTCAGAGCATTCTCCGAGTGCCGCTCCAACCGTAGATGCAGCGTCTCCGCGCCTTGCAGCAGCAGGAAGGAATTGAACGGCGAAAGCGCCGCGCCCGTGTCCCTCAATCCCTGCACGCGCGCCTTCAGGATGAACGCCAAATTCCCGAACGCAGTCGTGTAGCTGATGCCGTGATAGCTCGGGTCGGGGTCGACAAAGTCTTTCTTGAAGCGCGGTGATGCGGTCCAATCGAACTTCCCTGCGTCCACAATGATTCCGCCAATCGTGGTTCCGTGTCCGCCAATGAACTTCGTCGCCGAGTTCACCACAATGTCCGCGCCCCACTCAATTGGCCGTGCCAGCGCCGGAGAAGCGGACGTGTTGTCGATCACTAGCGGAATCCCCGCCTCGTGCGCAATTTTCGCCAGCGTCTCAATGTCGGCCACGTCCAGCTTCGGATTGCCCAGTGTCTCTGTGTACAGTGCCTTGGTCTTGGGCGTGATTGCCTTGCGCAACCCGTCAAAGTCGTCCGCGTCCACAAACTTTACTGTGATACCCAGGCGCGGCAGAGTGTAGTGGAACAGGTTGTAGGTGCCGCCGTAGAGCGAGGTCGTGGAAACAATTTCATCCCCTGCTCCGGCCAGCGTGGTAATCACCAGGGTCTCTGCCGCCTGCCCACTGGCCGTCGCCAGCCCAGCCACTCCGCCTTCCAGCGCCGCAATCCGCTGCTCAAATACATCCGTCGTCGGATTCATGATGCGCGTATAGATATTTCCGAATTCCTGCAATCCAAACAGCCGAGCCGCGTGGGCGCTGTCGTCGAACACGTAGCTCGTGGTCTGGTAGATGGGCACTGCGCGTGATTTGGTGGTTTTTTCTACGCTCTGGCCGCCGTGCAGGGCCAGGGTGGCAAAATGTTGTTTCTTCTCGTTTTCAGGCATCGCGTGTGCTCCTCTTTTGAAATCTCAAACCGGTTATCACCAAAAGGAAACGACCCAGGCTCTCTGCCGTGGGTCGTTTGTGATCTCTTGATGTTTGCTTGGCTACTTACGCTTCTGCGAACTCTCGAGCACGCCCACGGGGGTATGCATGCACATCATGTGCATACACATGGCCATGGCCGTGATGAGGATCGCGTTCAACATCGTGTCGTGTTTTTACAGGACTTGGCCCTCCCATGTCAAGTCACCGCGATCAGATCGGCGAAATTTGCCGCCGACTCTGACATAATGAACCCAGTCCGGACTCTCCGCACGCTTCCGATTCCTAATCACAAGTTTGTCCGGATAAGCACTCAATTCTTAAGTTCAGGACTCTTTTATGTTGATGTTTTTCATCCAGTTCTTCCTGGTTCTGGGTGCCATCCTACTCGGCATCCGGCGCGGAGGCATCGCACTCGGACTCATCGGCGGGCTTGGTGTCGCGGTGCTGGTCTTCGTCTTCCGGGTTCCGCCATCCGATCCGCCCATCCAGGTCATGCTCATCATCCTGGCCGTGGTCACTGCCTCTTCGGCCTTGCAGGTCGCCGGAGGTCTCGACTACCTCGTACAGCTCGCCGAACGCCTCTTGCGCGCCCATCCGAATCGCGTCACCATCCTCGCGCCGCTCTGTTCGTTCTTTCTCACCGTCTGCGTCGGAACCGGGCACGCCGTCTATGCTCTCTTTCCTGTGATCGCCGACGTTGCCTGGAAAACTCGCGTGCGTCCCGAGCGGCCCATGGCCGTCTCCAGCGTTGCGGCGCAGATGGGAATCACCGCCAGTCCCGTCGCCGCTGCCGTCACCACGTTCCTCGGATACTCGATCAAAATGGGCACGCCCGTCACCATATTTGACATTGTGAAGATCACGCTGCCCGCGGGCCTTGTAGGCGTGTTGGCTGCCGCTCTCTGGAGTTTGAACCGCGGCAAGGATCTCGACAAAGATCCGGAGTTTCAGGCGCGCCTCAAAGATCCCGCCTACCGCGACCAACTCGACGTCACCGTCACCACCTTGGACAAGGTGTTGCCGCGCACCGCGAAGCCATCCGTGGCAATCTTCTTTTCCGGCGTACTCTTCATCGTCATCCTCGCCCTGCGCGACACATTCGTAAACGCCGGATACCACATCCCGAACATACTGCCACTCGTAAACGGCAAACCAATCCCAATGACTACCGTCGTACAGATGATCATGCTGGCCTTCGGTGCCCTCATTCTGTTCGCCACCAACATCAAGGCCTCCGAGATTGCCAAGGCCAGTGTCTTTGCTGCCGGCATGACAGCCGTGGTTTCCATCTTCGGAATCGCCTGGATGAGCGATACGTTTGTCACCGCCAACCAGCCCTTCCTCATCGCCAAAATGAGATTGATGGTGCAGGCCGCGCCTTGGACCTTTGCGATCGCCATGTTCTGCGTCTCGGCTTTCGTCAAGAGTCAGGCCGCCACGCTCACCGTCATGATGCCTTTCGGCATTGCGCTCGGTCTCTCGGCTCACCTCATGCTGGGCCTGATGCCTGCAAGCTACGCATACTTTTTCTTCTGCTTTTACCCCAGCGACCTCGCGGCCATCAACATGGACCGCACTGGCACAACCCACATCGGAAAGTATCTGCTCAACCACAGCTTCATGATTCCTGGCTTCATCGGCGTCGGAGTTTCAACCACCGTCGCCTACTTGCTGGCGAGGCTTGCATTCAAGTTCTGATACCAAGATCTTTCACTCTCAGGCCGCTGATTCCTGGCGGCCTTTTCTTCTGTTTCTCATTCTTTCCCCTCCAGTTTTCTCCACTCCTGCCGATGGTGTTTCATGGAGACCTTCCCATGAAGACCTGTTGGATTCTCGCCCTTTTCTGCTTTTCCCTTCCCGCCTTCGGCCTCAGTCGCGGAATGGAAAAAGCCGTCGTGCACTCCATGCGAAAAGTTCCTTGCATCGATATCCCTGAAACCGCCCGCGTTGACCTTCATTCCAATCTCGTCGCCAACCCGCCTGACATCGGGGGCGAGTGCGTCGAATACGAACTGCGCACCGAAAAGGTCAGCTACGTCGTCCGCCCGCGCCGTCGCATCCTTCTGCTGCTCGGCGGCGACGTGTCCATCAGGTTCGCCACCAACGAACTCCTTTTGCGCACTGCTGATCTCACCAAGGATGTTCGTTGCGATGTCGTTTCCATGTCCCTGCGCACCGCTGCCGAGACCCCCGAGCGGCGACGAGACCGACGAGCCCCCGCGCGATGTTATGAAGACGGACACGAAATCCCCTGCCCCGACTACTAGCTCATCTTCGAGCATGACAAAGGCGCGGATTTCTCCGCGCCCTTTTGTTCTGGCTCTTAACCTTGAAACCTGTGCAACCCGTGCAACTTTGAAACCTGCCTCAGCTCAGATCACCATCACTTCTTTGTACTCGCCAAATACCGCGCGCATCGAGTCGCAGATTTCCCCTACCGTTGCGTTGCTCTCCACGGCGTCCACAATCACCGGCATCAGGTTTCCGCCATTGCGTGCTGTCTCGTCCACCTTGCGCACTGCGGCCGTTGCCTTCGCCTCGTCGCGTTTGGCGCGGAAGGCCCGCAGACGTTCCACCTGCCGACGCTCCAACTCCGGATCGATCTTCTGCAGCACGTTCGGCTTCTCGTGCTCGACGGTGAACGCGTTCACGCCCACCAGCACTTGCTCTTTGCTGTCTACCGATTTCTGGAACTCATACGCCGCGTTCTGGATTTCCTGTTGCACATAGCCGCGTTCAATCGCCTTCAGCATGCCGCCCATCGTGTCAATCTTGCCAATGTATTCAGTGGCGCGCCTTTCAATCTCGTTCGTCAGCGACTCCACATAGTAGGAGCCCGCCAGCGGATCGATTGCTGCCGTCACGCCGCTCTCGTAGCCAATGATCTGCTGCGTGCGCAGCGCGATCCGAGCCGAGTCTTCCGTCGGCAGCGCCAACGCTTCGTCAAACGAATTCGTGTGCAGTGATTGCGTTCCACCCAGCACCGCCGACATCGCCTGCAGCGCCGTGCGCACAATGTTGTTCTGCGGTTGTTGCGCGGTCAAGGTCGAGCCGCCCGTCTGCGTGTGGAAGCGCAACATGAGCGCCTTCGCAGCCGTCGCCCCAAAACGCTCTTTCATGATCTTCGCCCACATCCGCCTCGCTGCCCGGAACTTCGCAACCTCTTCCAGGAAGTTGTTATGGCAAGCGAAGAAGAACGAAAGCCGCGGCGCAAAATCGTTCACGTTCAGTCCGGCTTCCACGGCCGCCTTCACATAGGTAATGCCGTCGGCCAGGGTAAACGCGACTTCCTGCACCGCCGTCGAACCCGCCTCGCGCATGTGATAGCCGCTGATTGAAATCGTGTTCCACTCCGGCACGTTCTCATTGCAGTAGGCAAAAATGTCGGTGATCAGCCGCATCGCCTGATTCGGAGGATAGATGTAGGTTCCGCGCGCAACATACTCCTTCAGCACGTCGTTCTGAATGGTGCCGCTCAACTTCTTCGTATCGAATCCGTTGCGCTTCGCCACCGCAATATAGAGCGACAGCAGCACCGCCGCAGACGAATTGATCGTCATCGACGTGGAAACCTTTTCCAAATTGATCTGATCGAACAGGCGCTGCATGTCTTCAATCGTGTCAATCGCCACGCCCACCTTGCCCACTTCGCCCAGTGCAAAGGGACTGTCGCTGTCATACCCGATCTGCGTCGGCAGATCGAAGGCGACCGAAAGCCCTGTCGTACCCGAGCCCAGCAGAAAGCGGTAGCGCTTGTTGCTCTCTTCTGCGTCGCCCATGCCTGCGTATTGGCGCATCGTCCAAAGCCGCCCACGATACATGGAGGCTTGTACACCGCGAGTAAACGGAAAACTGCCCGGCGCATTCAGCTCTTTTTCATAATTGAAATCGACGAGTGATGCGGGAGTATAGAAAGGATTGACGACGATATGAGATGTGGTTTGGAAAACCTTTTCAGGCTTCTTGTTGTCAGACATTGGCCGGCCTCTCTGGGCTCATGAAATTTTTGAGCGCTTCCGGCGTGCTCGCCAGAAAGAGCTCAATCCGAAATAGAAAAACATTGCACTGATCGCGGCAGCCAATATGACCCGCTCCATTCCAACCTGGTGCATCGCATATTTCCTGTATTCGCGAAAAAAAGCACTGACTATCATTGCGGTAAAACAAATAAATATAAAACCGCTCACTTCCAGAAACAACACTCGGAGCGTTCCCGCCATCGTCTTGGCGAAGGCGGCTGCGCCTGACTGAAAACCGCGAAACCACCGCTTGTTCCGGCCCGGCTTTCCCTTAAGGAGGCGAAAGGCAGTTCCCGCCCCGGCGCCCAGGGTCGAGCCAACATTAGAGAACTTGCCCGAAGGAGGTGCGTCGCTCATATGCCTATATTGTAACGCCGCCGCCAGTGCCCCACCTCGGCGGTTTCGTTTCCACCGCCTGCTCACTCGTTTTTTGCCCTGCTTAATCCTCAAGCGGCCCAAAATAACTCCGGGCTTCTGTCGCGCATCTAATGGAATTCTGGAGAATTATTGTGGATCCGAAACTCGAACGCCTCATGAAGCAGCTGGGCGAAGCCATCAACGACTCGATCTCTGATTCCGAGCAGATCGCTGAGGTCATTTCCCGCATCCGCGCTGATGGCTATGACATTTTTGTCGTGCTTGAGGCTACCGTCGGTTTCAACTCCCGTGAAGCCGAGCCGTCCCTTGTGGAGACTCCCTCCCAGCGTGATCCGGAGTTGCACTTTAACCAGCAGGATGCTCATTTTCTGAAGTCGCTTCGTATCTCCGTTGAGCCCAAGCCCGGCAAAAAGACGGCCTGACTCTCTTTACCTTTTCAGTCCCGATGCGGATGGGCTCCTGTGCTACCATCCCTTGTTGCGGATTGCCTGTTCTTTTCTAAACAGTCTGGTTTTCTCAATTGCCGTACTCGTAGCTTTTAACCCAAAATTCTTCGGCCAGGAAAGACGATGAAGGACACTCTGGGAGTCTTGTTAGCAGGTGGGGCAGGTGAGCGCCTGTATCCGCTCACCCGCGACCGCGCCAAGCCGGCTGTCACCTTCGGTGGCATCTATCGCATCATTGACGTCACCCTCTCCAACTGCATCAACTCCAATCTGCGCAAGGTTTACATCCTTACCCAGTACAAGGCGCTCTCGCTCAATCGCCATATCCGCGAGGCCTGGCAGGTTGTCGCCAGCGAGTTGGGAGAGTTCATCGAAATCCTGCCGCCCATGAAGCGCGTCAGCGAGGATTGGTACAAGGGAACCGCCGACGCCGTCTACCAGAACATCTACTCCATCGGCAGCGAGCGCTCAAAGTACACCCTGCTGCTCTCCGGCGACCACATCTACAAGATGAACTACGAGCTCATGCTCGAGCAGCACATCCAGTCCGGCGCCGATGTCACCCTCGCGACCATCCTTATTGATCCCAAGGAGTCCCGCAGCTTCGGTGTAGTCGAGATTGCCCACGATGGTCGCGTCACCGGATTCCAAGAAAAACCCAAGAAGACCGATCTCCGTTCGCCTTACAACCCGGAGATGATTTCGGCCTCCATGGGCATCTATCTATTCAACACCGACGTGCTCATCCCCGCCCTGCTCAAGGATGCCGAAGACGCCGAATCGCGGCACGATTTCGGCTATAACATCCTTCCCCGCATGGTGGACGACTACAAGGTGTACTCCTTCAACTTCGTCGATGAGAATCACAAGGAAGCGCTCTACTGGCGTGACGTGGGCACCCTCGAGGCCTACTACGAAGCCAACATGGACGTGGCCTCCGTCTCTCCGGTATTCAACCTTTATGACGAGAGCTGGCCTATCCGCGGCTACCAGCGCCAGTACCCCCCGGCCAAGTTCGTCTTCGCCGAGGCAGGTCGCGCCGGAGTCGCCTACGACTCGGTCATCAGCCAGGGATGCATCGTCTCCGGTGGTGCCGTCCGCGACAGCGTGCTCTCGCCTGATGTTCGCGTCAACTCCTACGCCGAGGTGGATTCCAGCATCCTGTTCAGCCACGTCAGCATTGGCCGCCACTGCCGCATCCGAAAAACCATCATCGACCGCGACGTCCATCTGCCCGAGGGAACCGTCATCGGCTATGACACCGAAGCTGACCGCCAGAAATACTTCGTCACTGAGAGCGGCATCACGGTAGTCACCCGCGACTACTCCCTCTTCGAGAGTCCCATCGCCGTCGACTACTACACGAGTGACTAATCTGTACCGAATCAAAAAGGCCCCGGACTCGTCCGGGGCCTTGTGCACGCCTGGGTGCCCTACCCTTCCGCCCGCTCTTTGGGCGGAGGGTGGGGTAGTTGCTTTCGCCTCCGTCACTCCAGTCCGCTACCGCTGTCTCTCATAAATCTCGTAGCATTCGTACTCAGACACGCCGCCCATCCAAAACTGCGCTCCGCAAAATTCGTGTCGCCTCACAAAGCGCCTTCTTGCAAGCTGAACCCTCGCCTGTTCAGACTTCGCCTGTCTGAGCGTTGCTTGGCCGCCGGTAGGAACCACAATGATCGCGCTATTCGGCGGAGTTTCATTGAGTATCCGATTGGATTCGTAAGCCCTTCGATTCGACCAGGTCCAGTACGCCGCAGGCCAGTCGCTGAAGATGTTTCTGTCGAAATATGCCTGCACGCCTGTCCCATAGAAATTCACGCAATAAATAGGCCTGTGGCCCACGTACGGGCGAAGGTACTCCGCCGTAGCGATCGCTCCGGAATACGCGCCTCGCACTTCATCCCACACCGTCTTCAACGTTGATGGCAGTTGGACAACCAGCAGCACAGCCAGCAGAACTGCCAGGAGTCGCGTCGGGAATCCGAACTCGGATGAGTGTTCCACAGGCCATGCGGCCCACACCGAAACCAGAAAAGCCGTCAGCGCCATTCCGTAATGCCACGGCCTCGACCACACCAGTCCCATGGCCAGCACCGTGAAGATGAACGGAAGTGCGCAGGCCAACTTCTTTACCGCAAAGAACCAGGACACAACCAGGGCCAGCAAAAGCAGGCCGCCGCCAATTCCAACTGAGCTGACGTTTCCAGAACCGACCAGGCACGCCAACACCACCGTCGCGATCGCGGGCGGCACGAGGGTGCGTTTCTTGATGGCAATCGCCCAGATCGTGACGAGCAGCAGCAGGCTCAGTCCCCAGGTCATATTCAATCCGAGCGCAAGCCCCAATTTAGGGAGTCCACTGAGCACATTGGTGATGCTCGCCAGCGTGGTTCCCTTTCGAAATTGAACTGCAGCCTTGAAACTACAATCCGGAAGCGGCTTTGCCAGAACCCTCGCAATCGCCGCGGAGGCGAGGATCAGGACTCCTGCAACACTTGTCTCGAAAACCATCGCCCGTGAAGGACGTTTCTTGCGAAGGTCCCCGATCCATTCCCAGGCAAATGCGCAGGCAATCCCTCCAGCAATCGTGAATCCATGCATGTTGGTCTGTGCCAGCAGAGCAACAACCACGCCAAAGGGAATCACGCGAAATGGCTTCGCTCGCCACAGCGCAACCGCCGCAAAAGCAAGCAACGTTGACAGCGCGTAACTTCTAGACACAACTGCGTATTGATACTGATAGTAGAACGTGAATGGAACCAGCAGGCGGACGAACGCAGGCAGCGGACTCCAACGCAGCCAGATATACATTCCACCTGCGACCAGCACTAAGGACACGGCCGATAAAGCCGCATAGGGCACGTGCAGACGGGTCAGCGCCCAGAGCAGAAGATGCCACAGCGGAGGACTGCCTTCGTACCCCATCTGATGCAGGATTCCGCCGATGCCAAGGTCGCGCGCAATGAGCCAAGCCTGCGCCTCATCTGACCAAGGCTCGTGAAACCCAGCAGCCACCATGGCAATCGCCATGAATGCGAGCAATGCAACGCCTTCCGCGAAAGACAGCCCGGCGAACCCTCGGTTCAGAAGCTTTTTAACTGGCATTCCTTTTCCATGACATCAGAGCCGAAACTAGCACATCCGCCGTTCACTGATGGAACTTCTTCACCGCTGCCCGGGCCTTTTTGTCGTCATCTATTCACCTTCGGCTGTTATCTTTGGGTATCGGCGTGAGCCAATTTCAGGGAGCCCCTATGCCGGACGCCATTATCAAAGCCTCAAAGGTCGAAAAGTCTTACGGAGAGCACACCTCGGCCACCATTCCTGTCATTGCCCCCACCGACCTTTCCGTGGAGTCTGGCCAGATACTCGCTCTGCTTGGCCCTTCTGGCTCAGGCAAAAGCACGCTGCTCCGGATGCTCACCGGTCTCACCCGTCCTTCTGCTGGAGAAGTTCTTTGGCACGGCCAGCCCATCTCCACTTGCGCTCCCAACGTCAGCATCGTCTTCCAGAGCTTCGCTCTTTTTCCCTGGCTCACTGTTTTCGAAAACGTCGAAGCTCCTCTCAAAGCACGCGGCGTTGGCTCCTTCGAGCGTCGCAAACGCAGCCTTAGGATTATCGATACGGTTGGCCTCGATGGCTTCGAGCAAGCTTATCCCAAGGAGCTCTCCGGTGGCATGAAGCAGCGTGTCGGTTTCGCGCGCGCCTTGGTCGTCGAGCCGGAAGTCCTGTTCATGGACGAGCCATTCTCCGCCCTTGACGTCCTCACCGCCGAGAACCTCCGCAGTGAACTGCTCGAGCTCTGGGGCAAAAAGGCCATCCCCACCAAGGCTATCTTCATTGTCACGCACAACATTGAGGAAGCCGTGCTCCTCGCCGACCGCATCATTGTGCTCGGCAAGAATCCCGGCTGCATCCGCACCGACTTCGAGGTCGGAATCCCGCGCCCGCGTGACCGCAAGTCATCCGAGTTCACCGGATACGTGGACTACATCTACAAGGTGCTCACCTCGCCCGTGCTGCCTGGAGCCTCGCTTCACCCGCCCAAGGAGCCGCTGCTACCGGCCGTGGCGTGCGCCCCTCGCGTCACCTACCAGATGCTTTCCCACGCGCGTCCAGGAGGAATCGCCGGACTCCTCGAACTCATCGATGACCGCCCCAATGGCCGTGAGGATATGTATCGTCTCGCCGATGAGCTTTCCTTCGAGCTTGATGATCTTCTCCCCATCGTGGACGCCGCCCATCAGCTCGGCTTCCTCAAGGTCGAAGAGGGCGACGCCCAGATCACTCCCGACGGTCATGAGTTTGCCAACGCAGAAATCCTCCGCCAGAAGGAACTCTTTCGCAAAGCGGTGCTCTCGCACGTCACCCTGCTTCGCCAGATCACACGCACTCTCGAAGCCAAGCGCGACCACTCCGCGCCCGAAGAACTTTTTCACGACTTGCTCGACGAGCACTTCAGTGAAGAGGAGTCAAAGCGCCAACTCGAAACTGCAATAAGCTGGGGCCGCTACGCTGAGCTTTTCGAATACGACGCTGACCGGCATCGCCTCTACTTGCCGCAGGCCGAAGTCGCAGTGGAGGCGCCCAGCCTGTGATGCGCCGCGTCCGCACTTTCGCGCAGTCCACGGTTCGCAGCCGTACCTGGCCGCTGCTTGTGGACGTCGCGGTCTTCGCCATGGTCGTGGCAATCTTTTACCTTTTCTCGGTGGTCGCGCATTACTGGTTCACCGCGCCGGTTGCCGAAGCCTACATCGAACGCTCGCCGCGAGCCCTGCCCATCTACGCCTTCTACTCGCTGGTGCGCATGGCCACCGCCTACGTCCTCAGCATGGCTTTCGCGCTCACCTACGGCTACATCGCCGCCTACAACAAGCGGGCCGAAGTCATGATGATCGCCGTGCTTGACGTTCTGCAATCGATCCCGGTGCTCAGCTTTCTTCCCGGCGTCATGCTGGCCACCGTCGCGCTCTTCCCAACACGTCAGCTCGGACTCGAACTCGGCTCCATCATTCTCATCTTCACCGGACAGGTCTGGAACATCGCCTTCAGCTTCTACTCATCGCTCAAGGCCATTCCACGCGAGCTTCGCGAAGCTACTCGCATCTACAGGTTCAGCCGTTGGCAGCGCTTCTTCCAACTGGAGCTACCCTTCAGCACCATCGGCCTCGTCTGGAATTCCATGGTCTCCGTCGCCCAGGGCTGGTTCACTCTCATGCTCTGTGAAATGTTCGTTCTCAACAACAGAGACTTCCGTCTTCCCGGACTCGGCTCTTATCTCAAGACCGCCGCAGACCACAATGACAAGCAGGCCATGGCCTGGGGGCTCGTCGCTCTCATCGCGGTCATCGTGCTGCTCGATCAACTTCTCTGGCGGCCACTCATTATCTGGTCTGACAAATTCAAGTTCGAACAAGTCGAGTCTGCCGCGCCACCCCGCTCGCCGCTGCTCTCCTTGCTCTTCAACTCGACCATCCTGCGCACCGTCCGCCACAAAGTCTTCGCACCACTTTCCGAGCGGCTCATAGTACACTTCGCGACCTATGCGCCTGCGGCGGGAAGCGCAGCGTTATCCCCAGCGTCCGCAGCGGGAAGCACAGCGTTACCCCACACCCTTGCTCCGGACCTCGCGTCCGCGGCTGGCAGCGCAGCGTTATCCGATTCGGTGCGCCCTGCCGTTTCTCTCATTCGCCGTGTGCTCCCCATCGTGTTCGTCGCCGCCCTCGCTGCCGTCACGCTCTACGGCACGGCCAAAGCTGGGGTGCTGCTCTCCGGAATTACTTCAACCGAACTGTCACTCACCTTCCACGCCGCCGGAGCCACACTCCTCCGCGTGACCCTTTCGCTGCTGCTGGCCGTGGCCTGGTGTGTGCCTGCCGGAGTCGCCATCGGATTCCATCCCCGCCTCGCGCGCTACGCACAGCCACTCGCGCAGATCGCCGCTTCGGTTCCGGCCACCGCGCTGTTTCCCATCATTCTTCTCGCCATCATTCAAATGGGCGGAGGCATCAACGTGGCCTCCATCATCCTCATGCTTCTCGGTACGCAGTGGTACATCCTCTTCAACGTCATCGCCGGAGCCCTGGCCATCCCCAGCGACATGCGCGACGTCTCCAGCATCTTCCGCTTCAACTTCCGCGAGCGCTGGATGACCGTGATCCTTCCCGGAATTTTCCCCTACCTCGTCACCGGACTCGTCACCGCCTCCGGAGGCG
>Ga0181516_10001686_pt1 | contig 16635 bp, 10 predicted proteins | sample PEATcosm2014_Bin_25_FD_121104 | JGI IMG/M metagenome (GOLD analysis project Ga0181516, IMG submission 121104) | Peatland microbial communities from MTU Mesocosm Facility, Houghton, MI, USA - PEATcosm2014_Bin01_10_metaG | ecosystem: Environmental > Terrestrial > Soil > Wetlands > Peat | place... | reverse complement strand
TTCGATTTGGATCCTTGCCATTTCCTGCGCTGCAATGACCATGACGCGCTATGCCATGAACGATTGGGGAATGCTCTATCTGCAGGAGGCCAAGGGTTACTCGGGTGTCGAGGCGGGAGGTCTGCTCGCGCTGAAATCTTTGGCGGGAATGGCTGGGTCCGCATCCTACGGCTTTGTTTCAGATAAGTTGTTCGGCGCGCGACGCCCGCCGATGAATCTGGTCTGCGGAATGCTTGAAATTCTCTCGCTGGTCGTTATGTTCGTGATTCCTCCAGGCCACCCGCTGGTGATTACCGCAATGCTTCTCATCTTCGGCTACGCCATCACCGGCCTGATCACTTCGTTGGGCGGCCTGTTCGCCGTGGATATCGCGCCCAAGAAAGCGGCCGGCGCGGCCATGGGCTTTATTGGCGTATTCAGCTATGTCGGCGCCGCCATACAGGAGCGCATCAGCGGCGTTCTTATCGGCAACGGAACTACATTTGTCCATGGTGTAAGGACGTACGACTTTCACAGAGCCATCCTGTTTTGGCTGGGAACGTCGGTGTTTTCCCTGCTGCTGGCTACATCCTTATGGCGGGTTCGAGCAAACGACTGAAACTTAGGAGAAACATCATGTCAGGTAATTCCAAATACGACGTAGTTATCATCGGAAACTACACAAAAGACACGATCATCTCGCCCTCAGGAACTCGCAGCGTGGATGGCGGCGGATTTAACTACGGCGCTCATGTGGCCGCAATGATGGGACTGAAAACAGCTGCGGTTACACGGCTCGCGCGCGAGGACCAGCGTGTTGTTGAAGCATTGCTTCGCCTGGGCATCGCTGTGTATCCAACTTATACCGATTACTCCACAATTATGGAGCTGTATTATCCGACCACGGATCCAGATATACGCACGTTGACGGTTGCGCACACGGCCGGGGCGTTCACTCCGGACCAGGTTCGCCCGTTGCAAGCCAGGGCCTTTCTCATCAACTCTTCCATTCGCGGGGAAGTGGACCTGGATGTGATCAAGGTTCTGCGCGAAAAGGACGCCCTGCTCGTGGCCGATGTGCAGGGTTTCACCCGCATCGTCACTGCCAATGGCACTCTCAAATACGATGAATGGACAGAGAAAGAAGAAGTGCTCTCCTACGTCGATATTCTGAAGACTGATGCCGTAGAGGCGGAGATGCTAACCGGCAAGAAAGATATTCATCTTGCGGCGACTGAGCTTGCGGGATGGGGCCCGAAAGAAGTGGTTCTCACCCATCGCGACGGAGTTCTGGTTCTCGCAGGCGGAGAATTCTTCGACGCACCCTTCCTGCCTGAAAAGCTGATCGGCCGCTCGGGACGCGGCGACACGTGCATCGCTTCGTATGCCTGCAGCAGATTGAGCACGGATGCTCAGCACGCAACCCTGTGGGCCGCGGCCGCAACCAGTCTCAAAATGGAAGCCGAAGGCCCGTTGAAGAGAACTTTCGAAGACGTGGCGCAACTGATTGCAAGCGCCTACACGGCCGCCCACTGATCACTGGGCCTGACGGTCGAATCTCGCACAATCAGCTTGGGCTCCAGCAGCAGATGCTTTGTCCTGCGTTTTTGCTTTTGCGTGATCAGGGAAAGGGCCAGATTGGCAGCTTCCTCTCCCTGTTCCTGGGCCGATTGATCGATGGTGCTGAGAGGGACCTCAAGATACGATGACAAACGCAGGTTTCCGCATCCGATCACGGCCACATCTTCGGGGACCCGCAGCTTATTTGCCAATAGGCAGCGAATCGCTCCAACCGCAGTGAGGTCGTTGTAGCAGAAGACGGCGTCAGGACGCTTCTTCAGGCTGAGCAGGTAGCTCATTGCGCTATTTCCAATCTCAATGCCGGCCTCTTCAAGCCTGGATCGGGTGGCCACAAGTTCCTGACGAAAGGGAATAAGATTCGCCGCCAGCGCCTGTTGATAGCCATTGAAGCGTCCCACCGAGGTGCTTATCAGTTCGCCGCCAATGTGCGCGATGCGCTTCCGGCCCAGGTGGATGAGGTGCTCGGTCGCCATGCGTCCCGCGGCGATATCATCGGTGCCCACAAAGTACGCGTCGAGTTCGGGCAGAAGCCGATCGAGTAGAACGTAGGGAATCCTCGATTTCACAATGGACTTGAAGCTCTTTGCGTCGTTCTGACAGGATGCAATCAGCAGCGCATCAACGCCTCTCGCCAGCAAGTGCTCAATCTGCTGATATTCCAGCCCAGGTTCTTCCTCTGCCGAAGCGAGAATCAACTGATAGGACTGCCTTCGCAGGGCGGCGCTCGCTCCTCTGGCGATCTCGGCAAAGAACGTGTGAACCAAATCGGGGACGATCAGACCGATGGAATAACTCTTTCCGGAGGCCAAGCCGCGCGCCAGCATGTTGGGCTGGTAATTCAGCTCCTTCACCCTTTGCAGAACGCGCTTGCGAGTGGCTTCTCCCACGTCCGGCTTGTCGCGGATAGCCTTCGAGACCGTAACCAGGGACACTCCCAAATCCCTGGCAATATCCTTCAGCCGAACTGCCACGAAGAGAGTCCTTTCATGCGTCAATGGCAATACATAAGCGCTAATGTAGCATTATTACCCCGCTGCACAATCAAATCTGCAGCGTCACGTCTAACTCGGCCCAGAATTTGTCGATTGCATCCAATGCGCAAAACATTGTCGGTTCCGCAAAAGCGCGCCGATGCAGATGCGGGACTAGCGGGCGATGCAAGCAAAGTAACCTCCTCAGCTGCCGAAAGCACACCAACGCAACCGGGAAGCGATCGTCGCCGGACCGTTGCTATCTCACATACTCGACTCTATGCAGTTACGCTCATCGCCGAGAGTGTCTACCCGCGCGTCATGGTTCCGTCCCAGGTGCTGGCCTTGGCGGGAATCTCCTTGTCTCGAAACCACGTCGACGTCACATTCTTGGTTTCGGTGTAGAAAATGAAGCCGTCGCGTCCCATGCAGTGAAGGTCGCCGAAGAAGGACTGCTTGTGACCCGTGAAGCCAAACACGCCAAGCGGCACCGGAATGCCCACGTTGATGCCCACCATGCCACCGTCGGTGCGCCTGGCGAACTCGCGCGCGAAGTGGCCGCTCTCGGTATAGATCACTGATCCGTTGGCAAAGCGGCTGCTATTCATTAACTGCAACCCCTCTTCAAAACTGTCTACGCGCTTGATGCAGAGCACCGGGCCAAATATCTCTTCACGTCCGCATGTCATCTCCTCGGTCACGTGGTCGAAGATCGTGGGACCGACAAAGAACCCCTCATCGCACTCTTCGGGCAGCTTCGGATTGCGTCCGTCAAGTACCAGCTCGGCGCCCTCTTTGATCGCGGCCTCTATCCAGCCAAGAACAAATTCCTTGTGCCCGCGATTGATGACAGGGCCCAGACCGGTTCGCTTGTCGTAGGCAGTTCCCAGGTTGACCGCCTTGGCCATGCGCGTAATGGCTTCCACCAATTGGTCCGCGATGGCGTTCTCGGCAACGACCACGGGCAGGGCCATGCAGCGCTCCCCTGCGCACCCGCAGAATGAGTTGATAATTCCCTGTGCGGCGCGCTCGATCACCGCATCCTTCAGCACCAGTGCGTGGTTCTTGGCCTCAGTGAGCGCCTGCACGCGCTTGCCGTTGCTGGCGGCGGTAGAGTAGATGTGCTTGCCGACGCTGGTGGAGCCAACAAACGTCACTCCCTTGATGTCAGGATGGCGGAGCAGAATTTCGGCTTCATTGCGGCTGGTGGTAATCACATTCAGAACGCCGTCCGGCAGGCCGGCCTCCTTCCAGAGCTCCGTGATGCGCATGGCCGATTGAGGCGCGAAACTGGCCGCCTTCAGCACCATGCAGTTTCCTGTGACAATACAGATTGGAGCCATCCAGCCCTGCGGAATCATGGCCGGAAAATTCCACGGCGCAATCCCCGCGAACACGCCCAATGGCTCGCGAAACTGAACAGTATCGTAGCCTGTGGACACATTCATCAACGATTCGCCCTTCATCATTTGCGGCGCGCCGCAGGCAAACTCCATCACCTCGATCGCCTTGAGCACATCGCCCATGGCTTCGTCCCATTTCTTGCCGTTCTCCTGGGCGCACAGGTGCGTCAGTTCGTCCAGGTGCTCGTCCAGCAACTGCTTCATCTTGAAAAGCACCTGTGTCCGCTTGGTCACTGGGGTGTCGCGCCATGCAGGGAATGCCTTCACGGCAGCGTGAATGGCATCTTCCACTTCTTCTGCCGTGCACTGCGGCGCATAGGCGATCACTGCCCCGGTCGAAGGGTCGTAGCAAGGCATGTACTTGTCCGTCTTGGATACCCGCCAGGCGCCTCCTATGCCGCAACTGAGCCTCTTGGCGGGTACTCCGCTGATAGCTTCAGCCTTGGCATCGCTGGGAACAGAAAAGTAACGATCGGTGGTTACTGCGTCGATAACTGCGGTTAAAGTTGACATGATAATTCCTTTCCTTGGAAACCAGGTTAACTCGCCCTATCTCTGGGCCATCGAACGATATCTCTTTCATCGATTGACAGCCTTTTACTTGATGTTCTGATCAACGTCGTCCATCAACGCCGTGCCGAGCATCCGGCAGGATAACTCACTCCTTGTCAGGGTTGGGCAGCATGACATCCCGGACGATCGCGTTCATCTCCGCACAGGCTGCGATAAATCCTCGCAGCGTGCGCCGCGTTGATCCGAACGTATCAAATTCCTCATGGCTGAGTCCGTTCTCAGTATAGGCGCGCTCAAAGTCGGGAAACTTGCTCAGCAGTGTTTCCACGATCTTCGGGTCCACCAGCTGGTCAATCCTCGGAATCACTTCGATGTCACTGGCATTGTAGCGACGCTGCCAGGGGCATGGCGGGGAGATCACCACATCGCCGCCGATGAATTCGCTCCAATGCATGTGATTGCGAAAGGCCGCGGAGAGAAGGCGCAGCCGGTAGCCGCGCTGGCGAAAGATTTTGTAGGCTTTCTTAAACACCGCGACGCCGGCCCACTCGAGATAGCCGGGGTCGACGGAGAGGTTGTGCTTGTCGTGGAGGACCTTGAGCCAGTCGTCGAGGCGGCCGACCATCAACGTGCAAACAGGCCCCATCGTCGAAATATCGAGGCCCTCTGCCTCCCGACGCTTCAGTCCGCGCTCCACGGCCTCGGCGACGGCGATGGCCTGCGGCAGCGTGAAGCTGACGGTGGCGTTGATGCTGATGCCTGCGTAAGTGGCTTCCTCAATGGCCACAATTCCGGCGCGCGTAGCTGCGATCTTGACCACCATGTTCGGGGCCAAGTTGCTGAACCTGACGGCCTGCTTCAACATGGCATCGGAGTTGCGATAATTCCTCGGATCCGTCTGGATGGAAAGCCGGCCGTTGTGCCCGTGCTCCCGCTCGAAGATTGGCAGCAGTAACTTGGCAGCATTTGCCGACATTTCTTCCACGATCATCCACGCGATATCGTCCTCCGTTGCTCGCGGGCAGCTTTCTGCCAGCGCCAGAATGCGACCCTTCCAATACGTCATCTCCTGCTTGAGCACCGTGACCACGATGGAGGGATTGCAGGTGGCGCCCACCGCGCCGTTGTCGATCGAGTAAGTAAGCTCCTCGATGTTAGCCGAATCGTTCCACAGGCAAGTGGGCGTAGTTTGCGTCATCTTGTGCAGGGGGCTTTTGTATTGAACTTGCGATTCTACTTGGGCCATGCTTTTCTCCATTCTTGCCGCGTGCTACCTAAGCTCATCACTAAAGTACAATCACGGCTTTCGCTGAACCAGCGCCGGCACACTAACTTCGTGTCATTGCAATGGGCGCGGCCGATGCGAATTATCTGGTTAACGATGCACATGCCTTACCTCAAAATGAATAGGCGGGCCGAAGCCGTTCGAACTGAATGCCTATGTGATTCAAGCGTGTAGTTCAAGTACAAGTAAGCGAGCGGAAGCGTGACAATCAATCCGAGCACAAATCCGATCAACCTTGCCTGCGCTTTTGTCATTTCAGAGCAACGCTGCATGCCGTACTATTCACTCACTTTCTTCCGTTGGGCTTGGTTGATGTCGGTACTGTGGATTCAAGCCCTTGAATTATTCCCTTAACTTCGCTCGCGTATGGTCCATTCGGCGCAAGTTGCAGATACTTCTTATAGGCCTCAATGCAGCCAGGCGGGGCGATCATCTTGCCTGTTTTTGGGTCAGAGGTTACCTGCATTACAAGCGCTTGCCCCTTGATGTAATAGACATTGGCCACGTTCGGATCGACGGCAATGGCCTTGTCTGCGGCCGCGGCTGCTGCGGCAAGATCGGCAGCCTGGTTCACAGAATCGTTTTCGCTTGCCGAGTAGAAGATGATGGCTTCGTTGACGTAATACCTTGCGGCATGGGTTGGATTCAATTTGGCTGCAGTCTCATATGCCGTTGCCGCATCTGGTATCTTCCCGGTGTTGGCCAGTGCGTGCCCCATGTTGTTGTAGGTCGCTGCTTCCGTTTCCAGGTCCGGCTTGGCCGACGCGGTATCTGTCTCAACAGATTTCTTGTACGCCGTGATCGCATCGTCGTACTTCTTGAGACCAAAGTCAGCTTCTCCCAGCATGAACCAGAAGATGGATTCGGTGGGCCGCGCCGTGGTGGCCTGCGTCATGTCGTCGGCGGCCTTTGCATAATCGGGCGGTTTGGCGCTCATCGCGGCGCGCGCGTCCGCCGTCAATGCGTTCACGTTTCTGATCACCGCGTTCTCGGCCAGGATAGCGGCGTTCTTCTTCCGCGACTCCTCGAGCGTCCTTTTATCTTCGTCGCTCAACTTGTCAATGTATTCCTGCCGGCTCATATCGAAGTTGACAATTGCGTCCTGCCCTGCAACCAGTGTCACCGGTTTGGAGAAATCAGCGGTCAATCCTTTGCGAAACAACACCAGAGTATAAGTTCCGGGCGTAATACCGTCGCCTTTGTAATTGCCCTCTTTATCCAGTTCGAAACTGTACACATAGTTGCTGTTCTTATCGATCTTCCCTTTGTCCTGCGTTAATTTAACCGAGCCGTTGGTTACAAGTATGCCCAGTGGGTCGTTGGCATTGCCGTGAACCGATGCGGTTGTACTCTGCGCTCGCAATGCGCCTGCCGCAAGAAGAAGAACAATCAGTACGCGAAATATGGATTGCAGGAACTTCATCGAATTACTCCAGTCTCATGGCCAACTGTTTACACCGCGACACTCTTACCTTATCGAAGTGGATGGCCGCGTTGGCGTGATCGCAGTCACTTCCCTCCGGTTGCCGCGTCCGCAAGCTTGCGAAACTCGTCCCAACTGCACGCACTCGTCTCGCTGCCGCATGCCGGCGGAGTAATCACCTGCCGTGCGGGAGGATTGGCTGGCGTCAACGCTTGCGTTTCGTGCATCTGGCGGAGGGTCTGCATGGTGACGGTTACCTTGACCCGGTTGGCTCCCTGTGGCGTCTGCCAAAGCTCGAAGGCAAGCTCCGTGCCCGGCGCAATATCATCGGCGCGTCCATCCAGGTTCCAGTGAAGGCCGAGCAGTGCCGAGATAGGTCCAATGTTTGTATCGTGACCCACCAGCAACACCAGTTTGTTCCCCGGCGCGCCAATGGCCCCCGCAACTATCTTGCCTTCGACTCCCTGTTGCAACGTCCTGGTAATTGTGTCCAGCATGTTGGACGCCTCCATCTTTGCAAGCGAAGGGGTACGGTGCATGAGATCGAAGTAGATGCTGTGCAAGGCAATGAACTTGATCACCTGGGCTTCGTCCACCTTCCCCCATCCAACCGACTGCGAGGGCATGCCTTCGGTATATTCCAGCTGAAAATCCTCTGCGAAGCTCGACGCCTGGGCAAGCGGGCCTTGAAGCGTCACAATATGGTCGCCTTTTCCCCGCACAGCTCCGTTCTTGCCTTCCATCAAAGAGACTTCAGGCGGCCGGACCGGCGAGCAATCCGCATCCGGATTGCATCCCAGCAGCACGCGATTCATCTGCGCCAGCAGTCCGCTGTATTGTGAAGCCTGCACAGTCGCTACGCGGTTTGAAAACTCCGCAAACACCCGGTCCGCTTCAGCGGAATCGATGGCTGCGGCCGGAGCATGAAAGAGAGGATCGTTCTCCCCCTCGCCAAGAGAATGCACAGGAACTGCACAGCCCGGAAACAGGCCTGCGGAAAGAGCCTTGCCGCTTTCCAGCGTGCGCTGGTCGGTATCCGCCCAGATGTAAGTATCGGAAGCTGCGGGGCAACCCTGGGCGGCGAAGAGGCCCGCCTCTGCCAGCGACGCGCGGTCATATGCGCCAAAGAGTTTCATCAACTCGAACCCGTGCGCGGTCAGGTATCCCGGCGGAACGCTCCAGGCGGGCCAGGGCTTTGAAGAATAGGTGTTCAGGCGATCCACGGTCCATGTTGGCGAACGCACTCCGTGCCGGCTGACCACTACAACCAGCTTCAGCTTGTCCTGATTGGCGCTGTGGGGAGTTTTTTCCGCCGCAGTCTGGGCATTCAGTGCGTTCCAGGAAAACGCACACAAGGTGGCCAGCAATAGTATCTTATAAAGTCTGATCACAAGAGTTCCTCAGGTAAGCAATGATGTTAAGCCGTTCTGCTTGTTCCATCTCAAATGCGGTTTCGGGTTTAGAGCCCGTCCCTGCGCAATGCAGGAGATAAGCCGGGCTTACTCCTTCGCCTATAAGAAGGGGCACACGCCATCGCAATGGTATGTACCCCCCGCCAGTTGGCGTATAAAGCGCGATATTATTCGTGTCCCATGACGTACCGGACACCTATGTCATAACTGGGCTTGTAAAACTCCTGCTGATTAACAAACTGCGGGCTGCCCTCGTAGTAGCCGAACACCTCATTGTTGAAATTGAGCACTGATGCCTGGACGCTCAATCCATGGAAGAAGCGATAACTTGCCTGCACATCAAATTGATAATGAGGCAAAGTCCAGATGTCGCCGGAAGGCCCCTTGGGGCCGAGGCCGCTTGGATCGGCGCCTGAGCCCGGAGCGCTGACCGGCGAGATCCAGTTATACGAGAAGACACTCGAGCCGTTGTATGTCATACCGGCACGCGCCGAGAAGCGCTTGGTGTCATAGGTCGGACTAAAGTTCCAGGTATTGTTGGCCTGATCGATCAAACGCGGATGGTCGTTGCGAAGCGGAATGGACTTGATCCTTGACTGTTGATAGCCGTAGTTGGCGGTGACGCCTATTCCTGCCAGCACACCTGGAAGAAACGTCAGATGCTGTTGATAGCTGAATTCCGCGCCGTACAGTTCGGAGTTCGTGCCACTGATGTATTGGGTAACCGAGGCGTTATAGTTCGTAATCCCAGCGCTGGCTTCAACTTGTTCGATGTTCGCCAAAACCGCGGGAGGAATTGAACCTACCGGAAGCGTGGTGAGATTTGTGCCCTGAGGAATCGTGAACAAAAGCTGAGGCGCCGTCAACTGCTTGTAGAAGACGCCTGCCTGCAGCATGCCAATCGGTTTGAGATAGTGCTCATAGAGCACATCATAGTTATTGGCGAGCTCGGCCTTCAGATTAGGATCGCCGACAGTGAACGATGGCGGGTTTGAACTGTCGTCAAACGTGATGTAAGGAATCAACTGGTACGGATCGGGGCGGGCGACGCCGCGGCCATACACCATACGAATCCCCTGGTCGTCGGTTATCTTGTAGCGCATATTGATGTCCGGAAAAGCATCAAGATACGAAGGATTGTTGGTCACCACAGATGGCACGCCGCAGCCGGTGTTCGTGGGCCCTCCGCATTGCGTGGAGCCTGCCGCATACAAATTGACGTTGTAACCATGCGTACGCATTGTGGTTTGCTCGAAGCGCACTCCAGCCTGGACATGGAGCCTTGCCACGTCGATGGTGTTCATTACGTAGCCGGCGGAAACGCGCTCGATGATGCCGAAGAGGTTTGGCCAGTTGTCGAGGGCGGTCTTGTATCCATCCACATCCTGCGGCATGTTGGCAAACAGGAAAGCCGTCGTCCTGTCGAAATCGGATACCGGTCCGAACTTCCCTCCAAGGAATTGGCCTTTAAAGTAGTCGGTGTTGTGGAAGTAACCCTGCAACGCCGCCATGGAGTAAGCGGACACGCCGGGCGTCGTGGATTTTGTTCCCCAGCCGTCGTACACCGTCTCAGTAGCATCCTGGAGCTTATGAGCATTGCTGACTTTGAAACCGGCCTCAATGGTCCCAAAATGGCCGTGCAACGTATAGTTTTGTGAATCTGAGACCTCGCCCGTCAGGTTGAGCTGCGTACTCAGGCCTTTGGGGTCGGGGTAAGTAATGTCTTTGAAGACGAAGTCGTTGGCATTCTCAAGGGGCGAGGCGGCTCCGCTGCAGGCGCCGAACTGTGGGAAGTTGGTCGCGCCTTGGGGCGCGTAGTTACATTGCAGCGAGGGACCAATCCAGGCGAAGTCCGCTTTGGGATTGCCGGCCGAGTCCTGCTCGAACGAACGTGAAACCGCTCCTTCCCAGATCAAATAGTTGCTGGGGTGAATCTCTCTCCCGCCTATCATGAGCGTACCGATCGATGCATTGGGGCGCTTGGAAGAGGTGTAGAACTTTGGACTCGGCGAGTTGGCTGTCGTGCTCGGATAGACTCCGGTGGTAGTCAGCGCGGTCGATACCGGCTCGTAGTACCACTTGTCGCCCCAGTCCTTGAGCTGGCTATAAAAGCCGCGGAAAAAGACACTGGAAACGTCGTTGAATTTGTAATCTGCGCTCCCCGAGTAACCCCAGCGGTAGCGGTAGTAGCGGTATTCACGCATGGTGTTGTTGTCGTAGAAGGGCTGGGCGAAGGTGGAAAGGAAATCGATTGACGGCTGGTAATTGTCAATGCCGCGGCCATTGAAGTCGAAGGCTACGTTCCCCAGAACGCCCAGTTTCTTGCCTTTCAGGAACCGCTTGCCAAAAGTTCCGCCCGAGGACGCATTGTAGCGGCCATTCAGGATGCTGGTGCGGCCGCCGTTCATAAACACATTGATGGTGGGCTTCTCTTGCGCTTCCTTGACCGTAAGCTCGACGGAACTCCCGATTCCTTCCGCGTCCATATTGGCCGAAAGCGTCTTATTGATATCGACGTGCTCGACCATATCGGAGGGGATGATATCGAGGCGGACCTGGCGAACCAACGGCTCGGGAGACGGCACCGTAATGCCATCAATGGTGATGTTGGTCAAGCGGGGTTCGGTACCGCGCACCTCAATGTATTCACCCTCACCCTCGTTGCGATAGAGCGCAACGGAGGGGAGACGGCCGATGGCGTCGGCGACGTTGGCATTGGGCAAGCTGACGATGACCTCAGCTGGCAGGATCTGCTGGATGTTGTCTGCCGCGCGTGACTCGTCGAGCGCTTCCATCTCTCCGTGCGGGCGCTCCGCGGTCACCAGAATCTGCTCGATATTGCTTCCTACCGCAAGCTTGAGGTCGAGCTCGGCGGTTTTGCCCGCGACCAGTTCGACCTTGGTCTCCTGCGTTGCGAAACCAGCAGCAGAGAGTTTCACGGTATAGGAACCAGCCGGAACCATCGGGAAGGAAAACGCCCCCTGGTCGTCGGTGGACACGGTCACGCCAAGCGGCTCCAGTTCAAGCTGTGCGCCTCTCACAACCGATCCGCCGGAATCCACGACCGTACCAGTGATCAGTCCCTTGCCACCCTCTGCTGCGGCGGCCTGGCCTGAAGCCGTTGCCGACAGCAACGACAGGTTCACAAGTAGAAGCAAAACGGCGAGGCCCAGGATGTTCCAGCCTCCCCCTATCACTGACGAATGCGTGGCGCCTCTCCGCGATGAGAAAAGTCGCCCTGACGATTGAGTCGCGAATTGAAACTTGCGAAGAATATTCATTCTCTGGCCTCGATGGTCGTGGAATTAACGCGTTCGCCGGCTAGCTTGACGGTCTGCAAATGCGTTAGCGCTTAAGTGAAAACAACACTAGACGGCCCATAACTGAGCTGTCAAGACGTTTCTTGCAACAAATGTGAAAGTGCGCGGTTTCGTTAACTTTCGCTTAATGTCCCCGCACTTACTTTACCGGCGTGACTAACTTAATCTGGCCTTTTCAGGTCAGAATACGTCAGGCGACATACAAGCATCTCTGGACGCGACGGCTTACTTGCTATATCCTCCGTGCTCGCGTCTGCACCATCACCGCGTCGTACAAGGCGTTTACGCCACTGTGCGCAAACACCATACTTGCAGTGCCGCCGGCGGATGGAACTTCATTTGCCGTCACAAGCAGTTATCGACTCACAAGCACAGATAACCCATTCCATGTGAATGGAGTGATCAATGCGCGCTAACTGCAACAGCATCAAAGAGTGCGCCCTGCTATCCACTGTCGTGATGGCACGACTTATGCATTCCTATCGCACTTACAGATAGCGGCAAAAGCCGGCGGGAAGCGTTCCAAGGCGAACTCTACACTGGGTTGTACTACCTCACTCTCTTTTGCCATGTGACCCATATCACATGGTCCGCATGCCGGCAATTGCCCGGCACGCATGCGCCTGGCCTATTTGCGTCCTACCACCAGGATGGTGAAGCTGTCGGACACCATCGCCCCTTGCGGGTGCCGGGACTTCGTGGCAGATACGGGAGACGGCCCATATTCCGCCATGGACAGGAACAGCCGATCTGTCTGCTCGTCGTAAGCCATTGACGCCGCGCCTTTCGGCGTGGGCAAATTCTCAATCACCTTGTATCCGTCTGCCGCGTCCACCACGGTCAACGTGCCGCCGCCGTTGGAGCTGAAGGCGAGCTGATGCGTGGCGCTGAAGCGTGCCGCGTCGGGACTATCCCCGATCGCGGGCGAAGCAAGCTCCTTGCCCGTGTCCGCGTCTACGACATCCATCTTGTTGTTGTCGCAGACCGCAAAGAGGCGGCGGTTTTCAACGTCCAGGGCGAGCCCGGTTGGCGCCTCGCAGTTGGCCAGCTTCCAGGTTGCGACCACCGTCTTGGTGCGTACATCGAGGCGGACGATGGAGCTTGTGCTTTCGAGATTGTCGTACACCGATCCCTTGCCGTCGGCCACGGGGAATTCAGGTTTCCCAGGAAGCGCGATGGTCGCGACCACGCGATTGGTGGCCGCATCGATCACGGTGGCATTGCTGCTCTTGCCGTTGAACGCCCAAACCGTCCTGGTCAGTGGGTCAAATGTAATTCCATCCGGATTCTCGCCTGTGGCTACGGTCGTTACCGGCTTGAATGTGTGCCGGTCGAAAACCATCACATCATTGCTGAGGCCGTCGCTGATGTAACCGAACGTACCTTCTGTGTCGAGCGCGACTCCGTGTGCGTTCTTCAGGCCGGTGATGGCGCCAACCTCCTTGCCTGTCGTGAGGTCCACGATTTCCACGCGCGTGCGATGCGTAACGTAGAGCAGGTGCGTGCTGGGATCATTGACCAAGTAGTCCCATGATCCATTTCCGCCAATCTTCCAGTGATCCACTACTTGATACGGTCCCTGACTGAAAGCCAGGCTGCATGCAAAAACACAAATGGCTGCTGGAACCAGGAATATCGTGGTGCGAACAACACGACGAATAGATAAGAAGGACATGATTGCTCCTGACGGGCCGAATAGGATTTCAGGCACCGAGCGATTATCAGGAGTCAACCTTAAGCAGCAATGAAGGCTTGGTTAATTTATGGCGGGGAACGTTGCCGTGACCTCTGTCCCCCGTCCTAACTGGCTTTGAATCTTTATGTTTCCATGGGCGCGCTCCACGATCGCTTTGCAGATCGCAAGGCCCAGTCCAGCGCCGCCGCTCTGCCGGCTGCGCGATGCGTCGGCGCGGTAGAACCGCTCAAACACATGGGGCAAGTCGGATTCCGATATGCCCTCGCCCTGGTCCGCAACTCGCAACTCCGTGCCTTCGGCGCAAGCACGCACTGAAACTGACACAAGGCTCTCTGGCGGGCTGTGCTGCAGAGCGTTGAGAAGGAGATTTGAAACCAGCACCCCGGCGTCGCCACTTTCCATGGCCACCCGGCTTGCAGCCTCGGCATTCATGCTAATGGTGATTTTCTTTACATCGGCAAGCGGCTGCAGGCGATTCGTGACCGATTTGACAACCGAAGATAGATCGATTTCCTGACCCGGCGCCTGCGGCGCCTCTTCAACGCGGGCCAGCGTCAACATCTGCTCAATCAGCCCTTGAATCCGCTGCATATCGGCGAGAAGCTCCTGAGCCCCCTCTTCATATTGCTCCGCGGTTCTCTTCCGCATCGTCAGAAGTTGCAGCCTCGACTTGAGCAGAGCAACTGAAGTCTTGAGCTCGTGGGCGGCATCGCCGGTAAACTGTCGCTGGCGTTCGAAGGCGCGCTGCAAGCCTAAAAGGAGCCTCTTGATCGAATTGGCAATAGGAGCGAGCTCGCGCGCACGAAGAACCGCCTCTGGAGGCGAAAAATCCCACGACTCCGTTGAAACGCGCCTGGCGCTTTTGGCCAGATCGTGTAACGGCATCATCAACAAGCGCAGAGATCCGATCAGTACAAACCCCGTAACGATCAGCAAAAATCCGCCCGCGGTTGCATAGTAACGGAATGCCTGAATTTCTTCGTGCTCAAGATCATTCGTCGGCGAAGCGTAAAGGAGCGCTATGGGCTGCGCCGGGATCCCTGGGCTTTCCCGGTCCATCGCACGCACACCATCCTTGTGAAAGGCTCGGTAGACCTGGCCATTCCATTCGAAGTTGAAGAAACCCGAAGTGTGGGAAGCGCGCATCTCGTCCAGGACGTTTGGCGGCACTTGCTGCGAGTGGCCCACAATTCCGCTGGCCGTAGTTGCCACATAGATATCTTCGGCTGGAGGAGCTAATTCACCGACATCCAGAAAGAGATTTCCATAGGGATCGGCGCCATGCACGGCTCCCAGGAGCGAATCCGCTCGTCCGCGCAACATGACGTCAAATCCCCGGCGCCGGCCATGCATTTCATGTGCAGTTGCCACAATCGCGAAGGATGCGATGCACAGGAATTCCGCAGCGAGGACTCCGCCGATCAACCTGCGCGTTATCGAATGTGTCTTCATAGCAAGTCGTCAGGCTTTGCAAGTCTGTACCCGGAACCACGTATCGTTTGCACGGTAGCCTCTACTCCGTTCGCACGCAGTTTCTTGCGCAGATTGGAGATATGTGCCTCAATCACGTTGGAATGGTGCTCCCAGGTAAAGTCGTAAAGATGCTCTAATATCTGCCTCTTCGAAATGATCGTGCGCGGCCGGAACATTAAGTATTCAAGGATGCGGTACTCCGTTGGCGAGAGATCGATAAGCTTGCCGTCGCATCGTATGGTCTGTTCAATGGAGTTCACGCTGAGCCGGCCGACCTCGATCACGGGAGTTGGAACTCCTTTTCCGCGACGAATCAAAGCCTTGGCTCGAGCAATCAACTCGCCAAGGTCGAATGGTTTTGTCAGGTAATCGTCAGCACCCGCGTTCAGGAGCCCAATCACATATTTTCGTTCGTCGCGCGCTGTAAGTACCAGAATCGGAGTCTTGTCCCCACGTGCCCGCAGGTTTCTCGTAATCGTGAGTCCGTCGATGCCGGGAAGCATCAGGTCCAGCGAAATCAGATCGTAATTTCCGCTTTCCGCCATCGCCATGCCGTCGTGACCATTGTGCGCGCAGTCCACAGCAAACCCCGGCCCCTCGCGTAGTGCGACTGCAATGTTCTCGGCCAGTCGAATTTCGTCTTCAACAATAAGCACTCGCATAGGATCGGTCTGTTAACTCATTCCTGATCAAGACTGTGGTTGGTCCGGAGGACAGCGGAAGTCTAGCACAACGCGCCATCTAATCGTCGTTCCGGCCATGCGCGTCAATCTCCACTCAGCGCATAAGAATCTCTATTTACAAAGCAATCCAATTGCCGGTTCTGGTTGTCTTCATCGATTTCTGCGCACCGAGATATCGGGCGTTCCGCTGCTGTCGCCATCCCCTGATGGTGGAATGCATGCGACCATGCACAGTCAATTTATTAGTCTGCGCGCTATTTGCTTAAGGAAGTCTTAAGGATGCGTAGATAGAGTGGATTCTCTAGTTGATGGATCGGAAATGACTCACTCCTTCTTTGTTCAGCCATTGACAAATCGGCTGGCGCAGCTGAACCGCCCAACGATGCACACGTGTGCACTTGTCGCGCGGCGCTGCATGACTTCGACCAATACCCTCTCATTTTCTCGGCGGCCTCTTTGCGATTGCATTGCGGGGCTACGCGGCGGCTGGAAGGAAAAGGGATCGCATGCGCCGATAGTGAAGAGAAAAAACGCAGCCTCTAGCTTCTAGCTCGGCGGCGCGGGAACAAGCGGTTTCGGTTTTCGAAAGAAAGGGCTGGGAGCTAGCGGCCAGAAGCTGATTTCGGGGAGAGCAAGCATGAAGACGCGGCGCATGACGATGGCCCAGGCGTTGATCCAGTTCTTGAAGGCGCAACATGTGGAGCGGGATGGACGCGAGCATGCATTTTTTGCGGGCGTGCTGGGGATTTTTGGGCACGGCAACGTGGCGGGGATCGGGCAGGCGCTGCAGCAGAATCCCGATTTTCCCTACATCCTGGTGCGCAACGAACAGTCGGGCGTGCACATGGCCGCGGGATTTGCCAAGGCCAGCAACCGGCTGCGGACGTTTGCCTGCA
>Ga0181516_10001685_pt1 | contig 16640 bp, 12 predicted proteins | sample PEATcosm2014_Bin_25_FD_121104 | JGI IMG/M metagenome (GOLD analysis project Ga0181516, IMG submission 121104) | Peatland microbial communities from MTU Mesocosm Facility, Houghton, MI, USA - PEATcosm2014_Bin01_10_metaG | ecosystem: Environmental > Terrestrial > Soil > Wetlands > Peat | place... | reverse complement strand
CGCACAGATCCTCTGCGATGAGCTGACGGACCTGGGCGTGACGCACATCTTTGGCTACCCCGGCGGGGCGAATCTGCCCATCTACGACGTCATCAACAAGACCAAGATGACGGTGGTCTTGAACGGCGATGAGCGCTGCGCCGGCCATGCCGCCGAGGGCTATGCCCGCGCCACGGGCAAGCCCGGCGTGTGCCTGGTGACCTCGGGTCCCGGCGCCACCAACCTGGTCACCCCGCTCGCCGATGCCAAGATGGACAGCACCCCCATCGTGGGCATCTCTGGCAACGTCAAGTCGAACCTGATGGGCAAGGACGCCTTTCAGGAGACGCCCATCACCAACGTCACCCTGCAGATCACCAAGCACAACTACCTGGTGACGCATGCCCAGGACATCGCCCGCGTCACGCGCGAGGCCTTCCACATCGCCACCACTGGCCGGCCCGGCCCGGTGCATGTCGACATCAGCAAGGACGCCCAGGAGGAGCGCATCCCCTTGGCGGGCATCGACCGCGCCTTCCGCCTGCCGGGCTACAAGCCCGACCACATGCCACCCCTGGATGATGCCAAGCTGGATGAGATCGCGGCGATGCTGGCCAAGGCCAAGCGGCCCATGGTCTACGCCGGGCAGGGCATATTGCTGGGCGAGGCTTGGGCCGAGCTCAAGGCCTTCGCCGAGAAGGCCCAAGTGCCGGTGGCCCTCACCATCCTGGGATTGAGCAGCTTCCCGGCCAGCCACCCCCTGTACGCGGGCCTGCTGGGCATGCATGGCGCGGCCTACACCAACATGGCCATCGACGAGGCCGACCTGGTGCTGGTGCTGGGCGCCCGCTTCGACGACCGGGTCACCGGCAACCCCAAGGAGTTCATCAAGAACGCCGTGGTGGTGCATGTGGACCTGGACGCCAGCGAGATCAACAAGAACAAGCGCGTGCAGCACTCCATCGTGGGCGCGGTGAAGCCGGTGCTGGCCGCGCTGACCCCGCGCGTGAAGGCCGGCGACACCAAGCCCTGGCTGGCGCGCATCGCCGAGCTGAAGGCCAAGTTCCCGGTGACGGTGCCGCATGCGGCCGACGGCCACATCAAGCCCCAGTTCTTCATCCGCCGCCTGAGCGACCTGGCCAAGGCCCGCCGCACCATCTTCTGCACCGGGGTGGGCCAGCACCAGATGTGGTCCTGCCAGTACCTTGAGCTGGATGAGCCGCGCACCCTCATCACCTCGGCCGGCCTGGGCACCATGGGCTTCGGCCTGCCCTCGGCCGTGGGCGCCCAGCTGGGCCGCCCTGACAGCATGGTGATCGACATCGACGGCGACGGCAGCTTCGAGATGAACATCAATGAGCTGCGCACGGTCTCGGACCTCAACTTGCCCGTCAAGGTGGTCATCCTCAACAACAAGATCCTGGGCATGGTGGGGCAGTGGCAGCGCAAGTTCTACAAGCGCAACTACAGCTCGGTGGAGTTCAACGACTTCCCCAACTACACCCAGGGCGTGAAGGCCCTCTACGGCATCGAGAGCGCCTGCATCGACCGCGCCGACCAAGTGGACGAGGCCATCAAGAAGATGATGGCCCATGACGGGCCCTACCTGCTGGAGGTGCGCATCCCCAAGGAAGAGGATGTCTACCCCATGATCCCGGCGGGCGGCACGCTCAAGGACATGATCCTGGGCGAATAGCCCGAGGAGGGCGGCATGGATCTCCAGCAGGCCCTGCAAGCGGCGCGCGCGCTGCAGGCCGAGGATGCCGCGGACCCCGCGGTGGCCCCGGGCAACCGCTCGCTGCTCTTGGCCGGCCCCGCGCCAGCGGAGCGCGCCGCCCTGCTGCTGCACGGCTTCTCAGCCGGGCCGCATGAATGCGGGGACCTGGCCCGCCTGCTTCATAGCCACGGCTTCGCGGTGTGGGCGCCGCGCCTGGCGGGCCAGGCCGGCAGCGCCGAGCGCTTCGCCGCCACGCCCTGGCAGGCCTGGTTGAGCTCGGCGCGGCAGGCCCTGGATGTCGCCGAGGCGCTGGGCCAGCAGCTCAGCGTGGTCGGCCATTCCTGCGGCGGCTTGATGGCAGCCCTGCTGGCCGCCGAGGACAAGGGGCGCATCCAGCGCCTGGTGCTGGCCGCCCCGGCCTTCCGCATGGCCAACCCCTGGGCCCGCTTTAGCGTGCTGCCCCCGGTGCGCTGGCTCAAGCCGCGCTTCACCTGGCAGCCCCGCGATGCGGACGAGGCCCAGCACTGGCTGCATGACTACAGCACCCGCGCGGTGGCCGAGCTGGTGCGGGCCCAGGCCGCGGCCCACCGGGCCCTGCCCCGGCTGCGCCAGCCCCTGCTGATGCTGCAGGCGGCCAGCGACCCGGTGATCAGCTGCCGCCACAATCAAGAGCTCTTCATGGGGCTGGCCTGCGCCGCCCAGAAGCAGCTCTTCATCTACCAGGCCGAGGAGCACAACGTGCTCCACAGCTTCAATCCCCTGCAAGCCCTGGCCCTTGAGCGCATCCAGCGCTTCTTGGAGGCCGGGGCTTGAGGCTCTGAAGGAGGACAAAGATGGCAGAGAAGGAGCACTTGCTGATCGACGGCCGCGAGCTGGATGCCCGCCTGGCCAAGGCCCTCAAGGCTGTCAAGGACAGCTCGGCCCCCAATTGGATGCGCACCCTCTCGCTGGTGACCGCGGTGCTGGCTGTGTTCACGGCCTGGGGCAGCATGAAGGCCGGCGGCTTCTCGAGCCGCGCGCTGATGAACAAGAATGAGGCGGTGCTGGACCAGGCCAAGGCCTCGGACCAGTGGGCCTTCTACCAGAGCAAGAGCATCAAGTCCATGATCCGCGAGCAGGCCCTGGACCGCAGCACGGGCGAGAAGCGGCAGAAGCTGCAGGACGACCTCAAGCGCTATGAGGAGGAGAAGGGCCAGATCAGCAACACGGCCAAGGGCTGGGAGGCCAAGGCCGGCGAGGCCAACGACCTGGTGGCCAAGCTGGCCCTGCCGGGCGGGGCCTTCGGCTTCGCGGTCACGCTCTTCCAGGTGGGCATCGCCCTCTCAGGCCTGGCGGCCCTGACCAAGCGCCAGTGGATATGGTACTTCGGCATGGGCATCGCCTGCGTGGGCCTGGCCTACTTCATCAAGGGCTATGTGGTGGCCTACCAGCTGGGCTTGCTGTAAGCGGGCAAGCCCCAGCCAGCCGGCTTGCGTAGATAAAGGAGCGCGCCTTTCGGCGCGCTCCAATCTTTCTGGGGGCTCTCATGAGCGAAGTGATGGAATTGACCGATCAGAATTTCAAGGCCACGCTGGCGGCCGGCAAGCCGGTGCTGGTGGATTTTTGGGCGCCCTGGTGCGGCCCCTGCCGCATGCAGGGCCCCATCGTGGACCAGGTGGCCCGCGACTTGGGCGCGGGCGCCGTGGTGGGCAAGCTGAACACCGATGACTACCCGGAGCTGGCCGAGCAGTTCGGCGTGCAGGGCATCCCCACGCTCATCGTGTTCAAGAACGCCGAGCCGGCCAAGACCTTTGTGGGCGTCACCGATGCCGACAAGCTCAAGGGGGCGCTGGCCTGAGCCGGATGCCCAGAGCTGCCGGCCTGCTCCCTGCAGGCCTTGACCTTGCAGGCCTGCGGCGCAGCCTGCTGGCCTGGTACCGGCGCAATGCCCGGCGCCTGCCTTGGCGCGATGACCCCCAGCCCTGGGCCGTGCTGGTCTCTGAGATGATGCTGCAGCAGACCCAGGTGGCCACTGTGCTCCCCTACTGGCGCAGATTCATGCAGCGCTGGCCCAGCCCACGGGCCCTGGCGCGCGCCCCGCTGGACCAGGTGCTGGCCGCTTGGGCTGGCCTGGGCTACTACCGCCGAGCCCGCTACCTGCACGCCGCGGCCCAGGTGCTGGCGGCCCGCGGTGGGTTCCCGGACAGCGTGGAGGGCCTGCGCAACCTGCCCGGCCTGGGGGATTATGCCGCGGCCGCGGTGGCCAGCATCAGCATGGGCCTGCCGGTGGCCGTGGTGGACGGCAATGTGGTGAGGGTGGCCTCGCGCCTGCTGGCGCTGGAAGCCGACCCCACCCGCGAGCCCGGCAAGTCTGAGCTGCGCGCCGTGGCCCAAGCCCTGCTGGCCCCGCAAGAGCCGGGGGATTGGAACCAGGCCATGATGGATTTGGGCGCGATGGTCTGCTCGCCGGAGAGGCCGGGCTGCCCGCTCTGCCCTCTGGCGCGGCATTGCCGGGCCGCGGCCCAGGGCGATTCTGAGGCTTATCCCCGGCTGCCCAAGCGGGCGGCATCCACGGCCAGGTCTGAGGTGGCGGCGCTGGCCTTGGCCCGCCAGGGCAAATGCCTGCTGGCGCTGGCGCGGCCCCGCGGCAAGGGCGAGGCCGGCCCAGGCGAGATGGAGGGCTACTGGGCCTTTCCCAGCGCCGAAGCTGAGGCCCTGCACCCGGCCGAGCAGGCCGCCGGCCTCCTGCGCCAGGCCCTGGGCCTGAAGCGCCTGCCGCCCGCCGAGCCCTTGAAGCCCTTCAGCCGCAGCATCACCCGCTGGCGCATCAGCACCCAGGCCCTGCGCTTTGTCTTTGGCCCCGCGCCCGCGGCCAAGGCGCCCTGGCAATGGGTGGAGGCCAAGGCCCTGGCCAAGCGGCCCCTGGCAGCGGGAGAGAAGAGGATCTTGGAGCAGGGCCTGGCAAGCCTGGAGCTAGGGGGCGCCAAGCTTGGGAAAAAGGGCCAGCAGCAGATGGAGCTGGGGCTCTGAATGGCCCGGCAGCGCCTTGGGCATCCTTTAAGGAATAAACAAAAAAGCCCGCCGATGAGGCGGGCTTTTTTGTTGGCGCGCAGCGCCAGGCGGCTCAGCGGTTGGCCGTGGGGGCTGGGCTCAATGGGGCGCTGATGGAGCTGCTGACTGGCAAGCTGGGCAGGCTGGTGCTCTGAGGAAGGCTGCTGTTGAGCGGGGTTGCGATCAGGCCCGGCAAGGTGCTGACCGGGGTGAGGGTGACCAGGCCTGAGCCGGGGCGCGCGCTGGCGCTGCGGGTCAGGCTGCGGGCCGCGGCAGCCTTGAAGGGAGTGGGAGTGGCTGTGGCGGTTGCCGTGGCCATCGGCCGCTCTGCCGGCCCTGGGGAGGGGATGGCCGGGATGCTGGTGATGGCCGGCGCGCTCAGCGTCAGGCCCTTGGGGGCCGGTTCTGAGGCAGCGGCGCTTGCTGACACGGCACCCGGCTGCGGGGCCAAGGGCTGCAGCGGGTCGCTCAAGCCCTGCGCCGGCCCCTGTGCTAGGCTGAGATTGGCCAGGCTGCTGCTGGGGCTGGCAGTGGGCCTGAAGAGGCTTGGCATCAGCAGCAGGGCCAGGGCCATGCCCGCGGCGGCGCCGGCCGCAGCCCAGGCCGCGGTCCAGCTGCGCCGCGGCGCGGGCATGGCCTCATCTGCCAGGGCCGCGTGCAGGCGCTGGGCGACGCGGTCGGCGGTGGAGGGCGCGAGGCGCACGCTGGCGCGGATGAAATGGGCCAGCTCCGCGGCCGTGGCTGAGCAGCGGGCGCAGCCAGCCAGGTGGCGCTTGAGCCAGGCTGCCTCCCAGGCCCGCAGGGGGCGCTGGCTGGCCTGGCGCAGCAGGTGCTCGCTATAGAGGTGTTTGAGCTTCATGAGCGGCCTCCAAGACCGCGCTTTTTGCTGGTCAAAGCGTCCCTGAGCCTGCGGTAGGCCCGGGAAGCCACGCTGCGGGCGTTGGCGGTGTTCATGCCCAAGGCCTTGGCGATCTGCTTGAAGCTGGCATCTTGGTCCCTCAGCTCGAGCACCTTTTGGGACAGGGGCGGCAGGGCTTGCAGGGCCTTGAGCAGCTGGGCTGCCGCCTCGCTGCGGCTGGCCTCTTCCTCAGGCAGGGCGCTGTGCCCGGCCCAGCGGCTGTGCTCAGCGGCGGCCATCACGGCATCGTCCTGCAGCGAGCTCTGGGGCTTGAGGCGCCGGAAATGGTCCCGGCAGAGGTTCAAGGCCGCGGCAAAGATCCAGGTGCTCACCCGGCTCTCTGCATTGTACTGCTGGCGGCTGCGCCAGATCCTCAGCAGGGTCTCCTGCAAGAGGTCCTCGGCCAGGTCCTGGTCGCGCACGTGCTTGAGGAGAAAGCCCAGCAATTTGGGGCTGAGGCGGCGGGCCAGATCCTCAAAAGCCTGGCTGTCGCCAGCTTGGGCCTTGAGCATCAAGTCTTCATCGCTAGGTTCCGCAAGGTTCTTCACTGCACCCTCTATGACGCAAAGGGAACCCAGGTGTGGCAATTATTGACCATGATAATAAAAACCAAGCAAAACAAGGGTAATTTTGATTTCAGGGAAGGCTGATGGGCTGCACGGTCTCGGTCTTGAGGCCAGTCAGGCGCAGGTAATAGCTGCCAGCTGGCAGGCTGTTGCCAAGGCTGTCCAGGCCGTCCCAGCGCAGGACGACCTTGCCAGCGGCCGGGCTCTCTGCCTTGACCACCCGCAGGGCTTTTCCATGCTGCGGGAACACCGCCAGCTCTGCCGGCTCGCCAGCAGACTGCTGCAGGCTGAAGGCCATGGGAAAGCGCTGGGCATGGGTGGCATGGGGCTTGGCCTTGGCAGGCTTGGCCGCGCGCAAAGGCTGCGGCACGGGCGTGGGGGCCACGGGCACGGCTGTGATGGTGGGAGGCTGCAGCGCCACCTGCACGCTGCGCGAGCCAGGGTGGCCGAAGCGGACATAGGCCAGCACCACCACCAGGGCGGCCAGCACCATGGCGGCCATGATGGCCACGGTCCGGCCAAAGCTTGACCGTGGCTTGGGCAGGGGCGCTATGAGCTGGGGCGGCGGGGCCACAGCCACGGCGACCTTCTTGGCTGGGCGGCGCTTGGCAGGCACGGTGCGGGCTGGCTTGCGGGCGGGATTGGGCATGAGACCTCCTGGGGTTTAAGTGCGGCTCTAGCGGGCCAATTCAAGCGTCTCGGTGCGGATGAACCAGGGCGTGGTGACGCGGGCGTAGTAGATGCCGGCTGGCAGGTCAACGCCCTGGTCGTCCTGGCCGTTCCAGCTCAGCTCGAGCCGGCCGGCCTGGGCCAATTCCAAGGTCGCTGCCCGCACGCTGCGGCTGTGGATGGTGAAGATGCGCAACTCCACCTGGGCTGGGCCGGGAGCCACCACTGCCAGCTGGGCCAGCTGGTGCTGGGCCGGGGCGCAGCGGGTGCTCACCACCTCCAAAGAGGCGGGCTGCTGGCTGGGGTCGCCTGATTCATCCAGGCCGCCGGGCGCCTGCACCAGGGCCTGGGCCAGCGGGCCTCCCCCGGCTGTGGGGCTGGGCTCAGGGCTGGGCGCTGGCAGGGCCGTGGCCGCGGGAATAGCCGGCTTGGCGAGGGCCGCGGCTGAGGGCTTCTTTGCCGCGGCATGCCGCCGCTTCTTTGAGGCGGCCCGGCTGTGGCTGATGAGCAGCCGCTTGGCCGCCCGGTCAGCGGCCGTGGGGGCCTTGTCAGTGCCGCTGTCGCGCAGGCCCGCGGGCAGGGGCGTGGGCGGCACAAAAGGCTGGGCTGGGCTGGGCGCCGCGCTGGCCGCGGGCGTGGCATCCAGGCCGGGCCAGGCCGGGGCGGCCAGCTCGGCCATGGCCTGCTGCTCGCGCCGGTTCTGCCACCACAGCAGGCCGCCCAAGAGCAGGGCAGCGGCCAGGGCTGCCAGGGCCGGGGCCATGCTGGCGCCGCGCCGGCTGGCCGCGGGAGGCTCGTCCATCAACTGGTGAGCCGCCTCTTCGCCGGCCTGCTCGCTGATCTGCTGGCGCAGGGCCTGGCGGCCCGCATCCGCGGCCAGGGCCCGGTTGGCGGCTTGGTCCATCTCTGGAGCGGCTTCCACGGCCAGGGCCTGCAGGGCCTCGGCCTCCAAGAGGCTGCGGCGGCAGGCCGCGCAGCCGGCCAGGTGCAGGCGCAGGGCCTGCAGGCTGTCGCCCTGGGGCTGGGCCTGGCAGGCCAGGTCCAGCACTTGCTGGGGTGTGAGGTGATCGGCCATCTCAGGCCGCGCCAAAGAAGGAGGGGCCCAGCCGCAGCCGCAGGCTGGCCAGCGCCGCGCCCGCGCTCTGGCGCAGGGATCCGGCATCCATGCCCAGGATCTGCCCGGCCTCGGCGTAGCTGAAGCGCTCAAAGAGGGTCAGGGCCAGGGCCGCACGGTCCCGGGCTTGCAGGCTCTGCAGGGCCGAAGCGAGCAGCTCCCAGCGCAGGTTCAGGTCCAGGCCCGCGGCGCCGGGCATGGGCTCATAGTCGGGGATGCCGGAGGCGAAGCGCAGCCCGTAGGCCACCGCGCTCTTGTGGGCCAGGCCGTAGAGGTCCAGGGCCACCCGGCGCGGGGCAGGCTGGCCCATCAGGCGCTGCTGGTATTGGCTGAGAACCAGGGGGAAGAGCTCGTCCGCCGCCTGCTCGGTGCCGCAAAGGGCCATCATGAAGCGCTTCAGCCTCTGCTGATAGCGCCCGGCCAGCTCCAGCATGGCGCCGGCGGCGTCGGTGGCCAGCGCCTGTGCCACTTGCTCATCGCTCAACTGCTCGTCCATGGCCGCTCAAAAGGGGATAGAGTTTGACTTTATCAGAAGGGAAGGGCAAAATACACTCATAATTAGAGCCTATTATAAAGGGTTTTTGGCTCCAGCTCAGGGGTTTTGCGACTTGAAAAAGACCTTTCGCCAGGCCATGGCCGATAAGGTGCTGGTGTTTGACGGCGCCTGCGGCACCAATCTGCAGTTCATGCACTTGAGCAAAGAAGACTATGCCGGGCATGAGGGGCTGAACGACTGGCTGGTGCTCAGCCGGCCGGATGTCATCCTGCGCCTGCATGAGAGCTTCTTGCAGGTGGGCTGCGACGTGGTGGAGACCGACACCTTCGGCTCCACCCGGCTCAAGCTGGACGAGTACGGCGAGGGCGCCCGCATGGAAGAAGTGAACCAGGCCGCGGTGCGGCTGGCCCGCCAGGCCTGCGACAAGTGGGAGGCCAAGACCGGCGCGCCGCGCTATGTGGCGGGCAGCCTGGGCCCCACCGGCCGCCTGCCCTCGGCCGAGGACCCTGACCTCTCCAACATCACCCCCGCCGAGCTGGAGGCCATCTATTTTGAGCAGGCTGCCTGCCTGGCGCAGGCCGGGGTGGATGCGCTGATCATCGAGACCAGCCAGGACATGCTGGAGCTGCGCGCCGCCCTCTTCGCCGCCCGCCGCGCCGTGGAGCAGGCTGGCCGCGACATCGTCATCATCACCCAGACCACCCTGGACCCCAGCGGCCGCATGCTGCTGGGCACTGACATCGCCAGCTGCATGGAGACCCTGGCGCGGCTGGGCACGGATGTGATCGGCCTCAACTGCAGCACCGGCCCGCTGGAGATGAAGGACTCGGTGCGCTTTTTGACCGAGCATTGCCCCCTGCCGGTCAGCTGCATCCCCAACGCCGGCATGCCCGAGAACCTGGGCGACGGCAAGGCCCGCTACCCGCTCACCCCCGAGGCCCTGGGCCGCAGCTTGGGGGAGTTCGCCCGGGACCTGGGCGTGGACATCGTGGGCGGCTGCTGCGGCACCACGCCCGAGCACCTGGCCCAGGTGGTCAAGGCCGTGGCCGGGCTCAAGCCCAAGCGGCAAGGCGCCTACCCGGCGCTGGAGCCGGCGGTGAGCAGCATGCTCAAGCGCGTGACCCTGCGCCAGGAGCCGGCGCCGCTGATGATCGGCGAGCGGCTCAATGCCCAGGGCAGCCGCAAGTTCAAGCAGATGCTGCTGGCTGAGGATTGGGACCAGATGACCGCGCTGGGCCGCGAGCAGGCCGAGGGCGGCGCCCATGTGCTGGACCTGTGCGTGGCCAACAACGAGCGCGCGGATGAGAAGGCCATGATGGCCCGCCTGGTCAAGAAGCTGTCGCTGGCCGTGGACACGCCCCTGGTCATCGACAGCACCGAAGCCGATGTCATCGAGGCCGCCCTGGCAGTCTGCCCGGGCCGCGCCATCATCAACAGCATCAACCTGGAGGGCGACGGCAGCCGCCTGCACAAGGTGGCGCCCCTGGCCAAGAAGTACGGCGCGGCCGTGGTGGCCTTGTGCATCGACGGCCCCTGCGAGAGCCGGCCCGGCGATGGCATCGAGCGCGGCATGGCCAAGACCCGCGACCGCAAGCTGGCCGTGGCCCGGCGCATGCTCGAGCTGTGCTCGGGGCGCTACGGGCTCAAAGCCGAGGACCTCCTCTTCGACGCGCTCACCTTCACCCTGGCCACTGGCGAGGCCGAGTTCAACACCTCGGCCATCGAGACCATCGAGGGCATCCGGCTCATCAAGCGCGAGATCCCGGGCTGCTTCACCACCCTGGGGCTCTCCAATGTCAGCTTCGGGCTCAAGCCGCGCGCCCGCCAGGCGGTCAACTCGGTCTTCTTGCACCACTGCGTGAAGGCCGGCCTGGACACCTGCATCGTCAACCCCAAGGACATCACGCCCTACGGCCAGATGGATGGCGTGGAGAGGGAGCTGGCCGAGGACCTGGTCTTCTACCGCCGGCCAGACGCCCTGGCCCGGCTCATCGCCCATTTTGAGGCCGCGGGCAGCCAAGTTGCCGAGGCCGAGGCCGCCAGGCCCGGAGAGGGCCTGCCCTGCGAGGAGCGCATCCATTTCAACATCGTCCACCGCATCAAGGAGGGCATGGTCGAGCTGCTGAACGAGGCCCTGAAGCGGCACGCGCCGGTGGACATCATCAACAAGATATTGCTGCCGGCCATGAAGGAGGTGGGCGACAAGTTCGGCTCTGGCGAGCTGATCCTGCCCTTTGTGCTCCAGTCCGCCGAGGTGATGAAGCTGGCGGTGGCCCATGTGGAGCAGTTCCTCGACAAAGATGACAGCGTCACCAAGGGCACGGTGGTGCTGGCCACGGTGTATGGCGATGTGCACGACATAGGCAAGAACCTGGTGCGCACCATCCTGGCCAACAACGGCTACGTGGTGCACGACCTGGGCAAGCAGGTGCCCATCGCCACCGTGCTGGCCAAGGCCGAAGAGCTCAAGGCCGATGTCATAGGGCTCTCCGCCCTGCTGGTCTCCACCAGCAAGCAGATGCCGCTGGCGGCGCAGGAGCTGCACAGCCAGGGCAAGCGCTGGCCCCTGGTCATCGGCGGTGCGGCCATCAACCGCCGCTACGGCCTCAAGTGCAGCTTTGTGGACCAGGGCCAGGCCCAGTACGCGCCCGGCGTGTTCTACGCCAAGGACGCCTTTGAGGGCCTGGACATCATCAACGCCCTGATGGACCCGGGCCAGCGCGCGGCGCTCACCGAGAAGACCCTGGCCGCCGCCCGCGAGGCCGCGGCCAAGCCCGACACGGCCAGCCAGGAGGGCGTGCAGGGCGGCGCCCCGGTGCCGCGCTCGGCCACGCCGCCCGCGCCCGACCTGCCCAAGCCGCCCTTCTGGGGCAGCCGGGTGCTCGAGCCCAAGGACATCGACTTGCGGCAGGTCTTCCCCTGCATGGAGCATGCCCAGCTCTTCCGCCTCAACTGGGGCCTGCGCTTCAAGGACGACAATGAGTACCGGCGCCAGGTGGCTGAGAAGTACGGGCCCATGCTGGAGGCCCTGCAGGAGGACTGCATCCGCCGCGGCCTGCTCGAGCCCAGGGCGGCCTACGGCTACTGGCCCTGCGCGGCCGAGGGCGACGAGCTGGTGCTCTACGCGGATGCCGGCGGCGGCAAGGAGCTGCTGCGCTTCCGCTTCGACCGCCAGCAAGGCGGCCAGCACCTGTGCATGAGCGACTATGTGGAGCCCAAGGGCTCGGCCCGCGGCCTGGACAGCGTGGGCTTCTCAGTGGTGACCATGGGCGACAAGGCGGGCAAAGAGGCCGAGCGCCTGAACTTGGCGGGCGACTTCACGGCCAGCCTCTACCTGCACGGCCTGGCGGTGCAGGCGGCCGAGGGCCTGGTGGAATGGCTCAACCGCCAGGTGCGCGCGGAATGGGGCATCGCGCCCAAGCGCGGCCTGCGCTACTCGCCCGGCTACCCGGCTTGGACCAACATGGAGGACCAGGCCAAGCTCTGGCAGCTCCTGGAGCCGGGCCGCATCGGCGTCAGCCTGACCGAGGGCTTCGCCATGGACCCGGAGCAGAGCACCAGCGCCATCATCTTCCACCACCCGGCCTGCCAGTACTTCAACGCGGCCAGCCGGGCGTAATGGCAGGTATTTGGCGTTTGGCAGAGCTTGGCAATTCGCCGCAAGGGGGCTGATTGCGGCTGGGAATAGTGCAAGTGGGCAGGGTTTGGGCTACTTGAGCTGTATTTCAACGACTTATCCGCGCCGAAGGCGCGGCTTTTGTGCCGGGGTATCGCAGCCCCGAAGGGTGCCCCGGCCCCAACCGGGTGTCGCGAGAGCAAATCCATGAGGATCCGATGGCGATTTCCCGCACCGCAGACCCCAACATCGCCTGGGCCATCGACCTGGGCAGCAACGCCGTGCGGCTGTCCCTGGCGCGGCGGGGCAAGGCCGGCGCGCCGGCCAAGGAGCTGGTGAGCGAGCGGGCCGCCATTCGCCTGGGCCATGACGTGTTCACCGACAGCCGGGTCTCGGCGGCCAGCCTGGCGGCGCTGGAGAAGGCCTTCGCCAGCTTCAGCCGCGTCATCCGCGCCAGCAAGGCCGGGCTGGGCCGCGCCGTGGCCACCAGCGCCCTGCGCGAGGCCAAGAACGGCCCGGCCGTGGCGGCCCGGCTCTCCAAGCTCATCCCCGCCCCGCTGGAGCTGATCAGCGGCATGGAGGAGGCCCGCTTCATCCGCCTGGCCGTGCAGCGCAAGCTCAACCTGGCCGCCCAGGGCCGGGTGCTGATGGTGGAGGTGGGCGGCGGCAGCGCCGAGGTCTCGCTCTTGGATGGCGGCGAGCTGAAGTGGGCGGAATGCCTGAAGATAGGCGCGGTGCGCCTGCTGGAGGTGCTGGGCAGCGGGCCCGAGGGCGGCCACCGCTTTGAGGCCCTGGTGGGGCAGTATTGCGACCGGGTGCTCGCCCGCCTGCGCCAGCACCTGCCCGGCGGCCGCATCGACCTGCTGGTGGGCACGGGCGGCAACGTGGAGGCCCTGGCCGGGCTGGGCCAGCGCCTGGCCCAGAGCCGGCGCCTGCCAAGCGGCGCGCTGCGCCTGAGCCTGCCTGAGTTCGGCAGGGTGTTCGCCGAGCTGGAGAGCCTGTCGGTGGAGGGCCGCATCAAGCGCCTGGGCCTGCGGCCCGACCGGGCGGATGTGATCTTGCCCGCGGCCGTGGTCTACCGCGAGCTGATGCGCAGCCTGGGCCAGAAGTCCATGCTGGTGCCCTTCGCCAACCTGCGGCAGGGCCTGCTGGAATCGCTCTTCGAGCAGCACCTGCCCGGCGCCTTCTCGCCCGAGCTGGCCCTTGACATCCGCGAGGCGGGGCGCCAACATGCCCGCCGATTCCATGTGGAGATGGGCCACGCCCTGCAGGTGCAGCGCCTGTCGCTGGAGCTCTTCGACCAGCTCAAGGCCCTGCACGGCCTGGACGGGGCCGACCGCCTCATCCTGGAGCTGGCCGCCCTGCTTCACGACAGCGGCTACGCCATCGCGGCCGAGAGCCACCACAAGCACAGCTACTATCTGGTGAGCCAGGCCATGGACTTCCCGGGCTTGAGCCCGCGCCAGCATGAGATGCTGGCCCTGGTGGCCCGCTACCACCGCCGCAGCCATCCCAAGCTAGAGCACAAGCCCTTCGCCAGCCTGCCGGCCGCGGACCGCTCCAAGGTGGAGCGCCTGGCGGCCCTGCTGCGCCTGGCCGATGCCCTGGACCGGGGGCACAAGGCCGCGGTCCAGCAGGTGCGGGCCGTGGACCGCGGCAAGAGCCTTGAGCTGACGGCCCGGGGCCGCGGCAGCCTGGGGCTTGAGAGCTGGAGCCTGCAGAAGAAGGCGGCCCTGTTCGAGCAGGCTTTTGGGCGCCGCGTGGCGCTGAAGACAGAGGGGGGACGATGAACACATCAGCCTTCAAGAGAGTGGCCATGGAGATCGCCCTCAAGGCGGGCGAGATCCAGAGCCGCAAGTGGGGCAAGAAGCTCAACATCCGCTTCAAGAGCCCCACCAACCCGGTCACCGAGGTGGACCAGGCCTGCGAGGCCATGGCCTTGAAGGCCCTGCGCCGCGCCTTCCCCGGCCACAGCGTGCTGGGCGAGGAGACCGGGGCCCACGGCGCCGGCGACCCGGGCCAGGCCGAGTTCCTGTGGGTGGTGGACCCCCTGGACGGCACGGTCAACTACAGCCACGGCCTGCCCCATTACAGCATCAGCATCGGCCTGCGCCACCGGGGCCAGGCCCTGCTGGGCGTGGTGCACGCGCCCAGCCTGCGCGAGACCTACACCGCCGAGGCCGGCCAGGGCGCGCGGCTCAACGGCCACCCCATCCGCGTCTCGCGCATCACCGTGCCCAAGAGCGCGATCTTCGTCTCGGGCTTCGCCTATGCCAGCGCCCAGACCGGCCAGAACCTGCCTGAATGGATGCTCTTCATGCGCCGGTTCCAGGCCCTGCGGCGCACGGGCTGCGCCAGCCTGGATTACAGCTGGGTGGCCTGCGGCCGCTTTGAGGGCTTCTGGGAGTACGGGCTCAAGGCCTGGGACAGCGCGGCCGGCGAGCTCTTGGTGCGCGAGGCCGGGGGCCGGGTGAGCGGGCTCAAGGGCGAGCCGCTGGACATCTTCAAGGAGGGCGTGCTGGCCACCAACGGCCTGCTGCATGCCCGCTGCCTTTCGGCCCTGCGCCGCGCCAGAGGCGTGCGCCTGGCCTGGCCCCCCAAGGAGGCCTGAGGAGAGCATGGCACTGGTCAACTTCTCCAACGTCGACAAGCGCTTCGGCGTCTTCGACATCATCAAGGGCGCGGATTGGGCCATTGAAGAGCAGCGGCGCATCGGCCTCATCGGCGCCAACGGCGCGGGCAAGACCACGCTCTTCCGCCTCATCACCGGCGAGGAGGAGCCCAGCAGCGGCACGGTCAGCCGGGCCAAGGGCCTCTCCATCGGGCTCTTGCAGCAGCACCCCCAGTTCGGCAAGGACACCACCCTGCTGCAGGAGATGATGCAGGCCCAGCCCGAGCTCTTGCAGCTGGAGGAGGACATGGCCCGGGCCGAGGCCGAGATGGCCGACCCTGCCATCGCCGCCGACCCCAAGGCCCTGCAGAAGGTGATGGACCGCTACAGCCGCGCGCAGGACAGCTTCAGCGCCATCGACGGCTACAGCTACCAGTCGCGGGTGGAGGAGATCCTCCACGGCATGGAGTTCGAGAAGAAGGACTTCCACCGCCCGGTGAACAGCTTCTCAGGCGGCGAGCAGACCCGCCTGATGCTGGCCAAGCTGCTGCTCTCCGCGCCCAAGCTGCTGCTGCTGGACGAGCCCACCAACCACCTGGACACCGACACCTGCGAATGGCTGGAGGGCTTCTTGAAGGACTACCAGGGCACCCTGGTGGTGATCAGCCACGACCGCTACTTCTTGGACCGGGTGGTGAGCGAGATCGTGGAGCTGAGCAACAACAAGCTCACGGAGTACCCCGGCAACTACAGCAGCTACAAGGAGCTGAAGGAGGGTGAGGTCGAGAAGGCGCTCAAGGACTTCGACGAGCAGAAGGCCATGATCGCCCGCACCGAGGACTTCATCCGCCGCAACATCGCCGGGCAGAACACCAAGCAGGCCCAGGGCCGGCGCAAGATGCTGGAGAAGCTGGACCGGCTGGAGCGGCCGGTGACCCGCGAGAAGCGCATCGCCCTCAACTTCAACTTCAAGGGCGCCAGCGGCAAGGATGTGGCCGTGGCCGAGCGCCTCTCCAAGAGCTTCGGCGAGCGCCGGCTCTTCGCGCCCTTCGATGGCGCCATCCACCGCGGCGAGCGGGTGGCTTTGATCGGGCCCAACGGGGCCGGCAAGACCACCCTGCTCAAGGTGCTGTGCGGCCGCGAGCAGCCCACCACCGGCACCTTCAGCCTGGGCCACGGCGTGGTGCTGGGCTATTACGACCAGATGCAGAGCTCGCTGGAGCCCAAGCGCAGCGTGCTGGAGGAGATGTGGTCGCTGATGCCCGGCGCGCCCCAAGCCGACGTGCGCGGGGTGCTGGGGCGCTTCCTCTTCTCCGGGGACGAGGTGGAGAAGCGGGTGAGCAGCCTCTCGGGCGGCGAGAAGGCGCGCCTGATGCTGGCCAAGCTGGTGGTGGAAGGGCCCAACCTGCTGGTGCTGGACGAGCCCACCAACCACCTGGACATCGCCAGCCGCGAGGTGGTGGAGGCGGCCCTGGATGAGTTCGAGGGCACCCTGCTGGTGGTGAGCCACGACCGCTACTTTTTGGACCGGGAGATGACCCACATCTGGGAGATCCACCAGGGCCGGGTCATCCAGCACGCCGGGGCCTATTCCGAATACCTGGAATCGCGCGACAAGGTGCGGGCCCTGGCCCCGGCCCTGCCCCAGGAGCCGGTGCTCAAGCCCATGCCCTCCAAGGCCGTGCCCAAGCCGGTTGAGGCCAAGCATGCCGAGGCGCGGCGGGACGAGGGGAAAGAGCAGCAGCGCGGGCTCCAGCAGCTCAAGCGGCGCCAGGAAGAGCTGGAAAAGGCCATCGCCGGGCTGGAATCGCGCAAGAAAGAGCTGGAAGACCAGTTCGCCGACCCCCAGCTGGCGCATGACCCGGAGGCCCTCAAGGGCCTCAACCAGCGCTATCAGGCGGCCAAGGACGAGCTGGACCAGGCCTTCTCAAAGTGGCAAGAGCT
>Ga0181516_10001683_pt1 | contig 16643 bp, 10 predicted proteins | sample PEATcosm2014_Bin_25_FD_121104 | JGI IMG/M metagenome (GOLD analysis project Ga0181516, IMG submission 121104) | Peatland microbial communities from MTU Mesocosm Facility, Houghton, MI, USA - PEATcosm2014_Bin01_10_metaG | ecosystem: Environmental > Terrestrial > Soil > Wetlands > Peat | place... | reverse complement strand
TTTGTGAGTCCGCGAGGATTGATGCGCACGGCTTCAGCCACCGGGTCGCCGTCCACGGCGACAATGTAGTCGGCTCCGGCGAAGGGTGCACTGCGGGCGGAGTCCCACGAGAAAAGCGTGCATTCCGAAACAGTGCGATCAAGATGAATGCCCGCGCTCTCCAGCGCTCCCACATAATCGCTCGTGTACATGAGCACGGTTGCGTTGTCAGGGATGCGGCTCAGCATCTCGGCAATCTGCCGCTCCAGTTGCATGCGGCCCCGGCTGTTCACCCACGCCTCACGATAGCTGATGGGAATCATCCATTTGCGTCCCCACTCGCTCTGTTGCGTGCGCCGGGAGAGTCCCATTTCAGACGATCCGTAGGACACGAGTGTGGCGAAGAAAATAAACCAGGTAGCGACCACAGTCAGCCTCGGTCGATTGAGCTGTGAAATACACCACGGAATAATTCCGACGAAGACTGCAATCGCCGGCAACAGCTCCAGACCATAGCGCACGTTGTAGTAGGAGAACGGCCACCACTCCGGCACAAAGATCGGCACACTGCCATATGCGACGGAGTAGGCGTAGAAACCAAGCGGTATCCACAGCAGCAGCATGGATGCAAAACGGCGCAGGTGAAACGCCGCGCCCAGCACTCCAGCAATGGCAAGAATCATCAGCCAGTTTTCGCAGGGGCCTTCGCCGGTGTTCATGCGCGCCGCCTTCAGAAAATATTGCGCGGCCACCACCATGTGATCCTTGCCCGGATACGGCGGCGCGTTGGGATCAGCCGTTCGCTTCTCAATGGCCTTGGCCGAGTAGGGGCCGTTGAACCAATCCAGCGGATGTTGCTTTACCTTGTAGTTGTGCGCCAGCCAGAGCGTGGGACAAAGCGCAAGCAGCAGCAGGAAGGAAATCATCGAGCGTGCAACCCGTCGTCCCATTGCAACCGGTTGGGTGCGCGCGAACCACCACAACGCTGCCCACATGGCGCAGAGGCCAACGATAAACGCGATGATCCATCCATCGTAGCGGGTGAAGATGGCAGCAGCCAGGCACATGCCGCAGCGCTCGATAGACCTCCACGCCGGAACCGCCGCAGCCTCACCCGCAACAGACGGCGAGAGTCCGCGCAGGAAATCATCGAAGTACACCAGCGCCCAGATCACCGCAGCGAGGAAGATGCTTTCTGTCATGGCCGTCGATTGCAGATAGAGCAGCGACGGATTCAGCGCATAGATGGCGGCGGCCAATGATGCGGACGCAAGCGCCGTGCGAGCACGCACCAGGCGAAAGATTCCCACAACGCCGAGCACGTAGGCGGCCATGGACGGAAGCGATCCGCCAATGCCCGTGCGCCACGGCGCATCAAAGGCCACAAATGGCGCGATCAGCAGATGCGGCAGCGGAAGCCATACGGTGCCGAGCTGATCCCATCCCGGATTGCGCGCATCAGTCAGGCGGCGCGCAATATTCAGATGCGCCACCGCGTCGCCGTAGAGCAGGATGTCTCCGCGGCTGTAGAACCAGAGGAACGCCGTCAGCGAAAGCAGCAGGGAGAGCGCAGCAACGATGCCAAGTTCGCTGTGCCCTCCGCGCTCTGGCTGTTGCAGTAGATCCTTTTTCTTCAATTCAAAGCCGTCCGTTACAGATTGCATTAATCAAGATGGGTGAGATTGCGGAAGAGCTTGAAGCGCTCCTCAATCTCATCGCGAGTAAGCGTCAGCAACCGCTCCGGTCCGAAGCGCTCGACGGTAAATGATCCCATCACGCCGCCGTAGAACATGGCGCGTTTCAGCACGCTCGGCGTCAGCTTCGGCTGCGATGCAATGTAGCCCATGAAGCCTCCGGCGAAGGTATCGCCTGCGCCAGTCGGGTCCTGCACTTCTGCGATGGGCAGTGCGGGAGCGCGGAATGGATACGAGCCGTCTCCGAAGAAAATCGTTGCGCCGTATTCGCCATGCTTGATGACCAGTGAGCGCGGACCCATGGTCAGGATTTTTTTCGCCGCCAACACAAGGCTATTCTCAGACGCCAAGAGCTTGGCCTCGCCGTCGTTGATGAGCAGAATGTCGACTTCCTTCAATGTTTCCAGTAGCTCGGCGCGCTTGATGTTGATCCACAGATTCATGGTGTCGCCGCCGACCATCGCCACCTTTGGCATTTTGCGGCGCACGTCGAGTTGCAACTCCGGCTGAATATTCGCGAGGAAGAGATACTGCGAATCCTGGTAGGCCGCTGGAATCTTCGGCGCAAAGTTTTCGAAAACGTTCAGGTCGGTGAAGTTGGTCTTGGCCTCGTTGACGTTTTCGCCATACTCGCCGCCCCAGTGGAAAGTCTTTCCCGCGGTGTGTTCAATGCCGCGAGTGTCAATGCCACGGGTGGTAAGAATGGCTTCATGCTCGGCGGTAAAGTCCTCACCCACAACGCCGACCACGCGCACGTCGGTAAAGAATCTTGCGGAGAGCGAGAAGTAAGTGGCGGCTCCACCCACAATCTTTTCGCGCACGCCAAAGGGAGTTTTCAACGTATCGAATGCAACCGAACCGACGACAAGAATGGACACTTTACGCTCCCACCTTTTTGCCAAGATACTTGCCGACCAGCAGGTCGAGTTTGGCTCGCGTGGCTGCCGGAATTGCATCCGGAGCAGTCATGATGGCCGTGGCAAGCGCCTGTCCGCATTTGCACCCGCGCCCAGCGGGCAGCAGCGAAACTGCTTCGCGAACCACGTTGGCGGCATTCTCCGCGTTCGTATTCAGCACGGCAATAATCTGTCCCACGGTCACGCTGTCGTGGTCAGGATGCCAGCAATCGTAGTCGGTGACCATGGCGATGGTGACGTAACAAATCTCGGCTTCGCGCGCGAGTTTGGCTTCCTGCAAATTAGTCATGCCCACCAGGTCAAAGCCTTGCGCGCGATACGCATTGCTCTCCGCCTTGGTGGAGAACTGCGGACCTTCCATGCAGACGTATGTGCCACCGCTCTTGGTGACCACGTTGGCTGCCGTTCCCGCCTTGGCCGCAATCGCCGCAAGCTCAGGACAGATCGGATCGCCGAATGCGATGTGCGCGACAATTCCTTCGCCAAAGAAGGTGCTCACGCGCTGCTTCGTGCGGTCGTAGAACTGATCAGGAATCACGAAATCCGTAGGCTTGTGCTCTTCTTTCAGCGAGCCCACGGCGGAGACCGATAGAATGCGCTCCACTCCAAGCTGTTTGAAGCCGTGAATATTGGCCCGGAAGTTCAACTCCGTGGGAAGAAGGCGATGGCCCTTTCCGTGGCGTGCCAGGAAAGCCACTTTGCGTCCTGCCAGCGTACCCAGAACGTAAGGGTCTGAGGGCGCGCCGAAAGGTGTTTCCAGTTGAACTTCGTGAACGTCGGTGAGCCCCTTCATGGAGTAAAGGCCGCTGCCGCCGATGATGCCAATCTCTGCCTGTGCCAATCGAATCTCCTGCGCGTGCAACAAAGTATGGGGAAAAGCTGATTATACCGGAGGCGAAGCTCGCGAAGAATCTACGGCCGCGCCGGAGCCTCGACCAGCGCAGCAGGAATCTCCACCGGATGTTTCACGGCCGCAATCAGCGCATCGTGAAGCTTCGCTGCCTCAACAGCGGTAAACGATTCGAGCGCAATCACCGAGGAGCCCTCCACGTATAGCTCAACCTCGCCCTCTTCGGTAGTCCACTTTTGCGGAACCTTCGCGGCCACCACAGATTTGTATCGCTTCGGCAGCTCAGCCTCATAGATCGCGGCAAACTGCGCGGCTGCCTGTGGGTTCGCGAAGTTGACAACCAGTACCAACGGAAGCGGCGCATCCTTCGCTGCCTTCTTGTTGACCAGCGCCATGTAGTATCCGCCACGCCACGTAGGAGACAGTTTCGCCGCCGCCTTGTCGCCGCTCCACTGGCGCACGAAGACCCTGAGATCCACCTCGCCAATGCCGGAAAAATCTTCGCGTCGCCAGCCCGGTCCGAGCACCTTCTCCAAGGCCACCACCTTCACCGACATCTGCGGCTCACCGGAGAGATACGTTGTTGGCTCCATGATCTGGTGCGTGTCCAGCGGAGGGTGCTCAAGCACTCCGGCAAAGGCCGCGTGCTTGCCGCGCTTCACCAGCACGGAGACCACGAAATCCGTGCCAAATGTGTACGGAAACAGCAAGGCCTCGCGCAAATAGATGGGAGCCTTGCCATACATCGAATTAGCGTCTTCATCGGTGATCGACGAGCGCATCGAATCCACCAGCCCGGGAGCGGTCTCTACGGTCTGCCCGGTGGAAGTCATCTGGTAGTCATACAGCACCACCATAGCCTGACCTTCCACAATCGACTGCCGCGCCGCACGCTGCTCGTCGATGATCATCTGTCCCGTGTCGTCGTTGGAATCCTTGGTCACGTTCAGCCACTTGTCCAGATCGTAGCTCTGGTCCTGCAGAGCGTGGACAAGCTCATGGGCCATCACCGGCTTCTGCAACTCGGGCTCTACCCAGTCGAGCAAGTAAACTGTCTTGCTGTGCGCGTCATACCAGCCCTCCACCTGCTCTTTGTAGAGGCCCAGCATGTACTCGCGAAAATTGAACTCCGGCGGCAACAGGCCAAGCTTCTTGAGTGAGCGCGCCGTGTGGTCGAAGCGTTCCCCGTTTCCCTGCTCTTTCATCCGCTTCTCCACCACCTTGGAAACTTCTTCGCGGGTGGCGAGCTTCTTTTTCACCGGATGCAGAATGGGAAGCCCTGTGTGCTCGCTGGCAAACTTCAGAATGTCATCGACAGAGCGAAAGAATTCCCGTGCCTCGGCCTCGCTTATGCGGTGCTCCGCAACCGCAGACTGCTCGACGGGGGGCGGCGGCGTATCCTGCGCCACACCCTGCCCCACAACGGACGCAGTCCATCCCAGCGCCAGCACAACCAGCCACACCACTTTGCGGACCCGTTCGATCTTCATCCTTGCCGGTATGCCTCTGCTGAAAAGATAACATTCACCGCCGGGAGGCGGAGGACGCGAGAGTGGAGGGGCGCTATCTAGTGCGATTCAATAAGGTGAGATGGTAGCCCCGGGCAGATTCGAACTGCCGACCTCCGGTTTAGGAAACCGCTGCTCTATCCATCTGAGCTACGGGGCCACACGCGACGCAACCCCATTATGCCACGTCAGTTAGTCACTGACGACACTCTGCTTCGATCAACGATTCGTGAGTTGCTCTGTGGGAATCTATTCCAGCTCTCAACAGTGAGTCGATATAGCATGAGGCCAACTTGGAGGGTGCTGCGCTCATCAGAGTTTAAAACCCAAACAGGAGTCCCCATTGTGACCCAAAAAGCTTTGCTAGGCTTCCTCCTTTTCGTCGCGTCCACAAATGTTTTGTGGAGTCAAACATACTCAAACATTGATGATTCCACAGCAGTCGATAACGGACTTGCAGGGGCGGTGGGATGGGGCTCTTGCGTCTCCTGTTCGGGGAGCCAAGGTCTTGCCACCATTGCGAGTTCCCCTTTCCAGACGCGCCCCTCCATTGACGGTGCCAGCCGCGACTTCTATATCAATGGTTCCGCGTATTCGAACGGTTTGTGGTGGTACAAGGTCGGGCCCAACGATGCGGTCTCCAATTTCGAACTCGACTTCTGGGCCTACTTCAACGGCGGCACTCGTTCCGCGCAGGCTCTGGAGTTCGACGCGTTTCAGTTCAACAGTGGCGTGGAGTACATGTTTGGTACGCAATGTGACTACGCATCGGGTACATGGGACGTGTGGAACGCGGGAGCAGGACGCTGGGTCCACACCAACACTGACTGCACTGGATTCCAACCCAATACCTGGTATCACTTGACTTGGAAATTCCATCGAACCAGCCCCGATAATAATCAGCACTATGACAGCCTGACGATTCAGCAACCTGGCCGAAATGGCAGACAGAACACGACCACTTATCGTTTCAACCTCACATACCCATCCGTCCCGATGCCGTCAACATGGACGGATAATATGGGCGTGCAGTTCCAAATGGATATAGGTTCGACCGGGACGACGATGCAAGAGTGGGTTGACGAAGTAACGCTAACGACTAGGTAGAGCGGGTCTCGGCCGGAAGTACACACCAATGACGAACTCCTCCTGTCTCGGTGGAGTTCGCAGCTTCTTGGCAGCAGTGTGCATAATTCTTGGTTACAAAGAATGTCCGATCAGCTCTTTCATGATTTCATTCGTGCCGCCATAAATGCGTTGCACGCGACTGTCGGCCCACATGCGCGCGATCGGATACTCATTCATGTATCCGTAGCCGCCGTGCAACTGAAGGCACTCGTCGAGAACCCGGCACTGGCATTCCGTGAGCCAATACTTTGCCATCGCTGCCGTCACCGCATCCAACTCTCCGGCGAGGAAACGCCCGATGCAGTTGTCGAGAAAAACACGGCCAATGTGAACCTCCGTCGTGCATTGCGCCAACTTGAAGCGCGTGTTTTGAAAATCGATCAGCGGGTTACCAAACGCGACACGATCTTTCGCGTACTTGGTCGTGATCGTCACCGCTTCTTCGGCCATTGCGATAGCGCTTACGCCAATGCTGAGTCGCTCGTAGGATAATTGCCGGAGCATCAGGCCGAATCCCTTACCCTCTCGACCGAGGAGATTCGAAACCGGTACGCGCACGTCGTCGAAGAATATCTCGCAGCAATCCAACCCGTTCATACCCACCTTGTCGAACGGGTGCCCAACGCTGCATCCCTTCAGATTCTTGGGTTCAACCACAATCAGTGAAATGCCGTGCAAGCCTGCAGCTTCAGGGTTGGTCTTCGCCGCAACGCATACCAAACCTGCGTGCCAACCGTTGGTAATAAAAGTCTTGGAGCCATTGATGACGTAGTGATCACCCTCGCGGCATGCGGTGGTCCTGACGGCCGCCAGGTCGGAACCGGCCGACGGTTCGGTCATCGCGATGGCAGCCACCAATTCGCCACGTCCCATGCGGGGCAGCCAGTTTTGTTTCTGTTCTTCGGTGCCGTAGGCAAGGATGTAATGACCCACAATACTTTGAACACTGGAGCCGAAGTTGACTCCCGCTTTCGCCAGTTCCTCGTTTACCACGGTTTCGTGAGCGAAGGTCCCGCCACCGCCGCCATACTCTTCGGGAACATCAGGAAGCAGAATGCCTACACTCCCTATTGCGGTCCAGGCCTCGGCGTCTGGATGGTGCTGCGCGCGCCATCGCTCCTGGTGCGGCACAAATTCCTCTTGTATGAAGCGGTGTACTGTTTCGCGAAACATCCGCAGTTCGTCATCCATCCAGGGAGATTCGCCGCTGCCGATCGACATTTAGATCGTCCTATTCCTCATCAATTTTCGGGAGTTTACCGTGCCTGACGCGGTATTGCAAGACAAACGCTGCAACGCAGCAAAGCAATGCATCCAACAAATTGCCATGTGCGAGTTATGTTTGTCACGTCAAGATGGAGTCCCCTGAAACGCAAAGTGCTGCATGAACATTTACGCATCATCATCGGGGAAACTGCCCCGTGACTGGCTGAACAGAAAGAACTCCCGTATACTCTGTTTCCTGATGTGGTTGCACCGGAGGAACCCATGTGCGGCATTCTCGCCATCTTGAACATCGACCCCGCCCGTTCCCATTCCAGTAAGCTCAGGGAGCAAGCCCTGGCCATGGCGAAGCAGATTCGCCACCGTGGTCCTGACTGGAGTGGCATCTACGCTTGCGACCAGGCCATCCTGGTGCATGAACGTCTTTCCATTGTGGACGTGGAGCACGGTGCCCAGCCATTGATCGACACCATGAACGGCAATGTGTTGTCGGTGAACGGCGAGATATACAACCACAAGGAACTGCGGCAGCAGCTACGGGAACCCCACGACTTCCAGACCAACTCAGACTGCGAGCCCATTCTTTACCTCTATGACGAGTTCGCCCCAAAAGACTTTCTGAACCGGATGAACGGCATCTTCGCCTTTGTTCTGTACGATCCCAAACGGAACTCCTTTCTCATTGCTCGGGACCCCATAGGCGTCATCCCCCTTTATGTAGGCTGGGACCGCCAGGAGAACATGTACGTTGCCTCGGAGATGAAAGCCCTCGTGGGCCACGCCGAGCGCATACAGGAATTTCCGGCGGGCCACTACTTCCTGAATCATGAGGCCGATAAGGGTTTCCAGAAATACTACGAACCCAAGTGGGCTGAACCCGGGTTCTACCCCACCACACCCTACGATCCTGCGGTCCTGCGGAACTCCCTGGAGAGCGCCGTCAAGCGCCAGCTCATGTGCGATGTACCTTACGGCCTCCTGATCTCCGGTGGTGTTGATAGCAGCATCGTCGCGGCCATCGCCGCCAAGTACAGCCAGGGGCGCGTAGAGGAGGACTCCCGGACGCCTTCCTGGTGGCCACGGATGCACAGTTTTGCCATAGGACTCAAGGGTGCGCCTGACTTTGCTCCCGCCCGCAAAGTTGCCGACTACATAGGCTCGGTCCACCATGAGATCACCTTCACGGTGCAAGAGGGCCTGGATGCCCTCTCTGATGTGATCTATCACTTGGAGACCTTTGATATTACGACCGTGCGGGCTTCCACACCGATGTACCTCATGATGCGCAAGATCCACTCTTTCGGAATCAAGATGGTACTTTCCGGCGAAGGGGCCGATGAGATCTTCGGCGGCTACCTCTACTTCCACAAGGCTCCCAATGGTCGGGAACTGCACGATGAGACAGTCCGCAAACTTCAGAAGTTACATCTCTACGACTGCCTCCGGGCCAACAAGACCAGCGCCGCCTGGGGTGTAGAGGCCCGAGTTCCGTTCTTGGACCGGGAGTTTCTGGATGTGGCCATGATGATCGATCCTGAGGCTAAGCTCCCCCGCAATGCGAACCATCCCCGCCCCATCGAGAAGTATCCCCTTCGCAAGGCCTTCGAGGGTTACATCCCCGACGAGGTGCTCTGGCGTCAGAAGGAGCAGTTCTCCGATGGTGTGGGCTATTCCTGGATCGATTCCCTCAAGGCCACTGCCGAGAAGGCGATTTCGGATGGCATGATGCGCGGCGCTGCGGAGCGCTTCCCGGCGAAGACCCCCGTCACCAAGGAGGCCTACCTATACCGCCAGATCTTCGAACAGCACTTTCCCAGCGCAACCGCCATCAATTGTGTGCCCCATGAGAAGAGCGTGGCTTGCAGTACCCCCACGGCACTGGCTTGGGATCTGTCCTTCCAGAATATGGTGGATCCCTCTGGTCGCGCTGTGTCCGGGGTTCACGACAAAGCTTACTAACTGATACCTGTTGAGAAGAAGAAGTAAGGTTGGCGCCTCGATCAAGAGGCGCCATTCTTCTGGTCCGAAGCCCGACTAGCTCCATGTAAACACTCGATCAACCCGCGACGAGTGACCCCTTCTCTGTACCCGCCGACAAGGTTCATCTTGGTGGGTCCCTAGCACACGGCACCACGATTGGCCAGTTTTTGGGATTAAGTTACTTACCACTCGGCAACCATATTGAGAATAGCTGCTTCCTAATATTGTGCTCTGTCCCGCACTGGATCTCAGTCTCTGTATGGGGCTCCGAAAAGACCAGAAAGACAAGACTCTTCGGTTGAGGCTAGCGGGCGGCGCCGCAATGAAATTCAATAAAGGGGTTCAATGGGGGAGTTCCATTATGAATGGTAGGAGTGCGTTTTCGTGTCGTGGTAATAATCACCGGTCGACGTTTGCAGGAGCCTTCCTGGCTCTGCTGTTGACATCATTGGTGCTAGCGTTGCCAGTGTACGCTGCACCGCCCGCCAGCGGCCCCGACTTCGGGACAGTCCCCATTGGCCAGAACACCACGCAGTTGCAGACCCTGACCTTTAGCGGCAGTGGAACCGTCAGTACCGTAGCAGCGCTGACACAGGGAGTTGCAGGTTTGGATTTCGCTGCCAGTGGAGGCACCTGCACTGTGGGCGCAAGCTCCAGCGTTGGCACCTGCACGGTGAACGTGACCTTTAAGCCCACGTTATCGGGCGTTCGTAAGGGCGCTGTAGTTCTGCTGGATGCTTCCGGCAACCCCCTCGCCACGGGCTACGTCCACGGCATCGGCAGTGGAGCGCAGGTAAGCTTTCCGCCCGGAACACAGCTTCCCTTGGGAGGCAGCTTCAACTTCGCCAGCCCCTTCGGCTTGGCGGTGGACGGGAGCGGCAACGTCTTCGTCGCCAATGGCTCCACAGGTCAGGTGGAAGAGATTCTGGCGCCAAGCTACACCACAGTGAACACCTTGGCTCCTCAGTTCGGCACCCCCGCCGGCGTGGCGCTGGACGGAGCCGGCAACGTCTTCGTCGGCGATTACCACAATAATGCGGTGTACGAGATCCTAGCGCCGAACTACACCACGGTAGTTACCCTGGCACCCACCTTCAACTTCCAGAACCCCGTCGGCGCGCCAGTGCTCGGATTCAATGAGCCCTTCGGCATAGCGGTGGACGGAAACGGAAACGTCTTCGTCGCCGATCAACAAAACCATGTGGTGGAAGAGATTCTGGCGCCGGGCTACACCACGGTCAATGGCTACTACTTGGACTACGACGTTGACTACAACACCTTCACTCCCGTATGGGTTGCGGTGGATGGAAGTGGGAACATCTTCGTCGGCGATATTCAACAAGGAGCGGTGGAAGAGATACTGGCGGCGAGCAACTACTCCTCGTCCAACACCTTGGTAAGCGGCTTCACCGCTGAAACGGGCGTTGCGGTGGACGGGAGCGGGAACGTCTTCATCACCGATGCCGCTACCAACTCGGTGAAAGAACTTCTGGCGGCGGGCGGCTATGCTCTCCCCCCCGTCGTCTACCCCTTGGGCAGCAGCTTCAAAACTCCCGAAGGCATTGCGGTGGACGGAAATGGTAACGTCTTCGTTTCGGATTACACCAACAACATTGTAGTAAAGCTGGATTATGCGGACGCACCGACCCTGGCCTTCGCGACACCGACACCGGTTGGGTCGATCGACACCACGGATCTACCGCAGGCAGTAACAGTCCAGAACATCGGCAACTCGCCGCTGACCTTCCAGCCCTTCGCCGCGGGCAATCTGCTTGACGCGGTACTGGCATCCTCAGGTTCAACGGATTGCTCGGTGTTGAGCAGTTTGCAGCTGCCCGCAGGAGCATCCTGCACACTTGGCATTGAGTTCGCTCCCTCGCAGGTAGGCTCTCTTACCGGGTATGTCAACGTCGTGGACAACGCGCTCAACGCCGCATCCACACAGGCAATCTCGGTGCAGGGCACGGGCACCATCGGCTCGCAGACAATTACCTTTGCAAATCCGGGAACACAGACATACGGAACTCCGCTGACCCTGGCTGCCACGGCGTCTTCCGGGCTCCCGGTCACCTACGCCGTCACCTCAGGACCTGCAACCGTGAGCGGCAGTGTAGTTACCTTTACCGGCGCTGGATCTGTCACCGTTCAGGCCAGTCAAGCAGGAGACACTAACTACGCGGCGGCCTCTTCGGTCAGCGTAACTTTCACGGTAAATCAGGAAGCACAGACAATTACCTTCCCGAATCCTGGAACCCAAACCTACGGCGCAGCTCCGCTCACGTTGACAGCAACGGCGTCTTCGGCATTGGCTGTTACTTACTCGGTGACATCCGGTCCCGCGACCGTCAGCGGCAACAAATTGACCCTTACGGGTGCTGGATCGGTGACGGTTCAGGCCACCCAGACGGGTAACGCTAACTTCCTTGCTGCCACTCCGGTCAGCGCGACTTTCTCGGTCAATAAAGTAACTGAGTCCTACGGTGTCACGGGTGGTTCCACCGGAGTAACGATGAAGTCCGGGTCGAGTGGCACGTCTGCACTCAGCCTGACCTCAACGACCTTCGCCGGTACTGTCTCCTTTACCACCAGTGTTGCTACGACCAATGGCACGGCAGCCGACGTTACCGCAACCGCGACCCCGGTTACTCTCACAGCGGGAGGCACTGGAACTTCCACAGTCACAATCGCAACCACGAGTGGTGCAGCAAACCATGCTCCGGCTGTTCCGTGGAAGAGCGGCACTTTGATGTTCTGCGCGGTTCTGTTGGGCGCTCCGTTCGGCTTCCGCCGGAAACGCGTGATCGCCATATTGCTGGTTGCATCGGCAATCTCGATGGCGGGTTTCCTGATGGCTTGCGGCAGTTCGCCTTCGGCTCCTCGGACCTATACCGTAACGGTTACGCCCAAAGGTGTAGGCACTCCCGCCGGAGCGGTCACAGTCACTGATCCAGTTCCAGTGGTTATCACCGTAACGGTTCAATAGCGCTCTGGCTTACTCAGCAACGACGAACCCCACCATCTTGGTGGGGTTTGTTGTTGCTGGACCGAGTTAGCGGTCCATTAATGAATGGTATCGGCTAAAGATTGTTTGGCCCCTCGCCATCCCCCCGGTTCATGTGGATATGCGATGCGACCTCCTCGAGCGGTGCCAAGCGATTCGCCAGTTGCGGGGAGAGTGCCAGGACGAAGTTTGACGGTCCCTTCAGGTAACCATTCGCAGCAATTGCGCTGCACCACTCCGTGCTGGCCTGATTCGTAACAATGATGTCTACTCCTCGACGTTGAAGAAACTCGGTCGCGCAGCTTACAACGCACGCGGCATCTTCCGGTGCAGCAAGGCAGTCGGCGATAGAGCCGACTCGCATGTTTCCGAAATGCCCGTGGTTACTCATCTGCGTGTCGAGCAACACCGCCCATCCGACCTCGCGATTGCCGCTCGAAACGCGCAGACGCACGAAACGCGGATCCTGCGGCGGGTAGAGCATGTTCAATGTGGAGGAATCTCGCTTCCCTACCAGCGAGTACAGGCCGCGACAGGTGTCCCAGACGTTGTCAGCCCAGGTTCCGAAAGATTCCACAACAACGCTGCTCGCCGACTTCTTGTTGCGGGGCAATCTCAACTGCGCCACTCGCATTCCTAGAGAGCCGAGTCCTGAATACCGGAGCAGATCCACGGCGAGGCGTTTGCGCGGACTATTGCGAAGATAAGTGATGTTCTCCAAAAACACCGAAGGCGAGAGCACCCGAAAGTAGAAAGGAATAAGCAGCAGAACCCAATCCATGGCCTTCAGCAATTGTGGAAACGGCATCTCCAGTCCGCCCATCCCGAGTGCGTACATCAAGGGTTGATGACGAAGCGCGTCTTGCGCCTGGATAGCTCCTACCATCTTGTAAGTTTTATTGACGATCCCCTCGGACAAGTTGTACTGCGGTCCACACGCGATTTCTATCTCCTCACCGCGTACTGCAAACTGGTTGTAGGTGAGCGAATAGCCTCCCCGCACTGCGCCTGCATGCACGGTAAGAAAGAATTCCTGATACAGCGCTTTGCCATCCGTCTTTGGAAAACGCGGCCGGTGAGTCTCGGGGAAAGACGATTTCTGCTCACCATTGGCACACAGTCGCTGCTTGAAGCTTCGAACGGCTGCCTCCAAATCCTCAGTGTACGGGGCGATTTGCACGGCAATCCTCCAGTCGCTTCAGATTCTGTTACAGGGTGTACGTTTCCAATCGAGAATAAGAGCTCTCGACGGCCACCGCCGCGCGATAGCCACTGGCGACACTCAGGTCTGCCAGAAACCATTGGTTTCCAGCCTCGCGGTCTCCTCTAATTTCCTCGAGTGCGGGGGCAAGGTCGGGGTTGATCGTTACTGAAAACTCCGCGAGCGGAAACGAAAGCCCTTCGCCAATTGCTTTAAGGAAAGCCTCCTTGCGCGTCCAGCAGGCGAAGAAGGCCACTTGGCGGAGTTGATCCGGCAAAGCCCGAAGAGCGGCCAACTCGCCGGTAGAAAAGCAATGCTCTGCTAAGGCGATGACATCGACGTCAGCGCTCTCCTTCTCAATGTCGACACCGATCCTGTGGCCAGCGCTCACCGCAATTAATGCCATCCGGGAGGAATGCGAAACGCTGAACTGCAAACCGCGAGGGTTCTGTTGCGCAGCCAGTTCAGGCTTCCCACCTCGCTGATATTCGAAGCATAAATCTTTGGGCGCAATTCCAAGATATCTGCTGAGCAGAGAGCGTAGTGCGGAACGACATCGAACGAAATTGAAACGTTCTTTCTCGAAGTGAAAGCGCTTGGCCCGGCTGAGTTCGTCGGGAGAGAGATTGCTCAAAGTGGAAAACGTTGACATCGGTTCATCCTGAGGGATTCGCCAAACGTCAACGCGGTCGGTTGAGAGGTCCGGGCTGGATGGTCCTTTTGACCAGGACTGCGATTTGCCAGGACTTTGTTGCATATCAACGCGCTCATCCACCCTGATTCTCGTGTGTGCGTGTGCGGCACGTGCCCAGCATGAAGCTCATTCCTTGTCGCCAAGTATCTTTGCCATGGAAGCAATCGTCGGAGCTTCGAACAACGATGCAAAGGGAATTCCCACTCCAAAAGCTTCTCGAATTTGTGTCACCGCGCGAACCGCCGTCAACGAGTGCGCTCCAAGTTCAAAAACATCGTCGTGGATGCCAATGCTCTCGATCTTCATCAAGCTCGTCCAAATCGCCGCAAGTTTCTTTTCGATCTCAGTACGAGGAGCAACAAATGATTCGTTGCCTTCAGTGTTTTCGTTGGATGGAGCTGGCAGAGCCTTACGGTCGACCTTTCCGTTTGGCGTGAGCGGCAAAGCCTCAAGAAATACGAACTGTGTCGGAATCATGTATTCCGGCAAACGCTGTTCCAGGAACCTGTGCAGTTCTTCAGAGCTTGGCGATTCGTTCTTCGCCGGAACCACGTAGCCCACCAGCCGCTGGTCCCCTGGTTCATCCTCACGCGCCAACACCGCGCAAGATTGTACTTCCGGATGACTGGAAAGTGTGGCTTCGATTTCGCCCAGTTCTATGCGGTATCCCCGCACCTTCACCTGGTTGTCGACGCGCCCCAGATATTCGAGGATTCCATCCTCCCGGTAGCGGACAAGGTCGCCGCTTTTGTACATACGGGCTCCCGGTTGGGCGCTGAACAAATCGGGTAAAAACCGTTCTTGAGTCAGTTCCGGACGGTTCCAGTATCCTCGTGCAACTCCTGCGCCGCCGATATACAGCTCGCCCGTTTCTCCCAGTGGCGTTGGCTGCAGATTAGAATCCAGGACGTATAGCTGTGTATTGGCGATCGGCCGCCCAATGGGGACCGAACCGCTGCCCGGATCGTCAGCTTGCGTTTCATATACGCAACAGCCAACCACGGTTTCCGTAGGCCCGTACTCATTGATAAGGCGGGTCGCCGGAGCAAACTTTCTCCACAACTGCAGTTTTTCCGCCAGCAGGTTTTCGCCGCCGATGACAAACGTCTTTGTCATGTCTGCGACCTCATCCGGGCCGAGCTGTTGGCTGAGCAGTTCCAGGTGAGCCGGAGTAATCTTTACCAGGCTGCGGCCTTTGGTTCGCCGAAGCGCCGTCAATAGACTCTGCGCCGCGGAGTCTTCAGCCAGAAGCTCAACCGTGCCCCCCGCTAACAAAGGCGTATACAAACTGGTGACCGTCAAATCAAAGGAAATCGAACTGTGAACCGGAACCGAGCCTCCAACTTCCACCCGGTATGCCTCGATAGCCCAAGTCAGATAGTTAACCAACCCCCGGTGCGTAATCATGGCTCCCTTGGGAAGGCCGGTTGAACCTGAGGTATACATCACATAGGCCAGGTCCGACGGAGTTGCCGCCGAGTCACAATTACTCCCATCCTCCCGAGCAATCAACGGCCAGTCAGAATCCAGACAAACGGTGTTGCTATGGGCAGGAGAAAACAAGTGCGCGCAGCTCTTCTCTGTCAGCAGAACCTGCACCGCGGCATCCCGAACCATAAACGACAGCCGCTCTTGCGGGTAAGAGGGATCGAGCGGCACATATGCTCCACCAGCTTTCCAGACGCCTAACAGTGCAGCGACCATATCCGGCGAGCGTTGCAGACAAACCCCCACCAAGCTCTCGGGCCCGACCCCGTGCCTCTGGAGATAGTGGGCAATCTGGTTGGCGCGCTGGTTCAGCTCTCGGTAGCTGAGCTGCTGATCGTTGAAGACGACGGCAACCGCGTCAGGATATTTCGTCACTTGTTGCTCGAATAACCGGTGCGTACAAAGCGCCGGAAATTCCACGGCAGTGTTGTTCCAGTCGTATACAACTTCGTAGCGCACAGGCGTCGTCACAAGCCGGATTTCAAGGCGTTTGCTCTCTGTTCCGTTTTCGTTTGGCTCTAGTGGTCGAATCTGCTTGGCACTCGACTGATTCATGCGGATGTCATTCCTTTGTTGTAAGCGACCAGGTCGTATTCTTTGGAGTGACGTGCCGAAAGGCTCGTTTCCGTGGGCGGCAATCTGCCTTGGGCATCTGTAACGCGCGAAGGCATTCCATTCCCAAGAGAGTAGATGCGTCAACCGAAAGGTAAGCTGCTCCAGCTCTCAAAATACCCGGTACAGGAGGGCTATTTTCCGGTCTTTTCTCACCACGAATGTTCAATCAATTCTTTCTTTTGGCACGCAACGATAACTCGCACCCACCCCCGCGTCCCCCTGAGGAGTTCGTCATCGCTGGGTTTCTTGGCAGTAAATTTAGATAGTTCGTGCGGCGCCCGAGCCATTTCGCTCTGAGTTCACCTCGTCCGGAGCCTTTTCGTCGTCACCATATTGTTCCTCGAACTCGACTGCATGGCGTGAG
>Ga0181516_10001682_pt1 | contig 16650 bp, 14 predicted proteins | sample PEATcosm2014_Bin_25_FD_121104 | JGI IMG/M metagenome (GOLD analysis project Ga0181516, IMG submission 121104) | Peatland microbial communities from MTU Mesocosm Facility, Houghton, MI, USA - PEATcosm2014_Bin01_10_metaG | ecosystem: Environmental > Terrestrial > Soil > Wetlands > Peat | place... | reverse complement strand
TCCGGTTCCGTTGAACCGTCGTCGACAGCGATTACGCCGAACCCTTGCAAGGTCTGGCCTTCTAGCGCTTCGAGAAGCTGTGGAAGGTATTGGCCCTTGTTGAAGTAGGTAATGCAGATGTCAACGGGCACCCGCGCGCTCAGTGCAGGCGGTTGGCGTGGAACTCTGGAGAGAAGAGTTTCCCGGTGGAATTCAAGCCATCGCGCGTTCGCCTTTTCAGCGTCGTAAGGCGAAACTGCGCAGGACTGCGGCGGCCCACAGAGCCGTTGCCGAAGTTTGTTTGCCAAGGCCGCCGGATACGGATCGAAGAATAGGTCTGTTTCGGAGAAATCTAAAACCTCCCGAACTCCACCGCCGCTGGAGCAGATCATATCTATGCCTGGTATCAGAGAAGCTTCAATGACGGTGTAAGGAAAGTTTTCCGCCGGACTTGGAATTACAGCCAGAGAATCATGCGCGACAGAGGACAGGAATCTCCGCGCCCCCGCGCTGTCAAGGTTGCCGATGTGAGTGAGTTTGAGATTGGAGTCCGCAAGGTCGCTTCGCGCGGCTGCGACCGCACCTCGTTCCTTTTCTTCTCCGAGCAGAACGATTTCGTCGATGAGAGACCAAAGATCGGGAATGCGCTTGACAGCCTGCATAAAGAGCGACAGGCCCTTGCGCTTCTCCAGGCGGCCGAAAAACACCAGACGCTTCAACTCACCGGCAGGCAGTGCATTGGATCCGGTGCTGGCATCATCCGGAACAAATGGAAGTCCCAGCACTTGCGGCTCGCAATTAAACTGCCAGCCTTGCTGCCGCGTCCAATCCAGCATGTATTGGCTCGGAGCGACCACCGCATCGCTGTGGCGCGCAGAGTAGCGCTCAATAAACTCAACGTGCAAGTCTTCCGGAATTCTCGGATAACGCTGGTTGCCGGTTCGTTCCCACACCGACGCGCCATGAAGAACAGTGACAATCCGTGGCAGTTTTGCTGGACCAAAACGCTTAAGGCGGACTGCTTGAAATGCCAAATTTGCCCAGTCTTGAAAGTACGCAATGTCGAAGCTTTCGAGATGGGCAAGAATCTGCTCGGACAAACGAAGAGGCCAGGCATCTGACCATCGCTCGCGCGACGGCGGCGTATTGTGAAACTCCAGCAGGCCTATTCCCCAAAATCTGTATCGCTCCCGCCACTCTGAATCCACTGGTACCGGAAACTCCTCTTGCCGGGTGAGTATGATCGTTACCTCTTCGCCCTGCGATCGAAGAAGCCTGGCGAAGTGAGTAACAAACGCTCCGACACCGCCCGCCTTCCCTCCCAGGATCGTTTGCACGTCATGGGAAACCAATGCTACTCGCGCCATGTCGGGAATGATAACAGCCGAGAGCATTTAGCGCTCTCGCGGACAGCTTGCATAAAAGCATGTCGACATCTGGTCGAGCGGCAACAAACTTCATGGGTCGAGCTCAACACTCCAGTCAAGCAAAGGGCGGACGCCCCCGTCGATGTTTCCTGCAAATTGGCCTCGCGCTCCGCCGGGGCATTCCAATGCATGAAACAGCACAATGTCGTTAGCCTCCAAATGCACGGTCCATGGGTGAAAGGAATGAATCGCCGCCGAGACACGCATTGACCCGGCCGAGAGCAAATGCGCCGGTATCCAGGCGACACATTTGTAGCAGCCAACAGGGCGCGGCCGGCCATGCCATTCACTCGACGTGTCCGTAGTCCATAAAACGGCCGACCATTCGTTGCGAATGATCACGGAAGGCATCAGCGCGGTGCCTGCTTCCAGCACCTCAAACTCGACCTCGACTCCGAACTCGTCCCCAATACTGACTGTGGCGAGAGTCGCTCCTTCGCGAGACCGGATGCGAAGGGAACGCAAACGCACGACCCGGTCTTGCGGAGCGGATTCAACCTCTGAGTAACAGCGCTCCCCCTGCCGTGCCTCGGCGATCTTCAGGTACCGCGCCGCTGCTTCTGAAGCGGAACCGAGGTAGCTCACCTGTCCTCCGTCTAGCAGCAATGCACTTGAGCAAAGCCGGACCATGGTCGTCATGTTGTGTGAAACCAGAATCACACTCTGGCCGTTCCGCCCCACCTCCAGCACTCTCTCGATGCACTGCTGTTGAAAAGCCGCATCGCCAACCGCAAGCACTTCGTCGAGGAGCAGAATCTCTGTCTCGATATGCGCAGCCACGGAGAATGCCAGGCGCATATACATACCGGTCGAATAAAAGCGAACCGGCTGATCGAAGAAGGACCCGATCGCGGCAAAACCAGTGATTTGATCCATCTTTTTGACAATCTCGCCGCGTTTCATCCCCATCATGGAGCCGCTTAGGAAGACATTTTCTCTTCCCGTAAGCTCCGGGTGGAAGCCGGCCCCCACCTCCAATAAGCTTGCGACGCGACCTTCGAGGCACACGCGTCCGCTTGTGGGGCGAAGAATTCTGCTGATGATGCGCAACAACGTTGATTTGCCCGCACCGTTGTTCCCTATCAACCCCATCGCCTGACCGGCCGCGACATCAAAACTGACGTCGTCGAGCGCCACGAACTTCCGCTTCTCGGTCCCGCGTTTCCATGTACCGGCGAAGAGGTCTTTCACCGTACCGTAGCTCGGCGAGCCTCCGTTGCTCAATGCGAATTCTTTGCGGATGTTTTCAACGGATATTGCAGTCATGCGCGCTCCGCGAGGTGAGCTTCTTCAAAGCGGTAAACGGAAACTGCCGCGAGGATAACCACAAACAGCGACAGACCGGACTCCGCAATCACCCTCCAATCAGGAGCCGTGTGAAGCAAGCAGGCGCGAAATGCTTCGAGAGGGCCAGTCATGGGGTTGGCTCCAGCCAGGAATCGCAGCGGCATGGGAATGAGGTTCGCCGGATACAAGACTGGAGTGGAGTACATCCATATCTGCACCAGGAACGGGATAACATTCTTCATATCCCGGAAAGCCACGGTCAAGGATGCGGCCAGCAGCGTCGCAGCGGTCGCGAGGACTACAAGCCAGAGCGCAATGGCAGGCAGCAGAAGCCATCGCGCAGTGGGGAGATAGCCGCAGAAACATGTAACGACCATGACCACCGCCCCTGCGATCAGTCCGTCGAAGGCGCACACCGCAACAGTGGCTGTTGGCAGAATCGCGCGCGGAAAATAAACCTTGTTGAGAAGGCTGAAGTTGCTGATGAAAGCGGTACTGCCGGCAAGTATGGAACTGGCAACAAATGTCCAGAGCGTCAGCCCTGTGAAGATAAAGAGCGGATAGGGGACGCCGCCTGTCTCCGGTCGCAGGAAGCGCGAAAAGATGACCGTGAAAATCAGCATTGGAAGCAATGGTTGCACGATGGCCCAGGCCACGCCGAGCAAAGTTTGACGGTACCGAAGCCGTATATCCCGCAATGCCAAAAAGCGAAAAAGGTCGACGTACTGGCGGTATTCTGCAAGCTCCTCGATGAGGGGCGTGCCCGTCGCATCGAAGACCCTCACTGTCCCCCTCCCGGTACGACAAACACCCGCCACCAGCGCTTCACGCAGTAGGCGGCCAACCCTGTAACAGTGGGACGTGCCCCATCGTTCCGAGTAACCCATCGGTAGTCGCGTTTTATGCAGCGGATTCTCTGACTCAGGTAACCGTCGCGCGCGGAATGCCCCAGATACCATGGCACTTCGATACGCCATGCATCGCGCAACTCGATTAGCCTGCTCACTGCCAACTCGTTCTGATCGATCAGCAAGTCAATGCGGCGCCAATCGAGATTCTTTGTTGTCGCAATCGCAAGCGCATCCCATTGCCAGGCAAGCCGGTTTCCGTCCTCCGGTGTAAGCAAAATATCCGCGAGCAGTTCTTCGGCGGGAAGCACTTCCACGGTCGCTCCTGGAAGCTCGAATGAATTTGTTTCTGAGGGCCCGTCGAGATTACATAGCCTCTGCCAAACCAGGTGAACCCGCTCTCCGCCTGCGTGCGTGAGCCAGACACCGTAATGCATATCGGCACGTCCTGCTCTTGGCAATTGCCAGCCTTCAGATGAAAGCACTCCGAGAGCGGCATCAATTTCGTGGCTGCCAATCATCAATTCAGGCGATTCGAAAGGGCGGATCGATTTGCGCTCGGCATAGTACCGCCCGACAGCCACAGACCCGCATAAAACTCCACTGGAAATTCCCGACATACGCAGTGAGGTGATTATGCGTGCGAGTGAACGAAGGCCGATCTGGTGCTCCGTCCACGTACGGCGGCAAAGGCCCTGAATAATGTTACGCGCGGGGTCCTCGGCAAGCCACTTTGTCCGCCCATGAACGACCGTCGGAAGCAAGCGCGCTGATCCGGGGTCCAGCTTCGCAATGTCAACACCCTCGCGCCATTGCCGCCAACACGCGAAAGCCCTATCCTCCGACAATGCGAAGGCGCAAAGCAAAAGACTTTGCGATGCTGTCTGCGACATCGTCATGCATTCCCCTTGGCGCGCCGCCGGTCCAGTAGTTCTTTCACCGAGGACAAATATCCTGCAGCAATCAAATGCCGGTTCATCCTCTGATGGTTTCCGAGGTGAATTCTGCGGTGCAGCACAACCTCGGGAAGCATCTTCATTTTCAGGCCAGCGATCATCGCGCGGCCGTACCAGTCAATGAAATCACCAATGATGCGTTCTTCCGCGAACAGGCCCACTCGCTCAAAGCAAGACCGCTTCGCAAGCATTGCGCCTTGCAGCAGGCCCCGCACGGGTTTCATCGGAACGCGCAGGCGGGAACGTTCTTCGCTAGTGAGATCCTCGGAGAAGAAGTTCTGGGCATGCCCGAAGACAAGGTCGAGTTCCGCATCGTTCCGGAAGCATGCTAGCTGACTCTCAAGTTTTCCTAGGCTCCAGAGATCGTCATGGTCCACAAAAGCGATGTACTCGCCGGCAGCCGCTCGGATGCCTGCATTACGTGTTGCGGGGTGCCCTGAATGCGCTTGCTGCAGAAGCCGAACCGGCGGACCAAAACTCTGCGCGGTGCGCGGTGTGTCGTCTGTGGAACCGTCGTCCACTATCAATATCTCGATCGGCCTGTGCGCCTGCTCCAGAACGCTCTCGACCGTAAGCCTGAGATATGTGCCACTGTTGTACGCCGGAATGATTATGCTAACCAGCGGCTCCACCGATTGGCCTCCGAGATTTCACCAATATACCTCTGGAATGGCACGGGGAAGGCATGGTTAGAGGCAATGCTGCCTGCACGCATTCGCTCCAGCCGTTTCTTGATTACGATAGCATGAGCATGGGAACGATTGTTCCTGTCTGAATTCCCGCTGTGCTGCCGGTAAAGCAGGGACACTTCATCCACTTCGCACTTGATGACATTGTGCTCCCAGCACCGGAACATAAGATCGTAATCTTCGCCATACCTCATGCTTTCGTCGAAGACTCCGCACTCATCGAAGACTCTTCTTTGAAAGAGACAGCTGCCCATATAGGGCATCCGGTATGCTCCGCTCCGAAATTCTACGCCGTCCTTGCCGACCATGAACTGCTGCATTCTGCCCTGCGCGATCCCTGCAGCGGGGTTCGTACGCAAAGCCTCTCGAAGCCGGGACAGATGCCCCGGCGTCCATACATCGTCCGCATCAAGAAACGCGACAAGCTTTCCTTGCGCCACCCGAAGACCGCGATTGCGAGCTGAAGCAGGGCCTTCGTTGCATTGTCTGATATACCGGGCCGGCGCGGTGAATTCAGCCGCCCTGTCCGGGAACGAATCCGTTGAGCCGTCATCTATCAGGATTAATTCGAGATCGCTGACATTTTGTCCGCGAATCGAAGCCAGCGCATCGTCCACGAACGCTGCGGCATTCCAGACAGGAACGATCACGCTAATCTCTAGTGCATTCACGATGCCGCCTTCTCAAGGACCACGGGCTCCCGCATACCCTGGTCGTGAGGCACCACCGTTTGGCCTATGTATTGCGGGAATCCAACTTGCATCCTTTCCCGGGCATCTGCCGGAGCTTCCCCAGCCCGAAGCCGTTCCAGGTGCAGCTTGAAGACCCGGACCGCGCCTAGCTCGATCACCGACTTTTGATTGGTCATGTTCGATTCATGACGGTGATACAGCAGGGAGACTTCATCGAGATCGATCTTCCGAACGCCCTGCTCCCAGCACCGGGTGATGAAATCGAAATCCTCGGCGAAACGCAGGCGTGTGTCAAAATAGCCGCACGTTTCAAACACCGAGCGCCGGAAGACGGCAGCGCCAAGATTGAGGAAGCGGTATGCGGGAGAGCAGTAATGCAAACCACCTTCGCTGTTCGCGATTACGTTTCGGATGCGCCCCTGCGCAATACCTGAATTAGCATTCGCGTCCAATGCATGGATGCAACGCTCCAGATGTCGCGGAGCCCAGAGGTCGTCAAGATCGAGAAATGCGATAAGATCGGCCCTGGAGGCACGAATGCCTGCGTTGCGAGCGGCCGCCGGCCCTCGATTGTCCTGGCGCAGGTAGCAGATTCCATCCGGGCGTCGCGAGACGCGCTCGGCGAGGTCATCGCTCGATCCGTCGTCAACAAGAACAACTTCCAGTCCGAAAATACCTTGGCTTTCAATCGAATTTATCCATGCATCGAAGAACCTCGCCGCGTTATGGGCGGGCGCAACAACACTTATAGGGGGCGGCATGTTCATTTCAGTGAGGCAGCCTCGCGGCCAGCGATAAGCAGGTCGTTCAGCACCAATGGAATTTGAGCAATATCCGTACCCAGTCTCAGCTCATAGGCCGGAAGGGCTCGCGAGAGTTCGGTGAGAAAACGAAAGTCAGTGGCGCCACTGGCCGGCAGAAGCGACAGAGTGGATGGCGCCAAGGCGGAGAAGGCTCGAGAGCTGCTGCACGGGACAACGGAGGTGTCCCTCTGCCCTGTAACCACAGGGAGCAATATCCCCTTCAACGGGAAGTGGTCGACGAAGGATTCTGGATAGTGGTCTTGCAGGAAAAATGCAGCCTTTTGGCCCGGCTCACGGTCAGGATTCCAGACCTTTTGCGCGATGCACGGAAAGCGGGCAAGATCTTCGGCCCCAACCAGTTTTGCAGTTGCGTACAAACCGAACGCGGAGTACGTGCCATTCTGCTGCCCGATCAGGCAGAAATCGTCGCAAAGATAGCCGAGAGAACTGTTCAGGCAGGAAAGCGCGGTGCTTGACTTACCGGATCCGCCCTTGCCGGTGAGCAACAAGCCCCCATTCGGCCTTCCCACTGCTGCGGCGTGAACGAACTGGAACTCCTGCGCCCTGAACCAACAGTGTAAAAGGGAGCGGAAGGGCGAAACTACTTCCCAGTCCGGCAGGGGAGAGCTATGGCGTTTCCAACAGAATGCCGTGTTGCTCTTCAGGTCAACCGCATAGAGGAGATCCGGTCCAGGAACATAGTATGCTTCGAACCCATGCGCTTGAACGTCGAGGAGTTGTCCTCGTGGTCCAACATAATCGAACCACCAGTTCGTCATGGCGAACAGATAAGCCTTCAGCACGTGATTGCGCGGAGTCCGCTCCTCTCCATCCCAAACCATGACGCGAAGGCCAGGCTTGCCGGGGAAACTGGCAGGGCCATGAACGAGCGCCCTGGTCAAATCTTTCCAACGATCCCCTGCAAAACAGAATTCGATTGGGTGGCCTGCCAGATGGATGCGCTCCGAGGCAAGTCCCTGTTCCTCAGCGGCCTCGTCGAAGTACTCGTTCAATAGACTGGCAAAGTCCATCAAACACCCTCGGGCTTGTCGTTCTCGTCCGCTTGGCGCATTTGCGGCCAGCCCTGCTCACCAACTTCATGGATCGGATCGAGCAGGAACAAGCCTTGCAATTCGTGATAAGCGGCAACGCTGGGTGGAACAAAGGGCAATCCAGTTTCAGTCCCAGGGACTTGCAGAGGGCCTCGCGCCTTGCGCGTCTCCACGACCGCGATCAGATGCTCCTGTTGAAGCTGAGCGATGAAATCTCCGAGTGCCGCGGCAATCTGTTCGGCTCCGGCAGCATACTTTCGGGAAAGCGCCTCGGCAAGTTCCGGAACTGTCGCCTCTTCGGCGAGCAATACAAAGGCGTCTGCTGCTGCGCCGAACAAGCTATGATAGGTACCGGTCTCAAGATGGATTGCAACCAACTCGTCGTCAAAATTCTCGTAAAGCACTTCCGGAGTGTTCACTCTGAAACACTGGTCTCCCATTTTTTTTGCGAAACCTCCAATTCTTACCTTAAAGTATCCAACACGGCTCAGCAGGAGTGGGAGTTGCGCTACCGGAAACAGGGTTTTCGCGTTGGGCGACCTCGAAATCAGACGGTGAGAAACTGAACTCCTGGCACAACGGGCGATTCGCCACCTCCAGCCGTAATGCGGCAGACCTCGTGGAACCTCTCTCCCCGAGCATCCTGACAAATGCCGTGTACCGGCTGCCTGGCGAGGGAGTAAAGTAGACTGCGGTATCCACTCCAAAACGGAAGAGCCTTCCTGCGACTTGCCGGGCCGGCTCCGCGTTCCATCCCTTGACAATCGAGACCTGAGCGAACCGAGCGCCCCCAGTCGCTTCCAGAAGTAAGCTGGCAATAGGCGCCGGGCTCGAAGCACGGGTGAGCTCATCCTCGGTAATCCAGTTGCCGTCCTCCTGCATCTCCTCGAAATGGTGGCACGTTGTGCAGGGAATTGACTCGCGAGGCAGAGCCTGCCCCATCAGCATGCTGCGGGCATAATCCAGGTCGGGATGATTGGCCGCGGCGTCGAGACCATCTGAAAATGCATTCGTGTCGAAGGCCTTCCAATAATTCACGCAGCAGCCCATCATCCGCCCATCCCAATTCAATACCGGCTGGTGCCAGAGTTGATAGCAAATGTCACGTGTATAGCCGGAACCTTTGTTTTTTCGGTATTCGTCGCGGGTGGCTCCGGCAAGCCCGGTCTCGATCCGCACCAGATCCGGCTTTTGAACTGGCGAAAACCCGTTGTCCCAGGACAACCGCGGAAGAAACCCCATTCCTCGCTCCGCTGCCATCCGTCGCGCGGTCGCAAGTTCGTGCTCATTATGGCCGAATACAACAAACTGCCAGTTTAGAATCGGGAAGGGCGAGCGATATTGCCTGCGGTACTCACGTATACGGTCGATATTCGCCAGAACTCGGTCCAGATCTCCTTTCACGCGGTACTTGGCGTACGTTTCCGAGGTCGCTCCATCGAGTGAACAGGTGAGAGTGCGCACCCTGTACTTCACCACAGCTTCGAGCGCTGCTTCCCTGGCGTGATTCAGGTTCACTCCGTTACCGCCGCTGACTGCCACTTTGCGTTCATGCGCGTAGGCCAGCATCGCTGGTAGTTCCGGGTTCAGGAACATCTCGCCGTAGTTTGAAAGCTCTACATGCTCCAACTCTGGATTCTGGTTAAGCAGCAACTGAAAGTCGGCCAGTTTCAAGTAGCCCTGCCCGAGTTCTGGCTTTGTGCGGCCATCCGCCGTGGGGCAAAGGGGGCAGGCTAGCTGGCAGTGCGCCGAAGCATCTAACTGCACCGCTTTGGGGACAATCGCCGTTGAATTCGTCATAACTTCGTCTCGAACTTTGCACGGGCGACTTCCCTGGCGATATTCAACTTGCCAGGTCGCACCGCAGATTTCATCAGTTCCATCGCTCGCCGTGTAAGGGACCTTCTCTGATTCAGTTGATCCTCCACCGAATGTTGACTCTTCCGATATCCGCTCCAGTCATTGCGTAAACCGTTCAGTACTTGCCGAATTGGCCGGCTATGCACGAGATAAAGAAGATCCTTGTTGAAGTTACCCCGTTCCAGTTGATAGTGAAACGCGCGAGAAAGGCCGGCTGCCGATTTACTTTGTTCCGCCGTTGCTGACCTTGAAAGAATTTCTGCCACACTGCAAATCGCCTCCGTCGGGTCGTACCCGCGCAAGATCGTAGTAACAGCAATTGCAGGCACAAGTAGCCGAGTCTCACAAGCTCGCCTCGCAAGTTCATCAAGGTGGCCGGCGACGAGGAGCATCTCGCACGAAAGCCGCAAATCGAGCAAATCCCGTAGCGCGCTCTCGACCGTTAGATTGTCGCGTACCGAATGTTGAGCAGTAAGCAAAAAGCCGTCCGCCGGATGCACAACTGATATCTCGCTTGCGCCGAGTTTTCCGTTTATCGAACGGTCCAGCAAACCTTCAACCGTCATCCCTGTGGTTCCGACGCGCCAATGAAGGTCAATCTCGCCTTCATTTTCCGCATAAAGTGTCACTGCCAGGTTTCCCGCGAACCCCGGGGAATTAACTGCAAACTGGACATACTGATCAAATGTCTCGTTGCCCCGGCGCGCAAAACCTATTACCTCAAGGCAACTCAGTGCCGCTGAAACATCGGCCTCCGCAACAATCAGGTCGGCATCCCGGATGGTGCGCTCCCGAGGAGAACCATAAAGAAGCGAGATTGCTGCGAGCCCTTTGAATGCCGTCGCGCGGATTCCGGCACGCTTTAGGGCGGTAATTGCTTCAACTCCTCTTGCACTGCGCATGGCGGAGCTTCGGAATGCGTCAATCACAGCTCTGCGCAGCAAAAACGCCGATGGAGACGGCAAATCGATCGAAATCGAGCGAAGGCGCGCTGCAAGTTGTGGGGTAACCCTCCACTGATTCGCGAGTGAGATGGCATCGTCCCACGCCAGTTCTGAATCAATGTTTCCAGCGGCGGCCTGTGCACGGACCTCCGATGCGAGCAACAGCTCCGCAAGACCACTGTGTAGCCACCTTTGGCCTCGATCGACCTTCCCGGGCATAGTCCAATTATTGTACGGCAAGATTGCAACAAGGATCTCGGTATTTCTCTGTGTAGAATATGGTCGGCATCAGGAAGATTTGATTTACCCTTGCATCCAAACGGCCAGCATGAATCGTGCGATTGCTCATCCTTCAGGAGATTGGTCTCTTGATACTCACATTTAAATCGATAACCTCAAGATCGCCGGGATATCGCGCCGATATCGACGGTCTGAGAGCGGTTGCCGTTCTGTGCGTCATCGTCTTTCACCTCAGCTTGGGTCTGATGCCCGGCGGTTTTGTCGGTGTCGATGTCTTTCTGGTGATTTCCGGCTATCTCATTACGCAGGTCATTCAAACAGACATCGCACGCGGAAAGTTCTCCTTCCTTTCCTTTTACGATCGCCGCATCCGCCGAATCCTTCCCGCCCTTGTGGCCATGGCGCTTGTCTGCACAGCCATCGCGGCGCTGCTCTTTCCACCAGGCGATCTTTTGAGTTATGGCAAGAGCCTGTTAGCCACCACAGGCTTTGGCAGCAATTTCTTCTTCGAGCAACTCGACAACTACAACGGCTATTTTGGAAGCCCGTCCGCCTCGCAGCCATTGCTGCACATGTGGACTTTATCGCTGGAGGAACAGTTCTACCTCTTCCACCCGATTGTCTTACTCCTGCTGAACAGGCTGGCCCGGCAATCTAAGCCTGTAACCCTGCTCGCCTGTATCGCTCTCTCGTTTGCTTTCAGCGTGTGGGGAACTATCCACCAGCCGGTGGCCGCATTTTATCTTCTTCCATCCAGAGCCTGGGAGTTGCTGATCGGCGCATTCCTCGCACTGCGACCACTGCCTCAGCTAACCAGTCGCATCGGTCGCGAGATCGCAGCCCTGGCCGGGTTCGCGATGATCTCCTATGCCGCATTGAGATTCACGCAATATATCCCCTTCCCAGGGATCAATGCTTTGCTCCCTTGTGTCGGTGCGGGACTGATCCTCTATACAGGCGAATCCGGAAGCAGCCTCACATCCAGGGCGCTCAGTCTTCGGCCCGTGGTCTTCATCGGAAGAATCTCCTACTCCCTATATCTTTGGCATTGGCCGCTTATCGTTTTCTTTAGGTTCATCAAAGCGGGACAAGCTCCCAGCGGCAAGCAGGCCTGCGCTCTGCTCCTGTTGTCCCTGCTGCTTGCGCTTCTTTCATTCGAACTGGTTGAGTCCCCATTTCGCCGACGGCCCGCACAACTCGCGCCGAAGCGAACGGTCTGGGTGGCATGTGGCGTGAGCGCGGTACTGGCGTCTCTGGCCCTTGTGATCATCGTGTCGGGTGGGCTGCCCGATCGATTCGATCCGAAAACCCAGGAGATCCTTGAGAAGAACGAAGCACGGACACAGGATTACGAGATTCTGTCGCAGTGCGGAAATTTTCGCAAGAAGGTATCGCAAGCCTCCGATGTGTCCTACTGCGAGATTGGTCATTCTTCAAGGAATATCCTGTTCTGGGGTGACTCGCACGTTCAGGAGCTCTACCCGCTATTGGTAAAAATCCAACCGGAATTGCATGGCGAGGGAATCGTTCTTGCGGCCGCGCCTGGGTGCACGCCAACAGAACATCTCAACAATTCCATCCCCGGCTACTACTGCGACGCGTTCAATCGATTCGTCATGCAGCGTGCAATGAAGGACGACATTGACACCGTCTTTATCGGATTCTATCCGTGGTGGGTCTGGGAATATGGAAAGACGTGCATTCCAGAGAACAGCATCTGCGTTCAGCTGCTTTCACAAAGGGAAGCTGGGCGTCAGGTAAGGGATGGATGGGCTTCTGAATTTCACGCTTTGCGGGCAAGAGGCAAACGCGTCATTCTTGCACTTCCATTTCCGGCTTACGACAAGAGCATACCGGATTTTGAGATTGCTTCTGCGATTGCCGGCGGCCGTTGGAGAGTCAGCGAACCCCAGGAGATGAGTTCGGCGGACATGCGCGAACAGTTTCAGGATCTGGCAATGCAGACCGGGGCCGAACTCTACGATCCCCGAGAGGCCTTGTGCACTGGCCAGCAATGCATGTATCAGATGGACTCGGTCTCCTTGTATAAAGATGGAGTCCACATTGCAGCCAGCCAGGTTGGAATTCTCCGGCAAGGCCTGCTCAAGATCCTTTTGCAGACCCACGTTAGCGATACTCGTCCTGCCATCGATTGACCTGTGCCTCGCCAGATCTCCATCCGTTCCAGAAGCTGCAAATCCCTAACGGCTAAGAGCGAAATGGTCCCAGTGAATCACGCGAAGCCGGAAAGCTCTGAAAATGAGAGCCGATTGCATTTTGGCGCGGGGCCGGTTCATCATGGCTTCTGAATCGACGCAATTCTTACTCGGTCCGCGGGTTGCAGCGGTACCTGATCTCGGTGGCGAAACAAGCGAAATCTTTGGTCCACCCCGGTGGGATGCCACTCTGCCCAGGATTCAGACGACTTCTCGAGGGTATTCAAGAACAGCATCTCGTGCGGATCGCGAAATTCGGATTCTTGATCGAATATCACCAACTGAATTGGCAATCGGCCCAGCAATTGCTCGAGTTGCTCCCTGTTGTCGAATTTGTATCGATAGTCTTTTCCAGCCCAATCGCTATCCGACAGGAACTTGGATTCACGCAGGACGTAACGCCGGGGACGCGTATCTGCCTGCGCCAGCTCGCTGATGAATTTGCCTTCTCCCTCTGACCGCGATGAAATAAGCATAGATTCGATGGGGACGCCGTCCGCATGTACGATGGTCTGTGCCAGGCGACGAAATCCCATGTCTTGCCACACTGGCTCATGGCCAACGTTCCAGGCCATGATGCCTGCGGTGCCTGCAAGCAGCACAGCCGCTCGCATCCTGGGCGAGAGCCAGGCAGGCAGCAGGGAACCCATCCAGGACAATCCCACTGCCGCGACCAGGATAAATTCCGGGGCGGCCTCAATCCTGTGGCGTTCTTCCCACACCCTGAAAAAAAATGGGAAAGTCAAAGCAGAGATAACCATCCCAGTGGCGGAAGCCTCCAGGCTATCCATTCGGACTCCGCGGACGGCCCTCACCAACGTAATAACCAGGCCCACGCAAACAAGCATGGAGAGCGGGAAGCCAAACTGACTCATTGACTCCATTGGAGGATTTCTTCTATGCCAGGCGTTGAAGCTGGGGCCGCCAAGAAACAATACCTTCTGGTGCATCGCGAAGGGAACACACAGATACCACGCGGCAACCGGCAGAACCACGATCAGCACGGCTATCCAGAACCATTTGCTTTGAAGAAAGCGCCAACGGCGTGTTAACGCGATGCCAATGCACGGAACCGGAATGAGCGCGAGACCTGTTCCCTTGGTAAGCAGAGTTGCAATCGTCCAGCCTGCGAACTGGAGTAGCCTGGGCCATGCGCCGGTGTCCAGATACCGGCTCAGAGCGACCATCGCTCCCAGGATCAGCAGCGATTGTGGAACTTCTGCCATGACCTGGGATTCAGAGACTATGACTCCGGGAATCGTAATGAGAGCAAACCCAGCGCACCAGGCCGCGCAGATCCCATAGCGCGGCCGAAGCAATGCGTAAATCCAAGCCGCGGTGAGCGCGGCCATCAGCGCAACCATCTCCAGTACGGAGTTCCTGGTGGCCGGGAAGATGAGCATCCACGGAGCTTCTTCGACGTAAAACATCGGGGGCCAATGCCCCAGGCCGACCCTCGGATAATGTGCGTAATAGTCGTAGGCATAACGGATGGGAGATTTGCCGATCCCATGCGCCAGGTAGTCCCTGAACATCATCCCGGTTACTAAATGGGACGATTCATCTCCATCCGATCCTTCGCTTGAATAGGCGCCGATGTGCAACTGAAGCGCTATCACGCATAGGAAGAAGACTGCCGTACGCAGAATAAATTTGCCCCAGGTCGCGTAATGCCTGGATGAGTCGATGAAGAAAGTTCGCACGCGAACAGAAAACTTCTGCCGCGGAACCCGGGATGCATGTTGCTCAGCCTTGTCCACAGTCACAATGATGTTGCCCGGCAAGCCGGCTGCAGCAATGACGGCCCGTCTCAAATAAGGCTGAGGAGAGAGAAGTCGAACCCTTTGCCCGTCACCGATCTGGCGCATTTTCACTCAAGGTCCATCCTTCATTCTTGAATGTCGTTATGTCACGCCAGAATGACCATTTGTCATGGGATCTGGCAGATGCAGTTCGATGAGAGGTAGGCGGTTTGAAAGCGTCAAACTGCTCTCATGATACGACCGTATGGCGCTTTACTCCTCCTGACCAGCGGATTCTTTCGTTCTTGTCGCAGGCGCCAGCAACAGCGTCTTTTTCAGGTCCAAGAATCATATTGAATTTCAATCGAGCCCTAAATCAGAAGAGAATGTGACCCACAAAAACTTCGATCTTCCTTTAAACCAGCGCGGTATCTTGCGAATTGATTCTCGCGTGATCTTGAGTTAATGCTTCGAGTTTTTGGCCATATCGTCGCTCTTGCGCGAGGCTCGTCAATTCTCGCCGCGATCTGCTGATCGAGAACCTCGCATTGCTGCAGCAACTTTCTGTCATGGCCCGGAAGAGGCCTCGTCGAGGGCAGACGTTGCTCCATAGACTTTTCTGTCTCGCCTCTGGTCTGGCTGGAGGCGAGAAATTATCATTGTTCAACCTTCTCATACAAAACAATCCAGAGAAATCGGCTGCCTACGTTGATGGCAAGGATTCCTCAATGAATGGTATTTTTCGGTGCTAATCCTACCTGCAAGAACGAAGATTTGTTGATTTTGGCGTGTTCAGGCGCTGGTAGTCTCCCGCGCCGGTCAATTTCGGACCCCGTTCATTGCGCCTATTACCTAATGAGTAACTGACGGACAGCCGACAAACCAGGCGCAACCTCGTTCCCGGACTCTCGGGCGTTACCGACTGACAATTTCACCCGTTTCTTTCCCCCGGAAGCCACATCTGCAGTGAAATCTTCGGTCCCGTCGATGAACCGCAAATGCTTCGAAATGTTGCGCTTTACATTCAGGACATCGTCGTGGTAGCGTTCTGCTTGATTCCCCTCCGCGCCAGGTATCAGCATTCTAAGGATCACCGGAGAACCGCATGAAGGTGCCGCTGTCGCTTTGCCGTCCCTCCATGGCGGCTCTTGCGTTCGTCCTCGCCGTTTCCGCGGGCGTGGCCCTTGGCCAAAACACCCGCGTTGACGTGTGGATCAACCTCGAGTCCGGCATCGCCGTCAAATACACGCAGGTCAACGCGGACATGTGTACTTGGAGCTTCAAGAACACATCGGCCACGCAGACCCTTGCCTACGTGCGCTTCGCCACCACCCACCTTGACTGGAAGCCGGGACAGGTCTTCAACCCCTACAACACCAAAACGGATAGGGATGTGACGCCCAATCCGCTCAAACCCGGAGAAGTGTGGGGAGGCTGGGCCACCTATACGGCCCCCGGGCCCTGTACCTATGTAACGACCCAGGTTCTTGATCGAACCTGGAAGTGAGTGCGAAGCAACCTGCCGCAACAGTGGTCATCAAAGCTCAGAATTGACAAAGGAGGCCGGCAAGTGGCGACGAAATGGTTGAGAAAGGTCGCCGCGGCGTGCTTGGTGTGCGCCAGTGTCCAAGGCGTGCCTTTCGGACAAAAGGCAGCACCGGGTTTTGAGGAGACTGTGGCGTGGATACAGTCGAAGTTCGGACTGTTGGGCGGCGCCTATGCTACCTCTCAGGATTTGACAACGTTTACCAGCTACGATTCGTTCTCGATGGACCAATGCACGCTGAGATTTCGCGCGATCATCAAGAAAGTCAGCGTGCGCGACCGGGACGATCCGGTGAAGGCCTACAGAACGGCAGTTTTAACTCATGAAGTCGACCTGACAAAAATATCGGACGTCCAGACAGCGGGCAAT
>Ga0181516_10001681_pt1 | contig 16652 bp, 11 predicted proteins | sample PEATcosm2014_Bin_25_FD_121104 | JGI IMG/M metagenome (GOLD analysis project Ga0181516, IMG submission 121104) | Peatland microbial communities from MTU Mesocosm Facility, Houghton, MI, USA - PEATcosm2014_Bin01_10_metaG | ecosystem: Environmental > Terrestrial > Soil > Wetlands > Peat | place... | reverse complement strand
GCAGCATCGTCTTGTACCGTGTCGCCTGCTCCAGCGCGTGGCCCACCGTGTGCCCCAGGTTCAGAATCATGCGCAACCCGCTCTCGCGCTCGTCCTTCCGCACCACCTCGGCCTTCATCCGGATCGACGACGCAATCACCCGTTCCAAGGCCTTTGGCTCACGCGCCAGAATCTCGTCCGCGTGCTCTTCCATAAACCGCACCAGCGCCCGGTCGCGAATGAACCCCGCCTTCACACTTTCCATCAGTCCCGCGCGCAGCTCACGGTCGGGCAGCGTCCCGAGCACGCCGATATCGGCAAACACCGCCCGCGGCTGCAAGAAATTCCCCACCAGGTTCTTGCCCTCGGGCAGGTTTACGCCCACCTTGCCGCCCACGCTCGAGTCCACTTGCGCCAGGAAAGTCGTCGGAACTTGAACATAAGGAATCCCGCGCATGAAGGTCGCGGCCACAAAGCCGCCGACGTCGCCCACAATCCCGCCGCCAAACGCAATCAGCAGCGATCCGCGGTCGCCGCCCGCCCGCACCATCTCGCGCAACAGGCGCTCGACGCTCTTCATGGTCTTGTGTTGCTCGCCGGGAGGCAGAAACAGTGTCACCGGCGCCTCTTCAAACGACCGCAAAAACTTCTTGCCCCACAGTGCCCAGACCTCCGGCGACGTCACCACAAACACTCGCCGCGGCAGCCGCCCCACCGCGCGTTCAATCCGCGGCGCCAGCTCCGCAAGCAACCCGCTCCCCGCAAACACGTCGTACTTCGCCGAAGGCGTCTCTACCCGTATCGTCTGCACAGTGATCTCATTCTAGTTTGCCGATGGCGTTGGGTGCCCCGGTCCCTCGCATTCGGGGACCGGGGATAGCACGATCGCCACCCGTAGCGCCGAACTCCTGGCCGGCTATCGCGCGGGCCTCCCGGCCCGCACATCGTGACTCGCGAATTCGGTGCTAGACTTTTTTCGCCATCCCAGGAGCACGCCTATGCGCCGTGAATTTGCCATCGCTCTCATTGCCCTCCTGTCCGTCCCCTTCGCCGCCGCCCAGCAACCCGCCCAGCAGCCGACTCCGCCTTCAGACCCAACAGCCCCGACCCAAGCCGCGCCAAGCTCTGACAGCCCTTCCTGGACTTACAAAATCGGCGGCCGAATCAGCGCCCCTGTTCTCAAGCATCGGGTCATGGCACAGTTCACGGATGAGGCGCGGCGAGCGAAGTACCAGGGCATCTGTCTGATTTCTCTGATCGTCGATGCGCAGGGCAACCCGCAGAATGTTCGTGTGGCGCGCGCCCTTGGCATGGGATTGGACCAAAAGGCGCTCGAAGCAGTTCGTCAGTACAAATTCAAGCCCGCGATGAAGGACGGCAAGACACCGGTTCCATCCATGGTCACCATCGAAGTCGACTTCCGGCTCTTTTGAGCACGTAGCACATCCCGGAAACCGGGTGCCGACACCTTGCTGTCAAGCCCCGCAAGGCCGGCTCGCTGACCCGTCACCTTTCTAACTCGCTCATTCTAAATCTGATACCAATACAAAATTTCCTTCCCCAAGTTTGCCGGTTATTTCTCCCGTTTCGCTAGACTTGTTCTTAATTGGGCAGTTTCTCCTTCTGAGAGTGGCGGACGGCTCTGGAGGGGTGCCGGCTTCGGGGTCCCCAGCGACAGGTCTTCGTCGCTGGGGTGATGGACGGGGACTTCGGCAACCCTCGAGCCGCCCATCCCTCTGCTGGGAGAAGTTCTTTTCAGTCCATTGCACCAGAAACAGTGCAATGCTCGGAAAAAGGTGCCGTAACCCATGATTGATGAGGATTTTGCGATTTAACCCCTTTGGAATCAATGGCTTACAGTCAGTGATCGAAGTGCAAATGGCTGAAAACAAACCGCTTAACCCAAAAAGGGAGGGGGGGGAGGGGTAGTGATCAAATGAGAAACGGCCCGGAATTCGGCAACTCGCGAACTCGCTAACCTGCTAACTCGCTCCCTCGGTCCCTTGTTTCCCGGATCCCTGCTGCTTCAGCCCTGCCCTCCACGACGCTGCCGCGCACACCGCCAGAATCGCTCCGATCACCGCCAATGAAAGCGTCACCGGCACATCGATCCATCGCGCCGCAAGCATCTTCAGCGCCGCAAAGGCCAGCAACGCGCCGAGCCCGTAGTGCAGGAACTTGAAGCGCTCGAGCATCGCTGCCAGCCCGAAGTAGATCGAGCGCAGTCCCAGGATCGCCGCCACATTCGACGTGTACGCAACGAAGGGGTTGTGCGTAACCGACAGCACTGCGGGAATGGAATCGGTGGCAAACAGCAGATCGGTGACCTCGACGGCAACGATCACGGGCACGAGCGATCCCTTTGCCGGCTGCAGCCGCACGATCCATTCGGGAATCGCCGCGCGAGGCGAGCCGCCGCGCACCAGCCGCCACGCCGCATACAACAAAACCAATCCGAAGCCCCACGTGACCCACGCGAACCGCTGCAGCAGCGTGACGCCCACCGCAATGAACGCCGCGCGCAGCACAAACGCGCCCCACACGCCCCACTGCAACGCCGTGTGCTGGCGTTGCGTGCTGATCCGGAACCCTTCAAAGAGCACCAGGAAGACAAACAGATTGTCGATGCTTAGCGAAGTCTCGATCGTGTATCCGGCCACGAACTCGAGCGCAGTTTGCCGGCCCATCGACATCGCAATCCAGCACGCGAACCCGGCCGCCGCCAACGCCAACCCAGCTGTTCCCGCCCAGACGAACGCTTGCGCGTGGCGCGACTCGCGCCGGTGGCCAGGCAGGAACGAGTCCGCGAGCAGCACCACAGCCACAACGGCGTGAAAACCCACCCACCATTTCCACGAGACGCCCGCGATCATAGCTGGATGCTACAGTACGACAGCAGGTCCAATATCCCTGCGGGCCTTCCGGACGTGACCGTCAAACAGAAGGTTGTTGTACCGTCCGAATCCGCAATCATTCACTGCCACTTTCACGTGCATTCGCGCATCCCTTAGAGGGAGGCACAGCAACCGAATCTGCAACGGAAAGGCATTCCGTGAGCGAAGCGACCAAGCAGCATCAAGTCGAACCCTTCCCCGCCGTAGCCGCGCCGCCGCCTCTCCGGCCCCGCGTCGTCATTGTCGGCTCAGGCTTTGCCGGCCTTAACGCCGCCAAAGGGCTCGCGCATTTGCCGGTCGACGTCACGGTGGTCGATCGCCGCAATCATTACACGTTTCAACCCCTCCTTTATCAGGTCGCGTTGGCTGTGCTTTCGCCCGCCGACATTGCTCAGCCCATCCGTTCCATCCTGCGCCATCAGCGCAACACCCAGGTGCTTATGGATGAAGTCGTCGGCATCGACACTGCGGCGCAGCGAGTTTCCACGTCCAGCGGTGCGAGCCTCGACTACGATTACCTCGTTCTGGCTACCGGCGCCACTCACTCCTACTTCGGCCACGACGAATGGGAGCCGCTTGCGCCGGGCCTCAAGTCCGTTGAAGACGCCGTCGAGATTCGCCGCCGCGTGCTTCTGGCCTTCGAGTTGGCCGAGCGCCAGATGGTCGAGCAGGGCTGGCACCCTCCGCTCAACTTCGTCGTCATCGGCGCCGGTCCCACCGGCGTTGAGCTGGCCGGCGCCATCAGCGACATCGCCCAGCTCTCCATCGGCAAGGACTTCCGCCACATTGACCCCGCCAAGAGCCGCGTGCTTCTCCTCGACAGCGGGCCGCGCGTGCTGGCCGCCTATCCTGAGGATCTCTCCGCCAAGGCCGAAGCCACCCTCAAGCGGCTGGGCGTCGAGGTACACACCAAAACGCAGGTGACGGCCGTGGGCCCGGGATGGGTCGAAGCCAATGGCCTGCATATCGACGACGCCGTTACGCTCTGGGCCGCCGGCGTACTGGCCTCGCCGTTAGGCAAAATGCTGGGCGCAAACCCCCAGGCAAATCCCGAAGTGAGGTTTGACCGCCGCGGTTGCGTCATCGTCGACGACAAGCTCAATCCGCCTGGCCTGCCGCAGGTCTTCGTTCTCGGCGACCTGGCTCACTTCGAGCAGGACGGCCATCAGGTTCCTGGCGTCGCCCAGCCCGCCATGCAAATGGGCGATCACGTCGTCAAAATGATCTCCGCCGACCTCGCCCGCAGACCGCGCCCGCCTTTCCGCTACTTCGACAAAGGAGACATGGCGACGATCGGCCGAATGTCCGCCGTTGCCAAAGTGGAGTGGCCCTTTAAGGCGCACATGAGCGGCTTTCCGGCCTGGTTCACCTGGCTCACCGTCCACATCTTCTTTCTTATCGGCTTCCGCAACCGGCTTTCCGTCATGGTCGCCTGGGCCTGGACCTACTTCACCTTCACGCGTGGCGCGCGGCTCATTACAGGAGATCAGACCCTGCCCGGCTGGACGGAGCAAACCGAAGCTGGTCCGGCAAAGACAAACACGCAGGCCACATCGTAGGTCGTCGGGTAAACTGGGAATAGAATGCTCGACTTAGGATTCGTTCGCGCCAACCTGGAGTTGGTTGAAGATAAGCTGCGCGCGCGCGGCGCCGACCCCGCTTCTCTCCTGGGAGATTTTCGCGTTCTCGATAAGAGCCGCCGCGAAGCCATCACTCTCGCCGAGCAGTGCAAGGCCCGCCGCAATGATTTGAGCCAGCAGGTGGGCTCGCTCAAAAAGGCCGGCAAAAGCGACGAAGCCGCGGCCGTCATGGAAGAGACACGCGCTCTCAAAGAGAAGCTCGACGAGTTGGACCATACCGCCGCCGAGCTCGACGAGCAGTTGCGTCAATCCCTCGCCCGAGTTCCCAACCTCACCCGCGACGAAGTCCCCGTCGGCGTCTCAGAAGCCGACAACAAGACCGTCAAGACCTGGGGCGAGTTGAAGCAATTCGATTTTCAGCCGAAGCCCCACTGGGAGATCGGCGAAGCCCTCGGCATTCTCGATCTCGAACGCGCGGCTAAGTTGAGCGGTGCGCGCTTTGCCGTCTATATGGGCGCTGGCGCGCGCCTCGAGCGCGCTCTCATCAGCTTCATGCTCGACACGCACACGCGCAAGCACGGCTACACCGAAGTGCTGCCACCGTTCATGGTCAATTCAAAGTCGCTCTTCGGCACCGGACAGTTGCCCAAGTTCGCCGAGGACTTGTTTCGCTGTTCTGACGCCGACGTCGAAGCGGCCACGCGCGGCGACTATAAAGACAGCGATCATTGGCTGATCCCCACTGCCGAGGTTCCCGTCACCAACCTCTATCGAGACGAGATCCTTGATGAATCTCGCCTGCCTATATCGTTCACGGCTTACACGCCGTGCTTTCGCGCCGAGGCCGGCGCCGCCGGCAAGGACACACGTGGCATCATTCGCCAACACCAATTCCAGAAGGTTGAGCTGGTCAAATTCACGCGGCCGGAGGAGTCCGATGAGCAGCACGAGGGCCTGACCCGCGACGCCGAAGAAATTCTCGAAGCACTCGGCCTGCCTTACCGCCGCGTTCTTCTTTGCACTGGCGACACCGGCTTCTCCTCTGCAAAGACCTACGATCTCGAAGTCTGGCTGCCCGGCCAGAGTCTCTATCGCGAGATTTCTTCCTGCTCAAACTTCGACGCCTTCCAGTCGCGCCGCGCTAACATCCGCTATCGTCCGTCTGCGGCGCAGGGCGCCAAAGCCAAGCCCGAGTTTGTACACACGATCAATGGCAGCGGCCTGGCCGTCGGCCGGACCTGGCTGGCAATCCTCGAAAACTACCAGCAAGCCGACGGTTCCGTGCTCATTCCTGAGTCCCTCCGTCCATATATGGGCGGAATGGATAGAATTACTAGGGAGTTCTAATGGCCTCTTCCAGCGGCGTGGCTCAACCCAAACGCGGCTTCAAACAGATCCTGAGCAGTTATTTCTACTGGACCTATTCCCGCGGGTCGTTTCATTACGACATCATGGTCACGCTGATTCTGCTCTTCATCTTCATCACTCCGCACTTGTGGGATTTCGGCGCTGAGCCATCTTCGATTGCCGCCACCGGTCATCCCTTCCAGGTTGTCGGCAGCGGCCACGGCGTCATCATCACCGTGCAGGCCTCCGACGTAAACATTTCCCCGGGCGCTTCGTACTTTGAAGTGAAGAGGGCGTTGCGCAAAGCCGTCGAGCCCGTCACCGGAGACGACGTGTATGTCGAACATTGGGAGACGGCCACCGACGCTCAGGGAAGTCTTGTCTGGAAGGTCTGGGCGCACCGTTAATCGCAATTCACGAAACCTAAGGGACTCATCGAGAATCAAATAGCGCAAGGATGCCGATGTATTTCCGATCGAAGTCTGTCTTACTTGCCATTCTTTCCGCTGTATTGCTGCCGGTTTCAGCAGCGCGCGCCGACGACCTTGCCGGCGTGCTGGCAAGACTTGACGCCGCAGCCAGAGATTTTCATACCACGACGGCAGAGGTCGAGTTCGACACCATTCAAACCGACCCGATTCCCGATACTGATGTTATGACCGGCACTGCCTATTATGAGCGTGATGGCAGCCACTTCCAGATGGCCGCTCACTTCGCAAAACACAACAATCAGCCGACCGGAAAGATCTATATCTTTTCCGGGGGCGTCTTCAGGGTTTCAGACACCGGTAAGGCCAGCGATGCCAAGACTTATACGAATGTCAGCAAATATCAGGGTTACCTGATGCTCGGTTTCGGCGCCAGCGGCAAGGAGCTTCTGGAGAAATGGGACATCAAATACATTGGCACGGAGACGATCGACGGCATCAAGACCGACAAGCTGGAACTCGTTGCCAAGGACCCGGCTTTCCGCAAGAACATCCCCAAGGTCACGGTCTGGCTCGATACCGCGCGCGCAGTAAGCCTTAAACAGAGCTACGATGAAGGCGAAGGGCAAACCTATGTCTGCCATTACACAGGCATTAAGGTCAATCAACCGTTGCCCAAAGGCGCTTTCAGCTTCGACGCTGGCCAATAAAAGCGCTGCGCCAGCCACGAAAATGCAATCCCGCCGCCCACAAAAAGCATAGGAAAGCACTCCAGCGTGTAACGTGTCTCCGGCGCCTCCACGGTCAACAAAAGCGAGCTGCGCAACAGCATATAGGCCAGCAACGTGACCCAGAAGCGCGGTCGTAAACACAGGCCAGCAATTCCCAGGAGCAAGTAAAGCGCATTCAGCCCCACGTAGATCCAACTGAACTCGGTCTCGGCGTGATGGTGTGCGTAGACCCACCAATCCAGATCGATGGGTAGGTTCTCCACGCGGGGGCGCAGCCACATGTCGGCTACGCGGCCCAGAGGCAGCCAGAGATAAGATCGCGCCGGATGAGCGGCGATACGCTCCTCGGCCAGCTTTTCAAAGCGCGCATCGATCTCCGGGGTAAGTTCCATGCCGTGGTTGTTGTATTCCGCAGCGAGCGCTGCCGTCTCAGCGTACTGCGAAGGCGAGTCAAATGCCCGGTTGGGTAGCTCGCTCACGTCCAGCTTGTCCCCCGGCACGTTCCAGTAAATCTCGTAGGTCGAAATGAAATCGAGGCACCAGCTCTTCACCCAGCCCTCCCACCCTGGGTTGGAGCTCTCGCCGGGATCTGTCGCAAGGCGCGGCGCCAGTGGCTCTATGACATGAAAGATGTTCCAGTTGCGCACGGTCCAAACGGCAAACGGAGCCAGCGCCAGCAAAACACAAACCGCGGCCATGCGCACCAGCTTGCGCAGCGGAATGCTGGGACCGCCCCGATCTCGTCCGAGACCAGGAAAAAGCGCGGGCGCAAACGCAATTGCGGCCAACGCGCCATCTGGTCGCAAAAGCGCGGCGCAAGTCACGGCCAAGGTGAACCAGAGCGCATTCGACCAGTTGGGCTCATCACGGAATCGAGCCATCGCCCACATGGCGAGCGCCAGCACGAACAGCGTTGGCGTTTCGGTTAGCGGCTCTGCTGTATAGCAAGCCGTAAACGGACAAAGAGCTGCCAGCCACAGCGTTGCCAGCGCTGCGCTCCGGCTCACTGCCGGGGGCGCGATCCGCCCGACAAACGCGGCCAGCAACAGGCAGCCCAGCAGTTCCAGGCCGATCTGCACGCACGCCGCGGAATAGTAGTTCTCCATCCCGAACAGGCGGAAGCAGACGGCGAGAAAGATCGGATAGCCGGGCAGCCGGATCAGCGTGGGATACATCTCCCCGCTGGGCAGTGTCAGGTCAAGCCGCCCGTGCAGCAGTAAATTTTTGGCCAATCCCCCGTAAATAAGCGAGTCTCCATTGACCTCAAAGAGACTCCGGAGCATCCACAGTCGCAGGGCCAGTCCGGCAGCCACCGCCAGCCCAACGGACATCATTGCACGCGCTCCATCCGCGCGTTGGCCCAAATGACTCTGCACCGTCAATTGACTCTCTTGGCCGGCTTCCATACGATTTTTAATGTACAGCGTTCAGCACGTCCAGGAATCCCGCGCCCTTGTCTATCTAGCGTCAAGGCCGTCGCATTCAGGGGATGCGGCTGCCTTTTTTGCGCTGACTTTGCGGAGCTGTTCACAACACGACAGATGCCGGACCAACAAATCTTTTTCGACCCTGAACGGAAGCGCTGGAAGCGCTTGCGCCGCATCTTCGATGCGACGGCCGTAGTCTCGACCCTCGTCGTCGCCGGATTCATCTTCAACGTTATACGCAACCAGCGACTACCCGAATTGCTGCTTCCCAGTCCAAAGCACAATTATCGGGCCCTGCCTGGGCCAACCATCCTTGAACGCACAAGCAAGAACCAGCGTCCCACGCGCCGCAAGACCGGCCGCAAGCCCTCTGACATTCCCCTCAACACCGGTGAAGGTTTGCGCGCCGCGTACTACGTCCAGGACGACGCGGCCAGCTACTCATCGCTCAAGGAACACATTCACCAGATCGACATGCTGTTCCCGATGTGGCTGCATGTGGATTCGCCTAACGGCACTTTGATGATGATGAGCGGCGACAATTTGAGCGAGTATCCGGTAATCCAAGGGGCCGCCGTGCACGACCCTGACTACCTCGACAAGGTCAAGCAGGTCATTCAGAAAGCCAAAGAAGACACTGAAGTTTTTCCTGCCATCAACAACTTCAATCCGCATACCCAGGAGTGGGACACAGGCGTCGGAGATGTGCTCACCGACCCCGGCAAAAGTGCAGCGCTCCTCCAGCAAATCATGCGTTTCCTCGGGACCTACCCCGATTATCGCGGCATTTCGCTTGACTTCGAAAGCCTCCCCGATGCTGACGAGGCGGCCTACCTCAGCTTGATTCAGGCGCTCTATGCCGAGATGCATCCACGCAATCTTCGCCTTTACGTCAACGTGGCGGTGGCCACCAGCGACAAGGATTTGAAGTCCATCGCCGCCACCTGCGACGGCATCATCCTGATGAACTACGACGAGCACCAGACCACAAGCAATCCGGGGCCGATCGCCAGCCAGCAGTGGTTCGTCGGCAATCTTGTTCGCGTCCTCAAAATCGTGCCCAAGGAAAAAATCATTTGCGCCATAGGAAACTACGGCTATGACTGGACGCTTTCAATTCCCAATCCAAAAAGTCGCCATTCCAAGCCCCAAGTCCTCGATACGGAGGATCTGTCGGTAACCGATACCTGGGAGCGCGCCTCCGACGCCGACGCCGACCTCGATCTCGACTACGACACGCTCAATCCTCACTTCGAGTACATCGACGAGGACAATAATCAGCGCCACGTGGTCTGGTTTCTTGACGCGGTCACTGTCCTGAACGAGTTGCGGTCCGCGCGCGAGCTGGGTCTACAAACCTTCGCGCTGTGGCGCCTCGGCGAAGAAGATTCCTCGTTATGGAACATCTGGGACCACCCAAGCGATCCTGCAGCCCTGGAAGCGCTGGGCAAGGTGCAGCCCGGCCATGATGTGGACCTCGAAGGCGAAGGAGACATCCTGCGTGTCACCGGTCTGCCTCAATCCGGAGAGCGCACCGTGGAAGTCGACACCGACGAAACAGACCCGCGCAAGAAGCTCATCGACGATGAGCATATGGACGTCTATCCGCATCCCTACACCGTGGAGCAGTACGGCTATCAGACGAACGAGATCGCGCTCTCTTTCGACGACGGACCCGACCCCAAGTGGACGCCGAAGATCCTCGACGTGCTGAAGCAAGAACATGCTACGGGAACCTTCATGCTGATCGGCGCCGAAGCCTCTGACAATATCGGCCTTATGCAGCGAATCGTCCGCGAGGGCAATGAGATCGGCAACCACACGTGGACGCACCCCGATATCAGCGAAATCCCCTCAGGAAGGCTCGACCTCGAAGTCAATCTCACCGAGCGCCTCTTTGAGAGCAAGCTCGGCATACAGCCGCTCTACTTCCGCCCGCCCTACGACATCGACGAGGAGCCTGACACCGACGACCAGGCCGCTCCCGTCTGGCGCATTCAGGAGGATGGTTTCACCATCATTGGCAGCAAGATCGACACTGACGACTGGAACGAGCATCCGCGCAAGTCGCCCGATGAAATCATCAGTTCCGTCCTCGCGCAGTTGCAGACCATGAAGACCAAGCCGCAGTTTCGCGGCTCCATCATCCTGCTCCATGACGGCGGCGGCGATCGCTCGGCCACCGTAGCCGCTCTGGGACCGCTCATTGACGCCCTCCGCGCACATGGTTACACCATCGTTCCTGTCTCAGCACTGATGGGAAAGACCTCTGCTCAGGTCATGCCTCCTCTCAACTTCTGGCTGCGCATGCGCACCATTCCTGACTCCATCGCCTTCTCCGCGTTGGACCTAATCGGCAACTTCATTGTCATGGTCTTCTTTGTCGGTGACGTTCTGATGAGCGCGCGCCTCATCATCGTGGGACTGTTCGCTCTCATCGACCGAATCATCAAGCCGCGTCGCGACGCGTCACCCGGCTTCAACCCTCGGGTGGCTGTCTTGATCCCTGCATACAACGAAGAGACAGTCATCGTCCGCACCATTCGCTCGGTCCTCAACTCTGACTACAAGAACCTTCGCGTCATCGTGATCGACGACGGCTCGCAGGATCGCACCGCCGAAGTGGCAGCCACGGCCTTTGCCAAAGAGATCGCAGCAGTCCATGTCCAGGTCCTTACCAAGCGTAATGAAGGCAAGGCCGCGGCGCTTAACTACGCTCTCGAACGCATGAACGAGGAGATCTTTGTCGGCATCGACGCCGATACCGTGATCGCCGCTGATGCCATTTCCAAATTGATTCCTCATTTCGAGGATCCAAGAATCGGCGCCATCGCCGGCAACGCCAAAGTGGGAAACCGCGTCAATCTCTGGACACGCTGGCAGGCTCTCGAATACATCACCAGCCAAAACTTCGAGCGCCGCGCGCTCGACCTCTTCCACGTCGTCACCGTGGTGCCGGGCGCGATTGGCGCATGGCGCACCGCGCCGGTCAAGGCGGCCGGCGGCTATCCCTTGAACACAGTGGCCGAGGACGCCGACCTCACCATGAACCTGCTCGAACAGGGACTGAGGGTCGACTATGAGGACCGCGCCTTGGCTTACACAGAGGCGCCCGTTAATGCGAAAGGCCTGATGCGCCAGCGCTTTCGCTGGTCCTTCGGAACCTTGCAGGCCATTTGGAAGCATCGCGCTGCCTTCGTTCGCAACAAAGCCATGGGACTCTTCGCGCTGCCCAATATTCTCATCTTCCAGATGTTCCTTCCTCTGGTCTCACCCTTCATCGACATCATGTTCGTGGCAGGCATTGTGAACTTCCTCGTCGACCGCCATTACCACCCCGAAGCAGCCTCCGCGGCCAGCTTCGAAAAGCTCGTCGTCTACTTCCTGGGCTTTCTGGTCATTGACTTCATCACCTCATCGGCTGCGTTCAGCCTGGAGCGGCGTCATCCCGCCAACAAGGGCGACGGCTGGCTGCTATTCCACATTTGGCTGCAGCGCTTTGCCTACCGCCAGGTATTTTCAATTGTCCTATTCAAGACGCTCAAGCGAGCCATCGATGGCAAGCCCTTCAACTGGGACAAGATTGAGCGGACCGCGCAAATGAGCAAAAACACCGAGATCCTTACAGAAGCAGCACGCTAGCTTCGAGGACTGGCGTGGGACCGTGTTGCCAATTCGAGTTTCCCGCGTCAGATCCGTCCGGGAAGCGCAAAATAGGCACAGTCGGAGGCATGGCCGCAACTTCCCCGAATCGGCCCGATAGGGGTATTCCGTATGCGTATGCGTCTCTCATTTGCACTCTTCGTCCTTGCCGGATCACCTATTCTCGTATCGCCCGGCGCGCGATCTCAAAACCCCGCGGCGCCCGCGCTTCGCGCCAACTCAAGCCTTGTGCTCGTCGACGTCGTCGTCACGGTCCACGACAAACCGGTGCATGGCCTGGAACTGGGTCGCTTTCATGTCTTCGAGGACGGCAATGAGCAGACCATTTCTTCTTTCGACGAGCACGAACCAGCCAGCGCTCCACCTGCATTTTTGGCGCCCGCGGCGCTGCCGCCGAACACCTACACGAATTTGCCCGCATATCCCGAGTCGAATGCGGTCAATGTGCTGTTGCTCGACGCGCTGAACACGCCCCTCGGCGACCAGATGCGGGTGCGCAGCAAGATGATCGACTACCTGGCGACGCTAAAGCCCGGCACAACGCTGGCGATCTTCACGCTCGGGACGCAACTACGCATCGTGACCCAATTCACCAGCGACCCGGCCGCCCTGGTAAGCCTGTTCAGAAAGCAGAAGACCAACCCGCAGCAGTCGCCTTTGCCCGACACGCAATCGTCGACCGCTCTCGATAACAACCAGGCGAACGCGGTGGCTGCTGTCCTGCCGGTCGCACCGCCCTCCGTCTCCAGTGGCGAATCGCAAATTGGCCCCATGAATGCCGCCGCCGCCCTCCGGCAGTTTCAGGCCGACCAGATCGCCGGCCAGGCCAACGCGCGCCTGCACATCACGCTCGACGCCATGAACCAGTTGGCCGGCTATCTCGGCGGCATTTCTGGGCGCAAGAACGTCATCTGGTTCTCCGGCGCGTTCCCGTTGACCCTTCTACCTGGAGCCGGGCAATTCGACGCATTTGCTAACGTGGAAAGCTTTCGCGATGAGGTGAAGCGCACCGCAGATATGCTCACCGCCGCGCGTGTTGCCATCTACCCCGTCGATGCCAGCGGCTTGTGGGCGCCCGAGGAGTTTAGCGCTGCCAACAACCCCGTCCAATCCAACGATCCCCAAACTAGAGCTCAGGAACAAACCGCGCAATGGTCGCAAGAGCGCGAAGAGCACTACGGCAATCAAGCCACGATGCAGGAGGTGGCAGATGACACCGGCGGCAAAGCCTACCTTGGAACCAACGACTTCGGAAACGCTGTGGCCAGCGCCATCGAGGACGGTTCAAGCTACTACACTCTCGCTTATGTGCCAAAAAACGCCGCGCTCGACGGGCGGTACCGCAAGATTCAGGTGCGGCTCGACGACGACCATGGACTCAAGCTGGCCTACCGCCGCGGCTACTATGCCGATGCGCCCAGCAAATCATCGCCTGCTGGCAGCGAGCAAACCAACGTGTTTGCGGCAGCTCTTGACCACGACGCTCCAGCGGCCACCGCGATCCTGCTCAAGGCTCGCGTTTTGCCCGCCGCCGATCCGGCCTTCCAGGGCGTAAGCCTTCCCAGCGTAGCCGCCGGAGACAAGTCGACTTCATTCAACGGTTCTGCGCATCGTTACATCGTCGATCTCACGATCGACGCGCACAGCCTGGCTCTCGACACCCTGCCCGACGGAAGCCGCAAGGCCGCCATCGAGCTCGCCATGATCGCCTACGACGGCCTCGGCCATCCCTTGAATAACTACATGCACGCCTTCCAGGTGGGCCTCGGCGCCGCCCAGCTTGAGCGGATCATGACTTCAGGGATTTCCGTGCGCCTGCCCTTCGACCTGCCTGCCGGTCAGGTCGATCTGCGCATCGGCGTCCACGACCTCAATGCCGACCGCGCCGGATCGTTGGAGATTCCCCTCGATATCCATGACAACTAGCCTGGAATCAACTCGATGGGAGAGACAAGATCGGCGGCGATTCTGGGACAAAATGGAGCCTGCCTCCGCGCCATTTGGATCGGTTCGAGCAAGGCTCTTAGGGCATGGGTTTGTTACGTAGCCTTGCCACTCTCCCTTACGGCCCTAGATACAAGCTCACGCCAGGCGGTGCAAAGCTCAACTGGCCGGTCGTCGGGTCATAGTCGAGGTCGATCGCGTCGCTCTTCCGGCCGTTGATGAGTACGGCGACCAAAAGGCCGTTGCCGTAGCGGCCAGCCAATGCAATCTTGTGGCTGCGAATCGGGCCATACTCGTTGTCAGGACTGCCCGGCCCCCAATCGCCTTGGAATCGCGCGAATGGGTATGTGGCGTACTGCGCGGGGTGCTGTCGCCAGTTCGGGTCGTTCAACCAGATGCCATAGGCTTTGTTCAGGTCGTTGGCTTCGAGCGCGCCCATAAATTTGTTCACCGCGGCGCGTCCGAATAGATAACGATTCCAGTTCCAGGGCCAGTCCACGGGCCGGTTGGCCACGAGCCAGTAAACCAAAAACAGCACCAGAAGCGCGGCCGCGCTCGACTGGATGATCAGTCTCTTGCGCTTGGACCGTGCGGCGTCGAACTGAGGAGCATCGAGCAAAGTCATCGGAGTCGTTCCTCTTAATCAAAATTGAGCGAAAACGCAAGGAATAGGGAGTATGAAGTGGCGCCCATCCCATTAGACACCGCCAACCTGTTCGGTGTTCCCCGTTCCCAACTCCCAGCCCCTTCACTCTTCTCTGCTGTACGTCGTCTTGTTCTTATCCGCTTGCCGTTCCAGCGCCAGTTCAATCAGCTGCGTGATCAGTTGTTTGTAGCTGAGCCCCGACGCCTCCCATAGCTTGGGGTACATACTGATCTGTGTAAAGCCGGGCATCGTGTTTACTTCGTTCACAAAGATGCGCTGCTTGCCGCTGGGCTCCATGAGAAAGTCGACGCGGGCGAGGCCGGATAAATCGCACGCCCTGAATGCCTTCACGGCCATCTCGCGAATCCTTCTGCTCTGGTCGCGCGAAATCCTTGCGGGAATTACAGGCACAGATCCTTCCGAAAGATACTTCGCCTCGTAGTCGTAGAATTCCTTGCCGGGAATAATCTCGCCGACCACGCTTGCCTTAGGTGAGTCGTTGCCAAGCACGGCCACTTCAAATTCGCGGGCCCGTGCAGGCACGCCCCCGCGCCGCGACTTGCCACCCACGCCTTGCTCCACAATCAGCTTGCGGTCGTATTTCGCCGCCAGCGCCAGCGCCGGCGAAAGTTCTGCGTGATTGTGCGCCTTCGAAATTCCAACGGACGAGCCAAGGTTCGCCGGCTTTACGAAGACCGGGTACTTGAGCGCTCGCTCCACCAGCGCGATCGCCTTGCGTGGCGCTTTCTCCCAGTTCGCGCGGAGCAGCGTGACGTGCTCGACGATAGGCAGACCGGCCTCGGCGAACAGCCTTTTCATCACGTCCTTGTCCATGCCAGCGGCCGAGCCCAGAACGCCAGAACCAACATAGGCGATGCCTGCCAACTCAAACAGCCCCTGAATGGTGCCGTCCTCGCCGAAAGTGCCGTGCAGCACCGGAAAAACGACGTCAATGGCTCTCTCAGCCGAGCCCTGAGATGCCGGCTCAGGCGCCAGCAGTGTGGGAATACCCTCGTGGAGCAGCTTGGCGCCCGGCGTCGCCTCGGGGTCGCCAGCGCGTAAGTGCCTGGCGGCAGCTCCGGCATCGCCATTCAGAAGTCCGCGAGCATCGGCAGCCGCCAGCCAGCGGCCCTCCTTGGTGATACCAATGGGGGTTACGTCGAATTTCTCGCGATCGATCGCGCCCAGCACCGACGCCGCCGACAACAGCGACACCTCATGTTCGCCACTTCGCCCGCCAAAAAGAATGCCAACCCGCAGTTTCTTTGCCATGTTTTCGTGAAATAAACCTTTTCGCTCGTTAAGACAGCGCACTTTCAGTGTAGAGCCCCGCGCCCAACCAACTTACCAAATACCCTGAATACACTGTTTGGCGGCGCACTTCTTTGCTGCCGGAAATCCAATTCGGGACGTCAGGCCAAGAAAATGAAACCCGGGGGTTAACGCACCGAAAGTGTTATTCCCAACCGATTCAATCTAAGTAAGATAGGTCCAAGGCATTTCGAAAACGGATTCCTGCTCGCGCGGCGCCCTGACATTTCTGCCGCGACCGGAAGAATGAACCGGCAATCTGTACCCCCGAAGAAGCCCGTGAGCGCGGAAAGATCGTGAAGCCGAAGTGAAGCGCGTATCGATGAAACGATTTGTTTTCCCGGCTGTTATCCTCTTCGCATTTGTTCCCGCCGCGTCGCCTGCCCAGCCTGCGCCTCCGATCGGGCTGCACGCTGCAGCCACCATCTCCAACGAGGAGGCCGCCAAGCATCCGTCCACCACCTTCGAGGCGACCGTCACCTATTACCGCGGGTCCGACAAAGACCTCTTTGTTCAGGATGGCAATGACGCCATCTTTGTTCTTGCCCTCAAGATCCTGAAGCTCGCTCCCGGAGACCGCATCCTGGTGCACGGGACCATGCAGGAAAGCTTTCGGCCCTTTGTAATAAGTAAAGACATCACGGTTCTCGGTCACCGTCCATTGCCAATTCCCTTGCAGCCCACCTTTGAGCAGATGATCCG
>Ga0181516_10001680_pt1 | contig 16654 bp, 15 predicted proteins | sample PEATcosm2014_Bin_25_FD_121104 | JGI IMG/M metagenome (GOLD analysis project Ga0181516, IMG submission 121104) | Peatland microbial communities from MTU Mesocosm Facility, Houghton, MI, USA - PEATcosm2014_Bin01_10_metaG | ecosystem: Environmental > Terrestrial > Soil > Wetlands > Peat | place... | reverse complement strand
GCTCCGGTGGCCCTCGCTGCGTAATGCAGCGCTGGTACTGGGATTCAAGCCCTAAGGGTTTGCTCCTTTAGGCGGGGTTCGGAGGCGCCCGGCAACAGAAGCCTCCACTTTCTCCGCGCACGCGCATTTGCCATCAACGGGGGTCTCGGTTAGCCTTCCGGGCAAGGTTTTTCAGTGCGGATTTCCATGCCGACCGACTACATCCGTTACGATCTGCTGGTTCAGGAGGCGCTGCGCTCGGTGGTGCGCAAAGTGCTTGGCGACGCGGCGCGCAACGGCCTGCCGGGCGAGCATCATTTCAACATCGCCTTCAAGACCCAGGCGCCGGGCGTCGTCATCCCGCCGGCGGTGTTGCAGCGCTATCCCGACGAGATGGCGATCATCCTCCAGCACGAGTTCTGGGACCTCGAAGTGACCAACGACGCCTTCGCGGTCAGTCTCAACTTCTCGCGCAAGCCCGAACGGCTGACGATCCCATTCGATTCGATCACCGGATTCAGCGATCCGTCTGTTCCGTTCGGCTTTAAGCTCGAGCCGCGCGCCGCGACAGAGCCCGTCAAGGCGCCCGCGCCGCCGCGCGAGGCGGCGCGCAAGTCGGATCCCAACGCCGCAGCCGCGCCGACGAAGACTGGCGCGTCCGCCTCCGCGAGGTCGGCAGAAGCGGCGACGAAGAAAACCGAACGACCGCGCGAGGCCGAGCCGGCGAAGGTCGTTTCGATCGACGCTTTCCGCAACAAGAAGTGAATCAGGGCTTCGGTTTGGGCGAAATCGTCAACCTCCGCCGCGCCCGCAAACAGCGCCGCCGCGACCAAGACGATGCGATCGCTGCAGCCAACCGCCTCGCCCACGGCGTCGGCAAGGCGGCCAAGCGTGAAACGCGCGCCGAGCGCGAACGCGCGGAGCGCGCGCTGGAAGGCCATCGGCGCGAGCCGAACAGCCAAGAGCCATGAGCGCCGACGCGGCGACGCCGCGCGCGGCGATCGTCAAGCGTTCGTTGACGATCGCCGGCCATCGCACCAGCGTATCGCTCGAGGACGCGTTCTGGCGCCGCCTCAACGCGCTCGCAGTGGCCCGGCGTCGCTCGGTCGGCGCGATGATCGCCGAAATCGACGCCGCGCGCGACGGCGCCAATCTATCCTCGGCAATCCGTGTCTACGTGCTCGAAAATTCGCCTCAGTAAAAGCCGGTCGCAGTCGGATCGACGGCCTCGAACCTTGGCCGCGGCGCCGGTGTTGGCGGATTCGTCGGAAGCGGACCTGCCGGCGTCGGCGGAGTCGTCGGGAGCGGGCTCACCGGCGCAGGGGCGGGCGCATCGACGACGGTTGGCGGATTCGGCGGCGTCGCGTTCGCCTTCGCGGCTTCGTCAGCGGCGCGCTTGCGGTCCTCCTCCGCTTTAGCTTGGTCGGCGGCCCGCCTGCGGTCTTCTTCCGCCTTTTGCCGCGCCTGCTCGGCCTCGTAAGCTGCGAGTTCCGCCTCGCGCTGACGCATGTACCTCTCCGCCTTGAGGCGGCGGTTGAACCATGCCCGCTCGCGGATGTCGGCTTCAAGCGCCGATATGCGGTCGGTGTCGCGCCCGATCGCCTGTGCGGCCAATCCCGCGGCGAGCGGCGCCGCATCGATGCGGCGCGCCGGCGCGGCGAGCGCGCCGGTCAGGGAAACATCGACGGCGGGCGGCGCGCCAACCCAGAACTTGCCCCCACGCGCCTCGACGAAAGCGACGTCGAGCGCGAGACTTTGCGCGCGCAAATCGAAAGCGGCGCTCGCCGTCGCCGAGCCGCCGGCGCGGCTAATCGCAAGCGGCCCGATGTGGATGACGCCGGCGCTGAGCGTCGCCGACGCCGCGCCGTCCGGCAGCGGAAGCGCGGCGCGATCGAGCTCCAATCCAAGATTGTAGCCGACGTTGGTCTCGTCGATGCCGATGTCGCCCGACTGCGCCCGCGCCAGCACGCGGGTCAGCGCGCCGGGATCGAGACGCGGCGTCGCCGCGCCGCGCAATTCGATCCGCCCCTCCCCAGCCAGCCCGCCGATCAGCGCGCCGAGACTGTCGCCCGAGCCGGCGAACGTCAATTCGCCGCCAATGCGGCCGAGCAACGCCGGCTGATCGACGGCGACCGGCTCGATCGACGCTTCGCCGGTCACGGCGGCCAGCGCTGCGTCGCGTCTAAGCGTCAGGCGACCGCCCGCGCGCGCGCCGCCGATATCCATCGCTGCGCCATCGAGGTCGAGCCGCCCCCGGTCCATGCGCAGCCGCGCGCTCGCTCTGCGCGCCGTCTGGCCGGCGCCGAGATCGAGCGCGCCAATCCGCAGATTGAGGTCGAGCGGCGGCAGGTCGAGGGTCGCGGGCGCGAAGACCGCGTCGGCGGCGCGCGATTGCGGCGCGCCGAGCATCAGCCCGAACAAACCGGCGAGGTTAGCGCGGTCGAGCGACAGATCGCCGCCGACTTCGGCCTTCGAATCCGGCGTTTCGCCGGCGATCGACTGCGCCAGCGCGACGTCCGGATCGACCGCGTCGGCCGCGGCGAGCCGCCAAGTCAGTTTGCCGTCGACTTTCGACCCCGCCACGTTTCCGCTCAGGCGCGGCAGCGCGAGCTGGTCGCCGCGCAGGGCGAGATCGGCCGAGAGATCGACCGGCGCGGCGACGCCGCCCGACTTGGCGAGGCCGAGAGAGGCCAGCAGGCCGGAAACGTCGCCGGTCTTCAGCGTCGCCGATCCGAACAGCGACGCTTCGCCAGCGTCGGCTGTCGGCCGGAGGCGGCCGCGCCAAGCGAAGTCGGCGCCGGACAGCGTCCCCGAGGCGAGCGTGTCGAATCCAAGGTCCCAGCGGCCCTTGGCCGATCCTTCGAGATGGGCTTTGCCGCCCGCGCCCGCCGCCGCGGCGACGCCGAGCTGACGCATCAACGCCGACCCGTCGCCGGCGTCGAGGCTGAAATTGACGTCCGCCGCGTCGCCCGACCGCTTGGCCGCGAAGTTGAATTGGGCGCCGCCCGCCACGCCGTCGGCCTTGATTGAATCGAGACCGGGCGCGTTTGGATCGGCCGACCACGCCTGCATCGTCGCCTTGGCCGGCGACAGCGCCCCGGCGCGCGCGGCGAACCACCGGCTCGCCCCGGTCGGCGCGATGCGACCGACCAGGGTTGCGACATCGTCGAGCTTTTCGGCGTCGAGGGTGATGCGCATCGAGCGCCCGTTCGGCCCGAGGGCGGCACTCGCCTCGACAGAGGCGCCGCCGAGCCCGGAAAGCGAAAATTTCTCCAGGGAGAAATCGTCGCCGGTCTTGTTCAGTTTAAGCGCTAGCGAGCCGCCTTCGAACCCAGCGTCGCCAGGCCGACCGACCCGCAACTTCGTCGCCTCGAGCGCCAGCGACAGATCGGCGTCGCCGATCAGCGCGACGCTGGCGTTGAGATCGGGCAGCGCGTCGACGTCGAGCGCGTCGCTGCGCAAGTCCGCGAATAGGCGCGCACGTTCGCCTGCGACCGGCGCGGTGTAGGCGATCGCGCCGGCGAGCGTCGAACGATCCAAGGTCAGATCGAGGTCGCGGGCCGAAAACGCGACCGCCGAAATTTCGATTTCTCCGCTCGCCGAAGCGGCGCGATAAGGCAGCGCTTGGCTCAGCGCGCCGAGGCGGCTCGCCCACTCAGGTTCGCCGCGCGTCGCCCAGGCGCGTAGCTGCGCAATGTCGCCGAGACGCGCCTGCAGCGCGCCCTTGAACCCCGGCGCCGCGCCGAATTCGAGCCCGCCCGAAATCCGCACCGAGGCGTCTCCAGGCAGATTGAGCGCAAGCGTGCCGGAAAGCGGCGCGCCGGCCGAAGCCGTCGCCCGCAGATCGACGTCGGCGATGGTCTGCGCGCCGACGATCGCCGTTTGAGCGGTGAAGGCGGCGTCTATCGCCATGCGCGCGCCGTCGCCTCGCTGCAGCGGCGCGAGCAGCCGCGCCAAAAGTGCGAATGCGCGCGCCGGCGGCGCCGAATCTTCGTCCTTGTTGCGCAACAAGGCGTCGAAATCGAGCTGCTTGGAGTCCAAGTCGACCCACAGCCGCGGCGATTTCCCGCCATAGAGGCGCGCCGAGCCGCGCGTCTCGAGCGCACGCTCGTCAGGACCGAACCGCAAGACGACGTTCTGAGCGGACGCGGCCTCGAGGTCGCCGCTCAGGGTCGCGGCGGCGCGCCACGGCGTCGGCGGCCCGGCCTCGCTGGTCTCGATCGCGCCGTTCGCCGTCGCGGCACCCGCATAGGCGAGCGCGACGCCGCCCTCGGCGCCGGAGTTCATCGTCAAGTCGCCATTGAAAATCAGGCTCGGGCCGCCGTCGCGGGTCGCCTCCAACTTGAGCGGCAGCGCCCCGTCGGCCGCCGCGCCGCTGGCGAAGGTGATCGTCGCCGCGCCCAGGCTTGGCCCTTCGATCCGACCCGAGCCGCGGAAGGGCCCAGCGAGCGATGCGGCCGACGCGTCGAGATCGAGGGAGACGTCTAGCGACTTCTGGTCGCCGCCGATCAGCTTGACGCGCCCCCCTTCGACGACCAGACGATCGAGCGCGATGCGGCCTCCGGCGACCTGGAGGCGCCAGCTCGGCAGATCGACGGCGCCGTCCGAGCGGCGGACGAGCGTCAGGGCGGGATGATCGACGCGGGCAAGGGTGAAACGCACGCCGCCGCTCGGCAAGCTGGCGAGCGCCACTTCGAGCTGGAGCGACTTGCACACCAAAGCGGCGGGGCCGCCGGGAGCGGCGGCGATCGTCACGTCTTTGAGCAGGAGATAAGGCGTCGGCAGAAATCTGATGTCGATCGGGCCGGCGACGACGACCGGCGCGCCGACGACCGCGCTGAGCTCCGCCTCGATCTGGCCGCGATGGCGCGACCAATCAATAAACAGCGGCGCGACCAGCGCCGTCGTCAGCGCCAGGATCAGGAGAACGGCGACGAACGTGAGAAATTGGCGCACTTCTGCGAAATCGACCGAATGAGCCCCGGGCCGCGGCGTAACCGCGCCCTATTCCGACAACATGGCCTGAGCGTGGCGGCTGGACAAGCTGAGGTTTCGCCGCGGCCAGGCCGTTGCTTTCCGCTGGCCGCCGGTGGAAACTGCGGTTTGGCCGCATGGCTTGACATGTCATTGTCGCACGCCGGAGCTAAGCGGCGTCTGGCCCGAGGTGGGCGAAGGCGCAAGCGCCGAGGGGGATCGTCATGAGCAAGGTATCGCTGCAGAGCACGAAATTGTTCGCGTCCATGGCGGCCATGGCGCTCGCCGCCGGCGCCGCGTCCGCTCTCGCGGCCCCGCCTGACGAACTCGTCGCCGCCGCCAAGAAGGAGGGCCAGCTCACCGTCATCGCCCTTCCGCGCGACTGGTGCGGTTACGGCCCCCTGATCGACAGCTTCAAGGCCAAGTACGGCCTCGCCGTCAACGAGCTCAATCCCGACGGCGGTTCGGGCGACGAAGTCGAGGCGATCAAGGCCAACAAGGACAACAAGGGCCCGCAAGCCCCCGACGTGATCGACGTCGGCCTGTCGTTCGGCCCCTCGGCCAAGGCTGACGGCCTGTTGCTGCCATACAAGGTTTCGACCTGGGACACGATCCCGGACTCGGCCAAGGACGCCGACGGCTATTGGACCGGCGACTATTACGGCGTGCTGACGTTCGCCGTGAATTCCGACATCGTGAAGACCGCGCCGACCGATTGGGCCGACCTGTTGAAGCCGGAATACAAGGCCGGCGTGGCGCTCGCCGGCGACCCGCGCGTCTCCAATCAGGCGACGACCGCGGTCTACGCCGCCGGCCTCGGCGCCGGCGAGACCGACGCCGCCAAGGCGGCCGCGAAGGGCCTCGAATTCTTCGCCGACCTCAACAAGAAGGGCAATTTCGTCCCCGTCATCGGCAAGGCCGCCTCGATCGCTCAGGGCACGACGCCGATCCTCGTCTACTGGGACTACAACGCGCTCGCGGCGCGCGATTCGCTGAAGGGCAACCCGAAGGTCGACGTGATCGTGCCCAAGAGCGGCGTCGTCGCCGGCGTCTACGTCCAGGCGATCAGCGCCTATGCGCCGCACCCCAACGCCGCCAAGCTCTGGCTCGAGCACCTCTATTCCGACGAGGGGCAGATCGGCTGGCTGAAGGGCTATTGCCACCCGATTCGTTTCAACAATCTCATCGAGAGCAAGAAGGTTCCCGCCGACCTGCTCGCCGCGCTGCCGCCGGCGGAGGGCTACGCCAAGGCGAAGTTCCCGACGCTCGCCGAACAGGCGGCGGCGAAGGACGTGATCGCCAAGCAATGGGATGCGGTCGTCGGCGCGACAGTGGCAAAATAACGAGCGGTCGAGACGCTCGCCCTCGCCACCGGCCCCTCTCTCGCAACCGGGAGAGGGGTCTTTTCCTGCTTCCGGGGGCGGAGGCCGGCGCTCGAGACCGGACGAGGATTGGCGTGTTCATGACTGACGAGTTCGAATGACAGCCGTCGCCGCGACTTCCGCTCGTCCCGTCCGCATGCCCAATCTGGCGGCGTGGCTCGGCGTCGCGCCGTTCTTTCTGTTCGCGATGATGTTCCTCATCGTGCCGACGGTGTCGCTGTTGGTGGGCGCGTTTCAGGATCACGACGGCGCGTTCACTTTCGACAATATTGTCCGGCTGTGGCAGCCGTCGATCGTTCATTCTTATACACTGAGCATCGAGGTCAGCCTCGCCTCGGCGTTCTTCGGCGGACTGATCGGCCTTGCCCTGGCGCTCGCCGTTGTGCGCGGCGGCCTGCCGGCTTGGCTGCGGCCGACCCTGATGACCTTCAGTGGGGTCGCGTCCAATTTCGCCGGCGTTCCGCTCGCCTTCGCCTTCATGGCGACGCTCGGGCGCATCGGCTTCGTCACCATTCTGTTGAAGAGCGTCGGGGTCGACCTCTACGCCGCCGGCTTCAATCTTTTCACCTTCACCGGATTGACGCTCACTTACCTCTATTTCCAGATTCCGCTGATGGTGCTCGTCGTAACGCCGGCGATCGACGGCATCAAGGGCGAGTGGAGCGAAGCGGCCGAAATTCTCGGCGCGAACCGCGTTCAATATTGGCGCATGGTCGTCCTGCCGATCCTGTGGCCGAGCATCCTGGGCGCTGGGCTGCTGCTGTTCGCCAATGCTTTCGGCGCGATCGCCACGGCCTACGCGCTCACCGGCTCGTTTCTCAACATCGTGCCGATCCTTCTCTACGCGCAGATCCGGGGCGACGTGCTGCACGATCCCAATCTCGGCTACGCGCTGGCGCTCGGCATGCTGACGATCACGGGCCTTTCCAACCTCGCCTATCTCTACCTGCGCGCGCGCTCGGATCGGTGGCTGCGATGAAGGGCGGGAAGTTCGGCGCATGGTTGGCGGTTTTCGTGGGTGTGGCGTATTTCCTCGCGCCGCTCGTCGCCACCTTCGAATTTTCGCTGCGCATGCGCCGCGGCGAATACAGTTTCGACGCCTACCGCGTCGTCTTCGCCAGCGGCGCGTTTCAGGCCTCGTTCCTCTACTCGACGGTCCTCGCGGTCGTCACCATCTTCGTCGGCATTCTCATCGTCGTGCCGACTGCGTATTGGGTGCAGCTGAGGCTGCCGCGGCTGCGCGGCATCGTCGAGTTCACCACGCTCCTGCCGCTGGTCATTCCGGCGATCGTGCTGGTGTTCGGCTATATCAAGCTCTATGGCAGTTCCTCGATTCTGCCGTTGACTTCGACCTCGCTCGGCGCCGACGCATTGCTGATGTTCGGCTACGTCGGTCTCGGTCTTCCGTACATGTACCGCTCGGTCGAGACGGCCCTTCGCTCGATCGACGTGCGCACCCTAACGGAGGCGGCGGAGAGCCAGGGCGCGGGCGTGTTCACCATCCTGTTTCATGTCATCCTGCCCAACATCCGCTCCGGCATCCTGTCGGGGGCGTTCCTCACCTTCGCGATCGTCATCGGCGAATTCACTTTCGCCAGCCTGCTCGACCGCCCGGCGTTCGGCCCCTATCTGCAGTTGATCGGCGCCTCGCGCGCCTATGAGCCCTCCGCGCTCGCCATCATGGCGTTCGCGCTGACTTGGGCGTGCATGGGCCTAATCCAGCTGTTCGGCGGCGGCCCGCGCACCTCAGCCGGCAAGCGTTAGGATATTTCGCGATGTCATTCCTCACCCTCACCGGCATTCAGAAATCCTACGGCGCCAGCAAGGTCGTCAAAGACTTCGACCTGTCCGTAGATCGGGGCGAACTCGTCACCTTTCTCGGCCCCAGCGGTTGCGGCAAGACCACGACGCTACGCATGATCGCCGGCTTCGAGACGCCGACGGAAGGCTCTATCCGCATCAACGGCAAGGACGTCACGAGCCTGCGCGCCAACAAGCGCGCGATCGGCATGGTGTTCCAAGCTTACGCCCTGTTCCCCAACATGACGGTCGCGCAGAATATCGGCTTCGGCCTCAAGGTGGCGGGAAAACCGGCGGCCGAAATCAAGTTGCGGGTCGACGAAATGCTGGCGATGATCAAGCTGCCACAGCTCGCCGACCGCTATCCCTATCAACTGTCCGGCGGCCAGCAGCAACGCGTCTCGCTTGCGCGCGCGCTGGCGCCGAGCCCGCAAATCCTCCTCCTCGACGAACCTTTGTCCGCCCTGGATGCGCGCATTCGCGTGTCTCTGCGCGAGGAAATCCGCGCGCTTCAGCGCAGCCTCGGCATCACGACGATCTTCGTCACTCACGACCAGGAGGAGGCGCTGTCGATGTCCGACCGCGTCGTCGTGATGAATGAAGGCGCGATCGAGCAAGTGGGAACGCCGAGCGAAATCTATAATGCGCCGCGCACACGCTTCGTCGCGTCCTTCGTCGGCACGCTCAATCTCATCGACGGCAAGATCGTCGACGCGTCCGTCGGCGCGATCGACATCGACGGTCAGCGCGCGACGACGCGGCGCAAGCTCAATGGCGCGAAGCCGGGCGACATCCTCGCGATGGCGCTCAGGCCCGAAGCGCTGCGTCTCGGCGCGGGCGACGCCGACCGCAACACGCTCGCCGGCGTCATCGAAGACGTTTCCTTCCTCGGCGCGGTGGTGCGGGTGCGGGTGCGGCTCGAGCGCGCCGCCATCATCGTCGACACGTTCAACAGCGGCGCCGACGATCTTCCTGCTCGCGGCGCGTCGGTCGCCGTCAATTTCGGCCGCGACGACCTGATCCCGCTGCTCGCCCACTAGCGCTTAAGCGCACCCGCTCAGACGGCGACGACGAAACGGTCGGAGCGCGCCGCTTCCCACTGCTCGCGCCACCAGCCGTCGCGCGCCCCGGCGATCAGCTCGCCCGGCTGGAGCAGCGGATAGAGCTCGGCGAATGTCTTGGTCTCGCTGGCGCTGACCCGGCGCGAGAAATGGATCGATCGGAAGTCGCGCGCGTGTTCGAGCCCCGCCGCCGCGGTCAGCTCCGCCAACGCATGCAGCATCGAGCGATGATAGTTGCGCACCCGCTCGGTCTTGTCCTCGACCACCAGCGCGCGGGAACGCGTCTTGTCCTGCGTCGCGACGCCGGTCGGGCAGCGATCGGTGTGGCAGGACAGCGACTGGATGCAGCCCAGAGCGAACATGAAGCCGCGCGCCGCGTTGCACCAGTCGGCGCCGAGCGCCATCGCGCAGGCCATGTCGAAGGCGTTGGCGATCTTGCCCGAGACGCCGAGTCGGATGTCGCCGCGCAATCCCGAGCCGATCAGCGCATTGCGGACAAAGACGAGCCCATCGCGCATCGGCATGCCGAGGTGGTCGGCGAATTCGAGCGGCGCCGCGCCGGTGCCGCCCTCCTTGCCGTCGACGACGATGAAATCGGGACGGACGCCGGTCTCCAGCATCGCCTTGCAGATGGCGAGGAACTCCCATGGGTGGCCGACGCAGAGCTTGAATCCGACCGGCTTGCCGCCGCTCAGGCGCCTGAGCTCGGCGACGAAGCCCATCATCTCGAGCGGAGTCGAAAAGGCGCCGTGGCGCGCCGGCGACAGGCAGTCGCGGCCGATCGGCACGCCGCGGATCGCCGCGATCTCTTCGGTGACTTTCGCCGCCGGCAGTACGCCGCCATGGCCCGGTTTGGCGCCCTGGCTGAGCTTGATTTCGATCATCTTGATCTGGTTGTTGGCGGCCGCTGCGGCGAAGGCGGCGGGATCGAATGCGCCCTCGGCGGTGCGGCAGCCGAAATAGCCCGAGCCGATTTCCCAGATCACGTCGCCGCCGCCCTCGCGGTGATAGGGGCTGAAGCCGCCTTCGCCGGTGTCGTGGGCGAAGCCGCCGAGCGCCGCGCCGCGATTGAGGGCGCGAATCGCGTTGGCGCTCAACGCGCCGAAGCTCATCGCCGAGATGTTGAAGACGGAAGCCGCATAGGGCTGGGCGCAGCCGGGGCCGCCGACCAGGACCCGAAACGGCGCCTCGGCGATCTCGGCCGGCGCAATCGAATGGCGCAACCACTCGTAGCCTTGCGCGTAGACGTCGAGCTGCGTGCCGAACGGCCGCTTGTCGAGCTGCATCTTGGCGCGCTGATAGACGACCGCGCGCTGGTTGCGCGAAAACGGCAGCCCGTCGGTCTCGCTCTCGAAGAAATACTGCCGCATCTCCGGCCGCATCTCCTCGAGCAGGAAGCGCAGATGGGCGGAAATTGGATAATTGCGCAGAACCGCATGGGAGGTCTGGACGAGGTCTCGAAAACCGAGCAGCGAGAGCGCGCCGAAAAGGACGACGGCGACGAGGAACGCCGTCCGCCAATGCGGCGACGCGCCGATCGCCGCGACGCTGAAGGCGAGCGTCAGCAGCGCGCATGCCGTCAGAACGATGAACCGCGGCGAAAACGCCAGAGCCAGGATTCGCATGGGCGCCTCTCGAACGCGTCGCCGGCGGATGATTGACGCGAATCGCGCGCGGCGCCCCCGGTGACGCGCCAGGACGCTTACACATTTTTGCGTCCTCGCGAAGACGGGCGCTTGCCGCGGTCCGCCTTCCGCAGTCAGGCCGCCTGCGCCGCGCCGGCGAGCCAGACGCCGCGCAAAGTCAAGTCGTCGCCGAGATGGACGAGGTCGGCGCGCGCGCCCGGCGCCACGGCCCCGACGCGGCCCTCGAGGCCGAGCAGCCGGGCCGGCGTCGAGGTCGCCATCCTCAGCGCCTCGGCAAGCGGCAGGCCGAGCGTGTCGACGACGTAGCGCACGGCGTCAAGCAACGTGACCACGCCGCCGGCGAGCGTGTCGAAGTCGTCGATCAGGCGCGACCCGTCGCGGCGCATGCGCCGCCCCTGCAGGGTGAAGACCGACGGTCCGCCCGCCGCCGGCGGCATCGCGTCGGAGGTCAGCGCGATTCCCCCTGCCCCCTTGGCGTTGATCGCCGCGCGCAACGCCGCGGGATGGACATGATGGCCGTCGGCGATCAGGCCGCAGACGATCGCCGGGTCGGCGAGCGCCGCGCCCACCAAGCCGGGCGCTCGCGAGCCGAGCTGGCTCATGGCGTTGAAGAGATGGGTGACCGCGCGCGCGCCGGCGGCGAAGGCGGCGCGCGCCTCCTCCGCCGTCGCCTCGGCGTGGCCGAGGCTGACGATGATCCCTGCCGCGGCGAGACTGGCGATTAGCGCCGGACTGGCGGCCGACGGCGCGAGAGTCACGACCATCGCGCCGGCCTTGGCGGCGATGAGTTGGTCGCGATCGCGCTCTCGCATCGGGCGGATGAATTCCGCCAGATGGACGCCCTTGCGGCGCGGATCGATGAACGGCCCCTCAACATGGACGCCGAGAACGCCCGGCGTCGCGCGCGCCGCCTCGCCAGCCGCCGCCAGCGCCGCGACGAGCACGGCCGGCGAGTCGGTGATGACGGTCGGCAGGATTGCTGTGACGCCGCAGCGGCGAAAAGCGGCGACGATCGCCGCCAGCGCCTCGGGCGTCGGCGTCGCGTTGAACAGCACGCCGCCGCCGCCGTTGACCTGCCAGTCGATGAGCCCAGGCGACAGCACGCCGCCGGAAAGATCGATCTGCTCGCCGCCGCGCGGCCGCTCCGCCGTCGCCGCGACGGCGACGATCACGCCGCCCTCGACGACGAGAGCGCAATCGTCGCGCATTGACAATCCGTCGAACAGCCGCGCGCCGAAGAAGACCTTTAGCGGTCCGTCGCTCATCGCGCGGCGCCCTGCATATCCGGCAGCGCGCCACCGGCGATGAGGATCGCGCCGTCGGCGTCGTCGTAGAGCGGATCACGCAGGACCGCGCGCGAAGCTTCGACGAGATAGGGCGTGATCGCCGGATTCATCCCACCGACCAGCGCGACGCGGGTCGCTCCGAGCGCGCACGTCGCGGCGATCAGCGCGTCGATCGCCCGCGCCGCGGCGGCGACGATCGTCAGCGCCACCGCGTCGCCGGCGGCGGCGCGCTCGAACACCAGCGGCATGAACGCGCCGTAGCCCGCGGGTTTGGCGGTTAGAGCCCATTGCGTCGCCGTTAGCGGATCGCCGAAGCGGCGCATCACCTCCTCGGTCAGCGAAGACGTCGGCCCGACGCCGTCATGGGCGCGCAGGGCGGCGCGGATCGCCTCGGCGCCGACGCGCGCCGTCGAGCCGTCGTCGCCGAGCAGAAAGCCTCGCCCGCCGATCACGGTCTCGCGCCGGCCGACGCGCGCGACTGCCGCCGAGCCGGTGCCCGCGATGACCAGCGCGCCGTCGCCGCCGCCGTGGGCGCCCAGACAGCCGGCAAGCGCGTCGTTGACGGCGCGCGCGCTGGCGAAAGCGGCGTAGCGCGCCTCGACGCGCTCAGCGTCGGCGGGGCTGGAAAGGCCGGCGAGACCGAGGCCGAGCGTCAGCTCGGCGCGATCGGCGGCGCCGAGGCCCGCCTTGGCGCAAACGGCGTCGATTTGCTTGTCGAGAGCGGCGAGCGCGGCGTCGAAATCGACGTAGAGATTGCCGCCCGCTCCCTGCGCTTCGGCGATCGCCCGCCCTTCGCCGTCGCGCAGCCGCGCGTGACAGCGCGACGCGCCGCAATACGCGCCGATGGTAAGACGGCGACCCTCGCCCACGCCGATCCTCCCGCAATATCCCGCAATCCCGCCGATGCGCGATCTGCTTCGGCGGATAAGCTAACCACTTCGCCAAGCCGCGGCAAATGTCGAGCTCGGCCGCGCGCGGTTTGTCCAGGCGGGAGGCGCGGCGAGCGCTTCTACAGCCGCCCGGGGCGGGAAATCGTCGTAAACCGGCGCCAACGGCGCCAGCCGGATCAGCCGCCGTGGTAGCCCTTCACGCCGACCGCCTGGGCGAGCGGGCTGCGGAAGTCCTCTCCAGCGGCGAGACTGTCAAGGGCGCGGCGGAAGTCGTATTGCGGCCGCCAGCCGAGCTCGGCGACGGCGGCGCGGCTGTCGTAGACGCGGTCGATCGACGGGAACATGCGCCAGCCGCGCTTGACGTAAAGCGCCTCGTAATCGGGGAACAGGCGGCGCGCCACCGCCGCCGCGTCCTCTCTCAGCGCCGCCGCGTCACCGCGCGAGAACGGCGTCGAAGCCGAGACGATGTAACGCGCGAAGCCCAGGGCAGGCGCCTTGTCGATCGCCAGCAGATGCGCCGAGACGACGTCTTCGAGGTCGACGCGGCGATAGAGAAGCTCGTTGACCTGGGCGTTGGCGACGTCGTAGGCGGCGCTGACGCGCGGATCGTCGTCGGCCTCGGGAAAGAAGCGCGACGTGCGCAGCACCACAGCCGGTAGGCGGCGCTGACGCGCATAGAGCTCACACAAAGTCTCCGCCGCCTGTTTGGTCGCGCCGTAGATGTTCTTCGGGATCGGCGCCACGTCTTCCGCGATCCACGCCGCCGGTTCGCCGGCTCGCGGCGTCAGGGCTGAGCCGAACACGCTGGTGGTGCTGGTGTAGACGAAGGCCTCGACCCCGACGTCGACCGCCGTCTCGAGCAGCATGAGCGTCCCGGCGGCATTGGTGATGAGGAAGTCTTCGTCGGCGCGGGTCGAGACGTGAGGCTTGTGCAGGTTTGCGCAATGGACGACGACGCGCGCCCCCCTGAGGCTTTCGCCGACGAAGCCGCGGTCGTTGATCGAGCCGACGCGATCCGTGAACGGCGAAGGCCTGAGATCGACGCCGAGCGCCGGTCGACCCGCCGCGCGCAACGTTCGCATCAGCGCTTCGCCGAGATGGCCGGCGCTTCCCGTCACAACAATCGTCATTTTTCGCCGTCCTAGGCCCCGCGCGCTTTGCCGGCGACTCCATCGAAGGCGCCAGGCTGCAATTCGCAATAAAGAACGCGCTGAGGATCGACTGGACCTGGCAGCACGACCCGGCCCGGCGGCGAACGCTTGAAACCGACGCGCGCGTAATAGGGTTCGTCGCCGACCAGAACGACCAGCTTGGCGCCGGCGGCGCGCGCCGCCTCCAGCGACGCGGCGACCAATGCTTCGCCGATGCCCTGGCTGCGGAACACCGGCTCGACGATCAACGGCCCAAGCAGAAGGGCCGGCGTCTCGCCGATGACGATCGGCGTCATCGCGTTGGCGCCGACCAGCAGCGTGCCGACCCGAGCGACGAAGCTCAGGCTCAAGTCGGCGGCGGCGGTCTCGCGCAGGCGATAGGCGGTGCGGGCGAAACGCCCTGGGCCGAACACGCGTTCGTTCAGCCGGAGGATCGCCTCGGCGTCGGCCGCGGTCTCCGGTTCAAGGACTAACGACACTTCGGCCATTTGCGCCTGTGCAAATTAGAGTTGCCGGGCGGGGTTTAACACGCTGGCGGCGGCGGGCGGAAGGGCGCGTCGGCGCTCACCACTGCGGCGAAACGGGCGCGCCCTCGAGAACTTCCGCCAGCCGCGACCGTGTGCCGCGCGTCGTGTCGGACGGCAGCGCGTCGAGGGGAAAGAACCGCGCGGCGACGATCTCGCGGTCGGGCGCGCGCTCGCCGGACACCCGGAATCGCCTCACGACATAGACCGCGACATGGTCGCGCCGCGATGCGCGGCGGTTGAAAAACAGGCCATGCAGGGTCGGCGGCCCTTCAAGGACGACGTTGGCCTCCTCGGCGAGTTCGCGGGCCAGCGCCTCTTCGAAGGTCTCGCCGACCTCGACCCCGCCGCCCGGCAAATGCCAGCCAGGAACGTAGCCGTGCTTGACCAGCAGCGCCCGCCCGGCCTCGTCGAGCACGAGCCCGCGAACCCCGAGGGTCAACGGTCGCGCCAGCAGAAACCATAAATGCGCGAGACGCATGACCAACCGAGCCGAAACGCGCGAGCCCCACGCCCGGCCTTGCTCTTGCATCGCTGAACGCCGCTCCCTAAGGGTCTCGTTCCCGTCCGCGCCCGCGGCCGCGGGGGCGACCCTAACCAATCCTTCGCCGAGCCGCCAATGCGCAAAACCGCCCGCCGATGAGCTTCACCGTCGCCCATCTCACCGACGTCCATCTCGGACCGCTGGCGCGACCGCGGCTCGACGAGATGCGTCTCAAGCGGTTCATGGGTTATGTCAATTGGAAGCGCGGGCGGGAACGCCTCAGCGACATGGCGGCGCTCGCCCGTCTGGTCGCCGACATGCGCGCCCAGAAGCCCGACCACGTCGCGGTCACCGGCGATCTCGTCAATATCGCGCTGCCGTCGGAGTTTCGTCGCGCGGCGGAATGGATGCGGGCGCTCGGCGAACCAGCGGACGTGTCCTTCACGCCCGGCAACCACGACGCCTACGTGCGCGACGCGATGACCGAGCTCGTCGCGGCGTTCGCGCCGTGGACGCAGAGCGACGCCGAGTATGCGCGCGGCGAGACGTTTCCGTTCGTGCGGGTGCGGGGCGACCTCGCGCTGATCGGCCTCAGCACGGCGACGCCGACCGGGCCGCTGATGGCGACCGGGCGGCTCGGCGCGCGCCAGGTCGAGTCGCTGGCTGCGATCCTGCAGGAGACCGGGGCCAAAGACCTGGCGCGCGTCATCCTCATCCACCACCCGCCGCTGTCGCGCGGCGGGGCGCCGTTGCGTGGCCTGACAGATGCGCGCGCCTTCGAGGCGGCGGTCAGCCGCTTCGGCGCCGAGGCCGTGCTGCACGGGCACAACCACAAGCGCATGTCGCATTTTCTCGCCTCGCCCGCTTCGCGCATCGAAGGCGGGCGCATTCCGATCCTCGGCGCGCCGTCGGCTTCGTCCGCGTCCGACGATCCACGCCAGCGCGCCGCCTACCACCTCATCGCTCTCGACCGGGCGGGCGAGCGGTGGCGGCTGCGGGTTCAGGCGCGCGGCCTGCAGCTCGGCGGCGGCGAAATCGGCGCGCGCGAGGCGCCGGCGCTGTAGCGCGGCGCAACGCGTTTGATCGATCGCCGGCAAAGCTGGTAATCAGACGCAATCGGCGCAGGCGTTCGCGCACGGCAGGGGAAAAGGCGATCGGCATGACCGTAAAATCGTTGCTCGACGTTTCGGCGGAGGTCGCCGGTGCGCTCGCGGGCAATCAGCCCGTCGTCGCGCTTGAATCGACGATCATCACCCACGGCATGCCCTACCCCGCCAATCTCGAGACGGCGCTGATGCTCGAGAGCGCCGTGCGCAGCCAGGGCGCGACGCCGGCCACCGTCGCCGTGCTCAACGGCCGCTTCAAGGTCGGCCTTACGCGCGACGAGTTGGAGCGGCTTGCGCGTCTCTCCGGCGGCGTGGTCAAGGCGTCGCGGCGCGACCTCGCCGCGGTCGTGGCGCGCCACGGCGCCGCCGGC
>Ga0181516_10001679_pt1 | contig 16656 bp, 12 predicted proteins | sample PEATcosm2014_Bin_25_FD_121104 | JGI IMG/M metagenome (GOLD analysis project Ga0181516, IMG submission 121104) | Peatland microbial communities from MTU Mesocosm Facility, Houghton, MI, USA - PEATcosm2014_Bin01_10_metaG | ecosystem: Environmental > Terrestrial > Soil > Wetlands > Peat | place... | reverse complement strand
TGCGGCACGCTGCGCAGGCGCTCCACCATCAGGTCGAACTGGGCGGCCAGCCGGCCGATCTCATCATCGCTCCCGCTCCCCACCTTGAGGGTCAGGTCCCCCTGCTGCACGATGCGCCGGGTGGCATCGGTCAGGTCGCGCAGGGGGCGCATCACCGAGCGCACCACCACCACCACCAGGGTGAGGGTGCCGGCCAGCAGGGCCAGCACCAGGCCCAGCATCAGCAGGGCCTGGGCCTGGGCCCGGTGCTGCCGCCCCTGCAGCTCGCGCTCCAGCGCGCCGCCCGCGCCCTGCCACAGCCCCAGCTCCAGGCTCAGGCTCTGGCGGTAGCGCGCGTCGATCAGATCCCCCTCGTCCCGGCCCGAATCCACCAGCTCCGAGAGGCTGTTGCGGAAGCGGTCAGTGGCCTGCTGGAAGTCCTTGAGCTGCTGGTCCAGAGAGCCGCGCAGGGCGCCTGAATCGTCCCGGCTGAAGGCCAGGCTCAGGGCCCGGTCCAGGGATTCCAGCTCCTGGTCCATCAGGCCCTGCACCACGGTCAGGCGGTTGTGGTCGGTGCTCCCCAGGTGGCCGCGGGCGCGGCGGGCCGTGGACGCGATGCTGTCCATCTCCCGCAGCAGGTCCGCCAGGTGCGGCATGCGGTCAATCACCACATCGGTCAGCAGATGGCTGGTGGGGTCCGGGTCCAGCGACCAGGAGGCTCCCTGCCCCACCTGGTCCACCAGGCCCGAGAGCGCCGACAGCAGCTCGCCGAATTCCACCTCCTGCCCCACCGGGGTGCCCGAGGCGGCCAGGCTCTGCTGGTGGTCCCAGGTCTCGCGCACCTTGTCAAAGGCCTTGGCGGTCTTGACCCGCGCGCGGAGGGATTCGTTGAGCCGGGTCAGGTCCTGGATCTCCTTTTTGACCTGGCCGGGCAGGTCTGCCAGCACCTTGGCGTCCGCCGCGGACCGCTGGGCGCTGGGGACTTGGAGGACCTTCAGCCCCTGCATCAGGGGGATCTGCAGGCGCCCCACGCTCATGGAATAGCGCACCCCCTCGATCTGGGCCTCTGCGCCGCCCAGGTCGCGCCACAGGGTGACCAGCAGCAGGGCCATCAGGGCCAGGATGGGGAGCAGGAACAGCCCGCTGATGAGCCCCATCTTGGCGGTCAGCGACATGCGGTCCAGGATCTGGGCAGGCCTTGGCAATTCCATCTTCAAGCTCCTTGGGGAAGGTCATCCAGGGCCGGCAGGACCCCGCTGGCCAGCAGGCTGGTGAGATAGGGCATGGTGACAAGCGATTGGCAGGCGCCGGATTCCAGGCAGGCCTTGGGCATGCCGAACACGGCACAAGAGGCGCCTTCCTGGGCCAGGGCCAGGCCGCCGGCGCGGCGCAGCGCGAGCAAGCCCTGGGACCCGTCCCTGCCCATGCCGGTCAGCACCGCCCCCAGGCAGGCGCCGCCCCCGTGCGCGGCCAGGCTCCCCAGCATCCTGTCCCCGCTGGCGCCGGGCTCCCCGGGCTTGAGGGCCGGGGTGTGGAGGATGCCACCGGGCCCGCATTCCAGATGCCGCCCCGGCGGGGCCAGGTAGACCCGGCCCGGCAGGGCCTTGGCTCCCTCGCCCGCGGCCCCCACCGCCAGGGCCGTGTGCCCGGCCAGCCACTGGATGAAAGCTTCCTGAAAGCCGGCGGCCATGTGCTGCACCAGCAGCAGCGGGAAGGCCAGGTCGGCGGGCAGGGGGGAGAGCAGCTCGGCCAGCGCCGCCGGGCCGCCCGTGCTGGCCACCAGCCCCGCCATGCTGATGGGAGACCCCTGCCGCCCCGGCGCGGGGAAGGGCCTGGCCAGGGGCGCCCCTGGCCAGGCCGGCAAGGCGGCTTCAGCAGCCACCAGGACAGCCTGGCGCAGGGCCTGGGCGAAGTCATCCAGGGCCCTGCGGGAGCCCACCTCCGGCTTGGCCACCGCGTCCACGGCGCCGGCGCGCAGCGCCTCGAACGCCAGCGTTGCGCCGCTCGCCGGGCTGGTCCCGGCCACCACCACCACCCGGGCCTGGCCTTGGGTGGCCAGCCGCCGCGTGGCCGCCAGCCCATCCAAGCCGGGCATGCACAGGTCCATGGTCACCACCTGGGGGCGGAGCCGCTGCTCCATCTCCAGGGCCTGCAGCCCATCCCCGGCCTCGCCCACCACCTGGATGCCATCGCCGGCCATCAGCAGCCCCAGCGCCTGGCGCATGGTGGGGGAATCATCGACCACCAAGACCCTCACGGCTCCCATGCGTCCTCCTCCCGATCGCGCAAGGCCCGCTCCAAGTAGGCCCCCAAGCGCCCCTCCGCGCATTCCTGCTTGGAGAACCAGGCATCCGCCCCGGCCCGGTGGGCGGCTTCGGCCAGGCCCAAAGCCCCTTCCGCGCTCACCAGCACCAGCACGGCCCTGCGGCCCTTCTCCTTGCGCAGGCGCTGGAGGATCTCCGGCCCCGGCATGCCCGGCATGTTCCAATCGCAGACCACCGCCTCATAGTCGCAGCTCTGGGCCGATTCCAGGGCCTCGGCCGCGCCGCGCGCCAGGTGGACCTCCCAGCCCATGGCTTCCAGCAGGGTGCGCTGCATGGCCCGCGCGGCCAGCGAGTCATCCACCACCAGCGCCTGGCGGCGCCGGCCCAAGGCCTGGGCCTGCCCCTTATCCAGGGCCGCCTCCACCAGCCAGTCAGGCCGCAGCAGGGGGGCCAAGCCGCCCTGCGGCAGCACCACCGCCCCTTGGTAGACGCCCTGGCTCCCCAGGGCCCTGGGCAAGGGCAGCACCCTCCGCTCCCCCTCCTCCAGCACGGCATCCACCCACACCCCGGCCAGCCTCTCCTCGTGCTGCACCGCCAAGAGGGGGCGCCCGCGCCAGGCGGGGCGCGGATAGCGCAGACGCAGCAGCCCCGCCAGGTCAGCGGGCTCCAGCTCCATGCCCCGCAGCCGCACCTGGCGCCCGCCCAGGCCCTCCTTGGGGGCGGCGCCGCAGGCCGCCACGGCGGCCAAGGGCAGCGCCACCAGGGCGGGCCCGCACTGGGCCAGCAGCACCGGCAGCGCGCCCTGGCGCAGGGGCACGCTGACCTGCACCCGCGTCCCCTGCCCCGGCCGGCTCACCAGATAGGCATCCCCGCCCAGCGCCCGCGCCTGGCTGCGCACCACATCCAAGCCCACGCCGCGGCCGGAGACCTTCCCCACCGTGCTGCGCGTGGAGAATCCGGGGCTGAAGAGGAGCTGGGCCACTTGGTTGTTGTCCAGGCCTTCCAGCAGCTCGGGCGGCAGCAGAGCCGTCTCCAGCGCCCGCTGGCGCACCCGGGCTGTGTCCACACCGGCGCCGTCATCCGCCACCTCCAGCGAGAGCAGGTTGCCCTGGCGCTCAGCCCGGATGACCAGCGCGCCGCAGGAGTGCTTGCCCGCGGCGTCCCGGGCCTGGGGCGCCTCAATGCCATGGTCCAGGGCATTGCGCACCAGGTGCAGCAAGGGCGCCCGCAGGGCGGCCGCCATGCGGCGGTCCACCCTGAGGTCCCCGCCCACCACCGAGAGCTCGGCCTGCTTGCCCAGGTCGCGCGCCAGGTCGCGCACAGCCCGCCGCAAAGGGGGCACCAGGTCGGACAGGGCCAGGGTCCCCACGGTGTCCAGCTCCTCTTCCAGGTCGCGGGCGGTGTCCAGGGCGGACTGGGCCAGGCCTGCCAGCCCTGGGGTGCCGCCTCGCGCCCTGGCCTCCAAGCCCAAAGCCAGGCTGCGCACCCTCTCCGCCAGGCCCTGCAGGGACGCGGAGCGGGCCGGGGTCAGGCGCGGGTCTTCCGCCCCCTGCTCCGGGCCGGCCTCCTCATCGGGCGCCGCGCTGGGCAGGGCGACCTCGCGCGGCGCCGCCGGCCGCACCGCGGCCAGCAGGGCATCCAGGCTGGCCAGCATGCCATCGGCCTGCTCCGGCCCCAGCCCTTGCCGGCCAGCCAGGACCGGGGCCAGCGCATCCTCCATGGCGTGCGCCAGGCGCGAGGCTTCATTGAGCCCGCAGATGGCGGCGCTGCCCTTCAGGGTGTGCAGCAGGCGGGCCAGGGCTTCGGCCTGGGGCGCGGCCTGGGCGCCCTGCCGGCCGGCGGACTCCAGGGCCAGGATCAGCTCTCCGCTGCGCTGGGCCAGGCCCCGGGCCTCCTCCTCGAAGGCGCGCGCCAGCTCGGCCTTGAGCTGCTCCTCATCCAAGGCCAAAGCCCGCCCCCATCTGCCGGGCCAAGAGCCCGGGATCGAGCCAGGCCAGCAGCCGGCCATCCGGCCTCTCCAGGCGGCGCAGGCAGCCCTCCGCCGGGGCCCGGCCCAGCGCCTCGGACAGCCAGGCCGCGGGCAGGGCGATCTCGCGCGGCGCCGCCGGGCAGGCCACGGCCAAGCGCCCGCCGGCCAGCTCCAGCACCAGGGCGACCAGGGGATCCGCGGGCCAGGACCTTACCCCGGCCAGGAAGGAGAGGTCGTAAAGGCACAGGGCCTGCCCCTGGTGCGCCAGCCATCCGCTCATGCCCCGGGGCGCCAGGGGCAGCGGCGAAGCCTGGGAGACCGGGAGGCAGGCCAGCAGGGCATCCAGGGGCAAGGCCAGCTCCAAGCCGGCCAGGTCCAGGCAGGCGCAAGCCGATTCCTCAACCGCCTGCGGGGGGGCCAGGCGGTAGCGCGCCGCTCGCCGCTGAAGGATGTCCCGGGCCGCCGGGTTCAAAGCGCCTCCCAGCACGACTCCATGACGCTCTGCGCCGCCAAGCGGTAATAGCTGACGCTCAGGGCCTGGGGGCCCTCCAGGGTCTCCATGGCCTCGCGGCCCTCCAGCAGGGTCAGCACATGGCGCATGGCCTCATGGGCGGCCCTGGGCTGGCTGCGGCGCGCCGCAAGGACCCCGCGCTCGCACCAGCCGGGCACGTAATCAGGATGCCGCTTCTGCAGCATGCCCAGCATGGCCAGGGCCAGCCCCTCTTCTCCGCTTTCCAGGGCGTGCAGGAAAGCCAGGTGCTGCTCCACCGCGCCCGAAGGGCCCCGCGCGGGCTCCGCCACGCGCGGCGCCGGGGCGGGCGGCAGCCACGCGGCTGGCCGGGCCGCCGCCGGCAGGGCCGGCTTCCGGTAGACCTGCAGGGTGCCGCAGGCGCGCTCCAGCCCTTTCGGGGCCGCGCTGGGCCTGTCGACCGGGCCGAAGAAGTACCAGGCCCCCGGCCGCCCGGCCGACTCAAGATTGGCCAGCACCGCGGCGGCCGCCTCCCCGCTCAGATAGATGAGGACGTTGCGGCAGAAGACCAGGTCAAATTTCCCCCAGTCCGCTTCCAGCGGCTGCAAGAGGTTGTGCTGGAAGAAGCGGACCTTGCCTTTGAGGGTTTCGCGCACCCGCAAGGGGAGGGCGGACCTGTCTTCAAAGATCTCCAGGCCATGGGGGGGCTCGTCGCGGAGGCTCCACGCCCCATAGACGCCGCGCCGCGCCGTGGCCAGGCGGCTGGCTGAGAGGTCCAGGGCCGTCACCTCCCAGGATGCGCCAGGCTGGGTGGCGGCCCAAGATTCCAGCGCGCCGGCCAGGGACCAGGCCTCTTCGCCGCTGGAGCAGCCGGCGCAGAGCGCCCGCAGCACGCCCTTCCCGGCAACGGGGAGGATGGCGGCCCGCAAGTACTCAAAATGCTCGCTCTGCCTGAAGAAGAAGGTCTCGCCCACGATCAGGGCGTCGATGAGCTGCTTGGCGAGATACGGATGCCCCTCCTCGGCCATGGTGCGCAGCGTCTCCCGGCTCCAGCCTTCTGCCTCCAAGCCCTGCACCATGCGGGCCAGCAAGACCTGCCCCACGGCCGAGCGGTCGAAGCCCGCCAGGCGGCAGGCCAGGCCCTCCAATGCCTTGAACACCTCGTCCTGAGCCCCGATCAGCGCCGTCATCCTGCCACCCCCTCCGACAGATACTCCTGCTGCAAGCGGCCGGCCCTGCGGGCCAGCCGGGCGCAGCGACGGTCCCCAAGCTCCAGCAGCGGCAAAAGAGAGCCGGCGGCGCTGCGCACCCGGCAGGCCCCCCCTTGCCGCTCCACATCAGCGGCCAGCACCCGCTCCGGGTCGCCCAGCGAATCCACGGCCAGGGCCAGCAGCCCCCAGCCCAGGTTCAGCAGCACCAGCCAGCGCTCCTCTTCCCCCTGCTGGCTGGGCCGGGAGCGCAGGCGCGCCGCGTCCAGCACCGGCACCGCCCGGCCCTGCCACTCCACCCACCGCCGCAATCCCAGCCCTCCCCGGCTCAAAGGGCTGGTGGCGGGCATGGCCAGCACCGCCTCCAGGCGGTCCAGGGGGATGGCAAAGCGCTCCCCCGCGCTGTCCGCCGGGAGGATGCCCACCGAATCCTTGAGGCGGCTGGCCTCGGCCTCGCGCAGCATCTGGTCCACGGCGTGCAGGAGCTGCTCGGCGGCCAGGGGCTTGGCCAGCACGCCCCAGGCCCCCAGGGCGCGGCAGGCCTCGCCCCGATCCGGCTCCGAGGTGACCACCAGCACGGGCAAGCGGTCCAGGCCCGGCTGCGCGCGCATGCAGCGCAGCACCTCGTCCCCATCCATCACCGGCATGGAGAGGTCCAGCAGCACCGCGTCTGGAGCCTGGCCTTGCATGGCAGCCAGGGCCGCCGCGCCATCGAGGGCCAGCCGGCAGCGGTAGGACTGGCCCAGCACCGCCTGCTCGAACCTCAGCACCGCCTCGCTGTCGTCCACCAGCAGGATCAGGGGGAGCGCCATGTCAGCCCTGCAGCTGGAGCTGGCGGCGCACGGCAGCGGCGATGCTGGCGTGGTCCGAGGGCTTGGCCAGGCACTGGATGTTGGCCAGCCCTGCGCCGATCTCGGCCACTTCGCCGGTGATGGCGGCGGAGAAGACCAGCACGGGCTTCTTGCACAGGACCGGGTTCTTGGCCAGCAGCTGCAGGAAGCCCTCGCCATCCATGCCTGGCATGCGCAGGTCGGTGACGATCAGGTGGACGCGGTTGCGGGTGAGCTCCTGCAGCGCCGCGCGGCCATCGCCCGCCTCGAGCACCCGGCAGGGCTGGAACCCCTTCTCCAGCGCGGCGCGCAGGTAGAGGCGCACGCTGGGGGAGTCCTCCACCACCAGGAAGCAGAGGGCCGCCGCCCCGGCTGGGCGCGGGGTTGGCTGGCTGTTCTCGAGCAGGATGCGCAGCTCCGACACCAGCTCCGAGCGGCGGAGCTTGCTGAACACCCCCTGGGCGCCCAGGGCCCTGGCCGGCTCCCGCACCTCGTCCAAGTCGCGGTCGGTGCTGACATACACCGGCTGGCGCCCGGGAGCCAGCCGCAGCAGCAGCTCCCGGCCCTCCATTCCCGGCAGGCCCCAATCGGTGACCACCAGGCTCCAGGGCCCAGCATCCATGGCCGCCAATTCCTTCTGGCTGCCGGCTTGGAAGACCTCGAGCCCCAGGTCGCGCAGGCGGTTGCTGAGGCTCTCGCGGAAGGGCTGGCTGGCATCGACGACGAGCGCGCGCGGGGTCATGGGGCGGTCTCCTGGGTGTTTTTCTTGACCAGCGCCCAGAACTCCTCCGGCGGCAGCGGGCGGCTGAACAGGTATCCTTGCATCTTGGTGCAGCCCCGCGACTTCAGCCACTCCCGCTGCGCCTCGGTCTCCACCCCCTCCGCCACCACTTCCATCCGCAGGCTCCGCGCCATGGTCAAGATGGCCTGCACGATGGCCTCTTCCACGCCATCGCCGCTGCCCAGGCTGGCCACGAAGCTGCGGTCTATCTTGAGCACATCGATGGGCAGGGATTTGAGGTAGCTGAGCGAGGAATAGCCGGTGCCAAAGTCATCCAGGCACACCCGCACCCCTGAGGCCCGCAGGGTCTGCAGGATGGCCAGGGCCTCCGGGCCGTGGGTCATGGCCGTGGTCTCCGTGATCTCCACTTCCAGCGCATGCGACGGCAGCCGCCGCATGGCCATGGACTTGAGCACCTGCTCCGCCAGGTCCGGGCGCCGGAATTGATGCGCCGAGAGGTTGATGGCCACGCTGAGCGGGGCAAGCCCGGCGGCCCGCCAATCCGCGGCTTGGGCGCAGGCCATCTCCAGCACCCTCTCAGAAAGGGGCAGGATCAGACCGTTCTCCTCGCAGAAGGCCACGAATTCGCCGGGCCCCAGCAGCCCGCGCTCGGGATGCGACCAGCGCACCAGCGCCTCCGCCCCGGTGATGCGGCCGCTGGTGAGGTCCACCTGCGGCTGGTAGTGCAGCAGGAACTCCCCGCGCTCCAGGCCCAGCCGCACCTCGCTGTCCAGGGCCTGGTGCTGGCTCACCAGGGCATTCATGTCCGCCGTGAAGAAGCGGTACTGGTTGCGGCTCTCCTTGGAATGATAGACCGCATTGTCCGCCTGGCGCACCAGGCCCTCCACGCTGGCAGCCTCGCCGGGGTAAAGGCTGACCCCCACGCTGGCGGTCACGCAGGCCTGCTGCCCCTGGATGTGGCAGGGGGCCGCCACGGCGCGGAGGACCTTCTCGCAGACCAGCGCGGCATCCGCCGCGCGCGCCAGGGGATAGAGCACCGCCGCGAACTCATCCCCGCCCAGGCGGGCCAGCGTGTCGCTGTCGCGCAGGCAGGCGCCCAGCCGGCTGGCGGTCTGCAGCAGCAGCTGGTCCCCGGCCGGATGTCCCAAGGTGTCATTCACTGCCTTGAAATGGTCCAAGTCGATGTAGAGCACCGCCAGGCAGGAGCCCAGCCTGCGCGCCTGCCCCAGGGACTGCTCCAAGCGGTCATAGAAGAGCTGGCGGTTGGGCAGGCCGGTGAGGACGTCATGGTAGGCCATATGATAAAGGTAGGCTTGCTTGCGCTCATTCACCTGCTTGAGCAGCGCGTGCCCTGTCCCCATGCCGAGATAGCGGCCCTCGGTGGTGATGATGAAGCCCTCATACAGGAAGCGCTCCTCATCCTCGATGATGATGCGCGCCAGGTCATCCAAGGCCGTGGCGGCATCCACCACCAGGGCCTCGCTGTCCATGAGCCGGGAGATGGGCTTTTTCCCGAAGATCTCCCGCGTGTAGCGCCGGGCAAAGCGGTCGATCAGGACATGCCGATTGACCAGGCCCACGGGCCGGTCCTGCTCCACCACCGCCAAGGATTGCAGGCTGCGGTCGCGGATGAAGAGCTCATAGACCGCCTCGCAGGAGCGGGCAGCCATGACAGGCGGCACAGGGATGGCCAGCGGCTTCACCGTGTCGTGGGGCGTATTTTCCGTGCCAAAGAGCTTGGCTGTGCTCTGTGCGGCCATCTGCAGGCTCTGGTCAGGCTCGCTTGCGCCATGCAGGGGGAGTTGGCGCAAGAGCCGTTGCAAAAATCCAGGCGAAGGCAGCGTCGGTGGAGTGGAGTTCTGCATGCGCCACTTATACATGCATCTGATTACGCCTCGGGATGCACAGGGTTTCACCCTTGTAAATTGAGCTGGCAGCACGCCCAGCAATCCCAAAAAGCTTGCAGAGGTAACCTGGCTGAAACCATCCTGACGCGCCGCGCTAACAGGGCCCTGTGACAATGCGGTCACAAGAAGGTCACAGATTCCCGCACCCGCGTGAGAGGCATGAATGCCCACAGCCCTAGAGAGGCGCCCCGACTCCCCTTTCAGCCTGCCCTCGGCCAACCCCTGGATGAATAAAGCCCTGGGCCTGGCCGCCAATGCGCTGGGCCTGGCCGAGCTGGACCGGCTCTACAGGCTGAGCCTGGAGGTGGATGCCGAGGATTGGCTGAGCGCCGCGCTGGCAGTGATGGAAGTGCAGGTGAAGGTAGAGGAGGGCGCGCTGGACCGCGTGCCCAGCGCCGGCAGCCTGCTGGTGGTGGCCAACCATCCCTTTGGGGGGCTCGAAGGCGTGGCCCTCTTGCACCTCTTGCGCCAGCGCCGCCCTGATGTGAAGATCTTGGCCAACCAGATCCTGATGCGCATCCCCGAGCTGCGCGGCCTGGTCCTGCCCGTGGATGTGTTCGGCGGCCCCCAGGCGCAGGCCACCAACTTGAGGGGCCTGCGCCTGGCCCTCCAGCACCTCCGCCAGGGGGGCCTGCTGGCCTGCTTCCCTTCCGGCGAGGTGAGCAGCCTCAACCTGGCCAAGGGCGGGGTGGTGGACCCTGCTTGGAATCCCCAGATGCTGCGCCTGGCCCAGAAAAGCGGGGCCGCGGCGCTGCCCATGCGCTTTGACGGCGGCAACAGCCCGCTCTTCCAGGCCGCGGGACTGCTGCATCCCCGTTTGCGCACCGCCCTGCTCGGCAAGGAGATGCTGGGCAAGCGGCACAGCATCCTCAAGGTGGCGGTGGGCGAGGTGGTGCCGCACCGCCGCTTCGCCGGCCTGGATGCCGGGGAGGCCACCCTGCTGCTGCGCAGCCGCTGCGAGCTGCTGCAGGGGCGCTTCAGCACCGCCCCCATCGCCCTCCGGCCTCCGCTGCCCTGGCTGCGCCGGCCCGAGCCCGAAGCCCTGGCCCTGGCCCAGCACCCCTGGGTGCTCCAGCAGGAGGTGGCCTCCCTGCCCCCAGGGCAGCTGCTGTCCGAGGGCGGCGGCTTGCAATGCTGGGTGGCTGAGGCCAGCCAGATCCCGCAGATGCTGGAGGAGATCGGCGTCCAGCGCGAGCGCTGCTTCCGCGCGGCCGGCGAGGGCACCGGCAAGGCCATGGACCTGGACCGCTTTGATGCCTGGTACCTGCACCTCTTCCTGTGGAACCCCGAGCGCCGGGAGCTGGCCGGCGCCTACCGCATGGGCCTCACGGACCAGGTGCTGCAAGCCCATGGGCCATCCGGGCTCTACACCACCACCCTCTTCCGCCTCAACAGCGCGCTGCTGCAGCGCCTGAGCCCGGGGCTTGAGATGGGGCGCAGCTTCGTGCGCGAGGGCTACCAGGGAACCCACGGCCCGCTGATGCTGCTGTGGAGGGGCATCGGCCGCTTCTTGAGCCAGCGGCCCCAGTACCGGCACCTCTTTGGCGCGGTGAGCATCAGCGTGCTCTACCGCCCGCTCTCCCGCGCCCTGATGGCCGACTTCTGCCGCCAGCATCTCCGGCTGGAGGGCCAGGGACCCATCGCCCGGGCCATGCTCCCCCGGCGCCCCTTCGCCCCCGTGCTCTCGGCCTCGGCCCGCGGCGCCAGCGAGCTGCTCAAGGACATGGATGACCTGGACGAGGCCATCAGCCTCATCGAGAGCGGCCGCTGCGGGGTGCCGGTGCTGCTCAAGCATTACAGCCGCATCGGCGGCCGCTTCGCTGGGTTCAACCTCGACCCGGCCTTCAACAACGCCGTGGATGGCCTGGTGGTGGTGGACCTGCTCAAGACCCCGGGCCGGGTGCTGGCCCGCTATATGGGCAATGAGGAGGCAAGATCCTTCCATGCCCATCATGGGGTGGGCGCCTCGGCTGGATGAAGGCGCTTTCAAGGCAAAAAAAGGGCGGCCCCGAGGGGCCGCCCTTTTTTTGCGCGCCTGCTAGGCCACCCGGGCCTGCGCCAGGTCGCGGTAATCCTGGATGAGCGCGCCATTGATGGCGCCCCAGCTGCGCTTGGCCGCCTCGCGCAATCCCCGCCCGGCCATCAGGCGCGAGCGGCCTGGGCTCTTGAGCAGGGAGAGGCAGGCCTGGGCCAGCCCTTCCCTGTCCCCGGGCTCGCAGGCCAAGCCGGCCTGGCTCTGGCTCAAGATGTCCCCCACCCCGCCGGCATTGTAGGCCACCACCGGCAGCCCCGAGGCCATGGCCTCGAGGATCACGTTGCCGAAGGTCTCAGTGCGCGAGGGGAAGAGGAAGAGGTCGCAGCTGGCATAGAGCTGGGAGAGGGGCAGGCCTGTGACAAAGCCCAGCAGCTGGGCCTGGGGCAGGCGCCGGCGCAGGGCCCGGGCCATGGGGCCGTCCCCGGCGAACACGGGCCTCACCTTCTGGCCCTTGGCCTGCAGGCGCCGCACCACCGCCACCAGGTCCTTGAGCCCCTTCTCGCTCACCAGGCGGCCCACAAAGAGGATGAGCTTCTCGCCCTTGGCGCTGAGCCTCTGCCGCAGGCCCGGGTCGCGGTGGCGCGGGTTGAAGGCCTGGGTGTCGATGCCGCGCGGCCAGAGGGCCAGGCGCTCGAAGCCGCGGCCAGTGAGCTCCTGCACGGCCGAGGCAGAGGGCGCATAGGTGCGGGCGCAGCGGTTGTGGAAGTGCCTCAGCAGGCCCCAGCCCAGGGGCATGAGCGCGCTGGCGTGGTAATAGGGGAAGTACTGCACGAAATGGGTGTGGTAGGAGGCCACCACTGGGAGCCTATGCCGCAGGGCCCAGGACTGGCCAAAGTAGCCCAAGAAGGTGGGCGTGGTCACATGCACCACGTCCGGCTCGAAATCCTCCAGCTCCTGCTCCAGGCCCTGGAAATGGGGCCAGGCGCAGCGGTAATAGTCATACATGGGGATGGCGAAGCTGGGCAGGGGGTGGACCCGCGCGCGCCATGGGCTGCTGCCCGCGGAGGGGGGGGCCACCGGGGAGAAGAAGCGGAAATCAACGCCCTCGGCATCCATGCACTCGGCCAGCCGGGTGAAGGTGCGCGCCACGCCATCGGTCAGCGGCGGCAGGCTCTCAGTGAAGATGGCGATGCGCAAAGGCCCTCCTAATTAGGTGGGCCATTGTTTCAGCGCCGCATGAAGCCGAGGTTAAGGCTTGGGCAAAAGGGCGTAAAAAAGCCCCCGGTCATCCCGGGGGCCATGCCTGCCTTTCACTGCCCTGCTGCTAAGCCCGGGGCTGCTCCCCCCTGCAGCGCTGGTAGAAGCCCTCGCAGCGCTCGGCCAGGGCGTCCCAGCTGAGCTCTTGCTCAGCCAGCTGGCGCGCCTTGGCGCGATAGGGCTTGGCTGCCCCGGCTCTGCAGAGCGCGAGCAGGCCCTCGCAGAAGCCCTCCGAGGAGGGCGGCACCAAGAGCCCGGCGCCCGAGCCCTGCAGCACCTGGGCCACATGGCCCACGGGATTGCAGAGCACCGGCAGGCCAGCGGCCAGGTATTCGCCCACCTTGTTGGGCCAGCGGGCCTGGTTCATGCGGTTGTCCGCCAGCGGGATGGCGCCCAGGTCGGCGGCGGCCAGCCAGCGCGCGAGGTCCGCATCGGGCACGCGGCCGGGCGCGATGCAGGCCTGCTCCACGCCCGCCTCCCGCGCCATGCCCATCTTCTGCTCGGGCATGGGCCCCAGCAGCAGCAGGCGCAGCCGCGGCTCCTTGGCGCGGGCCAGGGCCAGGCCCTGCAGCAGCAGGGGCAGGTCGGTGGAGCCCAGGCCCAGGTAGAGCGCGTAGAAGAGGCCGGGGTCCAGGCCCAGGCTCTTGCGGGCCGCGGCCTGGTCCTGAACCTGGATGCCGCGCGTGTCAGCCCCGCCCGGCAGCAGCAGCACGCGGTCTGGGGCCAGGCCCAATCCCAGGGCGCGCTGGGCCAGCGCGGGCGAGATGGCCGTCACCCAGCCGGCCAGCAGGCGCACCCGCTCCTCGGCCCTCTCCTCGATCTCGGCCTTCAGCGTGCGGGCATTGGCGTTGACCCCGCCCTTGCCCCACCAGTCGGCCCAATCCGAGACCAGGGGGGTAGCCTTGAGCACGCGGTGGATGTAGGCCGGCAGCACCACATTGGGCTTGTGGTCAAAGGCATGCACCAGGTCGTAGCCATGGCCCAGGCAGAACCCGGCCCGCCAGGGCAGGTCCAGCCAGCCCCAGCCGCCGCGGTGGGTGTCGCGGAAGTGCGGGGCCAGGAAGACCCTCACCCCCCCCTCCTCATACGCTTGGCTGCCGAAGGGGCGGTGGGAGGTGGCCAGCAGGTCCACCTGATGGCCGCGCCGCGCCAGTCCCTGGCCCAGGCGCAGGGCCCGCACCGCGGTGCCCTCGCCCATCCAATTATGGGCCACCATCAGCAGCCGCAGGCTCACAGCGCCACCGCCGCGAACTGGCCCGGCGCCTGCCAGGCCTGCAGCTGGCTGTAGCCCGCCTGGCGGGCCCATTCCCGCGCCTCGGCCAGCGCCCGGCCCACATCCCCAGGCTTGTGCGCATCGCTGCCCAGGCAGATGCCGACCCCGGCCTCGCGCAGATGGGCCAGGAACTGCTGCGAAGGGTAGATCTCTCCCACCGGGGCCCGCAGGCCGCTGGTGTTCAGCTCCACCAGCACCTTGGCCTTGGCAAAGGCCTCGGCCGTGGCGCGGAAATCAGCGCTCAGGTCGCCCTGCGGCCGGTGGCCGAACTTCTTGGCCAGGTCGCAATGGCCGATGATGGTGAAGAGCCCGCTGGCGGCTGAGAGCCTGAGCTGGCGCAGGTACTCCCGCCACACCTCGTCCACCTGGTGGCGCTTCCACTCCTCCATCTCGCCCGGGTCGTCGATGCCCCAGTCCCAGAAATCCTCATCCGTGAGGATGCGCTGCTCCTTGCGCACCTTCTGGTAATGGACCGAGCCGATCACATAGTCGAAGGGCGCCAGGCTGATGAGGCGCTTCAGCTCCGCCTCGGCCTCCGGGAAGTAGTCGGCCTCCACGGCCATGCGGATGGGCAGCCCCGGGTTGGCGCGCCGCAGGCTTGCGACCTCCTCGCAGTACCCGGCCAGCTCCTCCTCGCCCATGTTCCAGGGCGAGGGGCCCTTGGGGTGCGGCAGGTGGTCGGAGAAGCCCAGCTCCGAGAGGCCCACGGCCTTGGCCTGGGCCACGTACTCGGCCATGCTGCCCGTGGCGTGCTTGCAGCGGCTGGTGTGGGTGTGGTAATCAGCCGGCATGGGCGGCCTTGGCATGGCGCTCAAAGCTGAAGGCCCGCACGTCCGCGGCCAGGGGCTGGCCCAGCACCGTTTCGCTGACCCGCTGGATGGTGAGCGGCGCGAAGAGGATGCCGCGCCGGAAGTGGCCGCAGGCCAGGAACAGGCCAGCGATGGGCGTGGGCCCCAGGGTGGGCCAGCCGTCATCAGAGCCGGGGCGCAAGCCCGCCCAAGTGCGGTCCACCAGGCAGGGCCTGAGGTCCGGGATGGTCTCAAAGGCGTTCTGCAGCAGGTACTCCAAGCCCTCGCCGGTGACCACCTTCTCAAAGCCCTTGTATTCCACGGTGGCGCCGGCGATCACGCGGTTGCCGTGGCGCGGCACCAGGTAGATGTTCTCGGCGTGGATGGGCAGGTCCGGCACCAGCTCCGGGGGCGCCACAAAGCTGACCACCTGGCCGCGCACCGGCACAAAGGCCGGCTTGGGCCCCAGCAGGCCGCCCAGCACCTGGCCGCTCCAGGCCCCGGCCGCCACCACCACCGCGCCCGCGGCGTGGAACTCCCCCAGGGCCCGCACGCCCTTGATGGCCCCGGCCTCGGCGGCCAGGGGCTCCACCGGCGCATGGTCATGCAGGGCCACGCCCAGCTTGCGGCAGGCCGCCTCCAAGGCGGCCACCAGGGCCTCGTTGTCCACCCACTGGTCGCCGCTGGCCAGGTAGCCGGCCGACACGCGCGGGTGCAGGTAGGGCCAGCGCTTCATCAGCGCCTCGCGGCCCAGCTTCTCCACCTGGCCGGAGCGGGTCTTCTGCCACAGGTACTTGGCCTCCAGCCGGCGCTCATAGCCCGCGCCAAAGGCCAGGTGCAGGGCCCCCCGGGGATGGTAGTGCAAGTCCGCGCCCGCCTCGGCCGCCAGCTCAGCGGCAAAGCCCGGCCACAGGTCGCGCGAGACGATGGTGGCCGCGAAATAGGCATCATCCTCCATGGCCTCGCTCTGCGGGCCTATCATGCCCGCCGAGGCGAAGCTGGCCTCGCGGCCCAGCGGCCCGGCCTCAAAGAGGCTCACCTTCTTGCCAGCCTTGGCCAGGCTGCGCGCCAGCCCCAGCCCCATCACCCCGCCGCCGATCACGATCACATCCGCGCTTCTCATTCAGAATGCCCCCAGAACGACCTCACACCCGCCCCACAGACAAGAACCCCTCCCCCTCTCCACAGTGGGAGGGGGAGGGGTCATGCAAGCGTAGGCTCCCGCGGCAAGGGAGGGGGTGAGGTCTACACCCCTCCCAATTTCTTCAGCACCCAAGTCTTGACGCTCTGCACCAGGAAGAGGTAGCAGAAGATGACGCCCTCCAGCACCAGCAAAAAGCTGGCTGGCGGGGGAACCAGCTTGAAGGTGGCGGCCAGCGGCGTGTAGGGCAGGGCCAGGCCGAAGGCCAGGATGGCGCCGCTGGTGAGCATGAGGAAGCGGCTGGGCATGCTCTCGATGAAGGGCTTCTTGCTGGTGCGGATGACGAAGATGACCAGGGTCTGCGTGAGCAGGGACTCCATGAACCAGCCGGTGTTGAAGAGCGGCTGGTTGAGGGCTCCCTTGAAGCCCCACCAGAGGATGCCAAAGGTGGCGAAGTCAAAGATCGAGCTCAAGGGGCCGATGGTGACCACATAGCGCTGGATGCCAGCGATGTCCCAGGCGCGGGGGCTCTTGAGGTTCTCCGGGTCCACGTTGTCGGTGGGGATGCCCACCTGCGACAGGTCATAGAGGAAGTTGTTGAGCAGGATCTGGATGGGCTGCATGGGCAGGAAGGGGATGAGCAGGCTGGCCCCGGTCATGCTGAACATGTTGCCGAAGTTGGAGCTGGCGCCCATGCGGATGTACTTGATGATGTTGGCGAAGGTGCGCCGCCCCTCGATCACGCCCTCGCGCAGCACCAGCAGGCTCTTGCGCAGCAGGATGAGGTCCGCCGATTCCTTGGCGATGTCCACCGCGTTGTTGACCGAGATGCCGATGTCAGCCGCCTTGAGGGC
>Ga0181516_10001678_pt1 | contig 16660 bp, 12 predicted proteins | sample PEATcosm2014_Bin_25_FD_121104 | JGI IMG/M metagenome (GOLD analysis project Ga0181516, IMG submission 121104) | Peatland microbial communities from MTU Mesocosm Facility, Houghton, MI, USA - PEATcosm2014_Bin01_10_metaG | ecosystem: Environmental > Terrestrial > Soil > Wetlands > Peat | place... | reverse complement strand
CATCCATGGCTCCAACGAGCCCGACACGATCGGCGAAGCGGTGTCGTCGGGCTGCATCCGCATGACCAACGACGACGTGACCGACCTCTACGGCCGCGCCAGCATCGGCGCCAAGGTCGTCGTCGAGCAATAAAGGTCCGCGGCGCGCCGCCGGCGCGCCTCGCCTTTCTTTCGCTGCCATACGCCGTTATCGTCACAGAGTGAACGCGCACGCTCCCGTCGCCTCGCCGGCGCTGGTCGACCCATTCGGCCGGGCGATCAACTATGTGCGCGTGTCGGTCACCGACCGCTGCGACCTCCGCTGCGTCTATTGCATGTCGGAAGATATGACCTTCCTGCCCAAGCCGGATGTGCTGTCGCTCGAAGAACTCGACCGGCTGTGCTCGGCCTTCGTGCGGATGGGGACGCGCAAGCTGCGCGTCACCGGCGGCGAGCCCCTGGTCCGGCGCGGGATCATGACCTTGTTCCGGTCGCTTTCGCGTCATCTCGCCAGCGGCGCGCTCGACGAGTTGACGCTGACCACCAACGGCTCCCAGCTCGCCCGCTTCGCCGGCGAATTGGCCGATTGCGGCGTGCGTAGGGTGAACGTCTCGCTCGACACGCTCGACCCCGCCAAGTTTCGCGCTGTGACGCGATGGGGCGACTTCGACAAGGTGACGGCGGGGATCGACGCGGCGCAAGCCGCAGGCTTGAAGGTCAAGATCAACACGGTGGCGCTCAAGGGTTTCAACGACGGCGAGGCTGCCGATCTCGTCGCCTGGGCGCATGGCCGCGGCTTCGACCTCACTTTCATCGAAGTCATGCCGCTTGGGGCGGTCGAGCGCGATCGGTTCGACCAGTTCCTGCCGTTGACCGAGCTCAGCGCCGCGCTGGAGCGGCGGTTCACGCTGTGCCCTTCGCCGCATGAGAGCGGCGGCCCGGCGCGCTATTACGACGTCGCCGAGACCGGCGGCCGACTCGGCTTCATTACGCCGCTGACCCACAATTTCTGCGAAAGCTGCAATCGCGTCCGCGTCACTTGCGTCGGCCGACTCTATCTCTGTCTCGGCCGCGAGGATTCCGCCGACCTGCGCGCGCCCTTGCGCCGCTCGGAGAGCGACGAAGCGGTCGAAGCGGCGATCCGCGCCGCGATCCTGCGCAAACCCAAAGGCCACGACTTCGTCGTCGCCCGCGCCGGCAGCCACGCGTCGACCGACCGGCACATGAGCGCGACCGGCGGCTGAAGGCTGGCGAGGCGCGCGAGGCTGCTCTATATGAAAGGCGGAAAGACGGGGCCTTGACCCCCGTTGCGGAAAGGTCCGAGCCATGGCGAACGTCCAAGAGCGCATCCAGAAGCTGATTTCCGAAAACCCCGTCGTGCTGTTCATGAAGGGCACGCCGGAGTTTCCGCAGTGTGGGTTCTCCGGTCAGGTGGTCCAGATTCTCGACTATCTCGGCGCGCCCGTGGTCGGCGTGAACGTGCTCGAAGACGCGGAAATCCGCCAGGGGATCAAAGAGTTCGCCAATTGGCCGACGATCCCGCAGCTGTACGTCAAGGGCGAGTTCGTCGGCGGCTGCGACATCGCGCGCGAGATGTTCCAGTCAGGCGAGCTGCAGGCGATGCTGACCGAGGCCGGCGTGGCGATCAAGCAGCCCGCCAAGGCCTGAAGCCGGGGCGTTACGCTCCTTATTAACGGCGGCGGAATGCGTTACGCCGGTTGGCTCGGCCGGGCGGCGATGACGCGCGCGTTCATGGTTGGCAACGATTTTTGAATGAGCCCGGTCGGATAATCGGCTATGGGAGCAATCCGCAAGTCGACCCCGGGGGTTTCGCCATGGCGCGCACGTATTTCGGCACCGACGGCATTCGTGGCCGCGCCAACGCCAAGATCACCGCCGATCTGGCGATGAAGGTCGGCCAGGCGGCCGGCCTGCTGTTCCAGCGCGGCGATTATCGCCATCGGGTCGTCATCGGCAAGGACACCCGCCTCTCCGGCTACATGATCGAATACGCGATGGTCGCCGGTTTCACCTCGGTCGGCGTGGACGTGCTGCTGCTCGGCCCGACCCCGACGCCGGCGGTGGCGATGTTGACCCGGTCGATGCGCTGCGACCTGGGCGTGATGATCTCCGCCTCCCACAACCTCTACGAGGACAACGGCATCAAGCTGTTCGGGCCCGACGGGTTCAAGCTGTCGGACGAAATCGAGGCGAGCATCGAAGCGCTGATTGACGGCGACCTCGCCGGCCGGCTCGCCAAATCGCCCGAACTCGGCCGCGCCAAGCGCATCGACGACGTCGCCGCGCGTTACATCGAATACGCCAAGCGCACGCTGCCGCGCGACGTCTCCTTCGACGGCCTGCGGGTGGTGGTCGACTGCGCCAACGGCGCCGCCTACAAAGTCGCGCCCGAGGCGTTGTGGGAGCTCGGCGCGGAAGTGATCAAAATCGGCGTCGACCCGGACGGTCTCAACATCAATCAGGACGTCGGCTCGACCGCGCCGGAAGCGCTGGCGCAGAAAGTGCGCGAGATGCGCGCCGACGTCGGCGTCGCGCTCGACGGCGACGCCGATCGCATGATCATCGTCGACGAGAAGGGCCATGTCGTCGACGGCGACCAGATCCTCGCCGTCGTCGCCGAGAGTTGGCAGGCCGACGGCCGCCTCGCCAAGCCCGGGATCGTCGCCACCGTGATGTCGAACCTCGGGCTCGAGCGCCGGCTCGCCGAACGCGGCCTGGCGCTGGAGCGCACCGCCGTCGGCGACCGCTACGTGCTCGAGCGGATGGTCGAAAAGGGCTTCAACGTCGGCGGCGAGCAATCGGGCCACATCATCCTCACCGACCATTCGACCACCGGCGACGGCCTCGTCGCCGCGATGCAGGTGCTGGCGGTCGTCCACAAGCAGGGACGGCCGGTCAGCGAAGTGTGCCGGCGCTTCGAGCCGCTGCCGCAAGTGTTGCGCAACGTCCGCTTCAAGAGCGGTCGGCCGCTCGAGGACGAATCGGTGCTGAAGACGATCGCCGCCGCGACGGCGAAGCTTGGCGATCACGGCCGCCTCGTCGTTCGCCCGTCGGGCACGGAACCGGTGATCCGGGTGATGGCCGAGGCCGACGACCGCGCGTTGGTCGACGCCCTGGTCGACGACGTCTGCGCGGCGGTCGCCAAGGCGGCGGCCTAAGAACGCGGCGCCGCGGACCTACAAGCGCGGCGCCGGCGCCCGAATTCCGCGCTTTCAAATCAGACGAATCACCGTATTCTCGTTCGCGTCGTCAACTACCCGAAAGGAGGTGATCCAGTGTCTCATTGTCAATCGCCATGCGAGTCTGGCAGGGCCTGGAACATTGTCCGTGCGCAGGTTTACCGCGCATTGTAGACGCTAGGCGTTCCTGAACCCTCGAGCGATCTCTGCGTGGTCGCGACAATGGAAGAGCCGCTCCTCACAAGGGGGCGGCTCTTCTCGCTTGTTTGACCGGCGGCCGACGGCGAACTGCGCTATACCCTCGCGCCCCGTGGTTTCGGAGCCGCCGCCATGACCGTCGCCAACCTCGCCGCGCCGATCATCCTCGTCCTCGTCTACGGCGGCGTCGCGATCGGGCGCATTCCCGGCCTCAGGCTCGACCGCGCCGGGATCGCCTTCCTCGGCGGCGCGGCGATGATCGCCTGCGGCGGCGTCAGCCTCGACGAAGCATTCCACACCATCGATTGGGATACGATCGCGCTGCTGCTCGGCATGATGATCGTCGTCGCCCACCTCAAGGTCTCCGGCGCCTTTCGCGCGCTGGGCGCGCTGGCGGTCGAACACGCCCACGCGCCGCTCGCCCTGCTGATCGCGACGACCGCGCTCGCCGGCGCGCTGTCGGCTTTCCTGGTCAACGACGCGATCTGCCTGGTCATGGCGCCGATCGTCGTCGGCGTGACGCGCGCGCTGCGCCGCGATCCGTTGCCCTATCTGGTGGCGACGGCGACGGCGTCGAACTGCGGCAGCGTCGCGACGATCACCGGCAATCCGCAGAACATGGTGATCGGCGCGCTGTCAGGCATTTTCTATCCCGCCTTTTCGGCCGCGCTCGCGCCGGTCGCCGCCTTCGGCCTCATTCTTGTCGTCGTCGTCGTGCGCCTCGTCTATCGCGAGGAATTCGCGCGGCGCGTCGCCCTCGATCCCCATGTCGCGCGCGGCCGCTCCCACCCCGGCCAGATGCTGAAGGCGAGTCTGACCTGCGTCGCGCTGGCGATCGCCTTCTTCGCCGGCGTGCGCCCGGCCGAGGCGGCGATCGTCGGCGGCGCTTTCCTGCTGCTGACGCGGGCGCTGAAACCGGCGCGCATCTACCGCGAACTCGACGGTCCGCTGCTGATCCTGTTCGCCGGCCTGTTCGTCGTCGTCGCCGGCGCCGAGCGCGCGTTGCTGACGCCCGACGCCATTGCTTCCGTGCGCCGGCTCGGCCTCGCGGATCCGTGGCGGCTGTCGGCTCTGGTGGCTGTCCTGTCCAACATCGTCAGCAACGTGCCGGCGGTGCTGGCGTTGAAGCCGTTTATCCCGCCGCTCGCCGACGCCCGTCGGGCCTGGCTGGTCGTCGCCATGAGCTCGACGCTCGCCGGCAATTTCACCCTCATCGGCTCGGTCGCCAATCTGATCGTCGCCGAGCAGGCGCGCGCGGCGGGATCGCCAATCAGCTTTCTTGCCTATTTCAAAGTCGGCTTGCCGCTGACCCTCGTCACGCTCGCCTTCGGAACCGCCTGGCTCGTCTGGACTTGACCGGCCTTGACGGAAATGGCGCGGCGCGGCGTGGTGGCGCGAGCACAAGGAGCGCGCCTGTGACCTCTCTTATCCGCCGCTTTCTCGCCGGCTTTGCGCTCGCGGCGCTCGCGTTCGGTGGCGCTTCGTCGGCCGCCGAGCGGCGCGTCATCGTCGCCGATCCGGCGCCGCCGCCGGCCGCCGGCCCGCTGACCGGTTACCTGACCGAGCCGCCCGGCGCCGGGCCGTTCCCCGCCGTGGCGCTGATCCCCTCGTGTCTCGGCCTGCCGGACAATCGCGTCGCCTTCGCGGCGACACTGGCAAACTGGGGCTATGTCGCGCTCTATGTCGACGAATTCGCGCCGCGCGGCTTGCACGAGACCTGCTCGGTCGACTTTCCCGTCGGCCCCGCCGACGCGGCCGCCGCGCTCGCCTATCTCGCGCGGCAGCCGTTCGTCGACGCCAAGCGCCTCGCCATCGTCGGCTTCTCGCAGGGCGGCGACGTCGCGCTGGCGGTCGCCGCCTCGCCGCCGCGAGGGCGGCGCTTACGGGCCGCCGCCAGCTATTACCCGCCCTGCGCCAACCGTCAGGGCGAAACCCTGGCGGTTCCGGCCCTCATCCTCGTCGGCGCCGCCGATTCTGTGACGCCGGCCGCGGATTGCCGGGCGTTCGTCGCCGCTCAGCCGCCGGGCGGCGCCGTGGCGCGGCTCGTCGTTCTGCCTGGCGCCGGCCATCTGTTCGACGATCCCGCCTCCGCCGGCGGCCGGGTCGTTCTCGGCATGCCTTTCGCCTACGATCGCGCCGCCGCGGCGCGCGCCGAGCAGGAATTGCGCCGATTTCTGGCGGCGACGTTGTCGCAGACAGGGGAGGGCGATTGACGTCGGCGTGCGGCTGCGCGAGACCTTCGGCGCGCCGCGCCCGTGGCGCGCGCGCATTTCATCGTCCTTTCGCCATGGATTCGGCTGACCGGTCATCTCGACTGCGGCTCGAGGGCGGGACGCTGCGGAGGTCGGCATGCTGAGACGCGAATTCCTCATCGGCGCGGCGGCGACGCTGGCGTCTCCGGCGTTCGCCAGCCCGCCGAGCCCGTTCCAGCCGGACCTGTGGCCGCCGTTCAACGCGCGCGGCGATTTCATCGCCTGGATGCAGGCTCATCGCGGCGAGGACCCGGTGATTCTGGGTCGCCGCTGGGACCGCTATCTTGAGGTGCTCAAGTTCAACGACCTGTGGACGCCAGCCGAGAAGCGCGCGTTCCTGTTCACGCCGCGCGAGGAATTCGTCCTGCCTGAGAACCGCGACGAGGCCTATGTCGGTCATTATCTCGACATCGGCTTCGGCGTGACGATCACCCCGCCCGGCACGATGGGGCGCATGACCAGCGCGCTTGTCCTCAAGCCGGGCGAGCGTGTGCTCGAGGTCGGCACCGGCTCCGGCTACCAGTCGGCGCTGCTGACCTATCTGACCAACTCGGTTTACACGATCGAGATCATTCCCGAGCTTGCGGCGCGCACCCGCGGCGTCTACGAGCGCCTGATCGCCGCCGGCTATCGCGAATACGCCAACATTCAGGCGACGCAGGGCGACGGCTATTACGGCTGGCCGACCGCGGCGCCGTTCGACAAGATCATCGTCACCTGCGGCATCGACCATATCCCGCCGCCGTTGCTGCAACAGCTCAAGCCGAACGGAACCATGGTCATTCCTGTCGGGCCGCCCGGCGCGCAGCATATCCTCAAGGCGGTCAAGCAGGTCGGCCCGGACGGTGAGATGAAGGTCGTCCGCTCCGACATTTTCGGCGGCGCGATCATTCCGTTTGTGCCGCTGAGCGGCGGGCATCAGCCGGAGTGAACGGGCGCCCCGCGTGGCCGGGACGCCGAGGTCAGAACTTCTGCCGGTGGTCGTCGAGACCGCTTGCGGCGATCTGTGCGGCCGGACCGGTGCGTCGACGAAAGCGGTGGTCCAGCCGCCCTGCCGCATTGCTTTTCGCAAATGTGGCCGCGCCAAGCCGAGCGCTTGCAACGTTGTCTTCGTTCTAATCGCGTTCGCGCCGACGGCTGCGCATGGCCGCGACGGATCGTCGCGCGTCGCGCGGTCCGACTCCGTTGTCTGCGATCGTCACAATCCTGCTTCGACCGGCCGCTCGGGCGGTTTCGCGGTTTCGGCGGCGATGTTCCCAGTCGAGGCCTGCGTCTGCTGCATTGCTGCACTGCGGCGCCCCTGGATGCGGGTGCGCGTGTTTCCGATGTCTAAGACGAAAGTCGAAGGCGTGGGACCAGCCTCTCCGGCCTTCGCGGCCATTCAGCGCGCGATTGGCGCGCGCCGCGGTTTTGTTCGCAGCAGCGCGCGAAGCCGCCGTCGGAGCGATTGGCGCTTGCCGCCAGCTTCGGCGATCCAAGAGGAGACCTGAAGATGCCCGTTTCGTCGCTTGCCGAACTCGACGCCCTGATCGCGCGCGTGAAGCGGGCCCAGCAAGTCTACGCGGGATTCTCGCAGGAGAAGGTCGACGAGATCTTCCGCGCCGCCGCCTTCGCCGCCGCCGACGCCCGCATTCCGTTGGCGATGATGGCGCGCGAGGAGACCGACATGGGCGTGGTCGAGGATAAGGTGGTCAAGAACCACTTCGCCTCGGAGTACATCTACAACGCCTACAAGGACGAAAAGACCTGCGGCATCGTCGCGGTCGACGACGTCGGCGGCACGATCACGATCGCCGAGCCGGTCGGCCTCATCTGCGGCATCGTGCCGACCACCAACCCGACCTCCACCGCGATCTTCAAGGCGCTGATCTGTCTGAAGACCCGCAACGGCATCGTCTTCTCTCCCCATCCGCGCGCCAAGGCCTCGACCTGCGCCGCCGCCAAGCTCGTGCTCAAAGCCGCCGTCGCGGCGGGCGCTCCGGCCGACATCATCGGCTGGATCGACGAACCCTCAGTGGAGCTCTCCAACGCCTTGATGCGCCATCCGGAGGTCAATCTGGTCCTTGCGACCGGCGGTCCAGCGATGGTCAAGGCGGCCTATTCGTCGGGCAAGCCGGCGATCGGCGTCGGCGCCGGCAACGCGCCGGCCGTGATCGACGAACACGCCGACATCAAGCGCGCCGTGGCCTCGATCCTCATGTCCAAGACCTTCGACAACGGCATGATCTGCGCTTCCGAGCAGGCGGTCGTGGCGGTTTCCTCGGTTTACGACGCCGTGCGCGAACGCTTCGCCTCACGCGGCGGGTACATCCTGTCGCCGGAGGAACTCGACCGCGTGCGGCAAACGGTGTTTCCGAACGGGCATCTTTCGCCCGACATCGTCGGTCAGTCGGCCGCGAAGATCGCCGCGCGCGCCGGCGTCACTGTCCCGGCCACCACCAAGGTGCTGATCGGCGAAGTCGAGATCATCGGCGAAGAGGAGCCGTTCGCTTACGAGAAGCTGTCGCCCACGCTCGCGCTCTATCGCCGCGCCGACTTCGCCGCGGCGCTCGACGCCGCGTCGGAGTTGGTGGCGCTGGGCGGCATCGGCCACACTTCCGTGCTCTACACCGACCAGGATCGCTGTCCCGAGCGGGTGATGGCCTTCGGCGAGCGGATGAAGACCGCCCGCATCCTGATCAATACGCCGTCGTCGCACGGCGGCATTGGCGACCTCTACAACTTCAGCCTGGCGCCGTCGTTGACGCTGGGCTGCGGCTCGTGGGGCGGCAACTCGATCTCCGACAACGTCGGCCCGAAGCACCTGATCAACAAAAAGACCGTCGCCAAGAGGGCCGAGAACATGCTCTGGCATAAGCTGCCCAAGTCGATCTACTTCCGCCGCGGCTCGATCGTCGAAGCGATGAAGGACCTCGCCGGCAAGCGGCGGGCGCTCCTCGTCACCGACCGCTTCCTGTTCCAAAACGGACTTGCCGACGAACCGATCCGGCTCCTCAAGCAGGCCGGAATCGAAGTCGAGATCTTCGCCGACGTCGAGGCCGATCCGACGCTGACCGCCGTGCGCAAGGGCGCCGATCGCGCCGTCGCGTTCAAGCCGGACGTCATCGTCGCCTTCGGCGGCGGCTCGCCGATGGACGCGGCGAAGATCATCTGGGTGATGTACGAGCACCCGGAAGTTCACTTCGAGGACCTGGCGCTGCGTTTCATGGACATCCGCAAGCGCATCTACAAGTTCCCGAAGATGAGCGTGAAGGCCGAGCTGGTGGCGATCCCGACCACGTCGGGCACCGGCTCGGAAGTCACGCCGTTCGCGGTGGTGACGGACGACGCCAAGGGCATGAAGTATCCGCTCGCTGACTACGAGTTGACCCCGACCATGGCCGTCATCGACGCCAATTTCGTGCTCAATCTGCCGAAGTCGCTCACCGCCTTCGGCGGCATCGACGCAGTGACCCATGCGCTCGAGGCCTACGTCTCGGTGATGGCCAACGAGTTCTCCGACGGGCAGGCGTTGCAGGCGCTGAAGCTGCTCAAGGAGCACCTGCCGGCCGCCTATTCGGAAGGCGCGACCAACGCCGTGGCGCGCGAGAAGGTGCACAATGGCGCGACGATCGCCGGCATCGCCTTCGCCAACGCGTTCCTCGGCGTATGCCATTCCATGGCGCACAAGCTCGGCGCGGCCTTCCATATTCCGCATGGCTTGGCGAACGCCCTGCTGATCTCTAACGTCGTGCGCTACAACGCGGTCGACAATCCGGTGAAGCAGACCGCCTTCTCGCAGTACGACAGGCCGCAAGCCCGGCGGCGCTACTTCGAGATCGCGGAGCATCTTGGTCTCGCCGAGCCGAGCGACAAGGCGGGGACCGACGTCGATCGGTCGATCGAACGGCTCGTGACGTGGCTCGAAGGGCTCAAGACCCACCTCGGCGTTCCGGCCTCGATCCAGGCGGCCGGGGTCGCGGAAATCGACTTCCTCGCCCAGGTCGACCGCATCGCGGTCGAGGCCTTCGACGATCAGTGCACCGGCGCCAACCCGCGCTTTCCGCTGATCTCGGAACTGAGGACTTTGCTGCTCGACAGCTACTACGGCCGCGCCTTCTCCGAGCCGAGCGAGCGCATCGTCGCCGTCGCGCCCGAGGCAGTGGCCGCTCCGCGGAAGAACTCACGCAAGGCGGCCGGCGCCGCCGCATGACGCCCGCCTTTCCGTCGGTTCGGCGTGACCCGAACCGACGGCGTGGCGCATCCGGAACGCCTGTAGGCGCCGACGAGGGCGCCCGGTCTCGGCTCCGGTTTGGCGGCTGAAATCCGAAATTGCGCTTGGAAGGCGTGTGAAGCGGCTTTGGGAAGCACGACCGCTCCGGCGAAATCAGCGACTTGATCAGAAAACTGGAGCGGGCGAACGGAATCCGCTCCCAATCGCCGCAATCGCCAATTATATCAATCTTTTCAGCGAACGTCGCTCACGCGATATAACCGGCCTTTTCGTCCTCGTCGGTGTTGGCCGGAACATCGCAGAACTCTGCGCCGCGCAGGCCGCGGCCAACAGGCGTATGGCGTCTCAAGCCCTGATCGACCAACCGCCCTGCAACCTTCGGGCCGAAGACGTCGACAGCCGTTTCGTCATCGCAAACCGGCCACAACAGCTCGCACCGGCTCGGCATGCGCACTCGAAGCGAACACTGAGGCGATGGGTCGGCTCAGCCACCGCGGGTGCAAGGCTCCGGACGCCGGCCGATCGCGGGCGGTTGGCGCTTGGATCTGTGGCCGGCATTTGAAAGCCTCCCAAATATTTCACGACGCGCGCAGTCTTTCCGCGCTTCAGCGGGAATGTTGATAGCGTTGCGATGGAAACAACGCGCCCTCGCTTGTCACCGCTGACCATCACTCGCTCGCGTTACGTCGAGCGAGGCGTGCTCATCCGCCGGCGGGATCTCGTCGATGCGCGCGCACGCGACCCTGCGACCGCCGGCGACCGCGACGAGCGGCGGCGGCTCGGCGGCGCAGACCGCGGCGGCGAAGGGGCACCGAGGGGCGAACGGGCAGCCGCTCCGCGGCGCGGCGCCGACTTGCGACGGCGCGATTATAAGCCCGCGGGCGCGGCGGCGCTCGCGTTGCGCCCGCACGCTGGGCACGGGAACTGAGGCGAGCAGCGACCTTGTGTAGGGATGGGCCGGCCGGTCGCAGACGTCCTCGGCGGCGCCTTCTTCCATGACGCGGCCGCGGTAGAGGACGACGATCCGGTCGGAAATGTGCCGCACCGCCGCCATGTTATGCGAGATGAAGATGTAGCTGACGCCTTCGTCGCGCTGCAGCGACTCGAGCAGGTTGAGCACCTGCGCCTGCACCGAGACGTCGAGGGCGCTCACCGCTTCGTCGCACACGACGATCGCGGGCTTGAGGATCAGCGCCCGCGCGATCGCGATGCGCTGGCGCTGGCCGCCGGAGAATTCCGCGGGGTATCGGCGCATGACGGCCGGGTCGAGGCCGACGCGGTCGAGCGCTTCGGCCACCCGGCTCCGCACCGCCTTGGCTGTGAGCTTCGGCTGCGCCACCCGCAGCGGTTCGCCGACGGCGTCGCCGATCGCCTTGGTCGGATCGAGCGCGCTGAACGGGTCCTGGAAGACTGCCTGCAGAGCCTCGCAGAACGCGCGCCGTTCGCGCCGGTTCAGGTGGGTGATGTCGGCGCCGTCGAGCAGGATGCTGCCCTTCGCGACCGGCTGGAGCCCGAGGATCGCTGAGCCGATCGTCGTCTTGCCCGAACCGGACTCGCCGACGATCGAGACGGTCTCGCCGCGGCCGACCGTGAACGAAACGTCGGACACCGCGGCGAGCGGCGGCCGGCCGAATCCCCGCCAGTAGGTCACGGTCAGCTCGGCTACGCCGAGCACGGGGGCGGCGGCGGTCATCGGGGCCGCCCTTCCGCCCGGGAGGCGAGGGCGAGGTCGAACTCGCCGACGCGGATGCAGCGCGCGTCGTGGGGCCAGGCGTCGGGGATGGACACGAGGGGGACCGGACGTGCGGCGCATTCCGACGCCCGGAAGCGGCAGCGCTCGCAGAAGTGGCAGCCGACCGGCCAATTCATCGGGCTCGGCACCGTTCCGGGGATCGCGGGAAGCGGCGATCCGCGCTTCGACGCGATCGGGTTCGAGTCCAGCAGGCCGCGGGTGTAGGGATGCGCTGGACGGTCAAAGATGCTCTCGACGTCGGCAATCTCGACGATCTCGCCCGCGTACATCACGGCCACGCGGTCGCACAGATCGGCGACCACGCCAAGGTCGTGGGTGATCAGCACGATCGCCATGCCGGTCTCGACCTGCAGTCGGCGCAGCAGGTCGAGGATCTCGCCCTGGATCGTGACGTCGAGCGCCGTGGTCGGCTCGTCGGCGATCAGTAGGCGCGGCCGTCCGGCGAGCGCGCAAGCGATCGACACCCGCTGCGCCATCCCGCCCGACAGCTGGTGCGGGTGGCGCGCCGCCGTGTCGACGGGATCGGGCAGCCCGACCTGACGCAGCAGCTCGAGCACCCGTTGGCGACGCCTCGACCCGCGCAGCCTCTCGTGCCGCCCGACCAGTTCGCCGAGCTGACTGGCGACGGCGAAGCACGGGTCGAGCGCCACCATCGGGTCCTGAGAGATGTAGGCGATGCCGGTTCCCCGCGTTCGCGCCCGCGCGCGGCGCGACGCGTGATTGAGATCGACGCCGTCGAACACCACCGCGCCGTCGATCCGGGACCCGGGGCCGAGCTGGCCGAGCACCGCCGAGGCCGTGACCGTCTTGCCGCATCCCGATTCGCCGACGATGCCGAGAGTCTGGCCGTCGCGCACGTCGAACGAGACGTTCTTGACGACTTCGAGCCCCGAGAACGAGACTGAGAGCCCGCGCACCGAGAGGGCCGCAGTCGCGTCGGCGAGCTCGACCGGACCGCGGTCGGCCGTCGCACGGGCTGCGGGCGCTTGGGCGGAGGTCGGTCGCGAACGGTTGCTGGCCGCAGCGTCCCGCAGTCCGTCGGCAACGAGCATCAGCGACATAATGACGAGGGTCAGTGTGAGGCCGCTTGGCACGATCAACCAGGGTTGCTGCGCCAGCACGCGTTGAGCGTCGCTGACCATCCCGCCCCAGCTCGCCGCCGGCGGGTTCACGCCGAGATTGATGTAGTTCAATCCGCCCTGGATGCCGAGGATGACGGCGCCGAGCACGGCGGTGTTGACGATGATCGGGCCCCAGATGTTGGGCAGGACGTGGCTCAATATGATGCGCGGGCGCCCCATCCCCAGCACCTCGGCCGACGCGATGAACACCTCTTTGCGCACCGTACGCGCTGCGGCCCGCGTGACGCGCGTGATGTTCGGCGAGCACAGCGCGCCGAGCGCGATCATGCCCAGGTGCGAGTTGTTGTTGCTGATCCCGTACACCATCAGCAGCACGACGATTCCCGGCGTCGCCATCAGGACCTCAGTGGCGCGCGAGATCGCGTTGTCGACGCCGCGGCCGATGTAGCCCGCGATCAGCCCGAACACGACGCCGATTACGAAGGCGACCGAGAGCGCCTCGGCAAGACCGCCCAGGCTGACTTGCCCGCCCCAGAGCAGGCGGCTGAGCACGTCGCGCCCCAACCGGTCGGTGCCGAGCCAGTGCTTCGCCGACGGCAGCGCGAGCGCGTGGGTCAGATCCATTTTGAGCTGATCGTACGGCGCGACGAGCGGCGCGGCGATGACGGCGGCGACGACCACAATGAGGAAGGCGGCGGCGATCACGCCGAGCGGCCGGCGTAGGTACTCGCGCAACAGCCGGAAGCGCGACGCTGGGGCGTCGAGATCGCCCGAGCTCAGCCGAAGGGCGTACGGGTCGGCGGTTGTGGTCATCGCACTTTCGGGTTGAGGATGGTGCTGGCGATGTCGATGGCGACGTTGACCACGACCACGATGATGGTGAAGTAAACAGCGATCCCCTGCACCACAGGCAGGTCGGCCTGCAGCGCTGAAGCGAGCGACTGCGAGCCGAGACCCGGCAGCACGAAGATGTTCTCGACAACCACCGAGCCGCTCAACGACCCTACAAATATGGTGCCGACCACGGTGATGACGGGCGCAGCCGCATTGCGCAACGCGTGCTTGTAGACGATCGAGAACTCGGAGGCGCCGTTGGCGCGCAGCGTGCGCGCCCACGGACTCTGCATCGCGAGCAACATTTGGTCGCGAGTCTGCTTCGCCACCGCGGTGATGCCCGCAAACGCCAGCGCGATGACCGGCAGCACGAGCGCGAGGAAGAAGAAATACGGGCTGTCGGAGAAGAACGTGTATCCGCTGGCGGGGAACAGCCGCAGCTGCACCGCGAAGAGTGCGACCATGATGACCGCGAGCCAGAAATTCGGCACCGCGATGCCCACCGTGGACACCACGTCCAAGGTTCGTCCCACGATGCGGCCCTGCGTCGCCGACAGCACGCCGATGACGACGCCGACGACGGTGAAAACAACAAGGGCGCCGACGATCAGCGAAAGGCTCACGCCGAGACGCGGGGCAAGGATGTGCTGCACCGACTGGCCGTTGGTGTACGACGAACCGAGATCGCCGGTCGCCGCGCCGCCGAGCCAGCGCAGGTAGCGCACGATCAGCGGCTGATCGAGGCCGAGCCGGTGATTGAACTCCGCAATCCGCTCGGGGGTCGCGTCGAGACCGAGAATGCCTTTCGCGACATTCGCCGGCGCGACGCCTTGTACGAGGTAAGTGATCGTCGGCACGACGATCAGCAGCGCCAGCGACCCGACGATGCGCGATGCGAGATTGGCGAGAAGCTTCATGTCTCTCTCGAAGGGATGGCGCCGGCCGGCCGTGCAAGACTCACCGGCGCCACTTGGCGACTCTTGCCGCTTTACTTGGCCGGTTTCCAGTTCGTCGGGTCGGACCACGGATATGTGGTGAACTTCAGACCGTCAACGCCTGGCCCCGCGAACAGCAGAGCGTCGACGCTTACGACCGGAACCAGGAACCCATTCTCGACCATGTAGGTTTCGGACGCCTCGGCGGCCGCGACGCCTTCCGGAGAGTCGATGTCCTGCTTGCGTTGGGCGTCGGCGAGCGCGTTCGCCTTCGCGTCGGTGAATCCCATGTAGTTGTAAAGCGCGGGGTTCGTGACGAGCTGCTGCGTGTCGGTCAACTGCACCGAGTACTGGAACGTCAGCGTCGTCGCCGGGTACTTCTGCGTGCCCATGAGCGGGACATAGGTCGCGAACGAGTCGGTCGGCTTCAGCGTGACGTCGACGCCGGCGTCCTTCCAGTTCGCGACCATGGCCTGGGCCAATAGGTCGCCGCTCGACACCGCGGGCTGCAGCACGAGCGTGAACTTGAAGCCGTCGGCGTAACCGGCTTCGGCCAGCAGCGCCTTCGCCTTCTTGGTGTCGTAGGGGTAGAAGTCTTCGAGTTTGGCCAGGTAGCCGCCGATGCCCTTGGGCACGAACTGGTCCGTCGGCTTGCCGTATTTGCCGTAGAGCGAGTCGGCGATGCCCTTGCGGTCGATGGCGAAGTTCAGCGCCTGGCGCACCCGCGTGTCCTTCAGCGCCGGCACGATCTTGCCGTCGATGTCGCCGATGTACATGCCGAGCATCGCCGACGGCGCGCTCAGAACCTTGAGACCGGCGGCCTCTGCGGCGGCGGCGTCGGTGGCGGCGCCTTCGGCGACTTGCACCTGGCCCGTCTTCAGGGCCGACAGGATTGAGTTGCCGTCGGAGATGATCTTGATGACGACCTTGTCCCAGCTCTGCGCGGCCGGGTCCCAGTAGTAGGGGTTCTTCACGTAGACGTATTGCGAGTTGAGGATCGTCTCTTTGGGGTCGATCATATACGGACCGGCGCCGTTGGTCGTCGATCCGAGCGAGTCGAGATGGGCGAGCCCGGCAGGGCCGACGACGTCTCCCGCCATGCCGCCCTGATCGAGGCCGTAAGGCAGCATCGGGTCGGGCGTGCTCAGCTTCAGCGTCACCTGCAGCGGGCCGGTCGCCGAAATATCGGTGACCTTGGCCAGCCACGCGCCGATCGAGCCTTTCTCCTTGTAGCGCTTGAGCCAGTTGACGACGTCGTCGGCGGTCATCGGACTGCCGTCGCTGAACTTGACGCCATCGCGGAGGTTCATGATGAACGACAGGCGGTCCTTGGAGTACGCCCAATCGAGCGCGAGGCCGGGTTTCGCTTGGCCGTCGGGCGCGCGCCAGATGAGCGCGGCGTAGGCCAGGTTGGGGAACCAGACTCCGGGCACGCCATTGACCGAGTTGGTCGGGTCGAGCGTGGTCGGGGCGGCGGTGGCCGCAATGGTCAGCGTCGCGGCCGAGGCGGCGGCGGGCAGCGCAAATGTCGCGGCCGCCAGCGCCGCGGCGACGATCGCGTTGCGAGCCTGTCGGCGATGGGGACGTTTTGTGTCAAACATGGCGTTCCTTTCCTGGTTTGGTGGAGGCCGGGTTCGACCGTTAAGGACGCGGTCGCCCCGGACGTCTTTTTTTGATGGGCGGTCTTGGGTTTCAGCCTTCGCTGAGGGCGGAAAGGGCGGGGACCGAATTCCCGCGGTTCCGCGTCCAAAAATCCAACCGGTTTGCCAGCCGGTCGACTTCAATCCGCGACGTCGCGCCCAAGACCTGGGTCGCGCGCATCGCCGGCGTGAAAGCGGGCCAGTCGCCGAGAGGCCCGCTCGGATCGCCTGTGCGCACGAATCCGGCCACTGCCGAACTGAGGCCGTGCGCCAGGCGCACCGCAGAATCCTCCCGGCAGGCCTCGCCGAGCAGCTCGTCGACGCCGGGGGCGTCGAGGTTGTCGAATAAGAACGGAAGATCGACGAGGTGGGCGGCGCCGACCCGACCATCGAGCGCCGACGACGCCCAGGTGAACTCGTAATGGTAAGTGCGACCGCCAGCGGCGGCGTGCATGGCGGCGAACCGCCGGGCGGGCTCGGCCCAGCCGTGCTCGGTCGCGATCAGGTGCGTCACCGCCGCCTGGTCGCCGCCGCGCTCGTCGAGCGCCGAAGCGTAGAGCGCCTCGGCCTCGGT
>Ga0181516_10001675_pt1 | contig 16665 bp, 13 predicted proteins | sample PEATcosm2014_Bin_25_FD_121104 | JGI IMG/M metagenome (GOLD analysis project Ga0181516, IMG submission 121104) | Peatland microbial communities from MTU Mesocosm Facility, Houghton, MI, USA - PEATcosm2014_Bin01_10_metaG | ecosystem: Environmental > Terrestrial > Soil > Wetlands > Peat | place... | reverse complement strand
TTCGTCAGGCTTAACAAGACAGCCGACGCCAGAAGAAGGTAGCCAATTGGCACTAAGACTCCAAACGACGCCGCCTTTCCATATTGGCTACCATAAACGTCTCCAGTTATAAAAACCGCCTTGAGAAAAGAAACTGGAGAGTGCTCAAGGAATCCGAGCAATGCGGAATTGTGCAAAGAGATCAGTGCGATTAGAAGATTTAGAGACACAAAGACTGCAAGTATTTTTGCTCCTCGAATGAGGAGGCGTTGCGAAAGCTGTCGTTCTTCTTTTTCATACTTCGCAAAGAGTACATATGAAATCAAAAATCCAGTGATGAAAATAAAGGACGGCGTCAGAAAGCGGAGGTACTTGTATATTGACCCCGTAGGCCCGTAAAAGTAATTCAGCCAATGGTAGAGAACCATAAAAAGGACCAGCATTCCTTTCGTAAAATCGAATGCCGGGATGCGGGCCGCCTTTCTTGGCGCCGAATCTGTTTCGGGACGGATCGGAAGTTCAGCCATTGTGCTCAAAGATATTCTCGGCGGTTTCAGCAGTTCTGGACGGTTGGTTGCGGCGTCATGATTGCCTATCGAAAAATAGTCGCTGGAGAAGCTCAAGCGTCAGTAGCTTGTGGATCGCTGTGGTATTGTTTTGTCTCCCGCTCAAGTGGCCTTCGACAATCGATTCGAGAGAGTTTCGATTGAGATAGGGCCGCGATAGGGTGCGCCGGTCCAGAAGAATCTCCCGCACATACGCCGCTAGCTGATCGCGATACCAAACACGGAAATGAAGCAGCTTATGACGGCCGAGGAACAAACGCTCTAGATGGAGACGGGACAAAACATGGTCGATCCGCGCCGCGGATTGGGGCATCCCGTAGTCGTAGGCATATTCAGCCTTAAACGTGAACTCCCGATACGCGAGGGTCATCGACGGAAGAATGCCCTTCTTTCCTATCACTCCACGATCCGACGCCACGTCGCCGAGCGCTCGATTCCCGTCCCTGATCAGACGAAGTCGAATATCACCATTCTTGACGCTGTCAAACGGTGCGCGATAGATTGTCCTAACGAAGTCGTTGTCCATGAAAGGCGATCGCACCGTTAGTTGGCTCTGCTCCAGGGCCAGAATCCCATGATGATACCAAGGCGACTGAGTAAAAGCGGCGAAGGTCACAGGATGTTCTCCGCGCAGTGCAGTATAGGTCGCCCGCGCCTCCTGTACCTGCGTCAGGAATTCCGCCGCAAACACTCCGGGAGTCGGCGTCGCAGGTTTGAACATGACCGCCTGGCGGACGATTTCGCTGCCATAGGTCCCAACGATCTTTGCCGGCGCAATTGTGCGCGCGATACTGCTCACGTATAGGTCCGAGGCACGGTAAACATCAACAGTTCCTTCGGTCAGAAAAATACTGCGCTCGGCATACTCGCCAAAGCTCTTAAGGAACTCGTCTCCGACTTCTATCACCCGATGAGGCTGCTGAAGCATCCCCGCGATCTTGCGCCCTACGCGCACATCATAGGAATTTCGTAAAGGACCGCGAAATGTATAGCTGGGCAATGCCCCTGGAGCGACAGGATGATTCGCGAGAATTACACGTGTGTCTAAACCGCCCGTCATTGCAATGCCGAGACTCTGCCTTCCGGCGAAATAGCGCGGCAGCATATTCAAGAGTACCGAGCGTAACTCGAGGTAGTAGGCCTCCTCGTCAAGCTGACCCTGCTCTTCCCACTCGCTCGGCCGAAAATAGGTCGTTTTGTCTTCGCATCGGCCGCCGCGAAATATCCATTGCGAAGCTGCGGGCAGAACATGAATATCTTTGAAAATCGTGCGATTCTCGAGAACACAACTGCAGGCAACAAACTCGCCGATTCCCCGCGGATCCGGGGTGCGGAGTTCCGGCCACACTGCCAAAATCGCTTTTGCTTCGCTGGCAAAATAAAATCCGTCTTCTGATTCGTGGTAATAAAGCCGATGCATGCCGAAGCGATCGTTAAATAGAATCGCCGCGCCGCGCGCCCTGTCCACTAATAGTCCATGAAACATCCCATTGAGTTTGCAAACAAAGTTCCGATCTTCCGCATACATTCCCAGAAGGTACTTAGACTCGCAGTCCGAGCTTGTTTTGGCCTCGCATTGATAAGCTCTCCTCAATGCCGCATCGCTGTAGTCCTCTCCAGAAAACACAAGGGCGACGCCGCTCTGCTCGTTCCTCAAGGGCATTCCATCGGAGAACGATCCAGCCAGAGCCGTCCATCCAACATAGATTCCCAACTGCTCATCCACCAGCGATCCGGTGCTATAAAACTTTTCGCGATGGACGGACTGTTGCATCTTTGCAAGCTGCGCCTCGGCGCACGAACGCGCTTCTTTTGTAATCAATCCAAAGATTCCAGGCATGCGGGCTCTCTTAGCTCTCCGTCACGGTCTGGAACCTGCGTTCGTACCATGCCCTGCGCAGATCGCGGAATTTGCCTGCAATGGATTCCGGGACCAGGTCGGCAAGCGGGTGATGCAGACCTAGCCGCAGCGCAAGCTGGCCGATCGGCGTTAATGGCACGTAATAGCGAGGAATATCCACGCGCTCAAATCCGTTCACTTCCTTGAAATGAGAGAGACTGTCTCCGACCTTCTTCCCGTAACTGAAGTGCTCGTAAACAAGATAGGGGATCTTATGTTCAGCGCATGAACGGACAGCCTGCGCAATCAGCGCGTTGGTTGGAGCCTTTTCCTTGTGCTGCACCATTGAGAGAATGTGTACGAGACAAGCCTGCGTCCGGCTTTCGTCCATTACCAGCTTCAGAAAGCCGATCATGGTGTCCTCGAAAAAGGCGCCAATGTAGATGCTCTGATCGAGAAATGTGCCCGCATATGCTCGCGCACGTTCTGGCGTCATTCCGTAATGCCGAAATTTCTTGCCCTGACGCACAGGCGTTTCGTTGTAGATTCCGCAAATCCCCTGAATAAGTTCCTCACCATACGGCACTTCGCGTAGCACGACACCCCGCTTGCCGGCCTGTCGAGCCCGGTTACGGGGATAGGAACGAATCTGCTTATCCCACCAGTTTTCGAAGGTGGACACCGGAAGGACTGCCAGGTTATCCAGTTCCATTGGGTAGGGATATCGAGGCGTAGTTTCTGGCAATTTCTGCATGAATGTGAAGAGGTCGATCCGCTTCCCACATTTACGCAATTCCGTCAAAAAACTCTCCGGATCCTCCAAAAATGTATGTTTATCTCCATCGGGGTGCGCAATGGCAATCAGCCGTCCTCGAATTTTTATTTCTTTATTGCAAATCTTCATAAAATCCTTGTCCAGTTTTATGACCAGACGTCGCATAGCCTTTTGACAGGAGATGGGATAGATCTTCCCAAACTCAAGTGAGCTTGTCGCGTTGATAGCTGTGTCCGCTTCCTGCAACTAGGCTGTTTGGCGTGTTGTTTCTTCCGTTTCAGTTTGAGCGTTCAGTCTAGGCTGGGCCACTCTGCGCGGCCTGAAAACGAGCACCGTTGGCCGGCCCGCTTCCGAGTATTGGCGCTTCTCGATCACATCGAATTCGGCTTCCATGATCCCCAGCATGGCGGTCGGTCGCCGCTTCTCTTCAGGAGTGTCGAGGCCGGCGGAGTACAACCGGACGATGAAAACGCCGTCTTCTGCCAGGTTCTTCGCGTATTTATCCAGAATCGCTTTGATCTTTCCCATCGGTACGTGATACATCGATTCGCGAAAAAGGATCACGTCAAATTTGCCCTTCGGCTCATAGGAGAAAAAGTCTGAGCACGCAAAACTGTTCTTGTCCTGACGTCCGCACTCCCGCGACCTTGTTCGTGCTTTTTCCAACGCTGCCTCTGAAACGTCTATGCCGATATAGCTCAGGTAAGCCGTGTTGGCCAGCTCCGTAGAAGTATTGCCTGAGCCACAACCCAAATCCAGAATTCTTCCGTTCTTGGCATGCTTTTCCAGATGCGAATACACGCAGTCGTCTTTCGTGTTGTAGGCGAAGTGCCACATCTCCGACGAATATTCCTTATCCCAAAAATACTTCTTGAGGCTGGTTGGGCCATATGCCTTCAAAAATGAATGGATGATGCGTGTAGTGCGCTTCACTGGATTCATATGAATATCAGGTGTCCTCTCGGTCAATAATTGCCGGCTTTCGCCGCGCCGTTGAATATCTTTCCGCCGCTCAATGGGGAATCATTTTCTAGGATCGATGATCGCCTAAACGGTCACGCCTTTGCCTGTCAGGAATTTCTCGATCGCTGGCAGGTTGCTGAAGTTTTCAGGAACCATCTCGTCGACATCTACAAACACGCCGAAATTCGCCTCGAGCGAGGAAACAAGCGTTGTGAGGTCGAGTGAGTCCAGCAGGCCCTGGTCAAAGAAGTTCGTCGCATCGGCATAATCCTGTCCGGGACGAATTTCATTCAGAATTGTTGTCAATTTATTCATGATTTCGGTGAGCCTCAAAGCTCGAGTTCAGCTCTCTTCCTCAAGCGTGATCTGCGAAGGAATCATGACGCGCTCAACATCGATCGCCGCCCCATCCTCAACACCAGTCTTCGCCGCAAAAAACTGCTTCGCCGGTCCGTTCCGCGGTCCATCCACAGGCTCAGCCAGAACCCGAAGCGCGCCTGCCGCCTGCGCGCGAGAAAGCGTATATCCAAGCAGCGCTTCCTCGACCTTCTTGCCCATCACGCGGCAACTCATCACAAAGTCCACGATCCGTGCCTCTCCGCCGGTCATGGCCAGGCTGGCTAAGCCCACCAGCCCGAAATCACCAAAACGATCGCAGACTTGGAACGTATAAGCGGAATGACTTGACTCTTGTGCCCAGTCCCAGAAACTCTTTTCATCCAGGCGGCGAAGACTGAGATTGAATTGGTTTGTCTTGTTGAGCAATTGCGCAGCCCGGGGCAGGCTCTCGCGCTTGAGAGGAGCCGCACGCACCTGAATCTTGAGTGAACCGAGCCAGTTCTCCAGGCTGCCACCCGCTTCGCGGACCTCTGTCCTCCCTCGTTCTGCCTGGTACATCTGGGTCCGTTCGAAATCCTCTTTCTCGAGAGACGACGTTTCGAAGCAATTTAACGAATTGAGAAATGGCCCGAAGTCCGACGGGGACGCTGGCAGATCCGGGGTGAATACCTGCGGAAGCGCGTGCCTCACTCGATCCCGCTCTTGTGGGCTATCGTCAAGGAACACAAACGAATCTAGTCCGAGGTTCAGTTCGTTGGCGAGTTGCAGAATATTCCCGGCCTTGTCTTCCCAGTTGATTTTCCAGGCGACAAAATCGGCAGGGCGTAAGACCATCGCCGGATGCTCACTGATAACCGACATGGCCACCTTCTCATCGTTCTTGCTCGCAATCGCCAGCAGGATTCCACGCGAACGCATTCCTTTCAATGCCAACTGGAAACTCTGGAAACACTCCCCAATCGGGTCCGGCGCACCAAGCTTCAGATTCTCTGGCCCATCGTCGCCGACCACTCCTCCCCAAAGAGTATTGTCGAGATCGCACACGATCAACTTGCGCGCCAGGCCCAAAGAACCCCGGATCACGCTCTTGATTTCCGACGCCGCTTTCTCCAGCATCGCGCTCGAATACAGAATCTTTGCCACCGCGTACATGCGTGGATCGAACGCGGATCGGGTCAGCCCTGCCTGCCAATACTGCGTATCGAGCAAGATAATGTTTTCTCGCTCGGCAAACCTTTCCGCAAGTCGAAGATTGGCTCTGGCGATAAGATTCGAAAGTCCTAACCCTCGCCGCCATCCCAGGGTCTGAATCCAGCGTTCGTGCGCGGGCAAGATCCATGTGGGAACCAATACCAGGCCTACATGCGAAGCTGCTTGCAAAACTGCATCAGCAAACTGTTCAACCTCAGCGAGAGCTCGATCGTAAACCGCCGCAGCAGATTCGAATTCGAACCGAAGCATCTGTCCAACCGAGGGCAATGTCAATTGAGGCGCTGTCCATACCACCAGAATCTCCGGCCGGTCCGTCCACGCCGTATGCGTCGGATCGAGCAGGATCTGGTAAACCTGACCATATGGTGCGGCAGTCGCCCGAAGCGCTGGTGCATCCTGGTGTCGCTCCAACATTCGACCCAAATGGTCCAATGTCGTGTCGCCGACCAGGAGCACCCGGCGAGTTGAGGATTCGCTCATTGTCTTGCCTTCAATTGCGCCCATTTCATCGAGCGGCGGCAGAATTCTCTGCAACCTCGACCCTTCCGTAGATGGTCACTCCGTGCCGCGCGGCCTCTATCAAGCGTTCCGTAATTACCCGTGCCTGCGGCACAACAAACATCGGAACTCCGTGGAACCGCCATTCCATCAGCTCTTCGCGCGTTAGCAGCGACCACAAAACTCTTAGGTCCAGCTTTCGGGAGCGGTCAGGAAGTCCCAGCTCATGCGTATAACGGCTCCCGTCGTAATCCACCAGCGTGATTGGTGTCGACCGCTTCTTGAACTTGATCGGATAGTTATCAGCCAACTGCGCAGTCGCTGTGTGCACGTGCGTGAGAGAGCGATAGTATTCAACTCCCAGTCCAATAATTGCCGTATTACGGCGCGTCATCACCCCAAACGGACTATCGGAGCCCATGCCGGTACTCGATAAGTGGTGGTCCGCGGTGAGCTCCCGGCTCAGGTGTCCCCATGCGCAAACACTGCATGTCGGATGCAGGCTGCGCAGGACCTTGGGCGTGCGTCGAAAAACCTCCGCCACCAACCCCATTTCAGACGGGGTGATACGCACATCGAACGGCTTGTTCTTGAACATTTCCGCAGTGTCGTAGGTTCGGCCGCCCATGACGAACGAAGGCATCACCAACGTGCGGTTGGGTCCACAAAACTCGATCAGTGCATTCACAAGCTCTTTGGCGCTGCCTTTAAACATCGGCAGAAATGTATCGAAAGAGCTATGCACCATGAGGATTTCGAAGTCCGATGGCAACCGGCGCTTCAGCTCCGACATCAACTCATCGACAGTAAATTGTCCGTGAATCATCGAGAGCACCGGCGCAAGACGCTTTCGGGTCCGCGCCTGCAGGCGCTTGAGTTCCGTGCGGCGCTCCTGGCTCAGCAACTGCCGTAGCGTCGCTCGAGCTCCTGCACGAGCCGCGCCGTAGCCACGAGATACCAAGCTCACAGATCCCCTCCCGAGAGTGACTTCGCTATTTCGCATTCGCCTCGCATCTGCTGCGCCATTCGGAATACCCTGAAACGGTCCTCAGTTACAGACACCGATCGTTCCAGGTCCGCTCAAACATTACATTCAAAGCCGCCATCTATGCGTGGATGGCCAGGTCTCGGTTCTTTTGGCGATTGCGCCGCCCGGCAAATAGGTTCTTGAGCCGCTGCATCTGTTCTTCTTGCACAAAGGCCACCAATGCCGGTGAAAGAGGAATCTCCTCTCCCTTAATGAGAGACGACGCAAATCCCGCGCCTATCATGACCCCTCCCAATATGAACGGGCGACGCTTCATCTGATACGCGGCTCGGAAGAGTTCCCAAAGCGGGTGGTTCCCAACCGAATAGTCTTTGGCGCCGAGCTTGAATTTTGCCTTCAGGCTCCCCTGAATCGCTGTTCCCATGAGTCGATGATGGATGCACACCTTATCCGGAAATGTCCGCGTCTCCCATCCCTGAAAGCGTGCTGAAAGGACTGCCACGTGATCGATGCAGCCGCCCTTCAATGGCATATAACCACCGATCGCCTGGTAACAGGCCCGCCGGAAAAGTTGGCAACCGCCCCAGACATTCTCGATATTCGAGAACCGGTAGTCGTATTGAAATGTACCCTCGCGAAAAGGAGCGCCGGCCACTCCAAGGCGCTCGTTCTTTTCCATCTCTCCGATGAGGAATGCGAAATGGTCGGGCTCGAATGAGACATCCGCATCCAAATTTCCAATAATGTCTACATCTAAATCCTTAACTCTGTCATATCCCGCTTCAAATGCATGCACCTTGCCCGCAAAGTGCCTTTCTTGCCGCTCAGGCATTCGCACCAATTCCATCCAGGAATTGCCCGGCAGATACCTTCGAACAATATCGTCCGTCCCATCCGTCGATCCATCACTGACTATCACCCACCTAAGAGGGTGGTGAGTCTGCGCAGTCATCGATTGAATCGTCAGCTCGATAAACTGAGCCTCGTTCCTGGCCGGCGTCACAATCGCGTAATTTAGAGTCTTAGGCATGAGTTAGAGAAATAAATCGACAACGTTTGTTTGACGGCAAGCTTACTCTTGCCTCACGGGGAACATTGAATCGTCAGGCCAGTTTTCCGACCGATGTCCACGAGCTCTCATCGCTTTCCACCGCATTCCGCGTAGACTTCGATGCGAATGCCAGAACCTGCTCAGCCACTCTTGCCTGTTGCGCCTTCGTCAACTGCGGAAACATCGGCAACGAGATGATTTCAGTCGCTATGCGCTCCGTTATCGGAAAATCTCCGGGACTGTAGTTCAGCGAGAGATATGCTTTCTGCAAGTGCAGAGGAATCGGATAGTGGATCGCCGAACCAATGCCCGCGTCCTTCAGGTGGCTCATCAAGCCTTCGCGATCGTTCGTCCGGATGACGTAAAGGTGATACACGCCGCGCGACCAATGCGCCTCATACGGAACGCCTAAGGCCTGATCCGCCGACAGCAGGCGATTATATTCACCGGCCAACTCTCTGCGTTGTTCGTTCCACTTCGCCAGATGTGGCAGCTTCACATGGAGAATTGCCGCCTGAATCGTGTCCAACCTCCCGTTATAACCCTCCATGTCGTGGTAGTACTTCTTCGCCTGGCCGTGATCCCGCAGCATCTTGATCTTTTTCGCGATCTCAGCGTCGTCCGTCGTCGCCGCGCCGCCCTCGCCGCAGGCACCTAAGTTCTTTCCGGGATAAAAACTAAATGCTGACGCTCGTCCCAGCGTGCCGGCCTTCACCCAGCGGTTCTGTTTCTTTGAAAAGTATTCTGCTCCGTGCGCCTGGCACGCATCCTCGATCACAGTCAGGTCATATTTGGCGGCCAGGCTCATAATGCCATCCATGTCGGCCATCTGCCCGTAGAGGTGAACTGGCACAATTGCCGTCACTGGCCTGCCGTTGCGCAGGCTGATCAGCTTCCCTTCGCTGTTCCGTATGCACTGCTTCTCGAGGAATCGCTCCAGCATCGTGACCGACATGTTGTAGGTGTGCTCGTCGATGTCCACAAACTCTGGAATGGCAAGTACCTGCGTGATAGCTTCTGTCGTAGCAATAAACGTGTTCGGCACCGTCACCACTACATCGCCCGCACCTATGCCGCACGCCATCAGCGCAAAGCGCAACGCATCCGTCCCGCTGCTCACTGCAATCGCATGGCTTGCGCCGCAAAAGCTCGCAAAGGCCTCCTCAAATTCCTGCACGATCGGGCCGCCCACGAATCCAGCCGTGCGAAGACTCCGTCTGAATGCATCCGTAAGTTCGTCTTCGAGCTCCAGATGCGGCGCAACTAAATCAAGAAATGAGATTGGCTTCGAAACCTCTGTCTCCTCGGCCTTTTCAATGTAGCGAAGAATCCTGGCCGGATTGCCGGCCACAATCGCATTGGCTGGCACATCTATTGTGACCACGCTGCCTGCACCCACGATCGCGTTTTCACCCACGACCGTGTTGCACAGAATCGTCGCTCCTGATCCAATCGATGCTCCCGTCTTGATCTGGGTCCGCGCCACCTTCCAATCAGCCTCGGTCTGCAAACTGCCATCAGGCCTCGTGGCGCGAGGATACGTGTCATTGATGAACATGACGCCATGTCCAATGAACACATTGTCCTCGATCACAACGCCCTCGCAGATGAAGCTGTGGCTTGAGATCTTGCAGCGTTTTCCGATCGACGCGTTCTTCTGAATCTCTACAAACGCGCCAACCTTTGTCTCGTCGCCTATCTCGCACCCATACAGGTTGAGAAATTGCGACAGCCGGACATTCTGTCCGAGTTTCACGTTGTCCGCTATGCAGTTATAGGGATTCATAGATACACTAATGCTCCTCTTTTGCTTAGAGACTCGCTCGCCGCTTCGAGCATCTGTACCACTCGCAAGCCGGCGCATCCGTTGTTGAATGGTTCTTGCCCACTTGAAATGCAATCCACAAAATACGATAGTTCCTGCCGCAGCGCTTCCACCTGCTCAAGCTGCGGAGAATACATATCGCCCGATCTGTAACTCACCAGAAGTTCGTAAACGCCTTCGCGGCTGGTGATGTTGACTCCCTTGTCGTAGATCTTGACTTTCTCGTCAGCTTCAAGGTCGTTCCACACCAGCATCCTCTTTTCGCCGCCGATCAATGTAGTCCGCACTTTCACCGGAGAAAGCCAATTGACGTTAATGTGGGCAATCACTTTCTCCGGGAAATACAAGGTCATGTACGCCACGTCTTCATGCCCGTTCAGGTGCCCCTGCCCGGTAGCGACAATCGCCTCAGGCCGCGCCCGCAGCAGATGATCCATGATCGAGAGATCGTGCGGCGCCAGATCCCAAAGCACATTGATGTCGTGCTGAAACAGGCCCAGATTCACGCGCGTCGAATCGTAGTAATAGAGGTTTCCAAGCGACCCCTCATCCAGCAGCTGGCAGATCTTCTTCACCGCGCCGGTAAAGAGGAAGGTGTGGTCAACCATGATTTTGAGATTCTTCTGCTCAGCCAAGTTGATCAGCTCTTCAGCTTGTGCGGTATTGCTTGTGAAGGGTTTTTCAACAAAGACATGCTTGCCATTTTGCAGGGCTGCCTTGGTCAGCTCGTAGTGCGTCCATACCGGGGACACCACGGCAATAACGTCAATCTCCGTAGAGGAGATCAACTCCATTGCGTTTGCTGTTATTTTGGCTCCGGGACAGGCCTTATGAGCCCGGATTCGCGCAGCCTCGCTGATCTCCGCGATCGAGTGGACGCAGGAACCTTCTAAATTCATTAGGTTTCTAACAATGTTAGGGCCCCAATAGCCATAACCAATTACGCCAAAGTTCACAATATCACCGCATTTCAAACTACGGATGTTATCGCTCGCCGGTCATGCTGGACTGAGATTCCTCGCAGATCGAAGGAGCAGTTAATGTATTTAGATCAAGATTCGATTCTAATTAGCTTAAGTTAGAATGCCCCGGATCCTTTGATGACTGCCATGGGTGTCCGAAGAAGGATCTTGAGATCGAGCCAGGGGCTCCATGTCGTTGCATAGCGCAAATCGAGCCGCACCATTTCATCGAATTTGACACGGCTTCTCCCCGTAACCTGCCATAAGCCGGTGATTCCGGGCTTCACTTCCAACACGCGGCGGCGATGCCACGTTTGATAGGCGGCCAGCTCATAGGGAATAGGGGGGCGCGGTCCGACAAGGGACATGCTTCCCATAAGAACGTTCAGCAACTGGGGCAGCTCGTCGAGACTCGTCTTGCGAATAAATCTTCCAACGCGCGTCACTCTCGTGTCATTTGTAAGCTTGTAAACGCCATTCCCATTCGTCCCAGCTTGCCCGGATTCTTCTTCTTGCGAAATCAGCTTCGTAACAAACTCTTTATGAACACTGTGGTCGTTATTTACATACATCGAGCGAAATTTGAGAAACGTAAAGCTCTTTCCATACTGCCCGACCCGCTGCTGTCTGAAAAGAATCGGCCCCTTGGATGAAAGCTTGACCGCGATTGCAACCACAAGAAGCAGAGGGGCACAGAGGAGTAACAGAATCGAGCTCATCACAACATCGAGGGTCCGTTTAATGATCAGCCGCGACTGCTGATCCGTATCGTCGTTCAGCAGGTCCGGATACAAAGCCGAATTGCTCGGACGGCCGGGCCCATCGTTCTCCCAGTCATCTGGGAAAAAATGGAAGGTAATGCTGATCTGGCTGAAAAGGTCGAATGACAACTCGTCCCTCAGCGTGCGGCTCACCCTGTTCAGGATCGCGCTCAGCACAGAGTTCTTGTCGTTGACCACCAATCCGGTAAACATGGCACCGACGATGCTCTCCTGCTTGTACCATCCGACCAGATCCGTGTCCCGGCATGAGGACGCAAGAGCATTTGCAATTGAATCCAGCGCGCTTCTGCTCTTCTCCGCATTCTGATGGTTGGCGACCTCCAACAACATCAACACAAATGGCGACTTGGAGCGTTCCGTCCGTTTGCGCTCAATCGCTATGAGTCGCTTGAACGTCTTCTCGTCGAGGGCGCCCCCGTCGACCGTTAAGGACGGATCAATGAGCGGCGCGCCGCTTTTCATTGACCTCTCTTCTTTCTTTATTGACACGAATGCCTCCCTGACAATCACTTACTTTTGCTCTGCACTTACCAAGCGGAGCCCGCAATTCACCTCTGCTGTCACTGAAAGAGTGTCACGCGAGGTCGTTGCGTTTCCTATAGGACCATTTTATTTTTATGAATTAACTTCTGAACGACTCATGGGCCGCTCTGCGTCTCCCCAATTCGGTCGCAGATCTTGTGCGGCATGCTGCTTCCAATTACGTCCGATAGTAATAATCGTTGTGTGAAAGGTTGCGTGAGCAATTCAAGAGCGTTCCCACCACCTTCTGTGGATCTAGCGCCTCAACACCTTTCTTCAGCTCTCGCCGCTCCGTTGTTCCCTGGCGCGCTACCAGCAGGATCCCCTCAGTGAGCCTCATCCAGACCGACGTATCAGCTAAAGGCAGAACCGGTGGAGAGTCAATAATGATGGTGTCGAAAAGAGCCGCCAATTGATCCATCAACGACGATACTTTCCCCAGCTGCAAAAGTTCGAGAGAATTAACCGTGCTTTTTCCTGCCGGCAAAATCCAGAAACCCGCTGGGTCAATACGATAGATACTCGCTTTGAGGCTCTGTTCTCCCTGCAGCCATTCACACAAGCCAGGATGAGTTCCCAATCCAAACATCTTCGATTGAGAAGGCCTCCGGACGTCTCCTTCCAGAAGAAGCACCTTTTGCTGTGTCGTTTGGGCAAATGCACAGGCTAGGTTGGCCGCAACCATGCTCTTGCCTTCCTGGGGAATTGTGCTCGTCACGAGAATCTTCTTCAATGCCCGCTTGCGCCGCATATCTCTCAGCCGCATGCCAAGTAGACGAAATGCCTCTGCCGCCGGACTCTCCTGTTGAGTTAAAGACACCAGACGGCTATCAGCCGAAAGCATGGGCACAATGGCTCTGAATGAGCCGAGGATTTTCTGCCGCTCGTCCTCCGTAATCGGAGCCGCCGGAGCAGGCGCATCGGGATCTGCCGCAGCCGTCAGGGCTGCCGCCACTTCCACTGAAAGATCGCGACCAGGAACGGCTGCGGCCTTGCTCTTTTCAGCGTGGCCTTCCCCCTCCCATTGCGCAGCCGCCATGCGTTCGGCACGTTCCAGCACTTCAGTCGCCACTTGAGACGCGGGTAAACCGCTTCTGGCCCGATCTGTTTCAGCTCTTTGTAAGGCATCAAATATTTGGCTCATAATCTCTCGATTCAATTCCAGATGGCTATTAGGTTTCGCTTACCACGTGCGGTTTCAATGCACCGGCCCGGTTGCGAATCGGCCCCGTTCCCACTTGTCCGTGTGCCCCGTTGTTCCCACTTGTCCGCCCCGGATCGTACGATGCCGGCAAATCGAGCCGCAACTCGATTGCAACGTCCTCAATAATCTCCGGACTGACCAGCACCGTCTGTTGCGCGTAGGCAGAGATCAGGGCATTCTCGCAAATTGCATTGATCAGTCGCGGAATTCCGCGCGAATACTTATAAACTCTCGCCAATGTCTGATTCGGGAAAATCGTGCTTGCATTTTCGCCCGCGCCGGCGTTCTGCAATCGCTGTTCGATATATTTCTGGGCTTCCTCTGCGGTCAGGGGGGCAAGCTGCGTCCGCAATGCGATTCTCTGCTTCAACTGTCTGAGCCCGGTCGAATCCAGCTTCTCGTCCAGCTCCGGCTGTCCCACCAGGACGATTTGCAGCAGCTTGTCGTCAAAAGTCTCGAGGTTAGAGAGAAGGCGTATCTCTTCCAGCAGCTCTTCCGAGAGAAGGTGTGCTTCGTCAACCACCAGCACCGTCGTCATTTTCCTCGCGCTTCGCTCAATCAGAAAATGCCCCAGGTCGAAAAGCGCCTCGCCTTTTGTCTTGCCCGTCGCGGGAATCCCAAAGTCGGCGAGAATGTAATGAAGAAACTCGATCGGCGAAAGCCGGCTGTTGTACACATAGGCATAAGAAACGTCTTTGCTTTCCTCCAGCAATCGCAGCAGGCAGCGCAGCAGAAGCGTCTTTCCCGTGCCCACTTCCCCGGTCACAGCAACGAAACCCTTGTGCCGCCGCACGCCATAGTAAAGCGCCGCCAGGGCTTCATTGTGCCGCGCAGTCGGAACGAAACACGTCGGATCGGGTGTCAGATCAAACGGATTGCGATGGAGATGAAAGAACGCCTTATACATCGAGACCCCATTTTTATGCGTGTAAGAAGCTGAAAGCAGCACCGGCCAGCATGATCACGAACATCGCTGCGGTCATCGCCCACTTGAGCGCCGCTCTCTTCTTGGCGCGTTGTTCATCCGATGGAGCAATGACTTCAGGGATCTCCGAAATGACCGCTTGCGGCAGCAATGCCTTAATCTCCTTTTCGTCGTACATCCGGTCGTCGATCCACTCAAACGTGCCAGCCACCAGAAGACCCAGGGCCAGTCCAACAGCCAGTCCGATTCCGCAGAATTTCAGCCGATTGGGAAAGTCTGGTTTGGCCGGCAGACTGGCCGGATCAAGCATCGTGAACCGCTCTCCCTGCTGCATCTGTTCCATGCTAGTCGCCATCGCCGATTCGTTCTTCTTCTTCAGCAAATCGTCGTAGTTCGCTTTTGATTGATCGTAGCCGCGGGTCAGGTCTGCCAATTCCTGTTCCGTCGATGGAGCTCCGTTCAATCGCCCTTGATACTCGCCAATTCGCGCTTCCAGTCCTCTTACAGCCTGTTCGCGATTTGAAATCTCCAGCTGGTTTGCCTGCAGCGAGCCTTGCAACTGCAGAAGCGCGGAGCTTTCACCGCTCGATCCGCTACCATCTCCCTGCCGTCCGTTGTCTTTTGCAATCAGGTCGGCCCGCTGCCTCTCCGTAGTGGCAATCTTCGCCTTCACGCGCTGCACATCGGGATACTTGTCCGTGTACCGGGAACTCAGATCTGTCAGCTGCGCCCTCAGTTGCGTCAACTGCTGGTCCAACTCGGTCACTGCCGGATCGGCAATCCGCGGAGCGCCCTTGGCGGGTCGATTCTGTTCGATCATGGCCTGCAAATACACCTTTTGCTGCTTGGCTGTGTTCAGAGCATCCTGCTCATTCTGGAGCTGTGACTGCAAGCCACTCAAAATCTCTAGATTGCTCGCTTGCTGATCCGGCAGACTTCCTTCGTGCATACTCTGAAACGCGTGAACTTTTGCCTCTTGCTCTGATAGATGTGCACGCGCATCTTCAAGTTGGCTTTCGATGAAGTTTGTTGTGCCCTGGGATTCCTGCTCGCGCACCCTCAGGTTCTCATTGATGAATAGATCGGTCAGCTCACTGGTGACCTTTTGCGCGACCTGCGGACTGCTTGCCAGATAGGAAATGCGGAACGCGCTGATCTCGTTGTTGCGCGAATCGTGCACCAACTCGATATTGATGTCCTTGCGCATGTGATCGACTTTCTCGTCCACCGACAGCGGCTGCCTGCCCTCATCGTAGAGGTGCAGCTTATCGATAATCAGAACAAGCCGCGTCCTGCTCATAATCTGCTGCGTAATGCTCTGCAGCCTGTCCTGCAAGTCGTCGCTGACGTTGGGCTGGACATAGTTGCTCGGCATCGTGGGTTGTTCCACCAAAATGAGAGTGTTCGATTTATAGCGCGGCTGGATCAGCCAGCTCGCTCCCCACACCAGGAGCCATCCGGCAAATAATGGTATGAGAAAGTGCAGGTGGCGGCGGCGGGCAACATCGAGTGCCTTCGATACGTCGAACATCTCGGAATTCTGTTCGTCTTCTAGTTCCGGCATAGTTATCGTCCTAATGGTCTTTGGAAGTGATAGGAGATTGTAATGAACTCCCGATTGCTATCGGGGTCGTTGGAGATCGCCTGAATCCCGCTATAGCTTTCGTGCAGCCGGTCGTATCCGGCATTGATCGCATAATGCTCTCGGAAAGAGCGACTTATTGAAACCGTTCCGGCGATTGAGTGCCCGCCCGCAGTAGATGAAAACTGGATCGGAGTTTCGTTCTTGTTTAATGCGTAATCGCCCGACACCCCGAAGCTCCACGTCTTCGTCAATTGCCATCCGGCGGTGCCGCTGGCGGTCGTCGCGGTGTAGCTACCCAGCAGGCCACCGCCTGCGGAAACGGTACGGGAATATCGAACCGCCAAACTACCGTGCTTCGCCTGCCATCCAACGCTCGCGGTGATCGCAGGAGTCCAGGCATGGGCTGCCCGTACTCCGGATTCAGTCGCATTGGAGTATTCTCCTCCGGCGACCGCTGAAATCGATATGGAGTTCTTTAAAAACAGAGTATAGAAAATCGATGACGTATTCGTATCGGTGACTGAATCGACCGGATAGGTGTAGATATGTCGATATAGGTACAGCGCGCCTATATACTGTGTCCTCGAGATGCGGCGGCTGTAGAAGACGGTGCCTGAATTATCCACTGAATTGTAGAGATCGGGAACCT
>Ga0181516_10001674_pt1 | contig 16673 bp, 8 predicted proteins | sample PEATcosm2014_Bin_25_FD_121104 | JGI IMG/M metagenome (GOLD analysis project Ga0181516, IMG submission 121104) | Peatland microbial communities from MTU Mesocosm Facility, Houghton, MI, USA - PEATcosm2014_Bin01_10_metaG | ecosystem: Environmental > Terrestrial > Soil > Wetlands > Peat | place... | reverse complement strand
CCCTTCATTCTCCGATCTTCTTAGCACCGCCGTACCCCAATATGCGTCCGGACTTGCCGACGTCCCCAGTCCGGGGCTGAAGCCGGAACTGGCTACCGAATACGAGGCCGGGGGCAGATGGTCTTCGCCTCACCTGAACCTGAACCTTACCGGCTACGTGAACGCCATGCGCGACGTTGTTGTGTCGCAAAATGTAGGCACCATCAACATACCCGGCGTAGGGGTTGTGACAGCCGAGGGAAGCACGAATAGCGATACCGGATACGTTCGCGGCATCGAGATGGCGGCCACGGTTCACATCAACAGCCAGTGGAACCTGGTCGGAAACCTCACCACAACCAAAGGCGAGGACACGCAACAGAATGTGCCTCTCCGCTTCATCGCGCCGACCAACGGTTTCTTCGCGATCGACTGGGAGAGCACGCGTCATCGCTACTGGGCCGAAGCCACCACTCTGATGGTCGATCGGCTTCGTCACTCCGCGCCCGGCGACCAGTTGGATGCCGGCTTCTCAAAAGATCCCGGCTACGGCTCGCCAAGCGCTACGAACCCAGCCTATCGGCCGGGGTATCAGATTCCCGGCTACAACGTCGCCAGTCTGCGCTTCGGCACCAAGCTCTTCCAGCGGGACCGGAAGCAAGTGGCATTGACTCTGGACCTGACTAACCTCCTGAACCAGCCTTATCGCGAGGCGTATTCGCAGCAGGAATTGCTGGCACCTGGATTTGGAGCAGTAATAGGCGGCAAGTGGAGCTTCTGATGCGCGCGCGCGTTGCCCTTGTTCTGTGGCTGTTCACGGGAGGAGTTTTGCATGCTCAGCCCGCGATTGGAGGTACCGCATCTCCTGCGGCAAAAGCAGGGGATGCGGGCACCACTCCATGTATTGCGTACATTGGCGTCTGGGACAGGTCGCAGCCGATGCTTGCGGAGCTGACGCCAAAGATCGGCTTCGCCCCGATCTTCGCGAGTCCAGACGAGATCGTTGGCGACCCTGCACCGAGACGCGAAGACGTGGCAAAGTGCCAGATCGACTTTGTCCTGAATATGGATACGAGCGAGTCGGCTGCGCTGGTGCAGTTCTTTACTGCAAACGCAGCATCTGTTCCCAACCGCAAGATTCTTGCCCTGGATGCCCGCCCCGGCCAAGCTGACCTGCAAAATGCGAAGCTGTTGCAGCCCGATGCAGAGATCCCCAAATACTGGGTGGCGAACGGCGATACGAACGTACAGCGGCTTTTGAACTACGTAATGATCCACTACTACGGGGCAAAGGGCGAGATCCAGCCGCCGATCGATATTCCCGACGCGGGCTACTACGATCCAGCGCGCGAAAACGACGCCTTCCCGAGCCTGGCCAGCTATAAGGAGTTCAAGAAATCGCAAGGGCGATGGAAAGAGGGTGCGCCGGTTGTCGCTCTGTTGACGCAACAGTCGTTCTGGATAACGCACGACACGAAAGTGCTGGCGGCACAGGTGTACGCGCTGGAGCGGCATGGGATGAACCCGGTGGTGATCTTCGGCGACCGTGAGAGCGACATCGCCTCGATGCTCGATGAGACGCATCCCGACGGCATCATAGAAGACCGGCATGGCGCGATGTGGAATTCGCGCGATCGGCTGGAGAAGTTTGACGTTCCCTATTTTCGGCCGATCTCCATGCTCCTTGACACGGTCGACAAGTGGAAGGCGGATCCGCAGGGTCTGAGCTTCACCGATGTCAATCTCTTTATGACGCTGCAGGAGAGTTGGGGAACGATTGAGCCGATCGTTGTCGGCGGGCTGCACGCGTTGATCCCTGGCCTGCGCATGCACGACCCCATACCCGATGGGATTGAGAGATTCGCGGCGCGCGTGGCCAGCACACTGAACCTGCGCACCAAGCCCGAGGCGGAGAAGAGAGTCGCGATCGTCTACCTTAGCGCCGGAGTTGGCGTGAGCGACCTTATGCGTGGCAGCCCCACGGGCATGTATCTTGACGGGCCGGCCAGTTTAATGAAGTTCCTGCCGGAGATGAAACGTCGGGGCTATACAGTCGACAGCATTCCCAAGGATCCCGCCGATCTGATTCACCAGTTGCAGGAAAAGGCACACAACGTGGGTTTGTGGACGTCGGAGAAGCTGGAAGATCTGGTCAAGAACGGCGATCCGGTGCTGGTGCCGGCTGAGGATTACGAGCGCTGGTTCCACGAGAAGCTGAGCCCGGAGAATCAGCAGAAGATGATTGCGGCGTATGGGCCTCCGCCGGGGAAGTTCATGGTGATTGAGCGCGACGGCAAGAAATACATCGTGCTGCCGCGGCTTCAGTTTGGCAATGTGCTGCTGATGCCTCAGCCACTGCGCGGACAGGTGGAGGACTACACGCTGGTTCACTCGCGCGACGTTCCTCCTCCGCACAACTACCTGGCCTTCTACTGGTGGCTGCAGGAGGGCTACAAGGCCGATGCGGTCATACACTGGGGAACGCATGGGACTCTTGAGATGCTTCCGGGCAAAGAAGCGGGCATGTCCCGCGACGACTGGGGCGACATCTGCATCGGCAATCTGCCCAACATCGACCTGTGGATCATGGACAATCTGGCGGAGGCGACGCTGGCGCGCCGTCGCAGTTACGCGGTTATCGTGGACCACATGGTGCCGCCAACGGTGAATGCGGGAATCGCGGAGCAGTACAGATCGATCAGCGACGACATCGACAAATTCGATGCGCTCGATTCGGGGATGATCAAGACACGGTATCGCGCGCGTATTTCGGAGACAGCACGCAAAGAGCGCATCGACGAGACGTTGAAGTTTCCGCGGTCCACGAAGCCATTTACCGACGATCAGATGAAGGCCGTCGCGGCCTATATCGAGCAACTCGACGAGGCCAAGGAGCCGCTTACTCTGCACGTACTGGGCGAGGCGCCCGAAGCAAAGTACCTCGCGCCTTACCTGGTCTCGATCGAGGGAGCCAACTTTCTCAAGCATCTGAATGCGGCGGATTTGCTCTCCGCTCCGCCGGTACACGATCCATCGGATTCGGCGAAGCGCTTACGGCTGCGCGGCGAAGGCGAGAAGCTGATTCAGACCGTTGTTATCGACAACGGCCAGCCGGCTCATGCACTGACTCCGGACTTGAAGGAAGACCTCGACTTCGCGCGGAAGATGCTCACGCGCCTGAACTCGGCCGGAGATGAAGTGGATGGGCTCTTCCGCGCGCTGGATGCGCGCTATGTGCATCCGGGTCCTGGGCCGGAGCCGATCCGCAATCCAGCGTCGGTGCCGGCCGGCCGCAACCTGTATTCGCTCAACCCGGAGGAGATCCCTACCAGGCCGGCATGGGATACGGCAGTCGCGCTGGTCGATGACTTTCTGAAGAACCATCCGGTGAAGAAAGTCGGAATGGACCTGAACGGGATGGACACGATGGTCGACTTCGGCGTGATGGAGGGTCAGATCCTCTACCTGATGGGTGTGCAGCCGGTTTGGGACCGCAATAACCTGGCCATCGATGTGAAGCTGATTCCGCGCGCCGAACTTGGACGCCCGCGCGTGGACGTCTTCATCGCAATGGGTGGGATGTACAAGGAGAATTTTCCGTCGCGCGTGGAGTTGCTCGACAAGGCGGTACGGATGGTGTCGGCCGCGGACGAGCCAGACAACTACGTGAGGCAGGGCACGCTTGCCAACCTGCGCAAGTTCGAGCAGGCCGGCGCATCTCCCGAAGATGCGAAGAATCTGGCAGTCGCGCGCATCTTTGGAACCAAGCCCGGAGATATGTCAGGCACCAACATTCTTTATCTGGTGCCGAATACCGGCTATTGGCAGAAGAACACAGAGCTCACGGACGTTTACATCGACCACATGAGCTATGTCTACACCAAGGGCCTCTACGGCAAGAAAGTCCCGGGACTTTACGAGCAGAACATTCAAGGGACAGAAGCGCTGATTCGCGACTGGTCGTCGAATATGTCGAGCCAGCTCTCGAATCATCACGCCTATGAGTATCTCGGCGGCCTCAGCATGGCGGTGAAGCAGCTAACCGGCAAGGAGCCAACGGCCTATATCGCTGACGTTCGCGATCCAGACGGGGCACGCATGCGGGACTTCGATGAGGTGCTGCAAACCGACTTCCGTACCCAGCTCCTGAATCCAAACTGGGTGAAGGGCATGGAGCAGCACGGGTACGCGGGAGCGGGACAGGTCTCTGAGCTGGTTACCAACACCTTCGGCTGGGCAGTTACGCGAGATAACAGCATCAGCGACGCCACGTGGAGCGAAATCAACAATGTCTATTTCAAGGACAAATTCAAACTGGGCACGCGGGAGTGGATGGAGAAAGCCAATCCTCATGCGATGCAGGATATTGCCGCGCGCCTGCTCGAGGCGAACCATCGCGGCCTCTGGCACACAGATGCGGCCACGCTCAACCAACTAGCGATGACGGTGCGGAATCTTGAGGTGAAGTACGGCTCATCGGGCGACCAGTTGAGCGCGAACAATGCAAGCCTGAAGCAATTCATCGCGGAGCACGCAGCGGTTGCGGGAGTTGCTCCCGGCACCGCGCCTGGCCCAGGCAAGCCGGCGGCGACCTCGCCCGCTAAGGGGATGAGCGCTCGGGCCCGTGCCGCGGCGGCTGCGGCGGTCGCAAGCCTGCAAACTGTGACAGGGCAAGTGTTAGCGGTCCAACACGAGATCGCCGCTGCTCCGGTCCCTGGCCAGTCACCCCTTCCGCAGCCCGTGAATCGTCTCGCGCTGTTCGCTTATTTGTTCCTTGCAGTTATCTTCATTGCCGCCGGTTATGCCAGCCGGCGCGGAGCCATCTGAGTCAGGAGAACCCTTTGATCGACATACTCACTCGTACGCTGCTTCTCATCTCAAACGCGCTTCTAATCCCGGTGATTCTTGCCCTCTTTGGTCTGCTCCTATGGACGCTTGTCCTGTGTGGAGGCTTTGTCCGCGAATGGTACGAACGCAGGGAGATTGTGCCATTACTGAACAGCGCGCTCGTCGCTCTGCGGAAGCACAGGCCCATTGCCGAGGCGTGGAACAGCCTCGAAGCCGCCCCCTCAGGGCTGCCGCGCCGATTCTTTTTATACGCCGCGGGAGACCATACAAGCGAAGATGTTGTCGAACAGGCGCTTTCACTGGTGGAGAACGATATCGCCGCAGCGCTCGGCCGACATTCCTTCATTACCAGAATTTCACCGATTCTGGGATTGATGGGGACGCTGATTCCGCTTGGGCCTGCGCTCAGCGGCCTTGCGCAGGGAAATATCCAGGCACTCTCGGGCAATCTGATCGTCGCGTTCACCGCCACGGTTATCGGTTTACTGATCAGCGGCATCTCCTACGGCATGGGGCTCGCGCGGCGAATCTGGTACGCGCGTGACATGACGACACTGGAATCTCTGGCTTCGGCGATTCAATCGCACCCGATGGTGACCCATGCGTAGAAACCGACGGAGACGCCTGTGGGAGGAAATGGACGAAGATCCCGGTGCAGGTTTGCTGAATCTCTTCGACGTATGGATCGCCTTTGCGGTTGCGTTGTTGCTGGCGATGGTGAGCTATATGCGCGTTCCGGAATTGCTGGGCCACGGAGATATTACTGTGATCCGCAATCCCGGTACTCCGCAGATGGAGATCATCGAGAAGAAGGGGCAGAAGATCGAGCACTACCGCGCCGCTCCACAGCAGCTCACCGGCCAGGGCGAGCGCCTTGGCACGGCCTACCGGCTCAGCAGCGGCGAAGTGGTCTACGTCCCCGAGACGCCGAAACCCTCTGCTGCCAAGCCTGATGGGGTGAAATAGCAGGCTGTCAAAGATGGCCTGCGTCAAGGCGACAAACAGGAAGAGTCCGCGTTCTCTAAATCGCAAAGTAGCGAATCGAGCGCTTGAGGGCAAATTACAGGGTTCCTGCCGTATCACCGGCTTGTCGGAGTGCTGGGCATCCGATCTAACCAGATCTCCGTCTGGGTTCGCTCTAACCCCTGAAACGCTCGGCAGAAGCAGGTCGGAATACGCAGAGGTTGAATCCCTATTTTATGAAGTTCTGGTGGAAAGGATCGTCGAAGACCGGGTTGGTTTTGCTTACCGGAGTCTGGTTATCAAGAATCCCGATGGCAGGGTGAATATGTCAGCGCCGCAGTCGGGAAGATTCATTTTGCAGCCCGGAAACAGCAAGAAGCTTTGTACTCCGACGATGGACGCGGGAACTAACGTCACCGTAACTCTCGATGAGATCCATTAAGTGCTCTCGCAGCATTCTCGCCGGATCATCTACTCCGGATGGAAGTGATTTTGGAACGTAGGACCGTCAATTCGTTTCGGATCTTATAGACGACAGAATCTTCAAGAACGTTACGACTCCACGCCTCAACGACCATAAGCACAGTGAGTTCTGTCTGGAAGGAATTCTGGCGAAGGACAGCACGGTGTTCTGTGCGGCGCCTCGCCAAGATGAGCCGTGACGAGTGACAACTTCACCGAGTAAGAGCCTCGTGGGTATTTCAACGGATATTTTTCCGGAATTCCCCGACGTGATCCTGTCACAATCCCTTTCGCGCCAACACTTCCTAATGCAGTCTCAGAATCGAAGCCGCGGGCCGGACATTGCGCCCCGCGGAAGGTGCGATGCGCATGGCAAATTTCCCCTCGCAGAATTTCTCCACGTTCAATCGCGCTGCCGGCATACGGCAGCAGGCCGTTGCCGACCGCTCGTTCAAGCAGGCATTCCGGGCGCTTCGGTTACCATTCGAGCGCTCTTTGGCGCTGCTTGCCGCGTCCGCTCTGCTCTGCGCATGTGCGGCTGCGCAATCCGCGCACGTCACTGCCTTTCAAACCTTTGTGGGCCTTCCCAACGGCACGAATGGTCCATTCGGGGTTGCCGTCGACAGCTCCGGCAACATCTATCTCTCCAACGAGTACAACAACAACGTGGTGAAGGAGACCCCTGCGCCAAACGGCGGTTTCATCGAGACCGTCGTGGCTGGTGGCCTGGTGAACCCCTACGGGATTGCCGTCGATCAGAGCGGAGCGGTGTATATTACCGTCGACTCCCTGCCCTATGTCCTCAAGGAGACGCCGTCCGGTTCGGGCTATACGGCGACGCACATCGGCAGCGGGATGAACAGTCCGGCAAACATCGCCGTCGATACCTCGGGGAATGTCTACGTCGCGGACTGGGGCACAGACGTTCTCTATGAGGAAAAATACTCAAACGGCGGGTACACGCAGTCCATCATTCCCACTCCGGGTGTCGCCCATCCCCTGGACATTGCAGTAGATCAGAGCGGAAACCTCTACATTGGAGACGGCTTTGACAATATCGCGAAGAAATTTACAAGTAACGGAATGGGCGGCTACACGCAGAGCACACTGTTTACCGGCAATGGCATCGAGTCTATTGCGGTCGATGCCCAGAACAATGTGTACATAGGCCAGTATCTTTATCCGGGTGAGATCATCGCGAAGCTCACCCCTACAGGCAACGGCTATAACGGCAGCTTTCTCCCCTCAGAGGAGCCTGCGTTCGTTCCGCCGGGATACGGCCTGATCCCCTATGGCATTGCCATCGATGCGCTGGGAAATGTCTTCTTCACCGATGGCTATTTTGGCCAGCTCGTGGAGCTCTCGACGACGACAGCCAACTTTGGCGACATTCCGGTGGGCGGCCAAAGCTTTCCCGCATCGGTGTTCTTTACATTCGATTCCAACGACGGCTACCTGAGATTCGGCGACCAGACGCAGGGATATTACGGACTGGACTTTACGGATGCGGGAACCGGAACCTGCTTCGTAGCCGTGCAATATTTCACGGGTGAATCCTGCACGATGGATGTGACTTTCAGCCCGACAGCCCCGGGAGCCCGTTACGGCGCAGCCGCGCTGCTCAACTCCAACAACAGTGTGTTTGCCGCCGGCTATCTTCAAGGCGCCGGTGTAGGGCCCGCTGTCGGATTTCCGCCCGGCACGCAATCGACCATTATCGCCGGTCTTGCATCTCCGGGCGGAATTGCTGTGGATCCCATCGGCAATATCTACTATGCAGATACCACGAACAACACTGTCTATGTAAACACGACCACCGTCGCCAATCTCACCGGAAACATCGACGCGCCGGAGTTCGTGGCCATCGACGGCACCGGCAGCGTCTTCATCGGCAACAATGCCAACGGCGACGTCTTCAAGGAGACGCCCTCCAACGGGCTCTATAACCAAAGCCCGGTCGTCAACGGCATCGGCCATGTCACCGGAGTTGCGGTGGATGGCTTCGGCAACGTGTATGTTGCCGATACCGACGATCACTCGGTATATAAGGAAGCGATTGGGGCAAACGGGTACACGCAGAGTACCGTTGCCACCGGTATTGGCGCGCCGCAAGGTGTCGCGGTCGACGGCGCGGGCAATGTCTACATTGCCGATGCTCAGAACAACGATGTGATCAAGGAAACGCTCGCGGAGGGGAACTATACGCAGAGCACGGTTGCCAATCAGGCTGCGAACGGATTGAGCCAGCCGGCAGGCGTTGCCGTGGACCCTTTGGGCAACGTGTACATTGCCGATGCCGGAAACAAGCGCGTTGTCGAAGAGACCTTGGGATCGAGCGGCTATGTGCAGAGCGTCGTTCCCACCTCGGGCCTGTCGTCGCCTTTTGGCGTGGTTGTGGACGCACTGGGCAATCTCTACGTGACAGACCGGCTGAACGGCACAATCGTTAAGCTCGATATCTCCGACCCGCCATCGATCAGCTTCCCGAACACAGCCATGGGCTCCACGAGCAGCCAGCAGACGGTGACCCTGGAGAACCTGGGCAATGCGCCGCTTACGTTCCCCGCGCCATTTACCGGAAGCAATCCTTCCATCGCTCCCGGATTCCTGCTTGCGAGTGGAAATGGTTCCGATTGCCCGCTCATCAACTCCGGATCGCCTTCGGCAACACTGGCCGCAGGCGCAACCTGCCTGCTTCCCATCAGCTTCGAGCCTAACTCGGCTTCGAGCTTCAGCGGTTCGCTGGTGGTCACCGATACCGCTTTGAATGCCGCTGCGCCGTCTTACGCCACGCAGACCATCAGCCTGAACGGCGCCGGCATTCAGGGCGACACCACCTCCACTACCACAAAGGCCGCTTCCGCGTCGCTCTACAGCGGGCAGTCGCAAACGCTCTCGGCCACCGTGGCCGATACCACCAACGCCGGTTCAATTCCAGTGGGAAGCGTAACGTTCACCGACCAATTTGGAGCCACCATCAATTCCATCGGACCCGTGCCGGTGAACGGGAACGGCGTTGCTCAGACCACGTATACGCCGGCTGCCGGCACCCATATGGTCACGTCGAGTTTCACGCCGGCCAACCCGGCGAATTTTGCGGCCAGCGCGGACAACACTGGGGCCAGTTTTACCGTGATGCCCCAGGTGACGCCGACACTTTCGCTCAACTGCACGCCGAACCCGGTGAGCTACCAGCAGCAGCTTTCCTGTTCCGCGACCGTCTCCGGCGATCATGGCGGCACCATCGCCTTCACTCTGAACGGAAGCCCATGGACCTCTGGCGCGCCGGACAGCACGGGCACCGTTACCGCCATGACTGTCGCTACGGTTTCATCAGGCACCATTTCAATCTCGGCGAACTACTCGGGCGATGTTCAGTATGCGGCGGTCGGCAAATCCGCCTCGGTCACTGCGCAAAAGGCCACACCTACAGTCACGTGGGCTTCGCCTGCAGCCATCAGCTACGGCACCGCGCTGAATTCGACGCAGCTTGACGCAAGCTCTGCCACGCCCGGCAGCTTCGCGTACACACCTATCGCGGGAACTGTGCTCGGCGTCGGCTCGCAGACTTTGTCGGTGATCTTCACGCCCACCGACAACGCAGACTACAACACAGCAACTCAGACCGTACAGCTGACGGTGAACAAGACCACACCCACGGTTAACTGGACTACGCCTGCAGCCATCACTTACGGCGCGGCTCTCAGTTCCACCCAACTTGACGCGAGCTCAGCAGTGGCCGGCAGCTTCGCATACGCACCGACGGCAGGAACCATCCTCACGGCGGGCTCGCAGACGCTCTCGGTCACCTTCACGCCTACCGACACCACGGATTACAGCTCCGTAACCCAGATGGTTCAGCTTACGGTGAACAAGGCCACCCCCACAGTTAACTGGACTACGCCCGCAGCCATCACTTACGGCACCGCTCTCAGCTCGACGCAACTTGATGCGAACTCACTGGTGGCCGGCAGCTTCGCTTACACCCCAACGGCAGGAACCGTACTCACGGCGGGCTCGCAGACTCTCTCAGTCACCTTCACGCCCAACGACGCCACGGATTACAACTCCGCAGCCCAAACCGTGCAGCTTACGGTGAACAAAGCCACACCCACAGTTAACTGGGCTACGCCCGCGGCCATCACTTACGGCACTGCTCTCAGTTCCACACAGCTTGATGCGAACTCAGCAGTGGCCGGCAGCTTCGCATACACGCCCACCGCGGGAACTATGCTCGGCGTCGGCTCGCAGACGCTCTCGGTCACCTTCACACCCAACGACAGCACGGATTACAACACAGCAACTCAGACCGTGCAGCTTACGGTGAACAAAGCCACCCCTACAGTTAACTGGGCTACGCCCGCAGCCATCACATACGGCACTGCTCTCAGCTCCACGCAACTCGATGCCAACTCAGCAGTAGCCGGCAGCTTCTCGTACACACCGACGGCAGGAACCGTCCTCACGGCGGGCTCGCAGACGCTCTCGGTCACCTTCACGCCTACCGACACCACGGATTACAACTCCGCGACTCAAACCGTGCAGCTTACGGTGAACAAAGCCACCCCTACAGTTAACTGGGCTACGCCCGCAGCCATCACATACGGCACTGCTCTCAGTTCCACACAGCTTGATGCGAACTCGGCAGTGGCCGGCAGCTTCGCTTACACTCCGACGGCAGGAACCGTACTCACGGCGGGTTCGCAGACGCTCTCGGTCACCTTCACACCCGCCGACGCCACGGATTACAACTCCGCAACCCAAACCGTGCAGCTTACGGTGAATAAGGCCACACCCACAGTTAACTGGACTACGCCTGCAGCCATCACTTACGGCACGGCGCTCGGTTCCACGCAACTTGATGCGAACTCACTGGTGGCGGGCAGCTTCGCGTACACACCGACGGCAGGAACCGTCCTCACGGCGGGCTCGCAGACGCTCTCGGTCACCTTCACGCCTACCGACACCATCGACTACAGCACGGCGAACGCATCCGTCATGCTGGCGGTCAACAATCCCGTCCCCGCTCTCAACGCGTTGATGCCCGTCTATGCTGACCAGGGCGGCGCGGCCTTTACTCTCACAGTGAACGGATCGGGGTTCACTCCCAGCTCTGTCGTCTACTGGGGCGCCACACCGCTCACCACGCAGTTTGGCACCACCATGCAACTCACCGCACAGGTAACGGCCGCCGATATTGCAACCGCGGGAACGCCCGCGATTTCCATCGTCAACCCAGCTCCCGGAGGCGGCGCTTCCAACTCCATGCAATTCGAGGTGGTTGCCACTCAGAGCGGATCTTCCGATGCGCCCGACATTACTGCGCTTAACGCTTCTGTCACTCCGGGCTCGAACGCCAGCTATCCGGTCATGCTGCCTTCAGGAGTGACCGACGTGTCCGCCATGTGCCTCAACCTGCCCGCCGGAGCCACATGCAGTTACTCCTCCGCCGCCAACGCAATTGTCATCGCAACTTCGTCCACCACACCGGCAGGCACTTATCAAATCACAGTCATCTTTACTGAGACTGTGCCCGGCATGGGCGGCTTCATCTTACTGCCTCTACTTCTGCTCCCGCTGATGTTTGCCCGCAGGCGGATGATGAAATCCGGTTTGTGGCTCGCCGGACTCGCTCTCATTCTGCTGGTGGCTTCCTTCGGCGCAATGGGTTGCGGAGGCTCCGGAGCCAGCAGCTCCCAGCCAGTCACGGTCATGAGTGTCCAGGCAGTGAACCTGACGGTGCAATGAGTATCGCGGACACAAGCCGTTCATTCCGTGAATCTCTGGCGCGAGAAGATTATTTCTGCCGCGAGCCCTCTTGCCGCCAGCCGATGTGCCGGAAGTATGTCAACAAGATCGGGAGGCTTGTCATTCCCCGACAGAAAATGCAGAACAAATGCTTTCGGGGCATGGAAATGTCTGGCACCCCAAATGCTGTGGAGAGATGAATCTGCGCAGCATTCTGCTGCTGCTCCGATTATTTGAGAAGATTAATGACCCAGGAACCGAGCCTCCTGTTCCTCGCTAGAGCGGAACCAGGGTTTCTGTGCCCTTTCAGTGTCGTGCAGGGTCGCCGCTCCCTGATGGTCGCGTCGACTTATACGCGTCGGCTTCGAGATACACCATCCCTGGTTCCGCTCAAGTCCGCGGTCAGATCGGAGATTCGAGAGACCGAACCAACAAGCACCGTTCTTGCCGGCTTTACTTGTCGAATTCTAAAGGGTTCCGGATGCTCCGAACTTTGCTATCCAGATTTACCATTCATCGAGCCAAATTCCGCAGAAATGCGCAAATTTGGCCTACCGTTGCCGACAGATGAAATGCCTCATATATCGCTGATATTAATGTACTTATTACGGAATTCTGCGAGAACTTCGAACTTCCCAAGAAGGCGCTCTAAGAAGTTGACGTGCTGCCACTGAACTACTCCCGCTGCCATGAAAGGGTAGAGCAAGGTTGGCATGAAGTGGCGATCTGTACTGGCGATGCAGCTGGCGGCGCTCACAGGTGTTGCGCAGCGGTTGTGAGCATCGCCTTCTGTATTATTGTCTGAGGCTTTTGCACCATTACAGGAATTCTCTGCACGTTGAAACATGGGAGCTGAAGGATGAGATCAAAGACTGTGGTTCGGCTGGCGGTGGGTTTTCTTCTTGGCGCATCGACAATTGTCCATGCGCAAGGCGCGCAGGCTACAAGGCCGACGCCGGCGCCGACTGCTCCAGTTGCGACACCCGCCTCGCCGGCCGAGCACCCGGCACTGTTTCTGGTTGGGGATTCGATCATGCACACGGGCACGGGAAGTGGAGACACCGGACCATGGGGATGGGGCTCGGAGATCATCGCGCTTTTCGACAGCACGAAGATCCACGTCTACAACGACGGGCTTGGCGGACGCAGCAGCCGCGGGTATATCCAGGAAGGCGCGTGGCAGAAGATCCTGGACCAGATGAAGCCCGGCGATTGGGTGATCGTACAGTTCGGCCACAACGACGCCAAGAATTCGCAAAACTATCCAGACCGCACCACATTGGCCGGGGATGACGACAATACGCAGGAGATCGAATCTCCCGTGAACCACCAGAAGGAGAGCATTCATAGTTATGGGTGGTATCTGAGGCAATACGTTGCGGATGCGAAGTCCAAGGGCGCATTTGTCATCATTTGCTCGCCGCCGCCGCGCAATCTGTGGCTCGAAGGGCATGTGATTCGCGGACTCGACGGGTATGCGAGCTGGGCCGCCGATGCGTCGCGAGTGAGCGGCGCGCGCTTCATTGACCTGAACACGATTACCGCGAACAAGTACGACGCTCTCGGCCAGCAGGCCACGCGCGCTTACTTTTTCGACTTCCAGCACAGCGTCAAAGCCGGGGCAAAACTCAACGCGGAATCGGTTGCGGCGGGCTTACGCGAACTGAAGGACTGCCCGCTTGCTGCCGACCTGCTGCCTGCAGTGCATTGAAATGCCGAAGCTTTCAGGAGAGATGTTGAACGCGAACCGGAACACAACGATTCAAAGGTGTCTTGCGCGCTGGAAGCGGATTGGTTTTGCATGCCTGGCGATCGTGGTGTGCATGACAATGGCAGAGGCGCAGGTGACGATCGACCATCGCTGGTCGAATACTGACGCGCAGAGTCTGATTGGGTTGCCGATGGGCAGCCACAAGACGATCATCGACAAGCAGGGCAACCTGAAATGGTCGCAATGGAGCCTGAAACGCAAACCGCTCGATACGCCGATCGGCTTCAGCAGCCAGATGGATGGCGAGCTGGCTATTGAAGCCTTTGCCGCGCCCGGCGGCGCGAGTTTGCAACCGTTCACGGTCGCCTCGCAGGAGCTCTATCGCGGACGGTATCCATTTGTGGTGACGACGGAGAATGCCGGCGCGCTGACGCTGAAGGAGCTGGCCTTTGCTGTCGACCCGGATGCAAAGCCCGGCGCGATTCCTGACGCCAGCTCCGGCAAGAGTGGCCTGGACGTGGTTGAACTCACCCTGACAAACAACGGAGCCGCGGCGGCTGAAGCCGTTCTTAAGCTGAGCGGCCGCGAGCGTAACCTGCCTGGCCATGTGGTTGGCCAGATGCTCGAGAACGGCGCCGGCGAGGATATTGCGCTGGTCACGGACACCGGGGGCGCGACGGTGAGCGCAGAGGATCATGGCCTGACCCTGGCCCTGCGAATCAGCATCGAACCGCATCAGGCAAAGACGGTTTGGATCGAGCTGCCTTACGAGTGGCCGGTTGCGCGGAATGCGGAGCTTCCGCGCGAGGCTGGAGAAGATTTGCTGGCAAAGGCGGTTGCGCAGTGGGACGGCCTCTGGGCGAGCGGAACAAAGATAGAGTTCCCTGACCGGGAACTGAGCGACTTCTACTATTCGTCGATCGCCTATGTTTTGATATTGACCGAGTACGATGCGCAAGGCGATCTATGGGCGCTCGACGGACCGGCCGTGTACCGGCAGTATTGGGGACGCGGCGAGTATTTTCAGGCGCGCGCGATGGAGGTTGCAGGATTCCTGTCGCCGGCGCGGCAATCTGTAGAGCACGCCTTTCATCTGATGAACGACGATGGCGAGTGGGATGGCCCTCCATCGAGCGGCTGGCCGGCCTGGGATAACGCCGGCGGCAATGCCGGCGCGGTGTGGGACTACTACCTTTACACCGGCGATCTGGAGTGGCTGAGACGAGCGTATCCATATATGTTGCGGTCGGCTGAGTGGATTCGCGATCACAGAGAGGAGTCCACGCTCGAAGGCGTCTCGGATATTCCAGTGGGAGCGCGGCCAATCAAGCGCATGCTTCCCTCGCATTGCCGTCCCGAGCCGGAGCCCAAGCTGCAGCCTGGCGAGAAGCAATATTGGTATGGGCTGCTGCCGTGGAGTTACGGCGACTCAGGGCTGCCTGAAGGCCACTCCTTCTCGCACAATTTTCTGGCGGCTTATGCGGAGCGGGTGACAAGTGAGGCTGCGAAATTGCTTGGCCACGGAAACGACGCTGCCTGGCTCGACAAGGAGTACGCTGCGTACACTGCGGATATTCGCGAGAGCGTGCGCCGCGCTGTGACGCTTGAAAAGGTTGAGCCGCCCTATCTGCCCGCCATGCCGACCTATCCCGAGGGTGCCTACTCACAAACCTTTCTCGCTGTTTATCCCACCGGGCTCTATGCACCGGACGATCCGCTGGTGACGGGGTTGATTGCGCGCATGGAGCGCGAAGAGAAGCAGGGAGTTCCGACGAATGTGGCCTGGGCTGGACCGGCAGGCGTGTGGCCTGGCGAGGCCATGAATATGGCCCAGACCTATCTGCTGCGCGGCGAGAAGCAGAAGGCCGCGGACATGCTTTTGGCGGCGATGAATCACAGCTACACCACCAAGGTCTGGAAGGAAGAGATCCTTGTCGACGTGGACCTGCCTCGCGCCTGCGACACGCCGCATAGCAAGCGCAGCAATATGGAAGGCACGGGCGACATGCCAGAAGCCTGGGCCAACGCTAACCTCGTGCTGCTGCTGAGAGACATGCTTGTAAATGAGCGTGGCGGAAAGCTGCATTTGCTGGCCGGATTGCCGGAGAGCTGGGTTCCGGCAGGAAAGACCGTGAATGTTGAAGATGCTCCGGTGACAACTGGAGGAACCGTGAGCCTGCGCGTGGAGCATGTGAATGCGAAGCTCTGGCGGCTTACGGTGGACCCGCATGGAAAGACGCGCGACGTCGTCATGCACCTTCCCGTGGACGATTTGAAACAAGTAACCACGGTGCGAGTTAATGGGAAGCCGGCGGCGGCGAATGCCGAGGTCCCGTTTACGACATCGAGTAAAGCAGCCGTAGTGGAAATTGAGCTGCGTTGAGCAGGCGCGCATTCCAACCAACCGCCTCGCTCAACTATCATCAAAGCTGAAGCAAGATTCCAATCGCTCAAGAAGGAGCATTCCCATTGCCAGACGCGATCGTTGCGCAAAAAGGCCCGTATCCCGTTGAAGTGGAAGCCGGCAAGTTCTACCTGTGGTGCGCATGCGGCCGAAGCACCAATCAACCTTTCTGCGATGGCAGCCATCGCGGAACGGGCTTTGCTCCGGTAAAGTACGATGCCACCGAAACCAAGACCGTTTACTTCTGCGGCTGCAAGCACACGGGCAGCCCCACAATGTGCGACGGCAGCCACTCAAAGCTCTAATCCCATATCTGCGCCCAGGGAAACCCACACACCGGCCGTGCGGCTTGCTCGGACACTCAGAATGCTCGTGGCCGATGCCTTGACTGGGTAAATTCAATTAGAATGGCACCGCCTCGGGAAAACGCTTGCCGACGCCGCCGAATCTTGCGCCGCCGCAACGGCTTCCCGAAGAATTCGGTCGCATTGCGGAAGGATCAACCATGAAATATCAAGCTCATACACGTTTTCTGTTGACGCTCGGATTGCCGGCCCT
>Ga0181516_10001672_pt1 | contig 16680 bp, 18 predicted proteins | sample PEATcosm2014_Bin_25_FD_121104 | JGI IMG/M metagenome (GOLD analysis project Ga0181516, IMG submission 121104) | Peatland microbial communities from MTU Mesocosm Facility, Houghton, MI, USA - PEATcosm2014_Bin01_10_metaG | ecosystem: Environmental > Terrestrial > Soil > Wetlands > Peat | place... | reverse complement strand
TGTTCAAGCTCTTCGTGAACGGCTTCATGCTGGTGACCTGCCCAAAGCCAGGGGTCAACGTCGTGAACCGCATGAACTTGGTTCATAACCGTGCATGGTGGGGAGCTGAGATGCCCACTGAGGGGCAGGTGATTGACCGGATTATCAGTTGGGGACTTTGCCTCTGGAGGGACGTGGAACTGCTGGACACCATCGAGTTCGCCAACATGTGGCGATTCGCATTCAAGGTGAAGAAGGTCAAAGCCACCGAGTACGTCGGCATTCACTTGAAATCAACTGCCTCCTCAGGTTCACCGTGACTCGGTAAGACTCCGTTAGATTTTCGTTCCAGAATCACTTTTTGCTGGTACGGCTTCTCAGGCTTGAGTACTTTGTGACTGACAAGGCGACTCTTGTCGCAGACGCCACCATCTCGGTTTATGGGAGGGGATCATGAAGTTTTACATCAACACCATGGAAGCTGTCCGGTTCAAGCCCCTCGGGTGGGGCCCACATGAGGCTGAGTCCCTGAATGCTGTGGTCGAGAACAAGCGGGTGGAGCTTCGTCAGATTGCGGAAGCTGAAATGGTTGGCAACGATCACAGCAAGGACGGGGTATCTGCATCACCTGAGTTCTCGGCGGCAGTCGAAAGGCACCTTGGACAAGACCTGATTCCCGCTTTCATTGCCTCCTTGGAGCAAGGCGTTCAGCCCGGCTGGTACTTTGGTGACATTCCGAAGCCAAGTGCTGAGTGGTCGCCTCCCCAGAAGCCAGGGGTTTTTCGCTGATACTCCGGTGCCGGGCAAGTGGTGCGTCGTGGAGTTCACAATCTGCCATAGGCATCGAAAGAGCCAAAAACCGCCCGACGGGCTTCAAGTTCCTTGACAGCCGAGGTGCCGCCTGGGAGAGTAGCCCCAGGGGGGAAGCCATGAAGGTTACCTTGTACCTCCTGGGAGCCGTTCTGGTGCTGGTGGGAGTCTTTTCGATGCTCCAAGATCTGGACGCCTTCACCGAAGGAATCAAATCTGACAATAGTCCCACGGCTCTGCTTGGAGAAGCCATCGCAGTCATGGGAGTCGTTGCTGTTTTCGCAGGTTTCCACGCCAAGAAGAAGAGGCGATGACGAGGCGGAAACCCCTTGTCGAAGGTCCATCATACCGCCCCACCCCATCTCGCCGAGGATATTCTGCACAGACGGAAGAACCTCCGTCGAGCGCTGAGAGACCAAGCTATAGACGGCAGGTACGAACCAGATGTCAAGCCCACAGTCAATCTCACCTACACCGCCTGCATCCTGGTTCAGCTCGGCGGCTTCAAGATCTTTCCTGACCCGACCTTCGAGTCGGCGGACACATTTGCAACCACGGCTTTCTGGTGCCTTGAGGGCAGACGCACATGATGTGACTGCCGGTAGCCCAAGAGTGCCAGCCGGAGTCGATGCCGGTCTCATCCCCCTCGTTTCGCCAGTTATGAAGCCTCGGCGGTGCATCGCATTCCCAGGCTCTTGGCTTTGCCTGTTGTGATCTCACGAATTCCTGACGAGGAGGGATTGTAAACGACGGAAACCTACCCTACACTGCTGTAACTTCGAGGAGGAATTCATGAAGAACTTATTGGTTTGGGTTGCGGTGCTTGGGTGCCTTGTATCCTTGATGGGCTGTGTCAGCGCCCCGGGTGGCCTCGCCGCCTCGACGACACCTGTGACTCCTGGTGCCTATAAAGTCCTGGGGCATGCGACAGGGTCATCCAACTACGTCTCTGTGCTGACCATCTTCCCGTTGGGCCACCCCGACTACGACAGCGCCATCCAGGATGCAGTTAAGAAATTCAACGGCAACGCCCTCGTGAACGTGCGCTCCTACAGCACTGTGACGTTCCTCTACATCGTTTCCATCACCTCACTCACCGTCGAAGGTGATGTGATCTCTCAGTAACCCGTGAGTTTGGGGCTACCCAACGGTAGCCCCGCTCAATCTTCAAAGTAATCCCGCCCCAGTCTCTTGAGGTTTCCCCGCAGGAGTTCCAATGACGCCATTGCCCTCACCGGGGAGGGGCTCTGGTCGTATGCCTCAAGTGCATTCCTGACCTCGCTCAGCACTTCGTATCGCAGGTCGCTGTCCCGTTCGTCGGAGCGGTAAATCTCCAGCATGGAGTCCCGGCTCTTGATGGCATTGTTGGCGTGGTAGAGATCCGTTTCCAGCCTCTCGACCCGTTCTCGCAACTCCCTCTTGGACATATCCTTCAACTCTTTCTTGATGTTGCCCTTGTGGGTGACGACATACCAATGCACTCCAGCGAAGAACAGCCCGAGTGCAATCCAAACCCCTTCCCGTCGACCGTCAGCAAACGCATACCCCGAAAATGCCACCACCGGGATGGAGATCCACGTCGCCTTCATCACAAGGCCAAGGCGGGTGAGGTAACTCAGGGGCTTTTCGTTGTTGTCAGCCATTCTTCACCTCTGCCTTCTTGGCAACCATCCCCACGAGGATGCCCGTTTCCAGCTCCACCAACCGCATGAAGTCCATTACCTTCCGCATCCGCAGTCTCCTACCTGAGGTACGCAAGATGCGGCTTGAGGCGTTCCTCAGCAATGGAGGGAACGTGAGGGTGATGCTGGCGACACCCTGCCCCAGAGCCCAGTCCAAAGCCCTGGCGAGGATCGCATCAAGCTGGCTGTCGGTGAACCCGTCATCCGAGGGGAAGTACCAGATCCACTGCTTGACGCTTTCGGCGTCGACATCTCTGGTGTAGAAGATCCCGGTCTTCGGAAGGTAGCGGTACCACTTGGCGGGGCGGTACCGGTATGGCTCGTCGGCGTGGATGGTGAGGAACGCCCCCAGCGCTCCGAGGGTCGGATACTGCTCGTGGAGTTCCTTCCAGGCAACGGGCACGAGGCAGAGGGACTCCCTACCGAAGAGCATGAGGAGATCACTCTCTGCCATCATCGGAAACCAACCTTCCGGATGGCAGTCGTCCCGAACCGCTCTTTGGCTTCCAGCTCTCGAACCAAGTCGGCGAGGATCTCTGTGGTACCTGCGGTGCCCAACGACCACCTGCGCTTGTTCGCCACGATTTTGAAATCGCCAGAGCACAGCCCGAGGAGCCGTCCAGCTTCGGACGCTGGGAAGTCCAGGTCAGGAAAGTAGGCCCGCCACGCCTGAGGAATTTGATCGAGCCGGAGGCAGGAAAATACCACCTTGGCCACGAAGCGCCGGGCAACGGCTTCATCCAAGCTACCCAGGAAGTTGGTGGAGCAGAACACCAATCCGGGAAATGCCTCCAACTGTGCCAGGAACTCATTGATGGCAGAGACCTCAAAGCGGTATTGGCTCCTCGACCTTGAGTACAGCAGGCTGTCACACTCCTCCAGCAGTACGACCTCATCTTCGCCGACGTCTTTGAAAATCCCGGCGATGTGCTGTTCCGTCTCGCCAACAAATGAACGCACGATGTCCGAAGAGTGAAAGACCTTGAGCCTCAGTCCATGGACGGCGGCGAGATGTTTGAGGAACAGGCTCTTGCCCGAACCAGGGACACCAGATGCCAGAACACAGTAGGGTTCTGCCATTGCTGGGTTTTCGGCCTTCCAACGCAGGTAGCCGCCAACGCCATCCTCGATGGCATTCAATGGGACGTCGGTGCTCCACAGCGAGGCGTCTACTTCCGAGGTATTCGTGGCCGACGATACCTTCACGCCCGGGGCTCCGATGTTGAGTCGGCGGTCAAGGATCTCCACCAACCTTGACTCCTGCGACTGCTGGGGCTCATCAGAAGTGATGGTCTTCTCCCAAACAGCCACACAGCGTGAAAGTTCTCCCGAGCCCGACTTCTTGTACTTCTCAAGTCTGGGATGCCAATCGGCGGCAACCGAGCTGTGCCACTCGAATGTCTTCTCAACCGGCTCGGTAAATCGGAGCACGTAGTCGAACAGGGACAGGATCTCGTCGGGGACTTCCTCGACATCATCGATGATCCACACAATGGGTATACGGTTGGTTCTCAGGTAGTTGATGAGCCAGGGCCTCGGCAACGAAGTCTTGAACTTGGAACAGAGGCAAAGTAGCTCTTCGTCCTCGTCGATGACCAAGACATGGTCAGCAGGATTGAGTCTCACCTGCATTCTCTCCAGGTCCTTGCGTACCTTGTCGGTACCAAGGTCCTCTTCCCTTTCCAGAAACAGCGCCTTCTTCCTAACTGCGGCAGAAAGCGAGGCGGCGAGGCTGGTGGTGCCCAGGCCGTGCCGGTCTGCGTAGAACAGGAGCAGACAGCCTTGCTGGCTCCTCACCAGGAGTTCAAGGGTCTGCATTGTGACTTCCGTGAACGGGAACGTCGACAACCGGAATGTTGGCACGTCGGCGAACACCAGCTCAGTCACCTCGGGTTGTTCGGCGTCCAAGGGGCTTCCAGCCTTCACATCTCCCCCTTTTCCCGGAAGCTGTAGAACCCTGCCTTGGAAATGATGAGGTGGTCGAGGACTTGGATGCCCATCAGCTTGCCTGCCTTCACCAACCGCTCGGTCGCCTCCCTATCCTCTCGGGACGGGTTGAGGTCGCCGCTTGGATGATTGTGGGCGAGGATCAGGGCGCAGGCGTTGTCTTTTATCGCCCGGTAGAAGATCTCCCTCGGGTGGATGAGGGTGCGGTTCAGGATTCCGACAGACACAAGATTCACCCTGAGGACATTCTGCGTTCCGCCCAGGGTAACAGCGAGGAAATGCTCCTGGCGTTTTGAGGCGTACTTCTTGAGTAATGGGAACAGGTCACCGGGCATGGTTACTTTGATGTCGGCGGCGGTGCGTTCTGAAACAACTTGGTAAATCATGGAGTCCTCCTTGGTTTGGTGAAGGTACGACTCCCGTTCACTACATTGGGAACAGTTCCCCCACAGATCCTGATTCACCCCCCAACCGACATTTCCGCCGAAACTGGTTTTCAGGATTCGTACTAATTCGGAAACCAATTCCGCTATCAGGAGGGATGATGACCGAGAACGCACTTCAGAAGATTTCTGGGTTTACTCTTTGGACTTTGTCAGGCGTTATGAGCATGGGGTTGTACCTCGCCTTTGCCGGTATCAACTGGGTGTCGGTCATCGTTGCCGTGGCCCTGTCAGGTTCACTGGAGGTGGGCAAGATCCTGTCGTTCCGCCGCAAGGGTGCCCAGTTCAAGGCACTCGCAATTTGCCTGTCCTGCCTCACCCTGCTGTCAATCCTGGGGACGACCCTGATGACGGTCGAGGCAAGGAAGCAGAACTCCATCCAAACACGGATAGGAGCCCTCCAGTCGAGCCGTCAGTATCGAGATGCCCTTGGACAGGAGACGGCGGTCAAAGCAGAATGCGACGACCTACAGAAGAGGATTTCTCAGTTACCCTCGGACTGGATCACCGTGGCATTGAAGATGACGGAGGAACTCAAGGGTCTGCGCCAGCAAGAGCAGGCGCTGTCTGCCACCCTTGCCGCCATGGAACTGTCGGCTTCTGCGGGTGCAACCGCTGGAGCGCCTACGATCTTCAGTGCAATTGCCGGGGTGGTTGGTCAGGATGAGGAGAAGGTCGAGGTCATTGTCCTCCTGGTACTGGCGACGCTGACGGAAGTGACAGCATTCTCGTTGGGAGGACATCGGGATCAGGAGAGCAGAAGAAACCCAATACCCTCGGTTGCTACGGGATCGGGAACCCAAACCATCGGAGCGAAGGCATCGGGCGTTCCCACACCCCAGAAGATCCCCCAACGGGCCAAGGTTACGCCCGAGGCATACCTCAGAGTTGCCCTCGATCATCCCAAGAAACCATTCCTCTTGGGCCGTGGCAAAGTCTCAGAGAAGCTCGGGATAACCGAAACGGAGGCGAAGGAGTTCATCGAGGCGCTGGTGAGGGATGGGAAGGTCAGACGGCAGAGCAAATACTTTGTAGCGGACTAACTGATCTTGACAAGACGAAATTCAGGATTGCCCATTAGCATCCCTGTAACACAGCCAAGATAGATATTGCATGCCTAGAAAAAACCAATGTCAGGAACCTTTCGAGATAGAGTCCTAGAACTTCTCGACGCCTTTATCTCAGAACCATACTTTTCCTTATATAGGTTCTCGCCCTCCCGAATCAGACCTTCCATAAGGTTTGGAAAGTACTCGAGCTTCTCCCGTCCAACAAGGAGTTTCACGACTGTTCCTCGGTAGTGGCTGGCAATGACTTTCATGGTCTGATCATTGCCTCTTCGTCGAAGGTACACGCCAGATGACAACACAGAGAACTCTCCGTAGGTTCTTCCGACCTCACTCATGACGTAGAGGCCAAATCCAGAATTTGCCCAGCTATCGCCCTGAGCAAAGACGTCTTCCTTTGAAATTCCAGGTTCCAAAGAGCGCTGAATAGACTCCCTGGCTGATGAGAATCCGTGGCGAGTTCGAAGAGAGTCATGAATTCCGATTCCATGATCTGCTACAGCGATCTCAAGCCCTTCATTCTTGTAGTTTTGCGCCATCAGTGAACAAGAGTCTGCTCCTGAATGTTCAAAGACATTTCTTATTATTTCCCGAAAGACGTAGTCGAGAAAGACTTGAGTTGAAAGATCGTCTGAAATCAGAGCCGATAAACTCTGGCACTTCTGCTCAATTGAATCTCGCCAGTCGCCACCACTAGACCCCTCGGCAAGTTTCTTCTTCTCAATGCGCTGTACCGGGTAGTAGTTGTCGGTATGCCTGCTTCGATTTGACTCAGATCCGACCGGTATTCCGCAGTCCTTAAAAAAGCCCATGTATTTCAAGTACTTGACAGCGTCACTGCAAGGACAGTCGTCCCTAATGTCTTGGTCCCAAAATGTCTTTAGCCCGGCGGCTTTTCTGGTCTCGACATATTTCCTGATTGCCACACTTACCATGAGCGCACCCGTTGGTCGAGCAAATTCAACGTGTTTGAACAAAATCTGGACATTGGGTACATCGATGTTTTCACCCAGCCTATGAATAAAGTCGACACAGGGAAGATCTGACATTATGGACGGAACCAGCAATTTCGTGGTTTTCATTCGTCCGCCCCTACCCAGTCCCCATACAACTCTTCAGCCTGTTCCAACACCAGCTTCGTGGCCTTCTCTTGCATGTCAGGCGGATAGCCGTACTTCCTCAGAAGTCGTTTCACATCCACACGGATCTGAGCCTTCACCTGCTCTCGCTCTGCCCAGTTGATCTTGAGGTTGCCCTTTAAGGACTTTACCAGCTCCTTGGCAATGATCTTGATGTCCTCGTTCTTCATTTCCCTGACGGCGGACTCGTTCTCCAGTAGAGCGTCAAAGAAGGCGATCTCATCGTTGCTAAGGCCTAGCGCCTCGCCCCTTGCACCCTGCTCTCGGATCTTCTTGGCCAGGGCAATGAGTTCTTCAATGACCTGGGCTGTCTCGATAGCCCTGTTCTGGTACTTCTTCATGGAGGCTTCGAGCATCTCCAGGAAGCTCCGGTTCTGGACTATGTTGCGCTTGAACTTCGGGTTCTCGACTTCCTCCTTGAGGAGCTTCTTGAGTAGTTCAACGGCAAGATTCCGCTGGGGCAGGCCTTTTACCTCGGCTAAGAACTCGTCGGTGAGGATGGAGATATCAGGTTTGTTGAGGCCAGCCGCCGCAAAGATGTCGATGACTTCGTTGGAGGAAACCGCACCCGAGATTAGTTGGCGGATTGCGAAGTCGACTTCCTCGGGTGACTTCCGAGGATCAACGCCGAGCTGCTTGGTCAGTGTGGCTCTCACCTGCTGGAAGAAGGCCACCTCGTTGCGGATAGCCTCGGTTTGGTGGTGTGGCACCGACAGCGCAAATGCCTGGGTCAACTCGGTGACTGCCTTCTGAAGCCTGGACTTCCCATCCTGCTGAGCGAGGATATGATCAACTGCGGGCCCTGCCAAGTCCAGCCGGTTCTTTGGTGTCCCCGTGAACCACTTTGAGTAGTCGAAGCCGTGGAAGAGATCCCGCACGATCTCGTACTTCTCCATCATCACGGCAACAGCCTCTTGCTGGTCGATGGCCGTGTTGCCCTTCCCACCGGCTTGCGTGTAGGTGGCCAGGGCGGACTTGAGGCTGTCGGCGATCCCCAGGTAGTCCACCACCAGACCGCCAGCTTTGTCTTTGAACACCCTGTTAACCCGGGCGATGGCCTGCATGAGCCCGTGGCCCTGCATCGGCTTGTCCAGGTACATGGTGTTGAGGCAGGGGGCGTCAAAACCAGTCAGCCACATGTCCCGCACGATGACGAGCTTGAAGTCGGACTTAGGGTCCTTGAAGGTCTTGGCCAGATCCTTGCGACGCTGGTTGTTGCGAATATGCTGTTGCCACTCAACGGGGTCGGTGGCGGAGCCGGTCATCACGACCTTGATGACACCCCTGTCGTCATCGGTTGATTGCCACTCAGGGCGGATCTTGATGATAGCGTTGTAGAGGTCGACGGCAATCCGCCGAGACATCACGACGATCATTGCCTTGCCGTCCATGACGGAAAGCCGCAGTTCCCAGTGCCTCACCAGATCCTTTGCCACCAGCCCGATGCGCTTCTCGGCACCGACCAAAGCCTCCAGAGCCGCCCACTTGGACTTCAGCTTCACCTTATCGCTTTCCTCTTGGTCTTCGGTGATCTCCTCGAATCCGGGGTCGAGTTTGGGCTTCTCCGACTCCTTCAGCTCCAGCCTAGCAAGGCGGCTCTCGTAGTAGATGGGAACTGTTGCCTTGTCCTCCACAGCCCTCTGGATGTCGTAGATGCTGATGTACTCCCCGAATACGGCCCTGGTGTTCTTATCAGATTGTTCGATAGGAGTGCCTGTGAAGCCGATGAACGATGCGTTGGGAAGGCCGTCACGCATGTGGCGGGCGAAGCCGTCAATAAAGTCATACTGGGTGCGGTGTGCCTCATCGGCCAAGACAATGATGTTCCTGCGCTCAGACAGGACGGGGTAGGAATCGAACTTCTCCTCGGGGAAGAACTTCTGGACAGTGGTGAAGACCACGCCGCCAGATGCCACGGAGAGAAGCTGTTTGAGGTTGTTGCGGTCCTTGGCCTGCACCGGTGCCTGACGAAGCAGTTCCTGGCAGTTTGAGAAGGTGTCGAAAAGCTGGTTGTCCAAATCCTGGCGGTCAGTAATGATCACCACCGTGGGGTTCTGCATCAGCGGTTCGAGGATGGCACGACCGGCGAAGAAGGTCATGGTCAGGGACTTCCCTGAACCCTGGGTGTGCCACACCACCCCGATGCGACGATCCCCTGAGGGCCTCGTCGCCTGGATGGTCTGGCGGATGGCGGTGTTCACTGCGTGGTACTGGTGGTACCCGGCGATCTTCTTGATCCATCCACCCTTGGACTCTCTCTCGAAGACGGTGAAGTAGAGCACCAAATCCAGGAAGCGCTTCTTCTCGAAGACACCCCGGATAAGCACCTCCATCTCGGTCATGGTCGAGGGAACCAGCTCCTCGCCCTCGATGGTCCTCCAGACCTGAAACCTCTCCTTGTCCGCTGACAGCGACCCTATGCGGGCGTGGGTACCGTCAGAGACCATCAACACCTCATTGAATGTGAAGAGGCCTGGAATCTGTTCCTTGTATGTTTGCAGCTGGTTGTACGCCGACCAGACGGTGGTGGTGTCATCCGATGGGTTCTTCAGCTCGATGACACCCAGGGGGATGCCATTCACGTATACAATGAGGTCCGGCCTGCGGTTGTTCTTGGCCTCGACAATAGTGAACTGGTTGACGATGTGGAAGGTATTGGACAGCGGGTTGTCGAAGTCCACCAGCTTGACCTTGTCGGTGATGATCCTGTCTTTGCCCTTGTAGGTGACATCCACCCCCTCGGTCAGCAGTCGGTGGAAACCGTGGTTGCTGGCAATGACGGAGGGGAAAGAGATTCTGGTGACCTTGCGGTATGCCTCATCGACCCCATCTGGTGGGATGGTCGGATTGAGGCGGGTCAGGTTCTCCTTGAGGATAAAGGGAAGGAAGGACTCAACAAGGTGTTCTCGTTGGGGGTTGGTGCCATCGGGGAGGATGTTGGGCCCATGAAGGAAGTCATAGCCCAGCTCCTTGAAGAGGTCGATGGCGATCTTCTCGACGTCTGCTTCGACAAGGCCTGCACTCACTTGGCTGGCTCCAGGATCTGGGTGATCATTTCATCGGTGAGGTTAAGGTCGCCTGAGATGAGCTTGGGGAGGAGTGAGTCTCGGATTCCAGAAAGGACCCTAACTTCATGGCAGTTTGCTTGCATTTGTTCAAATACGGAGTCGGTGAACTTCTGAAAATGACCACGCACGATAGTGCTGGGAAGCACCAATTGGACAGTCCTGAGATAAGAAACTGGCCTTGAAATGGATGGCACCCCAACTTGAGATGCATTGGCAAGGAGTAGGTGTTGTCCATTTTCACTCTGAAAAAAGAGTGTTAGGAAGTTTGCAGTGTTGGTTCCCTGCATTGGACGAACAAAGAACTGCCTCTGAGAGATGTTGTAGTAGTCATATTGACTCTTGCTCGGCACAAGGGAGACTTGTCCGATTGTTCCCGCATGAGTAACGACGATGTCCCCTCTCCGTACTACCGATCCCGAGAGACGGAGACTGTGTTCGGGAGTAAGGAATTTGAAATCAGAGTCTTCAACAAATATGCCACCAAGATGCTTTCCGCTAATTACAGGAACACCACTCTCGACAAAGGTTGAGACCAAGATGTTGGAACCGAAAGGCCCCATCGCCACCTTCTCCGTCAGTTCACCGACTGTGGTCAACATCCACCCTTTCGGAATCTCGCCCAGCTCCGAGTCCTCAAACTCGCCGGGGAAGAGGTCTTCAATCTCCTTGGGCAATCCCGTGGGCAATCCATCTGCTTTCTTTCGGACGGGCTCGAAGTCAACGAACCATGACTTGAACAGCGCCCGTGCCATGCCTTCGAGGGTTTCGTTCATCTGGCGGAGGAGTTCAATCTTGTCATCGAGCGAACGCAGAACTCTATCAATAGCGGACTGAGCGTCTCGGGGTGGAATGGGTAGTTCGAACTTCGGAACATCTGCACACCTGAGGCTATCAAACACAGCCCCTACATTCAGGAATCGACCAACTTCATTCCACCACTCCTCTCCCTGCACCAACCAACGCAGGTAAGGCGGAAATACATCGCCGTCGTTCGAACGAAGCAAGACGAGGTTCTGGCCGAGAGCGAACCTATGCCCTTTCGGAACGTAGGCGGTCTCTCCTGGGTTACATCTCCGAGATAGAACGACGTCATCCGGTATTGGTTCTGCCTTCGCCGTCCATTTCTTGAGATCCCCCTCGGAAATTTGCCTTGCTGAATCGAAATCGAGTCTGCCCTGCTTCATGTCGGGGATTGCAATGTAGGGGTAACCGACAGCAGAGGCAGGGGGTGTTGCATGAACACAGTCAATCAGGTTGACACCAACCTCCTCAAGTCGTCTCTTCTGCCATTCACTCCCCATAGCCAAGCACCTTCAGATTCTTGAAAATCTCTTTTGAAAGCTGGTCAGACTTGGCCACCTGTTCTTTCAGCTTGGCGGTCAGTCCCTTCATCTTCTCATCGAAGTCCACGCCGTCGTCTTCGATGTCTTCGGCTCCAACGTAGCGGCCCGGAGTGAGAACGAAGCCATGCTCCTTGATCTCAGCGAGTTCCACGGCCCGGCAGAAGCCCTTGGTGTCCTGGTACTCGGCATCGCACTCTTTGTCCCCTCTCCAGGAGTGGTAGGTGTCGGTGATCTTTTTGAGATCGTCATCGGTGAGTTCTCGGTGTACCCGGTCAACCAGTGTTCCCATCTTCCGAGCGTCGATGAAGAGGGTCTCGCCCTGGCGGTTGCGGTACCTGGGGTCTGCCTTGTTCCTGCGGAGGAACCAGATGCAGACCGGGATCTGCGTGGAGTAGAACAGTTGGCCCGGCATCGCAACCATGCAGTCAACCAGATCCGCTTCCACGATTTTCTGGCGGATCTCTCCCTCGCCGGAGGTGTTCGAGGACATCGAGCCGTTTGCCAGGACAAATCCAGCCATCCCGTTGGGCTTCAGGTGGTGGATGAAGTGCTGTACCCATCCGAAGTTGGCATTGTTCGCCGGAGGGACTCCATACTGCCACCGCACATCATCCTGAAGTCCTGGCTGGCCCCACTCCTTCATGTTGAAGGGAGGATTCGCCATCACGAAGTCAAACTTCGAACCAGCGTGTTGGTCTTTAGTGAAGGAGTCGGCAGATTCCTTCCCGAGGTTCCCGTCGATGCCCCGGATGGCAAGGTTCATCTTGCACATCCTCCAGGTGGTCGGGTTTGACTCCTGGCCGTAGACAGCCATGTCCCCTATGCGGCCCTGGTGGTGTTCCAGGAACTTCTCGGACTGCACGAAGAAGCCGCCAGACCCGCAGGCTGGGTCGAAGACGGACTGGTTCTTGGTAGGTGCAAGCATCTCGACGATGAGACGGACAACGCTGGAAGGCGTGTAGAACTGGCCCCCGTTCTTCCCTTCAGCCGAGGCAAACTTAGTCAGGAAGTACTCGTACACACGGCCCAGAACGTCCTTGGAGCGGTTCTCCTTGTCACCAAGGCCAATGGTGCCAACGAGGTCCACCAACTCTCCCAGCTTGGTCTTGTCCAAGTCAGGACGGGCGTAGTTTTTGTTGAGGACACCACGGAGGGAGGGGTTCTCCTTCTCGATGGCATCCATGGCATCGTCGATCAGCTTACCGATGGTGGGGAGCTTTGCACTGGCCTGGATGAAGTCCCACCGTGCCGTTTGGGGCACCCAGAAGACATTCTTGGAGGTGTACTCGTCTCTGTCCTCGGGGTCAGCACCCTTTGATGCCTCAGCCAAAAGCTCAGTGTGCAGTGTCTCGAAGGAGTCGGAGATGTACTTGAGGAAGACGAGGCCCAGTACCACATGCTTGTACTCGGAAGCATCCATGTTGGCCCTGAGTTTGTCCGCCATAAGCCAAAGCTTCTCTTCGAAGCCGACCGTTGCTGAGGTTGATTGTTTTGCCTTGGCCATCTGTACACCCTTTAGTCAGCAAGCCTAGTGCCAGTGGCGAAAAGACTAAACTGTTGACCCCCATTGTAGGATAGGTCTACTCTGAGGTCAACGAGAAGGCAAGATCGCCTTTGCGAGGATTTCGTGAATGACCAAGGATGATTTCGAAACAATTCGGAAAGTCGCAAATGACAAGACCCTCAAAACACCACGGCTCCCGGCTCTGGACCCCACCACTGACCATACGTCTTTTGCAAGAAGCCTTGATGGACATTTGACTACCCTGCACAGAGAATTCAAAACCCTCTTGCTACCGAATCTCCATGAATCGAAGACTATTGCAGTCTTCTCTGACTACGGCGGTGAACACCCTGAAAGCCAGTATTTCACATACTCATTTCTGTTCCATGAATATGACAGTCTACAGCTATTCAACACGGAGATAAAGGAAATCAGAAATGAGTACGGCATGACGAGACCCTATAAGGAAATTGCTTTCAAATCACTACGGTACGGCCCGCTCAAGGCTTCTCTAGACAGAATCCTCCTTGCCGCCAACAATATGATAAATGGGCTCCTTGTAACCATAGTGGTCGACAAGCGGGTGCGGTCTACCTTTGGTTTCAATCATAAGGCCATCCGAAAACGGGTTCATGACACACTTGCGGCGAACAGCTATGACCTCTGGAATGACAAGACACTACTCAAACTCACCTACATATCACACACGATAGCGTATTTCCTAAAGTTGCTTGCAAGGGAAGGACAAATGCTGTTCTGGATGAGCGACGAGGATTCAATTCTTTCAAACCTACCCCAGAAGGAAGCGGCGGCGCAAATTGTCCAGAACACTATTTCTTACTATTGCGGCGAGGGCCTGATCACCACTTTTGGCTATGCCACTCCATTTTCTGACAACACCGAAATTGATTTCTCATCACTTCTCAGTATTTCTGATCTTGTAGCGGGCGCAATTGCCGATTACCATCAGCAGACCAATATGCACAAGAAGCCGATGGTAAGCACGGACGAGGTTGACAAAATTCTATCTTTTGTCTCCAGACAGGGAATTCTCTTGAAAAAGCTTTGCCTGATCTTCTCTCATGAGAAAGGTGAGAGCTATACGTCAGGAGTGCTGAACTTTCATTCCAAGACGCCTGATCCGAACGCCGTCGTGGTACCAATTTCGATGTAGGCCGGTCCTGACCTAGGAAACTTCGGGATCGATCAATTGGGGGGGGTGGCTTGTGTTGGACTTTTTCGGCGGCTTCTTGGAATGGTGGAAAGCGGTCACGTCGGGAACTAGCACCACCGTCGAGTGGTGGAACTCGGTCGTCTCAGGAGTCGTAATTGTTGCACTGGGTATTCCCTCAGGTCTCTCTCTGGACAAGTTGGTAAGTCGACCGAGAACAAGGAAAGAAAAACTTGGTTTGATTAGTACGTTGATAGGTGCCGTTGATAAGAACCTCGCCTTGGTGAATCAGATCAACTCCAGCATCCGCACATCGATCCTGTACTTCTCGGTAGATGTGGTCGTTCTTGACGCTGTTGCGGGGACGACGCACGAAAGGCTGGGTGCCGATTTAGCGAGAAAGATCGACTACGTCCGCTACGAACTGACCCACCTCTCGAGAAAACTGGACAGAGCCTTCGTTCCGTCAACGGATCCCAACAATCAGGCACGGGGCCTCGCTCATTCGACGTTGAGTTTTCCGATCCAGGATCACGCAAGCCGACTGATCCCAGCGTTGCTGGAGCTTCAACAACTCCTGGCCAATGAGAAGGCCAGTACCGAGATAACTCTGGCAAGACAGTTGTATCATTTCCTAAGGCTGAAGCTACATTTGTTACCAAAGCAATGAGATAAAGCAGTTTTCGGATCGTACATGTCGTCAGAGGTGACGATGAAGACATACGACGAGTGCCCCTTTACAGACACCATCACAGGCAACACCTACTGGACCGATGAGACCTTCGCCCTGCCGTTGATTTCCCACGTAGAGGGCAATCTCTTCGTTGGTGGTGTCAAGGACTGCCTTCCGCTCCCTCGCAACATCAAGCACCTGATTTCGCTTCACGTCTGGGTATCCTATAGGGTCGACCACCAACTCGACTCCCTCACCCAAGTCCTCGCCTACGACGCCGCAGTGGAGCCTCTCGTGCCAATCCTGGACGGGTTGGCTTTATGGGTGGTTGCTTGCCTCCGGTCGGGGAACACGCTCATTCACTGCCAAGCGGGCCTCAACAGGTCGGGGTTAGTGGCGGCACTGACATTGATGAAGATGGGCAGGACGGCCAAGGATGCGATTGCCTTGCTCCGCAAGAAGAGGTCACCCTTCGTCCTGTGCAACCCGAGCTTTGAGGCGTGGCTGTTGAGTCGGGGAACTTTTTAGTCCCCCCCGCCATCTCTCGCTCACCCCAACTTCTGTCCCGATTCCTGTCGCCCTGAACGTACTTCCAACACGGCGGTCTCGATGGGAGTCTACGGCAACAACGTCACCTACTCGGTTGACGCCAGCACCAAGGTCACCGGCAAGATCCTGGAACGCTCACCCTTCAAGCTGGACATCACGATCACGTCCCCGTACTTCGGCCTCCACACCATCGGCATTATGCGCCCCGAGTACCGGAACACTGAAGACTTCACCAACGACAGCGGCGTCCATGACTGCGAAGTGCTCCTGGAGGAACTGTACTACGAATGCAAGGTGATGGAGGACAGGGCACCGGAATTCATCGAGGCACTCGCCCGATTTGATGGTGAGCTGGCCAACTTCGACACCACGTTCAGTCCAGCCAAGTCCGGGCTGGAAAGGCTGAAGGTCGAGCAGGGAACCATCGAATCCTTGCTGGGGGGCTTCGTCCAAGGCATGGCGTCCAAGTTCGAGCCTGCCTACCTTGATGAGCGGGTCGACCTTGAGCGTCAACTGTACGCCTCTATTTTCGAGCCTCTGTTGGACGGGGAGGTCGTGTACCAAGGGTACCAACAAGTCCCTGAGTACGTTCGGGGGATGGTGGCAAGGAGGGGGCTGTGAGTCTTCGGGTCGACTGGGCACTCGCCATCCCCCGATTCCTCGATCACGCCGACCTCATCAGGGCCCATGAGCACAACCGCTACGTGACCATACCCGGGTTGGCGGCAGGCCTCTACATCGGAGGGGGTGGAAATCTGTTCTTGGGCTGGGCGGTGACGGCGTGGGCCTCCGGTGCGCTTACCAAGGTATGCCCGTCGTGCTCCGGTCGAGCCCATGTGGTCTTCGCAGGCGGGAGCCCTCTCTCAGGAGCGGGTGTCTGGCGAGGATGGTGTCCATGCTGTGGGATGGTTTCCAAAGCCGAGCGTGTCACGGATCTTGTCCTGCACCCCGAGATTAGGGGGCACTGGGGCAAGCTCGGGTACCAACCCGTAATCCAGCGTGGTGACCCCTGGGTCTTCGACTTCAGGGACGGTGCTATCCACACCGGCCTTCAGAGGGAGACATTATTCCACCTCGTGGCGGGCTGGAGGGAGTTCATGGCCGAGAACTACCCCGACTGCCTGACAGATGATGGCACACCTGAGGGCGCCCTGTGAGGCGTGGGTTCTGGTTCAACCACGAGACGGGTGAGTTCCGAGATGCCATCTTCACCAGCCACTTTAGGGTGATCATGGACGACCCGCCCCGCTTCGGCATCACCAAGGAGTTCATCGATGTGGAGTTTGCCAAGACCATGGAGAAGGT
>Ga0181516_10001671_pt1 | contig 16687 bp, 17 predicted proteins | sample PEATcosm2014_Bin_25_FD_121104 | JGI IMG/M metagenome (GOLD analysis project Ga0181516, IMG submission 121104) | Peatland microbial communities from MTU Mesocosm Facility, Houghton, MI, USA - PEATcosm2014_Bin01_10_metaG | ecosystem: Environmental > Terrestrial > Soil > Wetlands > Peat | place... | reverse complement strand
GTTGCGCCCGGATGACGCCGTCAGAACAGAGATGAACAAAGCAGTCGTAGTTCCTGGGCAGCCGGTCCTGCACCTCCCAACGCCAGGCGACGCTGAAGGCGCGCGGCCCCGTCTGCTCGAACGAGGCGACGCTCGGATGAACGCGTCGGTACTCGGAGAGGTTCCAGTCCCTTGCCGCCCGGGCGTTCACGAACACCGTATCGCCCGTATCCGCGAAATCGGTCACTACGCCCCGGCGCAGGACAGTCCCGGCGGTGAGACCGGGCGCCTCCGCCACCCAACCCCAGTCCGGCAGTACGTACAATGCGAAGGTTGAGCAGTACAACGCTTTGGTCGGACAGTATAACGATCTTGGCAATCAAGTCAAAACCGAAGTCGCACAGTACAACGCTCAAGTGAACGCGTTCAACCAGTGCCTAGGAGAATAATAGAGGGCAAGTATAAAATGGCGGAGAGGTTAAGTAATAACCTTACATTTGGGAGCGAACGATTTTCAAAGGAGATTAAAAAGAGATTCGGCGCGCGCAAGGAAATATTTCCCCTGCGCACGCCGCGCTGATTGACCACTACCGAGCGAGCAACCATCCCGCAAGGATAACTAGGGGAGTGGCGATGAGTGGCCACGGGATGTTTGTGGTGACGATATGGTCCACAATCTTCATTTTCATCGCAAATCACCTCGTACCTTTATTATTATCCTCGGGGGTTCTAAAAGTAAAGATAGGCTTGGTATGCTGGATAAAAAATCATATATTTGTTATTATTCCCGTGTATGTTGAATATTTCACTGTCCGCCGAGGACGTTTTTCATATTTGGGGGTTCGCAGTGACCAACGCCACATTGTTGGCGTTCATCGTGGTGGTGGTACTCACTATACTCGCGATTATAATCAGGAAAAAGCTCGCGGTCGTTCCGGGGATACTCCAGAACGTTGCAGAAGTGGTGCTTGAGGGCGCACTTGGACTCATGGACACGGTGCTGGGGGACAGGAAACGATCGGAGCAATATCTTCCGCTCGTGCTCACGATTTTTTGCTTTGTGCTGTTCTCGAATTGGTTTGGGCTTATCCCGGGCGTGGAATCGGTGATGGTGGGCCATGGTGCAGACGCGGTGCCGCTCCTGCGATCGCCGGCGAGCGACCTCAACTTCACACTTGCGCTCGCGCTCATCGCCGTCATCATGGTGAACATTCTCGCCGCGATGAAAATGGGATTTATGACCCGCGCTTCCGTGTTTTTCAATTTTAGCAGTCCGATCAACTTTTTCGTGGGCATACTTGAGCTTATCTCAGAATTTGCTAGAATAATCTCGTTCACGTTCCGTCTTTTCGGCAACGTGTTCGCGGGCGGGGTGCTCCTTGCGATCATGGCGCTCCTCGTGCCGTATCTTGTCCCGCTACCATTCATGTTCCTGGAGGTGTTCGTCGGTTTTATCCAGGCATTCATCTTCGGGATGCTCACATTGATATTCGTGGCGCTTGCGACCACTCCTCACGAAGGCGAGGAGGCCGGTCACTGACGTAGCGGATGGAAAGGTCGTAGAAAAGATCACAACGATCACAATCATTAAATAATCATTAAATCATTATGGATGTTAACAGTATGCGACTTCTCGCGACGGCACTTGCAATGGGGGTCGGGACTCTTGGTCCTGGAATCGCCATCGGGCTGATCGGCGCGAAGTCAGTGGAAGCCATCGGAAGGAATCCCGAGGCGACATCGAAAGTGCAGACCATGGCGATCCTCGCCATCGCATTCGCGGAAGCGGTCGCCATTTATGCGCTCGTCATCGCGCTTATCGTCAAGTTCGTCGCGTAGTCCTGTCGTGCGGCAACTGCCGTCACCACGTTTTCACAAAAACCATGCAACAATTACTCAGTCAGTTAGGCATCAATTGGGAGCTCCTGCTCAGTCAGGCAGTGAATTTTGCGTTACTCCTGATTGTGTTGCGCATTTTTGTGTACAAACCGGTGTTGAAACTGCTGCATGACCGGCGCGACCGGATCGAGGGTGGATTACAAAAAGCGGATGAGGCCGAGCGGCGGTTACACGAAGTGGACGCGATCGGAAAGTCGAGGATAAAAGAGGCGGAGACGGAGGCGTTGGGGATCATTAAAAGGACCGAGGCCGACGCCAAAGAGCTCGAGGCGAAACTTCTCGCCGTTGCCAAACAGCACGAGCAGGAGGCAATGAAGAGCGCGGAGGTGCGTTTACGGGCGCAGGAGGAGGAATCGCGTCGTGCCACGGAGCGCGAGGCGGCTCAATTCGTGCGCGCCGCCATCGAGAAGACCGTCGAACTTTCACCGGCCGCGATCGACGATGCGCTCATCGCGCGCGCGGTTCAGGAGGCCAAAAAATCAGCATGAAATATTCGGCGCACACGTATGCAAAAGCTTTTATAGGAGCGCTCACTGAGGCGAAAGCCGGCGAGAGCGAGAGAGCCATGGGAGAACGGTTCTTAACGCTCGTGCGTAACTATGGCGACGAGGCGAGCCTTCCCAAGATCCTTGGCGAAGCGGATCGTCTGATGCGTGCCCGCAACGGGACGCGAAGGCTGGTGGTGGAATCGGCGCGCGGCCTGGATACCAAAGCAAAGGCACTGATCGCAGCGCTCGCGCACGCGGGCGACGCGATTGAAGAGAAGCAAGACCCCGCCCTGATCGCCGGCATCAAGATCACGGCGAACGACGAGATGCAATTCGATGCATCACTCCGGAAAAAATTGGATACCGTGTTCGGAACTACAGAATGAACTAAGGATAGATTTATGATGAACTAACGTTGCTGTCATTCGAAACAATGTGAAGGAGAGCGTGAAAGATGATGGAATTTCCTCGCAAAGTTCGGAATGACAGGAACAAAAAAAATTATGGCATACGATATCATAGAAAAATTAAAACGGGAGATCGAAGGATATAAAGAAAAGCCCGAGTGGCAGGAGGTAGGCCGCGTCATTGAGGTCGGCGACGGCATCGTTAAAATTCTTGGCCTCCGTAACGCGGTGAGCCAGGAGATCATCGTCATACAAAGCGCGAAAGGCGACCGTGCGGCTTTGGCGCTCAATCTGGAAGAGGAATCAATCGGCGCGCTCGTGCTCGGCGATTATCTTTCTATCGAGGTGGGAGACACCGTGCGGCGCACGGGTGAGATTCTTTCCATCGAGGTCGGCGACCAGCTTGTCGGCCGCGTGGTGGATCCGCTCGGCAACCCGATCGACGGCCTTGGCGAGATATTTAAAAAAGGAGAAAAGTCCCAGCGCAACCCGCTTGAGGCGCGCGCGCCGTCCATTCTGGAGCGTGAAGGCGTGAACACGCCACTCCACACCGGTATCAAGGCTATCGACGCGCTCATTCCGATCGGCCGCGGACAGCGCGAGCTCATCATCGGCGACCGCCAGGTGGGTAAAACTGCCGTCGCGTTGGACGCGATCATCAATCAGAAAAATGACAAGGGTCGCCGCACGCCGATTTGCATCTACGTTGCGGTTGGTCAGAAGCAGTCCAAGGTGGTGAAAATTTCCGAGACGCTCAAGAAATTGGGCGCGATGGAGTACACCATCATCGTTTCCGCTTCGGCATCGGCGCCGGCGTCGATGTGGTACCTCGCGCCGTATGCGGGTTGCGCCATCGGCGAATATTTCCGCGACAAGGGTATGGATGCGCTTATTATTTACGACGATCTTTCCAAGCACGCGTGGGCGTATCGTCAGATTTCGCTTTTACTTCGCCGTCCGCCGGGCCGCGAAGCATATCCGGGCGACGTGTTCTATCTCCATTCGCGCCTATTAGAGCGCGCAGCAAAATTGTCGAAAGAAAAAGGCGGTGGTTCTTTGACCGCGTTGCCGATCGTGGAGACTCAACTTGGCGACGTGACGGCATACATCCCGACGAACATCATCTCCATCACGGACGGCCAGATCTTTTTGGAAACCGATCTCTTTAACCAGGGCCAGCGCCCGGCGCTCAATGTCGGTATTTCGGTGTCGCGCGTGGGTTCCGCCGCGCAGACGAAGGCAATGAAGAAAGTTGCCGGCAAGCTCAAGCTTGCGCATGCGCAGTTTCGCGAGCTCCAGGCCTTCGCGCAGTTTGCGACGGACGTTGACGAGGCTACGCGTAAGCGCATCTTACAGGGCCAGAAGATCAACGAGATCCTGAAACAGGATGACCAGGCGCCGATGGCGTTCGAGGTCCAGGTCTGCGTATTCTATGCGGTGCTCAATAATTATTTCGAATCGATCGCGGTGGAGGATATCAAGAAGACCGAGAACGCGTTTGTGGAACGGCTCCAGAAATTACACGAGGAAGACGTTTTGAACCCCATCCGCGAGACCGGCGAATTCAAAGAGGAGACCGAAGAGAAATTAAAATCCGCCCTCGAGCGGTTCTTGGCCAAATAACATGGAATCAGGACAAAGCCTCAAGCGGCGCATGAAGAGCGTTGGCAATATTGGGCAGATCACGAAGGCGATGGAACTTGTTGCCGCAACGAAAATGCGCCGCGGCCAGGAGCTCGCGCTCAATTCACGTCCGTACGCCTATGCGGCGCTCGGCCTGCTTGGTATTTTGTCCAACCTGAAGGACGTGCCTTTGCCGGAGATCCTCCTTCCGCGCAAGATCGAAAGGACGGCGTTCGTTCTGATGAGTTCGGACAAAGGGCTGGCCGGATCGTTCAATGGCGCCATGGTGCGCGAGTTCGAGCGGTACACGAGGACGAACCACATTGATCTTCGCGACCCGAAATATTCCTTCGTCGCCATTGGCCAGAAATCAAAGAGCTATCTTGCGCGTCGCAGCGCGAACGTGATCGCATCGTTCAATCGTGTCGGCGATTTCACCAAACCCGAAGAAGCCGAGCCGATCGCGGACTTCTTGATCTCCGGCTATATGAACCATGATTTCGACAGTGTGGTGGTGTTCTTCACGACCTTCGTGACGGCATTGCGCCAGGACCCAGTCGCACGCGAATTCTTGCCAGTCAATTATGACGCGATCAAGGGATCAATCGAGGAAACGATCCCGCGCGCTGGCCGCTATTCGGAGTACGCGAAATCGGAGACGCTGCTGGACGGCGTGGCGAGTGATTATCTCGTCGAACCGTCGCCGAAGGAGGTGCTCGCAGAGCTTGCACCGCGTTTGCTCAAGATCCGCATCTACCACGCCATTTTGGAGGCGAATGCATCCGAGCACTCGGCGCGCCGCGTGGCGATGAAGAACGCATCCGATAACGCCGCCGAGCTTTCCGAATCGCTCACGATGGTCTATAATAAATCGCGCCAAGCTGCCATCACGAGCCAGATCATCGAGGTGACGAGCGGAGCGCAATCATTAGAATAAAAACAATTATTATTATGGCAAAAACAGGAAAAATCACGCAGATCATCGGGCCGGTGGTGGATATTGATTTTGGTGCGGAGAACAAATTGCCGCCGATCTATAATGCTATCAAGATCAAGCTGGGAATGGGCACGATCGTCGCTGAGGTGGTGAAACATTTGGAGCCGGGCAAGGTGCGGGCCATTTCGATGGCGCCGACCGACGGCCTCAATCGCGGTGCGGAGGCGGAGGACACGGACAAGATGATCGAGGTGCCGGTGGGCGAGGAAACACTCGGCAATATCTTCGACGTGATGGGTAATGCGCTGACGACGCCGAAGAAGCCGTTCAAGAGATATTCGCCGATTCATCGCGATGCGCCGAAGTTCACCGATCAGGCCACGAAGACCGAGGTCTTTGAGACGGGTATCAAAGTGATCGACCTTATTTGCCCGTTCATCAAGGGTGGCAAGGTAGGGTTGTTCGGCGGCGCCGGCGTCGGCAAGACGGTTTTACTCCAAGAGCTTATCCGCAACGTCGCCGAAGTGGGCGGCGGCTACTCGGTGTTCGCCGGCGTCGGCGAACGCACGCGCGAGGGTAACGATCTCTATCACGAAATGATGGAGTCCGGCGTTATCGACAAGACGGCGCTCGTGTTCGGTCAGATGAACGAAGTGCCGGGCGCCCGTGCCCGCGTCGCGCTCTCCGCGCTCACGATGGCGGAATATTTCCGTGACGAGGAAGGCCGCAACATTTTATTATTCATAGATAACATCTTCCGTTACTCGCAGGCCGGCTCCGAGGTGTCGACGCTCCTCGGCCGCATGCCGTCGGCGGTGGGCTACCAGCCGACGCTCGCGTCCGAGATGGCCGAGCTCCAGGAGCGCATCACGTCCACCACGAAAGGATCCATCACTTCCGTGCAGGCCATTTACGTTCCCGCGGACGACATTACCGACCCTGCGCCGGCAACTACGTTCTCGCACCTGGATTCCACGATCGTGCTCTCTCGCGCGCTGACCGAGATCGGCATCTATCCTGCGGTCGACCCGCTCGCGTCGTCGTCCACCGCGCTTGATCCTAAAATCGTCGGACAGGAGCACTACGAAGTGGCGCGCGGCGTTCAGCAGACCCTCCAGCGTTACAAGGAGTTGCAGGACATCATCTCGATCCTCGGCATGGAAGAGCTCTCGGACGTCGACCGCCAGACGGTGTACCGCGCGCGCAAGATCCAGCGTTTCCTTTCCCAGCCGTTCTTTGTCGCCGAAGCCTTCACCGGCGCGGCGGGCAAATATGTTTCGCTCAAGGATACCGTCAAGAGCTTCCGCGACATCCTGGACGGCAAGTACGACGAGCTGGCCGAAGATGCCTTCTATATGAAAGGAACAATGGAATGAAGCTTGGCGTCTATTCACTCCAAAAAGTTCTCTTTCAGGGCGACGCGACGTCGGTGAATTGTACTACGCGCATGGGCGACGTCACCATCCTCGATGATCACGAGCCGCTCATTTCGATTCTGGCGAAGGGGACGATGACGATTATTGATAAAGACGAGAAAGAGTGGTATATTCCCGTAAGCTCCGGTTTTTTGGAGGTCAACTCCGGGAGCCAAGTCAAAATTCTGGTTGAGGCAGATGATGAACGCTGATAACAAAGGGAGAAACGGGACGATGACGGACTCGGTCGTGAAGTTTGAATCGCCGAAGGAGCATTACACCGCTGATGCCTGCATTTTTTGGTGCTTTGATGATCGATTCTGGAAGTTGCGGAAACGATTCATTGAGGCCCTGGGCTTCAAGAGCGTGGATGTGGTTCAGGCTGCCGGCGGCGCGAAGGCGCTTGCCGGCGGAGATACCCCTGAGCGCCAATTTTTGTTGGGGCAATTGGATGCTTCAATAAGACTCCATCACACGAAATGTGTCATCCTTATGGTCCATATCGATTGTGGCGCATATGGCGGCTCCAAGCAATTCAAAGCCATCGAAGATGAATATGCCCATCACACAGAGGAGCTTGCAAAGGCACACGCTTTCATAAGTGGGAAATACCCAGAGCTTGAAGTCGAGCGGTACATTGCCGATTTCGAAGGACTTAGGCGGATCCGTTAGTTTGGGACATCTTGTAAGAGAGGCCAGGAGCGATCCTGGCCCGCTTTTTTTATTGATGCGCGCAGGGTATCATTAAAACGATATGAAATCCAGGCCATCGTTTACCGCGAAAGTTCACGCCGTCGTCGCAAAGATCCCGAAGGGGAGTGTGCTCACGTATGGCGAGGTTGCGCGACGCGCCGGCAATCCTCGCGCGGCGCGAGCCGTGGGAAATATCATGCACAACAATCCGGACACAAAGAAAGTGCCGTGCCATCGCGTGGTGCGCTCCGACGGCACGCCGGGCGGCTATGCGCGCGGCACAAAAAAGAAGATCGCGCTGTTGAGGAGCGAAGGCGTAAAGTTTCCTTCTGCTTCAAGGTCAAAATGACAAACCTTACTAAGCTCAAAGTCCTTGTTGCCGTACTCGGAGCCATCATTGTGGCGCTTGTTATGGTGTTGATCTTCTATAAATAGATATAAATAAATCGCCCCGAAGCGATCAAATATTTGATTATGATTTCCGAAAAAGACCTGCCGCAGTACAAAAAGCGCGCGCAAAAAATCTACCGCGCGCTCAAAAAACTTTTTCCACACGCCACGATCGCGCTCAAGTTTGGCAATCCGTGGGAACTGCTCGTCGCGGTCCAGCTCTCCGCGCAGTGCACGGATAAAAAAGTGAACGAGGTGACGCCGGCGCTCTTTAAAAAATACCGCACGCTCAACGATTACGTAAAAGCGGGCACCACCGCGCGCGGCATCCGCGATTTCGAGGAAGCGATCCATCAGTGCGGATTTTATCGCGCGAAGACGAAAAATATTCTGGCGGCCGCAAAAGTGGTGAAGGAAAAATTCCACGGCACACTGCCGCGCACGATGGCGGAGATGGTGACGATTCCGGGCGTCGGGCGCAAATCGGCGAACGTCATTTTGGGTAACGCCTACGGCGTGGTGGAGGGGATCGCGGTGGATACGCACGTGATGCGGTTGTCGCAGGTACTCGGCCTGACCAAGGAGAAGACACCGGAAAGAATCGAGAAGGATTTGATGCGAATCTTCCCGCGCAAGCAATGGTTCGAGGCGACTTACCTTATTATTGACTATGGTCGAAAATATTGTGTGGCGCGGCGTCATGATCACGCCAAGTGCCCATTAACGAAGGCGTTGGGAGCTACTAGGGCGTAGAAGATATCCACAATTGTCCTGGCGAAGGCTGTGCTATAATGGATCTTGTAAGTAAGATTGTAAAAAGATCGTTTTCCGATGTGAGGTCGGAAGGCGGTTTTTTTATATCCGTTTGACCCGGCATTAAAAAACCATTAGACTATTTAGGAAGAAGAGAAAGTGGAACCCCTTATGGTCTTGTGCCAAGGGGCGTTTCGGTAATCCTCAGTTAACACCTTATTCATGGATCATTTCGAAATCATTTCCGATAACAAGCCTGCGGGGGATCAGCCGAAGGCGATCGCATCGCTTGTTTCTGGTTTGCGCGAGGGGCTGCGTGATCAGACCTTGCTTGGTGTCACCGGCTCCGGCAAAACATTCACGATGGCAAATGTGATTTGCGATATCAACAAGCCGACACTCGTGATCGCACACAACAAAACTTTGGCTGCACAGCTCTGCAACGAGTTTCGCGAACTTTTTCCGAAATCATCCGTCAATTATTTTGTTTCGTACTACGACTACTATCAGCCGGAGGCATATATGCCGTCGAGCGATACCTATATTGACAAGGAGGCGCTCATTAACGACGAGATCGATAAATTGCGACACGCGGCGACGATGGCGCTTCTAACGCGGCACGATGTGATCATCGTGGCGTCGGTGTCGTGCATCTATGGCCTCGGCGCGCCGGAGGAATATGCCAAGAACATTATTCGTTTTAAGGTGGGCGACCGTGTGGACCGACGCGATTTTTCGCGCAAGCTCGTGAGCTTGCAGTTCAGCCGCACCAACGCCGACCTCAAGCGCGCGACGTATCGCCTGCGGGGCGAAAACTGGGAGATCATGCCTGCCGATCGCGAGGTCATCTATAGCCTAGAGGTGAGTGGCGGCGTGATCCGCACGATCTACGAAGTTGATCCGGTCGCAGGTTTTCAGCCGGGAAAGACACCGGCGATCTCGGACATTCTTTTCGCGCCGGCAAAGCATTTTATTACTGAACCGGCCTCGCGCGAGCGCGCCATCGCGGATATTAAAAAAGAATTAAAAGCGCAGCTCGCGGTGTTCGAGAAGGAAAAGAAGTTTTTGGAAGCTGAGCGACTGGAGCGCCGAACCAAATTTGACCTTGCGATGATGGCCGAGGTGGGCTATTGCCACGGCATCGAGAACTATTCTCGTCATCTCTCCGGCCGCACCGCGGGCGAGCCGCCGGCAACGCTGCTTGATTATTTTCCACACCGCGACGATGGCACGCCGGATTTTTTGACCATCATCGACGAATCGCACATGACAGTGCCGCAACTGCAGGGCATGTTCAACGGCGACGCGGCGCGCAAGAAGACGCTTGTGGACTACGGCTTCCGTTTGCCGTCGGCAACCGATAACCGTCCGCTCCGGTTCGAGGAATTCGACGCACGCATTGGCCAGGTCATCTACACGTCCGCCACGCCGGGGCCGTACGAGCTACGTGAGAGCCAGCCGCCACAGGGTCAGATAGTAGAACAGATCATCCGCCCGACCGGCCTTGTTGATCCGAAGATCACTGTGCGCTCGGCGCGTGGGCAGGTGGACGACCTCATTCCGCGCATCGAGGAGCGCGTGGCAAAACACGAGCGCGTACTCGTGACGACGCTCACCAAGCGCATGGCGGAAGACCTCTCCGCATACTTGGAGGAGAAAAAAATAAAAGTGAACTATCTCCACAGCGACGTGAAGACGATGGACCGTATCAAGATCTTGACCGACCTGCGCCGCGGCAAAATCGAAGTGCTCGTTGGTGTGAATCTTTTGCGCGAAGGCTTGGACTTGCCGGAGGTTTCGCTTGTGGCGATCCTGGATGCGGACAAGGAAGGATTCCTGCGTAGCGAGGTTTCTTTGATCCAGACCATCGGGCGAGCGGCACGTAATATTGAAGGCGAGGTATTGATGTACGCGGATAATATCACCGGCTCCATCGAGCGTGCCATTCGCGAGACGGACCGCCGCCGCGCGATCCAGGTTGCGTACAACAAGGAGCACCACATCACGCCGCGCACAATCGTACGGAAAATCTCCGACATCCTGCCGAACATCGATGAGATCTTGAAGTTGGAAACGGCGCCGGTGCCGCGTTCGAAGACGGCGCTGCAAAAGCTGATCGCGGACAAGGAGCGCGAGATGCGCGTGGCGGCGAAGGAACTGAACTTCGAGCTGGCGGGAATCTTGCGCGACGAGATCCGCGAGTTAAACAAGAAAGCGGCAGCGGTGGAGGAAGTGATGAGGGATGCGAAAGCGATGAAAAAGCCAGGTCGGACGAAACCAACCATCAAAAAATAACACCATGCACGACAAGATCATCATCAAGGGCGCACGCGAGCACAATCTTAAAAATATCAACCTTGAGATCCCGCGGGACAAAATGGTCGTTTTTACCGGGCTGTCCGGCAGCGGCAAGTCGTCGCTCGCTTTTGATACGATTTTTGCCGAGGGTCAGCGGCGCTACATCGAATCGCTGTCCGCCTATGCGCGTCAATTTTTAGGTCGTCTCGATAAGCCGGACGTTGATGACATTGAAGGGTTATCGCCGGCGATCTCGATCGATCAAAAATCGCATTCCGGCAATCCGCGCTCCACAGTGGCGACGATCACGGAAATTTATGACTACCTTCGCGTGTTGTTCGCACGTGCCGGCAAGCCATATTGTCCGACGTGCGGCCGCGAGATCAAAAAAATGACGAACGAGGAGATCGTGGACATCGCGATCGACATCGCCCGCGAGAACGCCGGGCCGAAGGGCGCTAAAAAGAACCTTGTCATTCTCGCGCCGGTGGTGCGTGGCCGCAAAGGGGAGTACTACCAGATGCTCTACGATTTTCTGAACGCCGGATTCTCCGAAGTGCGCGTGGACGGGAAGTTCCATTCCTTGCGCGAGCGGCTGGAACTTTCGCGTTACAAAGTGCACGACATCGATCTTGTGGTGGACCGCATCCCGGCCGGGATGGACTTTAAAGACAAAGACAATCGGTTACGATTATCGGAAGCGATCGAGAGCGCGCTCAAGTACGGCACCGCGGTGGTCACGCTCATCACCGACAAAGAGATCTCGCTTTCGGCGAAGTTCACCTGCCCGCACGACGGATTCTCATTCCCGGAGATCGAGCCGCGCCTATTTTCGTTCAACAGCCCGTATGGCGCATGTTCCGAGTGCCATGGCCTTGGCACGAAAGATGTTTGGTCGGACGAGATCTGCCCGGTATGCGACGGCAAGCGCCTCCGTCCGGAAAGTTTGAACGTTTTGATAGATAAGAAAAACATTAACGCGGTGGCCGCGCTCTCCATCGAGGACGCGCATAGATTCTTTTCATCGCTCACATTCAGGAACGCATCGCTTAACGAGGTCGCCGAGGCGCCGCTCCGGGAGATTAAAAGCAGATTAAAATTCATGATGGACGTCGGCTTGGAATATTTGACGCTCAATCGCAGGGCGGGAACCTTGTCCGGCGGCGAGGCCCAGCGTATCCGCTTGGCGTCGCAGATCGGCTCGCGACTGGTAGGCACGCTCTATATATTGGACGAACCAACGATTGGCCTCCATCAGCGGGACAACGCCAAACTTATCCAAACACTCAAGGACCTGCGTGATCTTGGCAACACCATCATTGTTGTCGAACACGATGAGGACACGATTCGCGCGGCGGATTACCTTGTTGACATCGGTCCGGGCGCGGGCGTGCACGGTGGCAACGTGGTGGCAGCCGGTCCGGTTCCGGCAATATTTAAAGATCCCAAGCAAACGTCGCTCACGTTGCAATATTTGCGCGGTAAGAAATTCATCGAGGTACCGGATGAGCGGCGCAAGGTGGACGCAAAGCAGGAGTACTTGAAAATTCGCGGTGCGCATGCGAACAACCTGAAAGACATCGACGTCGACGTTCCGTTGCGCCGCTTTACCGCTGTCACCGGCGTTTCCGGCAGCGGCAAATCATCACTTGTCTATGACGTCCTGTATCGCGCCGTCTCGGACAAGCTCAACCGCACCGGCGCGAAACCGTTCGGCTACAAGGCTATTCTTGGGTTAGAATACATCAATCGCATCATCAACATCGACCAGGGTGCGATCGGTCGCACGCCGCGTTCCAATCCGGCGACATACGTCGGCGCGTGGACGCATATCCGCGACCTATTCGCTTCGACCGAGGACGCGCGTGTGCGGGGCTACAAGCCGGGCCGATTCAGCTTCAACGTGGCCGGCGGTCGCTGCGAGAATTGCGAAGGCCATGGCACGATCGCGATCGAGATGCACTTCTTGCCGACGGTCTACGTGACGTGCGATATCTGCAAAGGTAAGCGCTTCGACCGTGAGACGCTCGAGGTGAATTATAAAGGAAAAAATATTTACGACGTATTGCAGATGACGATCGAGGAGGCGGTGAAATTCTTCGACGACATTCCGTGGCTCAAGGAAAAATTGGCGATCCTCGAAGAGGTGGGGCTCGGCTATCTCGAGCTTGGCCAGTCGGCAACGACGCTTTCCGGCGGCGAAGCCCAGCGCATCAAGCTATCCGCGGAGCTCGGTAAGCGCGACACGCGGAAGACGTTATATCTCCTCGATGAGCCAACGACCGGTTTGCACTTCGCCGACATCGAGCAGTTGCTCAAGGTTTTGCAACGGCTCGTCGATCGCGGCAACACCATCGTCGTCATTGAGCACAATCTTGACGTCATCAAGACCGCCGATTGGGTGATCGACCTCGGTCCCGAAGGCGGCGCCCGCGGCGGAAGAGTCATCGCCGTCGGTACGCCGGAGCAGATTGCACGGAAGGCCGGAAGCGCCACTGGGGAATATTTGCGCAAGGTGCTGGTGAAGTAGTGAAATATGCTATACTAAACCCATGCCCCATGTAATAGATAACAAAGTCTGGCACAACGGCCAGAAAATAGGCTGGATCGACGGCGAACACATCCGCGACGAAGAGAACAAGAAGCTCGGCTATTTTGAGAGCGGTTTTGTGTACAACGAGTCTGGCTATAAAGTCGCCTATATCCAGGAGAACCAATTGTACTATGAGAATGGTCGGCCATCGTCCAGTCTTGAGCATATCAACGAAGAAGTCCAGGGCGACATTCCAATGCTTGCCAAGTGTGCGATAAAGGTGTTGTTCGATCTCTAAAGATTTCGCTTTGGTCAAGACAAAAATTCCCTACAAATCGCTTCCGGAGACGCCGGGGGTGTACATCATGAAAGACACGGCTGGCCGTGTGCTCTACGTAGGTAAAGCCGCGAATTTGCGCAGGCGTGTGTCGAGCTATTTCGAGCGGCCGCACGATGTGCGCATTCAGACGCTCGTCGGCAAGATCGCGAGCATCGATCACGAGAAGACCGACACGGCACTCGAAGCTCTCATTTTGGAGGCCGAGCTTATTAAAAAACTCTCACCGCCGTTCAACGTACGCGAGAAGGACGACAAGAGCTTTTTGTATATCGAGATCACGCGCGAAAAATTTCCCCGTGTGCTCTTGGTGCGCGGCAAGGGTGCGGAGCGTGGCAAGCGCTACGGGCCGTTCACGTCATCGTCCGCCGTGCGCGAGGCGTTGCGGATACTGCGCCGGATCTTTCCGTGGAACACACATCCAGCCGATGTGATCGGCACGTTCAAGCGGCCCTGTTTTGATCATCAGGTCGGGCTCTGTCCGGGGACGTGCGTCGGCGCGGTGACACGTAACGAGTACGCGGCGATCATCGACCGACTCAATCTCTTCTTTGAGGGCAAGAAGAAAAAAGTGTTGCGCTCGTTCGAGGCGGACATGCGCACCGCGGCCAAGAAATTGGAGTTCGAGAAAGCGGAAGAATTGCGTCGCCAGATCTTCGCGTTGCAGCACATCCAGGACACCGCGTTCATTTCCGAATCCGAGGTGCTCGTGCCGACGGGGGACGCTCCCGTCGTCGGCGACGGTATCTATCGCATCGAGGGCTATGACATCTCCAATATCTCCGGCACCGCGGCGGTCGGATCGATGGTAGTATTCGAGAACGGCGCACCAAACAAAGACGAGTATCGCAAGTTCAAAATAAAAAGCGTGTTCGAGCCGAACGACGTCGGCATGCTCACGGAAATGCTCGAACGCCGTTTTGCGCGGCACACGGACGTCGCGAGGAGTGGCACTTCCGGCGCGATGATACACGCCAGCTGGCGGTTGCCCAATCTTATTTTGATCGACGGCGGTCTCGCGCAGGCGAACGCGGCGAAAAAAGTTTTGCTCCGCGCCGGTTTGCGCATCCCTATCCTTGGCATCGCGAAAGGGCCGGAGCGCAAGCGTAACGACATCATCGGCGGTATTCCAAAGGGCGTCACCAAGGAAACCCTCGTACGCGTGCGCGATGAGGCGCACCGCTTCGCCATCGGGTACCATAAATCCGTGCGCGCTCGTGAATTTATCAAAAGATAATGAAAAAGGTTTCGACTAGCGCTATTTCGTTTATTGCTGCCATTTTATCGGCCGGCGGCATTGGCGTTTTGCCTACGGATACCCTGTACGGCATTGTCGGTTCCGCACTCAACAAAAAAACCGTGAAGCGAATCTATCGTTTAGATGAACCTAACGTGAAAAAACCAATGATCATTCTTATCAACTCGCTGGCTGATCTGAAACTATTCGACGTGGTACTCGATAAAAAAGAGCTGGCGCTTGCGCGTCGGGTGTGGCCCGGAAAGGTGAGTGTCGTGATCCCGGTTCGCGCACGGGCGGTACAAAAATTTGTGTATCTCCATCGCGGTACAAAATCGCTCGCGTTTCGCATGCCGGAGCCGGCCTGGCTGAGGGCGCTACTGAAGAAAACAGGGCCGCTTGTCGCGCCGAGCGCGAATCTTGAAGGCGGGCCGCCGGCGAAGACCATTGCGGAAGCAAAAAAATATTTTGGCGCGAACATAGAATTCTATGCGAACGCCGGAAGACGCGTTTCGCCGCCATCCACGATAATTACTCTCGACCGGAGCGGCATAAAAGTGTTGCGCAAAGGAGCGGTAAAAATATCCTGATTTTGGTATAATAAACCAACTATGCTTGCCGACGAAATAAAACAATTCTTTCATGGCGACGTCGCGGTGGATGACGAGACGCTCACAAAGTACAGCCGCGACTATTCGGTGTTCAAAGTGCGGCCGCAGGTGGTCGTGTTTCCGAAGGATGTGGATGATCTGAAGGCGCTCGTAAAATTTGTCACGGCGAAAAAAGCGTCGGGCGAAGATATTTCGCTCACCGGCCGCTCGGCGGGCACAGACATGACGGGCGGCCCGCTCAGTCAGGGTATCATCGTTTCGTTCACAAAATATTTCAATCATATTGTGGAGATCGGCGCGGACGAAACAAAAGTTCAGCCCGGGGTGTACTTCCGTGACCTTGAAAAAGAGCTCACTGCGCACGGCCTGCTCTATCCGGCATATCCGGCATCAAAAGACCTGTGCGCGCTCGGCGGCATGATCAACAACAATTCTGGCGGTGAGAAGACGCTCGCGTATGGAAAGACGGAGGATTATGTACAAGCGGTGAAGATTGTAATGGGCGATGGCGAAGAACATACGCTGTGGCCGCTCCGGGGCGATGAGTTGCAGAACAAATTAAAAGAGCACAGTTTTGAAGGCGAGCTCTATCGCAAACTGTACGCGCTCATCGACGGCCATTACGACGAGATCAAAGCCGCAAAGCCGGACGTCTCCAAAAATTCGGCCGGATATTATTTATGGAACGTGTGGGATCGCGCGACGGGTGTATTTGATATCACCAAAGTGATCGTCGGCTCACAGGGAACGTTCGGACTTCTTACCGAAGCGAAGCTCGGGCTCGTGCCGCTCAAAAAGCATTCGCGCCTATGCGTGGTATTTTTGAAGGATCTTGTGCCGGCCGCAGATCTCGTCGAGCTCGTGCTACCGTTCAAGCCGGAGAGCATCGAATCGTACGATGATAAAACAATGCAGGTCGCGGTCAAACTGTGGCGTCAGGTGCTCGGTTCGATGAAGGGGAACATCATCACGCTTGGCTGGCAGTTCCTTCCTGAAGTGTGGATGGTGCTTCGCGGCGGCATGCCGAAAATGATTATGCTCGTGGAATTGTGTGGCGATGATGAAAAAGAACTTACGGCCAAACTCG